>Ga0315907_10004567_pt1 | contig 15495 bp, 16 predicted proteins | sample LakEriMetagenome_3_FD_203525 | JGI IMG/M metagenome (GOLD analysis project Ga0315907, IMG submission 203525) | Freshwater fungal communities from buoy surface, Lake Erie, Ohio, United States - Buoy 12 MA123 | ecosystem: Environmental > Aquatic > Freshwater > Lake > Lake biofilm | place: USA... | reverse complement strand
TCCTAAAACTTTTAACAAAACTCCACCAAAACCACAAGCTGCAACTGTGGCTACTGCATATTCTGCCGTTGCCAAACCTCTTTGATCACTGAGTAATTGATGAACATATTTCATCTGCGTTTTCTCCCTTGTTTGTTAATCACCTATTTGATGAATACTTGAATTACAGAATGCAACAATTCTTTGTTCAAAAGGTGAAATGTTTTTATTTCTTGGGATAACCAGTGGTTGTGGATAAGTCATGACATAAATCCTGTAATTAGAGAGCCAATTAAGGGCACAACAGCAATAAGCATGAAGGTGGGCAAAAAGCACAATCCCAATGGTCCAAGTAGCCACACTTCAGATTTCTTTATCGCCTTTAACACTTCGCTTCTATGGCTCCTTTGAATGGATTCCATGTTTAGTCTTAAAGTTTCAGATATTTTTGAACCAGAAATTGAGCTCTTTAAAATCAAATTAATTGCACTAGTTAAGTGATCTTTATCATCAATTTGTTTACCACTTAGTTGATCTTGGTATTTTTGTCTTTGCTCTTCATCAAGTGTTTCTATCCCAGATTTTATGACACTTAACGGGTCAATTCCTGCTTGTAATAATTCTGACATCACCCCAATAATCATGAGTTGTTGTCTCAGGGAAACTTCTTTATATTTAATTGCAATAGGCTTCTTTACCTTTTTGTTGAAGTAAATTCTTGTTGCATAAAACAAATAAATAGATTGCCAAATTAAACAAGTCAAAATAATAATTATTTTCATAATAAATTCTCGATTCGAGAAGTTATTTTTCTAACCCAAATAATTCCTATTACTTCAAAAATTAGAGCTACAACTATGTTGAAATTACCTATTTTGGAATTTGCTAACCACTCCAAGGAATTAATACCCAGAAACCCTGCTAACACAATTCCAAAAAGTGGTAGCCCTGCTAAAACCCAAGCACTTAATTTGGCACCAGACATTGAACTAGATAGTTCTTGCCTTAATTCTTTTTCCACTCGTATCTGTTGGGCAAACTGATTAAGAGCTGGGGAGAGTGCTGCGCCATTGTTTTCGCAAACTTGCCACAGCGAAGCGAAGCTTTTAGCAACAAGATCGTTTGGTAAATCAATCTTTATAGCTTTTGTAATTGAGGTTCCTGAATGGCAAGCAATCCTTGTATTTTCTAAGAAGTACTCGCCACATATTTTTGCCAAAACAATTCTTGGCACCAAGCCACTAGAGATTCCATTAACGATTTCTTGAGCAAATTGATCATCAATTGGTAAAGCTTTTGTTTTAACAGGAAATTGAATTGACCTATTAAGAAATGTTCTTATCCCAGCAAAAGTAGAAGCGGTCAAAAAAATTATTGCTATAACAACAATTAGCGTCATAAATGTATCTCTTCAACATACAAGTATCCTTTTTCATCCACTTTGAATTTGCCGAGACCTACAACTTTTCTTTTACCCTGTGAAACTTTTTCAATGTGAATGATATAATTCAAAGCTGTCTTTAATTGAGAGTGAATTGCTTCTTTTGATAAACCTGAAATTAGTCCCAATGATTCAAATCTAATTACCACTTCGTTAATTGAATTGGCATGAATTGTGCCGGCACTTCCGCGATGTCCTGTGTTTAAGGCACTTAACCAATCAATTACTTCAATTCCTCTAACTTCTCCGATGATTAATCGATCAGCTCTCATTCGAAGTGATTGTTTAATCAAGTCCTTCATCGTGATTAAACCCATTCCTTCAATATTTGCTGGTCTTGATTCCAAAGAAACAACATGAGGGTGTTGGGGATTTAATTCTCTTGAGTCTTCAATGATTAATATTCTTTGGTTTTCATCACAACTACTAAGTAGTGAATTAAGTAAAGTAGTTTTCCCAGATCCAGTACCACCACTTATAACAAATGATTTGTTATCTTCAATTGTTCTTTCAAAGAAATCTTTTTGTTGTTTAGTTATTGTTAATGATTCAACTAGCTTGTCAAGGGAAATAACTTCGGGTCTATGAATTCTTAATGAAATGATTGACCCAGGATTTGAAACTGGACTTAAAATTGCATGAAGTCTTATTGTTTTACTTAATTGGGCATCAACATAGGGTTGAGACTGATCAAGTCTTCTGCCAGTTGAAAGTGCTAACTGTTGAGCAAGGGATCTAACACTTTCTTCATTAAGAAATGAAAGTTTTGTTCTTTCTAGACCGCTTCCTTGATCAATCCAAACTTCTTTGTAACCATTAACCAAAATATCTGTGACCAGTGGATTTTCTAACAAAACATCTAGTATGCCAAGGGATGGATTATTTACAGATGAAATATTAGATAGGTGATAAAGATTCGATATAGAGATAAGAACCTGGTTTCAAAGATCGGTTATGGAAGTAGCGCTCTTATTAGAACAAAATCGGTGATTTGATTACTAGTAGGTATTTGAAATTGTGGATAAGTATTTAAACCCTTGAATTATCTAGGGTTTAAGCACAATTTCAAACACCTACTTGCCAAGTTCGTTGGGGTGCTGGTGGAATTCTTCCTAACAAGAAGATCACTACCTGTGGGAAAAGAGGTTCATCTACAAATGGCTAATGATGCCCTAGAAAACCTTGCCACCGAAAATCGAATCTATGAACCAAGCAAAGAATTCAGCAGTAATGCCAATGCGCAAAGTTCAATGTATGAAGAAGCAAAAAAAGATCGAATCAAATTCTGGGAGAACCAAGCTCTTCGTTTAACTTGGGATAAACCTTGGACAACTGCTCTAGATTGGTCTGAAGCTCCCTTTGCTAAGTGGTTTGTGGGTGGCAAATTAAATGTTTCCTACAACTGTGTTGATCGACATGTTGAACAAGGTCATGGTGATCAAATTGCAATTTATTTTGAAGGTGAACCTGGGGATACCAGAACTATTACTTACAAACAATTACAAGATGAAGTTTGTAAAACCACTAATGCATTACTCGAACTAGGTGTTGGATTTGGTGATCGCGTAGCAATCTATTTACCAATGATTCCTGAAGCTGCTTTTGCAATGCTTTCTTGTGCTCGCATTGGTGCAATTCACTCAGTGGTATTTGGTGGATTTAGTTCTGAAGCTTTGCGTTCAAGAATTGATGATGCTCAAGCAAAGTTGGTTATAACTTCTGATGGTGGCAATAGAAAAGGCGTAGTTTTACCTTTAAAGCCAGCAGTTGATGAAGCAATTAAACAAACCCCCTGTGTGGAAAAAGTATTAGTTGTCAAGAGAACCAACAACGAAGTCAGTTGGGATAAAGATAGAAATATTTGGTGGCATGAAATTGTTGACAAACAATCAACCACACATAAGCCTGAAAGCTTTGATGCTGAAACTCCTTTGTTTATTCTTTACACTTCTGGAACTACCGGCAAACCTAAAGGTATTTTGCACACCAGTGGTGGATATCTAACTCAAGCTGCTTTTACTCATTTCAATGTCTTTGATCTCAAAGCTGATAAAGATATTTACTGGTGTACAGCTGATGTTGGTTGGATAACTGGGCATTCTTATGTTGTTTATGGTCCATTAGCTAATAGATCAACCCAATTAATATATGAGGGAACTCCTGATACTCCACATAAGGGCAGATTCTGGGAGTTAATTCAAAAATATAAAGTTTCTATTCTTTACACTGCCCCAACTGCTATTAGAACCTTTATGAAATGGGGCGATGATGTTCCTGCTCAATTTGATTTATCAACATTAAGGGTTTTAGGTTCTGTTGGTGAGCCAATTAATCCTGAAGCTTGGATTTGGTATCGCGAACACATTGGTTCAAATAGAACTCCAATTGTTGACACCTGGTGGCAAACAGAAACTGGTTCCATCATGATTTCTCCACTACCAGGTGTTTCTAAATGCAAACCAGGATCTGCCATGACAGCTCTTCCAGGAATTAGTGCTGAAGTTATTAATGAAGAAGGAATTGCTGTTGGCAATGGCCATGGTGGTTATTTGGCCTTAACTGAACCCTGGCCAAGTATGTTACGTGGAATTTGGGGAGATCCTGAAAGATTCAAAGAAACCTATTGGTCAAGATTTCCAGGAAAATATTTTGCAGGAGATGGTGCCAAACTGGATAACGATGGTTGTTTGTGGCTACTTGGTCGAGTTGATGATGTAATGAATGTTTCAGGGCATCGAATCTCAACAACTGAAGTTGAAAGTGCTCTGGTTTCTAATTCAATGGTTGCAGAAGCTGCTGTAGTTGGAGCAAATGATGAATTAACCGGGCAAGCAATTGTTGCTTTTGTGATTCTTCGTCAAGGCTCTTTGGAAGGACCAGAAACTGTTAAAGAATTAAGAAATCATGTGGCAAAAGAAATTGGCGCAATTGCCAAGCCAAAGAAAATTCTCATTGTTGCCGAATTACCAAAGACCCGTTCTGGAAAAATCATGAGAAGACTTCTTCGAGATGTGGCAGAAAATAGATCTCTGGGTGATGTCACAACCTTGGCTGATCCAACGGTCATGAATCTAATTGGTCAAGGACTATCAACAAGTTCTGATAGCGACTAGTAATCAGCAATAAAGTAGGTAAGCCTAGTTGCCCGAAAGCTTCTTCTGAGATACTTAAATACAAAGAAAAGAGTTAAATGTCAGATTCAGAAAAGACTTCAGTTCCACGCATGATTCTTCAGGCTGTGGAAGATTTTGCCACCATTGTTAAAGGTGAAGTAGAGATAGCCAAAAAGAGTCTTACCACCTCTGTAAAAAAACTGGGTCTTGGAATTGGTTTTGTAATCACTGCATTTTTACTCTTAAATGTTTCTCTACTTTTCTTACTTATTGCTCTTGCTTATGGATTTATTCAAATTGGTTTAGCAGGCTGGATTTCATTTCTACTCGTAGCAGCAATCATGATTGCCTTGGCTGTTATTTTCATAGTTCTTGCTGTTCGATCTTTTAGTAAGGTTCGAGGAATTGGTGATGCTTCAAGAATTGGTAGTGAAACTAAGAAATATTTGAGTGAAAATATTGTGAAACCAGAAAAATCATCTGGTTGGAATTCCTTATAACTAAGCTGCTTTAGCGCAACTTCCTGTAGCTATTGATTCTGTTTTAGAAGTTGTTTCACTAATAAGTTTTGCCACTTCACTTGGTGCTAGTGCGTAACCTGTGTTTTTATTTTGTTCATCGGCTGCAAATACCACACCTAAGACTTGACCCTGATCATTTAGTAGTGGTCCACCAGAGTTTCCTGGTTTAACGTCTCCACCAAAGACAATTACTGCTCTTCTGGCTTCACCGTTGCCGTCAATATCCGTGCCAAGGGATTCAAATTCGGCTGAAACCGAAACTGCACTAGTTCTAAGTTTTCCTCCATTGGGATAACCCACAACGAAACCGACTTCATTTGGGGTAACAGGTCCAATAAAGGTTAGTTTCTCACCAGTTAAGCCTGGAACAAAAATTATTGCTATGTCTTTTTTTCTATCAATTGCAATAACTCTTCCTCCAAGTTGAGTTTGGGAATTAGACAAAGTGATAACTGGTTCTTTTACCCCTGCTACCACGTGAGCATTCGTTATTACTCTTTCGTTTGCGATGATAAATCCTGTGCCAACCATTGCTGCTGAACAGCTTTCAGCTACGCCATCAATTCGAACAGTTGAAGCAATTGAATTTGTCACTGAAGCAGGTATTTCAATCTCACGATCTAATTGAGATGGAATAATTCTTGATTCCACCATGCTTCTAAAAACTTCAGGAAGCGGTGAATCAGTAATCACGTTTTGAATCTTTTGGGCTATATTTTTGAATCTATCTGGCAAGTACTTATCAATTTCAGAAATCACTTGTGATCGGGCAAATAAATTGTTTACAGTTTTATTTGGAATAACTTGTGCAGCACTGGAAAGTGTCGAGCTAATTGATGCAACAGCCACAACGGCTAACACAAATCCAACTAGCGAATCAATGGTTTTCATAAACGGGAAAGGTAACAGAACGACTCTTAAGAATCCTCCCAGAATCCCAAATAAGAACATTCCTAAAGATGCTCCCAGAATTATCGATGTCAATCCAATGGTTGGTCTGAAACCAAAAGCATTACTTGAAATTAAAGATTGGAGACTTGGTGTAGCTATTGTACCTAAAGCCCCACCTACCAGTAAGCCAATGATGCTTAAAACTATTCGAAGTGTTCCTCGCCTAAAGCCGATCCAGCCAAAGATTAAAATTGCAGCAGCAAGAAAAATATCAACAATATTCATATATTTTAACTTATCGGAAATCTGAGTCTTTTTTAACTAATTTAAGTGCAAGTTCTTTATCAGTTGGTCCTTCTCCAAATGATGGACACAAACTAGCAATAGGACAAGCTCCGCATGCTGGTTTTCTTGCATGACATCTTCTTCGCCCGTGCCAAATAACTAATTGACTCAAATGAGTCCAATACTTAGGAGCAAATATTTTATGCATCGCAAACTCAACTTTTACCGGATCTGTTTCTTTGGTCCAACCAAATCTTCTACTTAATCGGCCAAAGTGTGTATCAATAGTTATGCCTGGAATATCAAAAGAGTTTCCTAGAATCACATTGGCGGTTTTTCTTCCTACCCCTGGAAGAGTTACTAAATCATCTAAGTTGTTGGGAACTTTTCCACCAAAATCATCACAAACTTTTCTAGCCATTCCAATAATGCTGGTGGCTTTATTCTTGTAAAACCCAGTTGATCTGATTAATTCTTCTAATTCACTTTTCTTAGCACTAGCAAAATCTTCTGATTTTTTGTATTTTTTAAACAAAGCAGGAGTCACCATGTTTACTCGTTTATCGGTGCATTGGGCAGCAAGAATTGTGGCAACCAGCAACTGCAAAGGATTTTTGAAATCTAGTTCGCAATGAGCATTTGGGTATAGCTTGTTTAATCCGGAATAAATCTTTTTAGCCCGAAGCTTTAGTTCTGCAGGTGATTCTTTTGCTTTTGTTGCCATAGCAAGAGATTAAGGGCTAGCAGGGACATCAAATCGCACCGGCTTATAAATCAACTAGAATTAAAGACAAGAGACAAAAGAAGAGGGTTAATGGAAGAAGCAGTCAGAAATGCTCCCCTTTTTCTTGCCCTTGATGAGGAAGCATCCGTTGCTCTAAGAGCCTCGATGGTTGAAATTGATTTCACCAGAGGCCAAGTTATTTTTGCTGAAGGAGATCCTGGAGATCGCCTATATGTGATTGTGGATGGAAAAATCAAACTCGGTACCACTTCAAATGATGGTCGAGAAAGCTTATTAGCTGTTCTTGGACCTGGTGAAATGTTTGGCGAATTATCTTTATTTGATCCAGGTCCAAGAACTGCAACTGCAACGGCTTTGACCGAAACAACTTTGCTTGGTTTAGGTCATGAAGCACTTGGTCCATGGTTAACTGGAAGACCAGGAGTTGCTCAAGCGTTACTAAAAGCACTTGCTCAAAGATTAAGAAGAACTAATGAAAACTTATCTGATTTAGTGTTCTCTGATGTTCCAGGAAGAGTTGCCAAAGCCCTAGTTGAATTAAACGAAAAATTTGGTGAAAAAAGATCCGATGGTTTCTATGTTGAACACGATCTAACTCAAGAAGAACTTGCTCAGTTAGTTGGAGCCTCTAGAGAAACCGTAAATAAAGCACTTGCTGATTTTGTTCAAAGAGAATGGATCAAATTAGAACCACGGGCGGTGCTGTTACTTGATTTGGAAAGACTAAACAAAAGAGCTCGTTAAAATGGTGTTATTCTTTATTTAAAATCGGCACTAGTTTGTTTTCATACATACCTAGAGCACTGGCAATAGCCATATGCATGTCTAAGTATTGATAAGAACCGAGACGTCCACCAAAAAAAGTGTTTTTCTCAAGTTTGATCATTTCTCTGTACTTAACCAGTTTTTCTCTATCTGCTGCTAAATTTACAGGATAATAAGGTTCATCTTTGCTTGACGCAAGCCTTGAAAACTCTCTCATGATGAGAGTTTTTTCCTTCGGATATTCTCGCTCAGGATGTAAATGTTTGAACTCATGAATTCTAGTAAAATTCACATCTAAATCAGAATAATTCATCACACTTGTTCCTTGAAAATCTTCAACTGCCACTACTTCTAAATCAAAATCTAGAGTTCGCCAGGTTAGTTCTCCGTGAATATAAGAAAAGTATTTATCAATCGGGCCAGTATAAATGACAATTTGCTTTGGATTAATCTGGCTTCTCAAATCAAAAAAATCTGTATTTAATAAAACCGTACTTTTACTTAACATTTTTTCAATCCATTTAGTGTAACCATCCAAAGGTATTCCTTGATATAAATCATCAAAATAATCAGTGTTGTAATTAAATCTCACTGGTAATCTAGTGATTATTTCAGCAGGCAGTTCTGTTGGATTTTTTTGCCATTGTTTAATTGTGTAGTTTTTGATAAATGCATTATAGAGCACTTCCCCGATAAGTGAAATGGCCTTTGATTCAAGATTTGTTGCACTTCCGTCAGTATCCATCTGCGGCTTGATTTTAATTTCAGCTTCCTTGGGACTTAAGTTTAATTGATAAAACTGATTTATAGTGCTTAGATTGATTGGTAAAGAGAAAACTTTTTCATTATGAATTGAAAAGACTTTGTGGCGATAATTGTTAAATTTTGTAAATTTATTGCAGTAGTCCCAAACTTTTTTATTATCGGTGTGAAAAATATGGGAACCATACTTATGATACTCAATTCGAGTTTCTTCGTGAAAAGTTGAATAAGCATTTCCGCCTAAATGTGAACGACTGTCAAGTACTAAAACTTTTTTGTTGGTGCATGTTGTAATTCTTTCAGCAATTGTCGCGCCAAAAAAGCCAGAACCCACAATTACTACATCAAAGTTTGAAATCATTGAAAATATCGCATCCAAACATGAACTGTTGTAATTCCAATCACTTAATATTATCATAGAGTGATGGCCTATCTTAATTTAGATAAAAACTGACCTTTTGATAATTAAATACTATTATTTATTGAAATTAACGTGTGCGCTGCAAGGGGTAGAGCTGGATTCTCTCTGAATAAATGATGCTTTGTGACTCAAATGGCAATTTTTATAGGACCTTTATATACTTAATAAAGACCAAGTACTTTTCTTATTTTTATATTCAGATTCTGGGAATAAATCATAACACCTATTATAGAATCTATTAATTGAGTATAATGATGATTAAGATAAAATCTTTGAGGGAAGGTATTATGCAAATAAAAATAATCAATTGAGGTTTTAATCTTAACAATTCCTTAAAAGACCCGAGTTTAATCCATTCAAGTGCAAAATTGCTACGAAAGTTAAAAATCCTTCGTGATTATCAATGAACACCAACAATAATGGTTAATCATCGAAGAAGATTACATTCTCTAATCTCGAAAATTGTAGTTTAAAAGCGTCCAATATTTGAAGTATTTTGACCTCATAAGGTAGATTTCGTGTCTATGGAACATTTGGTAAAAATGTATAAATCTCTAGCGAGAGTTCGAAAAAATCATGATTTAAAAATATTGACTGCGATACCTGCTAACACAATAATCATTTGGATTATCCAGTTACACCTATGTCTATCGATCAGCACAGGAGGATTCAAAAAATTTGAGAGTGATATTGGAATCTATTTCCTAGGAGGCATGAGTTTATCTCAAGACTTTATCTTATATGACAATTTTTTTGATCATAAAGGTCCAATGTATTATTTATGGATTTTCCTGCTGAGAAGTATTCTTCCACTAGAACCTGCGGGGGCTGGAATTCTTATTCTGTTGACATTATTATTTTGGTTTTTAATAATTGAGTTGATTATTTGTTTGTACAGAATAGAGAACTTTGAATCTAACATAATTAGGGTAATATCGTGTTTAAGTTTATTCCTTCAAAATTCAAATAGTATGGTTTCGGTATTTGCTAACGTATTTACGGCACTAAGTCTTTTATTCCTTCTGAAATTCCTAGAAAAAAAATCTACTTTCCTGCTCATAATATCTTCTTTCTTTGTTTCCATTGCCATTTTAACTCGAGTAGACTACGTCCTATTTATTCTTATTTTTGCTCTCCTTCTTTTATTTGAAATTCGATCAATAAATATAATATTTGTATATCTGCTGTATTTTTCAATTTCAATTGGTATTTCGCTCTTCATTCTAATTAAAATATTGTTTTTTAGTTTAAGGGATTACTGGATTTCGAATTGGGAGTTTAATTTCTTATATTATTTGCCAAATAAATATAATACTTTTGAAATACTAGGACTACTTAAGGTCAAAACCGATTTTGCTTTATATTTAGGAATATCTGGATTTTTATCTTTGGTTTTGATTATTATATTTACAAAAAATGAAAAATTACTCTTATATTTTTTTTCGCTACTTGTCATTCCTATAACGGCAGTGTTAGTAACTGGCTCGGATAAAAACTATCACTTTATGATTTTAACTCCTGGGATAGTGTTTTTTATGATTAAGGCACTTACTTTTATTAAAGATCAAGAGATAAAAAAATTTATTCATATTCTTAATTTTTCCTTACTTCTTCTGTGTGCGTACTATTATACTGATAATTATAAATGTTTTGTGCCCAACAAGTGTGTTAAAAGAAATGAGATTCCTTTAATAGCAGATCCCATATCTGATTTTTATTTAAATAACGCGTGGATATATATTGATGCAAACAAAAAAGTTAATATAAATTTTACAAGTAATTACCTAATGGCATATGACATCAAACATTTATCAAGGACTTTTATCAAAGAATTTCAAGCAAATAGATATCGCAATAAGTATATTAGCAATCAATCTTTTAAGGAATCTTATAATAATAGTAGTGAATTCTATTCTTTTTTGAAAGATAACTTAAATAATTCCAAACTTCAAACTATGTTATCTGACCATGATAGTAATTATCTACAAATATCTCAAACTGACTGGATAAAAAAATAAAATAAATTACTGGTATATCCCTACCATAGCTTCAATCAAAAGATAGTTTGGTATAATCTTTTTCCTATGCTCAACCTTGTGATTGTTATTCCATCGTACAATGAATACGACTCGTTATCAGATTTTATTCCTAGAATAGGAAATTTTTTTGGAAACAATTTTCAATTACTAATATTGATTGTTGATGACGCATCGACTGATGAGACTCCCTCGCTTAAAACCATTTTTGATAATCACAATTTTCAAATAGAGATTTTGCGAAACACAAAGAATCTTGGCCACGGTCAAACTCTTATCAATGGATTAATGCATGCTACCACGATGGAGTGTGATTACATTTTGACTCTTGATGGTGACGGGCAGTTCTTCGAGTCTGAAATTTGCCAAGTTGTGACTGATTTTATGTATAATGAGAGTTCTGATCTTCTCGAATTGTGTAGAATTGGGCGTACTGACCATTGGTATCGTAGAACTATAACAAAATCATTACGTTTTTTTACTTTTTTTCTAACTGGATGTAGCACACTTGATGCAAATACGCCGATGAGGTGCTATGACACTAAAATTCTAAATAAATTATTGCCTCTATTGCCAAGATTTTGTCTTACGCCCAACTTTTTCATTTCAATAATCTCAAGAGATTTGAGCTATAGCATTAAACAGGTTCAAGTTCATTCGCAAGATCGAAGAGGTCCCAATCCTAGAAGTGTATCTTGGGGCAATTCCAAATACTTCCTACCTTCAAGTAAATTGATATTTTTTTGTTACATGGCTTTAAAACAGTTCATGAAATTCACTTATTTGCGTTTCAGTAATAAGTAGCGTACAAGTGCCATTATGCTCCCCTGGGGGCTTTCAACAGTATTTGTTGGAAGTACACTAGCGTCAAGAACACTTATCCTATTGTATTGTTTCAAGCGACCACGATTATCGATGTTGATTGAATTCAATGGTAACGAACTCATAAAGTGAACGCTTGACATAAGTAAATCTCTTTTTTCCAACAAATCGATAAAAGTAGTAGCTTCCGTATAGCTCTTCAAAAATTTTGCGTCACGAACTGGTAAGAGTATTTCTATAGCTCCTACCGAAAATAAAAGCTGGACCACTTTTTTGAGGTAATCCTTAACTAGCATGTGATCTAAATCGCTTAGTTTAAAAAACGGTCCTATTATTTTGTTAAAAAAAGGCATATAAATTAATTTGCTCGCAATATCAACCTGTAAAGTTGTCAGACTACTTTTGGAAATATTATCAATTACTTTAGAAAAAATAGAATCATCAAAACCATAAGATGACAAGGCTAAGTATAATTCATTATAATTAGTAGGCATAATCAAAACTCCGTCAGCTATAAATTCCTGTACCTGTTTTACAAATATGGTTCCCGAGTTTGCATTGATTTCTTTTCCAAATATTGCCAATGTTTTTAAATTAATATGTATGCCTACACTTATTTTTCTCTTTTTAATCAACCCACTTTTCATCAACAACTTGGGACTTTCTATAGCTCCACAACTTAAAATTAATTCCTTACAGCGAATTTCATAATTTTGATTATTTTTTACTGCAATTACTTTTATTATCTCTCCATAGTAAATTTTTTTAGCTCGCAATCCCTTAATTAGTCTTCCTCCTAACGCAATCCCCATTGGAATTAAAGTTACGCTCATTGAATTCTTTGCACCACTCTTACAGCCTGAGACACATAGATTTTTTCTTACACAATTCGTAGTGGCTCGTTTTGCGTTTGAAACTTTCCAACCCAAATGTGTAGCACCTAGGGCAAGCAACATTGAATCATTATCATAATTATTAAGAACAATTTCATCTTTTACATGTAATAAACTTTTGAAATACTCAAAATTGTCTTGAAATGCGTTTACCTCAAAATCCTCTCCTAATATCTTTTTCCATTTGGAAATTACCAAATTGGGTGTTTCCCAAAATAAACCTCCGTTGACTTCGGTGGAACCGCCCACGGCCATTCCTTCACCTAGAGTCAGGTTTTGAGTTGAAAAGGTGGGGTAAAGTCCTGACTTTCTATATGCTTTACTGATTGATAGAAATCCACTTTCAAAAATCAAATCTCCTGAAGAATTCTCACCCTCCTCTATAAGTAGCGTCTCTCTATCGTGAGACATTTCGTAAAATGACACAGCTCCGCCTGCACCCGAGCCAATAATGAGTACGTCGGTTTCTATAACTCGTCTAGGCAATTTGATTGATCCTTGAGTCAAAGATTACGGCTCTTAAAAGAGTAATATATCCCAAATGAAGACGCCGAGGAAACTTCACTAATCTCAAATGGAAACCCATCAATTTTAATATTAAATTAATAGTATAATTCATTGTCAAGTATAATTTAATTGCAAATCTATATACGAAACTCAAATTATCAAGAAAAAAACTCATTTTTCTAACATACATGATCATATCTCTTTTTTTTGGAGTTCTCTTGAGATTATTTACCAAATAAATCTCAAAAGACAGCTCTATAACAATTAATGACATATTAAATATTTCAAATTTTCAAAACAAACTTAGTAATTAATAAAATTAAATTCTTACTTAAGACATCTTTAATAGCTTTTACTGAATAATCAACCTCAAACTTATTTGCAACTAATGGGAAAGAAATAATAAGTGGGCAATCTATGTTGCTCCCAAAGTATGTCAGTATTTTATGTTTTTCATATAGATAATTGATTATTGCACTATTCAGAATTTTACGAAATAAATTAGAATCACCCATAAATTTCCCCTCAAAGTTTTTTATTTTTGATAATTTCTCTTGTAAAGCCACAACTTTTGAATCTTTTAAAACAATACCCCAAAGGGCACCGCTGCCTCGTAATTCAAAGTCATTCTCCTTACAAAAAAAATCGTCAAGTTCTTTCTTAAAAAGTGTTTCAATAATTTGGGATTTCTTTACATAATCTTCATCTTTGATTATGTTGAGAGCCTCAACGGCTGTTACAGTTTCTTCACCGAATCCATAATACGTTGTGCTGTGTAGAGTTACATCTTTTAAATTGTTATAGGCACTTTGAATTTTTTTTGAGTATGTGTAGCCGGAAATTGAAGATTTTCCACCACCAAAACTTTTTGCGTAAACCAATATATCTGGGGTTAATTCTGAAACTCTCATAAAATTAAAGAGAAATCCTGTTTTCGCCCAACCAGTATAAACTTCATCAAATATCAAGACAATATTATGTTCGTTACAAGCTTCTCTAATTCTTGACAAGTAAGTTTCTGAACAACTTTGCATTGAGCTGGCATTAAGTGGCTCTATTATTAAAGCGTAAACATTTGATACCCCATCTTTTTTAATTTTATTTATTACCTGTAATGTATCGTCAATATCGTTATATCTAAATGATAGAGTATTATTGATGCTAGGGAATTGAAAGTTAATTTCAGGGGAATTCGTTAAACTCCCAGCCCCTAGAAGTTTTCCATGAAAAGATATATTAGAGTGCAAAATGTAGTCTCTTCGCCCTCCATGGTACTTGTAGGCTAACTTCACCGCGCCCTCAACAGCTTCTGCCCCTGAATTAGCAAAATAACTGAATTGAAGTGGAGCAGGAAGAATCTCAGCGATATTCGCACAAAGTCCCGCTATATATGGACTAAGAAAATTTTTATGAACTTCCATCTCTTTCCTTTTTTGAAAGTCAATTCTTGCTTTAAGAATTCTTGGGTGATTATGACCATGATTGAGAACTCCTATCCCCCCAGTCAAATCTAAAATTCTCTTCCCCCCCACTAATTTGATCCAACAGCCTTCAGCACTTTCGGCCAAATCTTTAGCAAAGTTAAACCTACTAAATAATTTTATCTGACTAGGATTAACATGTTTAGCATATAATTTAGAAACTTGCATATTGCTAAACTCCCTAATTTCATCATTTGTGTAAATTTTAATACTTCCTCTCTAGTAGAACTCTCCCAAAACTATACTTGATGATTTGAAAACCATTTCTTAAATAAAAATTGATATTTTGTTTATTATCAGATAGAGTTCGAACATATACGAATGATTCAATCTGGATAGCACTTGACTGAAACTCATTGATTAATCTCGTTCCTATCCCTTTCCTTAAACAGTCATCAACTACACAAATCCACTTTATATTACACCTTTTAGTATATTTATAATTGATAATTGAATATGCTATTAATTTGAATAAAGAAACTAAATTTTCTATTTTAAATAGAATTTCACAAACTTTTTTAAAATTTTTTAAAAGGCTTTTAATAATCCAAATAAAATGTGCATCGTCAAATTTACCTAACACGATAAGTCCAATAATTCTCTGTTTTTCTAAGGCGATGAAACATTGTTTCCCTAAAATATATTTAGTCTCAATAAATTCTTTGAGAACTTGTCTGTCTGTAAGTTTGACGAATAGATCATCCTTGAAAATACTTGTAAACAACTCTATAATTTCATCACTATCGGTATCGGTAGCTAATCTGATTAATGACAATAGAACTTCTCCTACTTAATATTCCACAACTACTTCAGTATACTCAAGGTTTAATCAT
>Ga0315907_10004563_pt1 | contig 15509 bp, 18 predicted proteins | sample LakEriMetagenome_3_FD_203525 | JGI IMG/M metagenome (GOLD analysis project Ga0315907, IMG submission 203525) | Freshwater fungal communities from buoy surface, Lake Erie, Ohio, United States - Buoy 12 MA123 | ecosystem: Environmental > Aquatic > Freshwater > Lake > Lake biofilm | place: USA... | reverse complement strand
CGCAACTCGACCACTCTCAACGTTCCCGACTTCAACGTCGTGACTTGGGACCAACGTGGCTCGTACGCGTCGGGCGGGACGATGCAACTCGCTCACGCCTACTACGAAGCGCGCGACGTTTCCGAGATCATCTCGTGGATCGCTTCCTACACACCGGCGTCCTTGAATGGTGCCGACGACCCCGCCATCGGGATGGTGGGGGGAGGCGCCGGCGGCGCGACGCAATTGGTGACCGCGGGCAATGATCCGCGCATCGATGCGATCGTTCCAGCAGCGACGTGGAACTCACTGACAGCTGCTCTCGCGCCTTTCGAGATCGTGGACACCACCGCAACTCGTACCTTCCTTGCCGCGCTCGACCAACCGCACGTTCGTCTCAGCCAGCAGTTGCGACAGGCGTTGGCCGGAGGAATCGCCGACGGTCGATTCTCCGATGAGGGTGTCGCTCGACTGTCCAGCAGCGGAATCGGAGCCGAACTCTTCCAGCTTCAAGCACCGATCCTCATGATCCAGAGCGCCGATGATCGGCTCTTCCCCTTGGCGGAAACGGTCGACACGGCTCAGTCCGTGCTGAGTAACCCCTTCGGAACGCCCGTGAAGATCATTTTCACCGACGGCGACGAGTCGGACTCGGCCGCGATGGCCAGCATCCGAAACGACTCCGTGAAGTGGTTGCAGAAGTACGTGTCCGGCGTGCCCATCCCCGATTCGTACCAACCGAATTTCCGATACTGGGACCAGAACGGTCAATCGTACGACTCGAACCTCCATCCATTCGACAGCGGATTCAACGAGCCGACGCCCGTGGAGGCGACGTCCACCGGAGGAACTCTCCAATTCGGTTCGTCTCCCCATGGAACGGTCACCCTCACCGCACGAATCGATGGTTCGAAGTCCGTCGTTGGTCGGCCGACGATCTCGTTCACGTACACCGGTTCGGGAACCGCGCGAGCGGTTTTCGCTCGAGTGATCGACTCCGCCACCGGAAAGGTCCTCAACCCGGCCGCCACACCGATTCCCGTGACTCTCGACGGTTCCACCCGAACGGTGAGCGTTCCTCTGCGAGACATCGTGTTCTCCGCCGGAGCCGGGTCGAATCTCGTGGTCGAGATCTCACCCACGAACTCATCATTCGCACGATCGGCCACCGGTCAGATCGATGTCACGAGCGTCGTGGCTGCTTTCCCGATCAAGTCACCTTGATGGGTTGATTGGTGGCGGGGAGGGGATTTGAACCCCTGACCTTCGGGTTATGAGTGCACCGACGCCCGTGGGTGGTGGTCGGCGCTAATCGGTGTTCGTCCTGATCACGAGGCGTTTCGAGCGCAGCGACCACCTCTGTCGTATGCGTTGGTGGGATCCCGTTGGTGCTCGTCGTGTTGTACGACTGTTGTACGAGACAGGTCATGACGCGGTTTGCGATTGGCGCCTCGTTGGCCCGCGTTGGTGAGAGGGTGAGAGAGCGACGCGAGCTGGCATCGCCCGGACAGCAACAACAGCGAGGACGCCCCACGAGGGCACGACACCCTCCTCTCCAGGCGACCCATCAGCCCCAGTCAACCGCGTGCGCTGACCGTCAGGTCGCCGCTGGGGCGACGGTACGTTCCATCGCACGGGCGCTGGGCATTGAGCGATCGCGGCCTCCTTGTTCGCCGGCTCAGCTGTTGGATTGAGAGCGGGGTTGACGGCCCGGGGGCCGGTTCGGCGGTTGAGGAGACAACAGGACGCGGTCGATGTGAGCGTGGGCGATGGCTGCGGTTGGCGGTCGGCCCGAGAGCGCGTTGTAAACCATGGGGCCGACGATTTGGGCGACGGCTTCTTCGATGTCAACGGTTCTGTCGAGCTGCCCTGCGGATTTCGCTGCTTGGAGGTTTGTCGTGAGTGGCGCGAGGATCGCAGCGCGCAGCCTGGACCTGAGCTCGATGAATCGGACGTCGCTGTCTGCGAGATGGATGAGGGCATCGCGCACCGCGATGGTGCGCGGGTTGTTGATCATGCTGGCGACCGCGTCGGCGGCCTCGTGGAGTTGATCGCTGGTTGGAGGGTCGAGGGTGGCCTCACCTGGAGGCCAGATCCCCGCTGCGACTGCGTCGTACACGACGTCTTCGAGCGAGGTCCAGTGGCGATAGAAGGTCGCTTTGGAGACCCCGGAGCGTTCGACGATCGCTGTCATGGTGATGCGTCGAATGCCGAGTTCGACGAGGAGATCCATGGTGGCTTCGAGCACCCGGGCCCGTGTGCTCACGACGCGAGGGTCGGCGGAGCGTGCGAGCGGTCTCATCTGGCGTCGAGTTCCGATGCGAGGAGATCGAGCCCGCGGTGCAGAAGCAACGGCACTACTCTCGCCAAGCGGTCGCGGTGTTCGGCGCTGGTGAGCTCGACATGGATCCAGATCTCGGTTCCATCGACGACGCGTCCTCGTTCGATCGTGTGCACGATCGAACGAAGCGTGAGATGAGCACGAAGCTGGGTTCGTCGGCGACGTGCGCGCACCTCGAGAGCGTGCTGGCTGGGGTCCCATCGTTCGTCGACCACATCAAGGCTGACTCCTCCGATCGGAGTGCTTGCAAGGCGCCGAGGCCCAACCGCGGTGACACCGAACCACGGTCGTATTGCATCAGCGCCATCGAGAATCGTGTGGGCGACTTCGATCGGGCACGCCAGCCTGCGGGCGCCATCGAAGGCGATCACGACGCACCCGCACGCGGCGGGCGAAGTCGCCCTGCGACCAAAGACGATGAATGGGGTGCTGCGCAGCGAGTCGCCGAATGCGATGACGGCCGGGGCGGCGCCGCGGTACCACACCGGTCACGTGCTCGGCGGTGCGCTTCTTCGAAACTCATGGCAGCCAACGGACATTGATCGCTTGCCGCGCGGACTCGGTTCTGTCCCTGGCGACCAGCTCCTCGGCACTGTACCATCCGTCTTGGACGCAGCGTCCAAACGACCGGACCCCGCTGGTGCAGTCGGGCGGACGAGCAACAGGACATCCCTTCGAGTGGCGATCCACACGGGAGGGCCGGGATGCGCTTCGACGACAACCGCATGTTCGCCAACGACGAACCGGCTGCGTCGCGGGCGCCCAGGCCCGAACGGCTGGGGTCTCTCGGTGAAGCGGTGCAACTCACGGCCGTGTTCGCTCTGATGGTTGTGTCTGCCGTAGCGCTTGCCATCGGCATGGTGGAGGGATCCGCTTCGGTGTGGATCGGCGGTCACGTGGCGCGGCTCGCCTCGCTGCTCGTCGCCGACTTGCCAACTCGCCATCGGCATTCCAGTTCATGCCATGTCACTCGGTACGCGGGGCGCGGCTCCGCCGAAGGCTTGCGATCTCGCGTGTCCGTCGTGGCGCGTCGCTTCACGGAGCGGCACCTCGCGCGATCGTTCGCGAATGCGGTCGCTCGCGGCGATCTGGCGACCGCTGAAGCGATCCTGACGAGGCGACGACCCCGAGCATCGGCCCGCCGAAGCTGTGTGGACTGCTGGACGTTGGTGGATGAGCGCTGGAACGCTGTCGTACGCGATCTGCAGTCATCCGACGGACTGGTTCCGTGGTGTCCGACGATGCGGCGGGTCGCGACAGACCCGGCCGTATGGGTCATTGGGGGTCGGCTTCGACGCGTCCACCTGAGAATCACGCAACGGCGCTGGTATGCAGAGGGGCTCCGTGTCGACGCAAGGGTCGATCATCGATGGATGCACGCCGAGTTGGTCGTTCGACCTACACCGGACCAGCGCACCACGGCGGTTGTCATCCATCTCGAAGCCGACGAGTCCCCCCGTGGCCGGCGAGCAATCCGGATCGTGTCCAAGGAGGCGGCGTTGGCGCTCGACCGCTGGGCCGCGGCCAAGTGAATGCAGGCACCCGAATCAACTCCGCGGTGCAGCTCCCTGGGATTCGCGGCCGTCAGGTAATACTTGGGTGCTGCAACCATGTAGATTGCGTGCATGGCGGTGAGGCGTGCCCGGACTCCGGCGGGGCTGCAGGATTCGATCGACGTGATCGAGGAGGCGTTGGTCACCATCGTTCGTGAGTTCTCGCTGGCCTCGACGCAGGAGCGGTTCATCGATGCCGCTGGGGTGTCAGTCGAGCGAGCCGGGTTCGGGGTGTTGCGATGTGTGTCCGAGCGAGGTGAGTCGCGGGTTTCTGAGTTGGCGCAGATCCTCGGAGTGGATACGTCGACGATGAGTCGGCACGTGAAGACGCTCGAGGGCGCCGGTCTGCTGGTGAGGGCGGAGGATCCGTGGGATCGTCGCGCGTCGCGTGTGAAGTTGACTCCTGCGGGGGTTGAGGTGTTGCGGCAGTTGCGTCAGGCGCGGCACAAGTTCTTCACGGAATTGTTCGTCGGTTGGTCCGATGGCGATCGGGCCGCGCTGGCTCCGCTGCTGGTTCGGTTGGCGGACGAGGTTCTGAAATGGGGAGGTCGTACGTGAGCGTCCCGGCACCTACGGATGGTTCACAGCTGTCGCATCGACAGATCTTGGTCGTGTTCAGCGGTCTGGTGTTGGGGATGTTTCTCGCAGCGTTGGATCAGACGATCGTGGCGACAGCGTTGCCGACGATCGTCGGCGATCTGGGCGGTCTGGATCATCTGTCGTGGGTGGTGACGGCATATCTGTTGACGTCGACGGCGTCGACGCCGCTGTACGGCAAGATCAGCGATCTGTACGGACGCAAGATCATGTTCCAGACCGCGATCGTGGTCTTTCTGGTCGGCTCGGCGTTGTCGGGCCTGTCGCAGAACATGGGGCAGTTGATCGGGTTCCGGGCGATCCAGGGTCTCGGCGCGGGCGGTCTGATGGCGATGGCGTTGGCGATCATCGGCGACATCGTCTCGCCGCGTGAGCGTGGCCGGTATCAGGGGTACACGGGGGCGGTGTTCGCGCTCGCGAGTGTCGGCGGACCGCTGATCGGCGGGTTCTTCGTCGATCATCTGTCGTGGCGGTGGGTGTTCTACATCAACATCCCGATCGGGATCGCGGCGCTGGTGGTGACGAGTTCGGTGTTGCGGCTGCCGTTCACTCGCCGTGAGCATGCGATCGACTTCCTCGGCTCTGCGCTGCTCGTCGCTGCGGTCACCTGCTTGTTGCTGGTCACGGTGTGGGGTGGCAGCGAGTACGAGTGGGGGTCGCCGACGATCATCGGGCTCTCGGTGGCTGCCGTCGTGCTGACCGCGGCGTTTCTGATGCATGAGCGTCGTGCACCGGAGCCGGTGCTGCCGCTGTATCTGTTCCGCAATCCGGTGTTCTCGGTCTCGAGTGGCGCGGCGTTCATCGTCGGGTTGTCGATGTTCGGCGTGTTGATCTTCGTCCCTCTGTTCTTGCAGGTCGTCAACGGCGCCAGCCCGACCCGGTCAGGGCTGCTCCTGACCCCGTTGATGTTGGGCCTGATCGTCGGCACGGTCGGTTCCGGGCGGGCGATCAGCCGAACCGGCCGGTACAAGGTGTATCCGGTGGCGGGCACCGCTATCGTTCGGGCTGTTCTTGCTGTCGCGGTTCGACGCCGACACCTCACGGGCGGTCCAGTCCGTGTACATAGCCGTGGTCGGGCTGGGGATCGGCCTGGTGATGCAGGTCCTCGTGCTGGCGACGCAGAACGCCGTCGACGCAAAGGACCTGGGCGTGGCCACGTCGGCCAGCTCGTTCTTCCGGTCGATGGGCGGCGCGTTCGGTGTCGCCATCTTCGGGTCGGTCTTCAACAATCGGCTCGACCACTACCTCGCCGATGCCGGCCCGCAGTTGGCAGGGGTTGATCCAGCCGTGCTGCAGTCCGGGCCAGACGCTCTGCGGTCGTTGCCCGCAGAGACGCGGACCGTTGTCATCGACGCATTCTCGACGGCGCTGCACGTGACGTTCCTCGCAGTGATCCCCGTCGCCGCAATCGCCTTCGTGGTCGTGTTGTTCCTCAAGGAACTCCCACTTCGCGAAAGCGCCCACATCGGCCTCGAAGCCGTCGGCGATGACCTCGGGATCGCCACCGACCCGATCGATGATCCCTTCTCGGTACTCGAACCGACGGACAGCGACACCAGCCGCGGGCCCACCGACCGGACGATCGGCCGATGAGCACGATGGACGACGGTGTGATCGTGATCGGCTTCGACGGGACCGTCGGTTCACACGCAGCGCTGTTCGCTGCGATCGACCTCGCCCATGCCACCGCTCGTGGCATCGTTGTGGTGCACGTCGAGTACACCCCGCCGGTCGCAGCGGCTGGCACGGCGATCGGCCCGGGCGCTGGCGCATTGGTCCAGGCCGAAGACGCGTTCGCGGAAGTCTGCCGACGGAACTGTGCGGCCATTCTCGACGGAGCGAATGTCCCGTGGACGTTCGAAGCGCGAAGAGGTAACCCGGCCGACGAGCTCGCCGATGCGGCAGACGAACACGCCGCGGGTTTCATCGTCGTCGGCCGCCACGGCCATCACGGGCTCGGTCGGCTTCTCGCCGGTTCCGTCAGCCAACGCCTCGTGCATCACGCACGGCACCCGCTTCTGGTCATCCCGCCACCAGCATGACCGCCGGGGAGCTGACACTGATCGATGACCACATCGTCGTCGCTTGCACGGTCGGCGAAGCGATGCCGCTGCTGAATGGTCCGGACCAGCTGGCCAGCTGGTTCCGTGCCGGCCGGAACGAAACCTCGACAACGATCACATCAGATCTCGGTGATTGCGTACTCGTACGCACCTGCGAACGATGGGAGCCGAGCGATCAGGTTCTCACCGTCGACGGCTCCATCGAGGGCGTCGCTGTCCACGCTCACCTCACGATCCTGGCCGTCGTGCACTCGATCTCGGATGGCCGGGTGCACGACGGCACGGAGATCTGGGTCCACGTCGAACTCGGACGCGGTGCTGGAGCCCGTCGGATCGCTCGGATCATCACCGCTGCGATCACACGCGGGCTCGAACACCTTCGGCTCGAACTCGACCGCTCTCCGAACTCCGAGTAACCGAACGGACAGCTGACTGACGCCTCGAGCGGGAGTGCCTAACTTGCGTCGCCCCGCCCTGCCGTCTCGGTCGGCTCGGCGTCGTCCTGAGCTGCCCGGAGTCTCGGCGTCGCTTCTGCGCGTGCCGCCACGGTGACCTCGAGTGTGGCAACGAGACGGTCGAGGAGGTCGACGAGGGTTTGTCGCTCGGTGTCGGTGAAGGACTCGAGTGCGTCGGCGACGACGTTGAGGCGTCTGCGAGCCACTCGCCGTTGCGTGTCGCGTCCGGTCTGGGTGACGTGCACGAGTGTGACGCGTTTGTCGGTGATGCTGTGCTCTCGCTTGGCAAGGCCGATGTCGACAAATCGGTCGACGGCGCGGGTGGCGGTGGAAGGGTCGACGCCGAGGGCGGCGGCGAAGTCACACATCGTCCATTCCCGTCGTGTGACGAGGAGGTCGAGGCTGTCGATCTGTCCCATGTTGAGTTGAGGCGGGTCGGGCGCCCAGGCAAGGGCGCGCATCCGCCGTGCCGCTGTGCCGCGCCGGAGCGCACGCCAGGCGAGAGCGATGCGTTCGGCGTCGGTTGCAGGCCGTGCGCCTCGACCGGTGGCTGTGCCCGGCGACGGCGGGTGCGGCTTCACGGCTCCGCCCGGCGACGAGTCGCTGCAGTCGTTGGTGACATTCGGCTGGTTGGCATCGTGGGTCGCATGTCCAACGATTGGTCAGGGCGCGGATGCGGTCGGTTGGGTGACCGCAGCGGGTCGGTTGCGGATGCCGATGAAGGTGGTGAACGCCGCTGCTGCGATGCAGAGTGCGGCGGCGACGAACATGGCGGGGCCGAGTCCGTCGGTGAAGGCGTTGCGGGCGGCGTCGATGATGGTGGCGCTGTCCGGTCCGGCTTGTCTGGCGGCGGCGAGCGCGCCGCCGATGCCTTCGTTGACGGGTTCGGCGAGCTCGGGTGGGAGGGTGTCGGTGACGGGGGTGATGTTGGAGCGGTATTGGGCGTTGAGGATGGAGCCGATGAGGGCGATACCGATGGCGCCACCCATCTCGCGGACGGTGTCGTTGAGAGCGGACGCGACGCCTTGTTTGTCCTCGGGGAGCGAGGCGGTGATGGCGGTCGTGGAGGGGCTCATCGCGAGTCCGACGCCGACGCCGAGGATGAGCAGGGTGGGGAGGATGGGGAGGTAGCCGCTGTCGGGGTCGGCGACGAGAGTGAACCAGACGACCGAGATGGCGATCAGGAGCATGCCGGTGGCGACGGTGCGCCGGTAGCCGATGCGGTGGGCGATGGTGGGGGCCATGGTCGACAGCGGCATCATCGCGACGGCCATGGGGAGCAGGCCGCTGGCGGCGCGCAGCGCTGTGTAGCCGAGGACGGCTTGGAGGAACTGCACGAGCGTCAGGAACATGGCGAACATGATCGCGAAGACGACGAACAAGTTGACCGATCCGGTGGACAGACCGGGGTTGGCGAACAGGCGGACGTCGAGGAGGGGGTGGTCGCGGTGAAGCTCGACGAGCACGAACGCGACGGTGCCGATGATTCCGGCGACGAACCCGGCGATGGTGATCGGGTGGGTCCAGCCTTGTTCGGGTCCTTCGTGGAACGCGAGGACGATGCCGCCGACGGCGATGACTGACAGGAGGGATCCGGCGATGTCGAAGCCAGCTTCCACATGTTCGCGGGAGTGGGGCACGACGACGATGGTGCCGGCGAATGCGATGACGGCGATGGTGACGGGAAACGCGAACACCCACGGCCAGGTGGCGTTGTCGATGATCGCAGCGGAGATGAACAGTCCGATGATCCCGCCTGCGCCGGCCACGCCGGCCCAGGTGCCGACGGCTTTGGCGCGTTCGTGGGCGGGGAAGCTGGTCGTGATGACCGACAGGGTGACGGGCATGATCATCGCTGCGGCGATGCCGGCCACGACCCGCAGTGCGATGAGTGCTTCGGGGGTGTTGACGAACGCGGACGCAGCGTTGGCCGCGGCGAACAGGGCGAGGCCGGCGAGGAGGATCGGTTTGCGTCCCCATCGGTCACCGATCGCACCGACGGGCATGAGCAACGCCGCGAGTGCGAGGGTGTAGCCGTTGATGATCCACAGCAGCTGGCTCTGGGTGGCGCCGAGGTCGGCAGCGAGCTCCTGCTGCGCGACGTTGAGCCCGGACACCGAGGCGATCACGGCGATCAACGCGACGCACATCGTGATAAGGATGAGCCGTCGTTGCCGAGCGTCGTCGACGGCTTCGTCGTCGGTGTGCGGGTCGATTGGGTCGAGCAGTGCTGCGTCGGGTGCGTTGTAAGGATCGTGGGGGTTCACAGGGGTCCTTCGTTGGTGGGGATGCGGGCGAGGAACTCGGCGACGGCGGCGGTGAAGGCGTCGTTGTCGTCGCCGGCGACCATGTGGCCGGTGCCGGAGACGTCGACGGTTTCGGCGTGGGGCACGGTATCACGGAACTCGGCGACGGTCTCGGGTGAGACGAGGTCCGACTGGGCGCCGCGCACCAGCAGGGTGGGGGCGGTGATGCGTCGGGCGCCGTCGAGGAGCACGTCGGCGATGGTGTCGATGCGTTCGGGGTCGGTGTGGACGGCGTCGAGTTTGGAGGTGATGAACGCCGGGTCCCAGCGCCACACCCATCGGCCATCGTCACGGCGCCGGAGCACCTTGTGGAGTCCATCGAGGGTGTCGGGGCGAGGCCGGTGCGGGTTGTAGGCGGCGATCACGTCGGCGGCAACTTCGAGCGTGTCGAAGCCGTCGGGGTGGGCGGCCATGAATCCGACGATCCGGCGCACGCCGTCGAACTCCATGCGCGGCGTGACGTCGACGAGCACGACCGCAGCCCACAGATCCGCAGGGGCGAGCCGGTGCGCGGTGAGGATCGTCATGCCGCCCATCGAGGCGCCGACGACCGCGGTTGGCCGGTCGCCGGCAATGTGGTGTCGAACCGTGATCAGGTCGACGGCGAGCAGTTCCATGTCGTAGGTGCCGGTCGGGTCCCAGTCGCTGTCGCCGTGGCCTCGGGTGTCGTAGGCAGCAACGGTGTAGCCGCGGGCGTGGAGTCGTCGGGCGGTGGTGTTCCATGCGTGGCGGTTCTGGCCGCCGCCGTGGAGGAGCAACGCCACCGGCCGGTCGGTGTCGTCGTGCGCGTATACGTCGACGGCAAGGGTGATGCCGTCGGCGGTCGAAACGTGCCGGTGGTCCGGGGTCATGCCGGCTCCGGGGCCGTGGCTGGTTGTGTCGATGCCGGTGCGGCCGTGTCGCGTAGCGGCAATTCGCGAATCGTGAGCGCCGCGACGATGCCGAGCGCCATCACCCCGGCAGCGACGGCGAACACCGTGGTGATCGCATCGGACAAGCCGTCGATGGCGACGCTGCGCAACGGCTCGGTGAGCGACCCCAGAGCCCGCGGGTTCTGGGTGAGGGTTTCTGCGGTGACACCGTCGGGTAGATCGATTCCGGTCAGACCGCTCGTGATGGCGTCGGTCAGCCGCCGGGTGAGGATCGCGCCGAACACGGCGACGCCGACGGTGGAACCGAGCGTGCGGAAGAAGTTGACGGATGCCGTCCCGGCGCCGAGGTCTCGCATTTCGACGGTGTTCTGCACGGCGATCGTGAGCACCGACAGCGTCGCACCGATCCCGGCGCCGACAACGAGCATCCACACCGACGACACCAGCCGCGAGGTGTCGGGCTCCATCGTGGACAGCAGCCACAACCCAACAGCGGCGACGACCGTGCCGACGACCGGGTAGATCTTGTAGCGGCCCGTGCGGGTGGTGAGCCGGCCAACCACCAGCGACGCAACCATCAAGGCGAGCATCAGCGGTAACAGCAGCAGACCGGCGTTGGTGGCCTGGCGGCCCTGGACACCTTGGAAGAACAGGGGCAGGTAGACGATCGCTCCGAACATGGCGGCGCCGGCGATGAACGACACCGTGACGCACGAGGTGAACCCGGGTCGCGTGAACATGCGTGGTGGGAGGACCGGCTCAGCGGCGCGACGTTCCCACCAGGCGAACGTGGCGGCGCCGACCGCGGCGACGGTGTAGAGCGTCACCGTGGCCGGCGAACCCCAGCCGTACTCGTCGCTGGCCCAGACGGTCGCGAGCAGCAGCGAGGTGACCGAAGCGACCAGGACGCCGGCGCCGATCAGGTCGAGGCGACGATGGACTCGCTTGAACGGCATGCGCAGCACGCTGCTGGTGACGAAGAGCGCAACGATGCCGATCGGGATGTTGACGTAGAACACCCATCGCCACGACAGATGATCGGTGAGGAACCCGCCCACGAGCGGGCCGATCACGCTGGCCAATGCGAAGGTCCCCGTCAGGTAGCCGGTGTAGCGGCCCCGTTCGCGTGGGGGGACGATGTCACCCACGATCGTGAACGTCAGCGACATCAACCCCCCACCGCCGATGCCCTGCAGGAAGCGGAACCCGATCAGTTGCCCCATCGACTGCGCAGCGCCGCACAACGCCGACGCGACCAGGAACAGCACGATCGCGCTCTGGTAGACCCGCTTGCGCCCGTACAGGTCGGAGATCTTGCCGTAGAGCGGCATGCTCGCCGTCGATGCCAGCAGGTAGGCAGTGACCACCCAGGAGAGATGGTCGATGCCGCCGAACTCGCCGACGATCGTCGGCAATGCGGTCGACACGATCGTCTGATCGAGCGCGGCGAGCAGCAGCCCGGTCATCAGCCCGACGATGATGATCGTGCGCTCACGATGCGACAACTCCGGCATGGTGGGCGGTGAGGTGGGAGCGGTCACGACACCGATACCACCAGCGTTTCCAGGCCGCGAAGGGTGAGGCTGGGCCGCCACTGCGGGTTCCGGTCGGCGTCGATCATCGTGAAGCGGTCCAGGAGCCGCTCGAACACGACCTCGCCCTCCAACCGGGCGAGCGGGGCGCCGAGGCAGTAGTGGATCCCGGCGGCGAAGCTCAGGTGCTGCTGGCCGGTACGGGTCACGTCGAAGCGATCCGGGTCCGGGTAGCGGTGCGGGTCCCGGTTCGCGGCGCCGAGCAACGTGAGTACCAGCTGACCGGTGGCGATCCGATGCCCGGCCAGGTCGACATCGTCGAGCGCGGTGCGGGCGTCGAGCTGCACCGACGACTCGTACCGCAACATCTCCTCGACCGCGCCGGGCAGCAGTGAGCGGTCGTCGCGAAGTCGTCGCAACTCGTCGGGATTGCGGATCAACGAGAACAGGCCGTTGCCGATCAGGTTCGTGGTGGTCTCGAAGCCGGCTGCGAACAGCAGCACGATCGTCGCCACCAGCTCGTCCTCGGTCAGCCGGTCGTCGTCGTCACGAAGGTGGATCAGCGCGCCGATCAGATCATCGGTCGGTTCCGAGCGGCGTTCGCGGATCAACGCCCGAAAGTAGCCGGTCATCTCCTCGCTCGCTGACTCGGCGCGCTGTACCGTCGCCCGGTCGACCATCGGCTCGAGTGCTGCGGCGGCGTCACGCACGATCCAGCGGAACTGGTCGCGGTCCGCCTCGGGGACGCCGAGTAGCTCACCGATCACCTTGACGGGCAGCGGGAACGCCAGCACGTCCATCACGTCGCCTCCGCCTGCGTCGGCGAGCCGATCGAGGATCGCATCGACCATCGCAGCGATCGCCGGGCGCAGCGCCTCCACCCGCTTGGGCGTGAACTCGCGGGCGACCAACCCGCGCAGGCGTGTGTGATCGGGCGGGTTCATCCGCAACATCGAATGCCGAGAGATGATCGGCACGTCGCGCTCGGACGCATCCGGCGCGGACCCGAAGATGCGCTGCGCCTCGTCGCTCTTGCCGAACCGTGGATCACGCAGCACCGACGCACAATCATCGAACCGGGTCACCACCCACATCGGCAGCACCTCGCTGCGATGCACCGGCGCCGCCTCCCGCAACCGTCGATACGCCCGATACGGATCAGCACGTACCTCGGCGTCGGAGAACAAACTCACCAACACGTCGTCCGGCGCAGCCGCCGACAGCAGATCGGACACCGACATCAGGATCCTCCCCCACCCTGGTCGCCGGCGCGCGGCGACGTGATCAACACCGTTCCCTGCCCGATCGCCACCAGACGTCCACCGTTGGTGACATCGATACGCACCACCGCCGTCCGACGGGTGAGCGACACCACACTCGCCTCAGCGGTCACCTCGCCCTCGCGCACCGCAGCAAGCAGATTCAGCTTGAACTCCGTCGTCGCCGCCCACGCCCCCCGCTCGATCAACGGGTAGACGACCGCGCCGAGCACGTGATCGACCAACGCCGAAACCACCCCGCCGTGCATCGACCCGAACGGGTTCAGCAAATCCGCCCGAGCGTCCAACGCACACACCAACCGGCCCGGGCCCACCTCGACCGCCCGCACCCCCAAGAACCCCGGCAGGCCACCCTGACCGTCATGGTTGACCAGGATCGCCTCAGCGAGCCCAGCGTCGTACGAGTCGAACCCGCTCATCGCTGCGGTCCCGCGTTGGGAGCCAACCCTCCGAGCACGATCGCCAACACCGCGTCCGCCCGCGCTTGAACCGATCTGTCGTCGGCGACGAGGAGGAACTCCATCCCCGCGACCAGCACGGCGCCGTACACCACCGACGCCGCCGCGCCGACGTCGTCCACGCTCAAGGAACCGTCGCGCGCTCCGTCGCGTAGCGCGGACCTCAGTGGCGCCAGGATCACCCGATCGACCCCCGCCGCGATGTCGATCAGCGATGCCGCTTTGCCCAACTCGGCGAACAACAACCGGTACGTCGGCCCGTGCGACGCGATGAACCCGAGATGCTCCCGCACCAACCCCTCGAGGCGATCCCGACCCGAACCCGGCGCCGTCGCTGCCGCGTCCAACGCCACGGTCATCTGCGCGAACGTCCGCGACAACAGATGCGCCAGGATGTGCTCCTTGCCCGGGAAGTAGTAGTAGAGCGTCGCCCGGGGGATCCCCGTCACCTTCGCCAACTCGTCGATCCGAGTTGCGTCCAACCCGTTGTCAGCGAACACCTCCGCCGCCCGATCCACCCGCTCCACCAGATCCGCCGGCAACGGACGCACCACGCTCGGCACCGGCTGCGTCACGCCCCACCCCCCGCGTCGCGGCCAGCCATCATGCGCTCCACCGACACCACCACGAACGTGGCCTTCGCTTCGGCGAACAATTCGCCACCCTCCAACAACGCCGACGCAGCCAAATGCAGCTTCCGTTCGTCACGGCCCTCAACCCGCGCCCGGAACTCCAACGGCACCCCGATCGGCGTCGGAGCCCGGTACGTCACCGTCAGACGCCCCGTGAACGCCGGAACCCTCAAGATCGACAGCTGGTAGCCCATCACGTCGTCAAACACCGCCGCTACCACCCCACCATGGGCCTGACCCGGTGCCCCCTCGAACGCCGGACCCAACACCACCCGCGCCACCGCCGCGTCGCCCTCACGACGCACCGCCATCGCCACACCCATCGGATTCGCCTCACCCGACACCACACAATCCGGAAAGTGCGACATCACCTCACCATCCTCGGGCGCCTCACCCGGCCACGAACCAGCGTCAACGTCGACCAGATGGCTCATCGACCGCACCCGCCGAGGCACCCCCTCCGCCCGCGCCGACAGCGCGTCAGCAGCCACCGCCACGTCATCAAGCCACCCGTCACCGACATTCGCCGAAACCATCTCGTGACCCAAGCGACGCAAAGCCGCCGCCGCACGAACTCGCGCCAACGTCACTCCGAAACGTTCCAGTGAAATCTCCCGCTCCGTCGGTTCCATCACACCCCCAGTTCAGACGACACGATTGGACGTCCCGTCCAACCATAGCCGAGAAAAGTGCGAATCGCCGAGCCCGTCTCTGGAGCCTCGCGCCCCAACCAGATCGCCGCCGGCCAGACCCGCCGACCTGCGCTCGCCGAGGTGACGCCTCGACGAATCCGATCCGGCAGCTTCACTGATACAACGGGGCACTGCCGGCGGCGGCCGCCGCGCGGGCACCACGGCTCCACAGCGATGGGTACGCCTTTGCGACGACGACCGCGACACGCCCACCACGACCTCGTGCCGGGCAGCTTGATCGTCGAACTCGACGACGGCAGTGGCACGTTGTCTGTGATCGAGGTCGCCGTGGAACTCGAGGACGGATCACCGACCGTCAGCGTCGACAGCATCCGCGGTGGCGCTTCGTCGTTCCGCTGGATTCCGAGCTTGCATCGACGACGAGTGGATCGGCGGCCGCGCCGACGCGAGCGTCCAATCCTCCGAAGACTTCATCGACCGGCCCGCCATCGACGAAACACGATGTGTCGACAAACCCTCCGCCGGCTAGGCCCGCGGGACCGACCATCGGGTTTCACCCCGGAGGTCGACGTTGTTCCCAAACTGTTCGCGCCGAGCGATTCGACGACGCCAGAGGCCCTTCCCGATTTCCCGGAAAGGGCCTTTGACCTGGTTCTTTACTTGGTGGCGGGGGCAGGATTTGAACCTGCGACCTTCGGGTTATGAGCCCGACGAGCTACCTGGCTGCTCCACCCCGCGATGAAGAAGGACAATCTACGAGGTCGACCGCCTGTTCCCAACCGGTGATT
>Ga0315907_10004562_pt1 | contig 15510 bp, 15 predicted proteins | sample LakEriMetagenome_3_FD_203525 | JGI IMG/M metagenome (GOLD analysis project Ga0315907, IMG submission 203525) | Freshwater fungal communities from buoy surface, Lake Erie, Ohio, United States - Buoy 12 MA123 | ecosystem: Environmental > Aquatic > Freshwater > Lake > Lake biofilm | place: USA... | reverse complement strand
TGCGGCAGGCGGAGGAACACTAGTTGGTAATGGTACTAAAAACTTTACTACTTCTTACAATACAGCTACCACAGTCAACGGATATTACTGGCACTATCTGGTTAGATCTAACGGAACTGTGCCAGATGTTCCATACAGCGCAAGTTCTAGATATTTAAGATGTCAATTATATGGAACTGACTCAAATACTGGAGCCACAGTTAATGGCCCATTTTCTAGTTGGCTATAACAGGAGAATATGGTATGATAACAAAAGAAGGTAAAATTGAACTTATAGATCAGTATTTAAAAAAATTAGGCGGAGAAAAATACACCTATAGTAATAAAATTACCCCTGATTTAAATCAGGAGGAAATTGCTGAAATAAATTTCAGCATCTCAGAAATAAATAAAAAGATTCAAGCCGTTGAGTCTGAAAAAATAAAAATAGAACAAGGAGAATAAAATGCCAACATATACAAAGCTAACAGATGATGAAAAGTCTGCAATTACTCAAGCTGAGGTAAGAAACTTAGAGTATCAGATGTACTCTTTTGAAGTAAGACTTATTGCGGAAAATGCAAAAACTCAGCCAGATCCAGCAGTGGTTGAAACTTTAAATGCACTTATTGCAGAAAAGCAAACACAAATAACAGCAGTTAGTTAATCAATAATTATAGGAGAAGTCTATGTCATATTTTAGAACCGTACTGGCTGACTTCCCCGTATCTTATTACACACTAGATGAAGTAAAATCTGGAACGTTTGATTATTATAATGAAATTATTTCTACATATCCTACATATCAAGCATTACGAGATGCATTTACTTCATACGAAGAAATATCTGGTCAAGCTCTCCTAGACTACTCTGGAAATTTTAACAATGGAACAGTTTCTGGAATATCGGGGTCTAAAATAATGCCATTAGTTGCAGGTGGTATATATGGAACACTTGTATCAGATACTACAACTATGGAGTATGAAGCTCCAGGGCTTGCAAACAAATATTATTCAGATAATCAATTTTCTATCGAGGCCTGGGTAAAATTGCCAAATGCAAACAATACACAAGTAACCATTATAGGAGATCCAGATGAAAATATTGGGGTATTTTATAAAAATGGAGACCTTATATTTAAAGCAGGATTAAACGAAACAAGATATAAATACTCAAACAATAAAGCTATTCATGTTGTTTGTATATATACAAAAAATAATTTATCTATGTATATAAATGGAAATCTAGTTTCTTCATCCTCATTGAATAATTTTGTTTTTTCTAACAATTCAACAGCCTGGAAAACAGGCCCGTCTTTGCCAAATAATTATTTTGTAATTGACTCTGTTTCTTTTTATAGACATGCTTTAACAGGATTAAAAATTGCTAAACATTACTCTGAAGGAATAAAAGAACTAGACTACTCTCAAATAGTATACCCAGACGGCGGTATTTTCTTCAGCTTAAATCATTCAAAAATTAGACCAGTTGCAAGATACTCTTATCCAGAAACTAAGCCGTGGTCACAAATTATTGATGAAAATGTTGTAATGTCTACAGATCAGTCTTATATTACTTTTGCAAAAACAATAAGTCCTTCTACTAAAACATTTACTTTTACAGAAACCATTATAGTCCCAAGCTCTTTAAATGTTTCTAGCTCTCAAATATCCTGGGATGACGATGTTGAAAATATTATCGTTCAGGTCAGCCAGGACAACGCAGCCTGGCAAAATTGTAAAAATAATTTTCCAATACCATTTTTTAATAAAAATGACGGAATATCTTCAGGACTACTTTATTTAAAGGTAACAATGTCTTCTTCTGACACCTCAAAAGATCTGCCAGCGTTAAGATCAATTTCACTTGACCTTTATTCGAACACAGATTTTTATGCAGACAATTCTTCAGACAGAATATATTCATCTTTAGATTACGGACTGTCAAGATATAATCATCCTATAATTTCTTATAATGATTATAATGGATTAAGAATGTATAACGGTGGAGGTATTAGCGTTGACTCAAATACTCAATTTAGAACCATAGAGTTTGTCTTCACCCCGTCCTTAGCAGGATCTTTACAAAATGTTTTGTTTTCTAGTAATACCAAAATATTTGAGTGGAGTTCTACTGGAGTAATCAATAAGTCTGGCATATCTAATATTTATGTAAATGGCGTAGATTACACATCTGCAACAAATATATCCGACTTCTTAACTAGAGGCATGCCACACCATATGGTCTTAGTGCTATCTTCAGCGGCAACAAGTAATATTAAGTTTAACTCTAATCAGTCAGGCTCAGTTTCTGGAACAAGTAATTTGTATAGCAATATAGCCCTCTACCCAGATGCCCTGACTGCTGGGCAGGCCACAAATCATTACCAGCTTTATACAAAGCAATATGTGCTATCTGTGTCAGACATTTCTTTTTCTATTACAGAATCTGACCTAGGGAATGACCAAACAGCCTACCTAGTTAATAATACTGAGTATCAATCTGCAAATATTTAATAATTTTGTCATATTTATTGACAAAATCCTGGACTTGTGTAAGTAATAATGGTAAAATAAAGACATATGGATATGAATAAGATAAAGTATAAGACTTTAGAAGAAGAAAGCACCCTAGGGGTATACGTTTGGGAAATGCCCGACGGGCGCTGGATTGGTGATGATGAAGGAAACTATCTTTCGGTTACGTCAAAAAAAGGAAATCGATCCAGAATCGATGCTTTGGCTAGAGAAGTTCGCTCGTACGGTATATATGAGGGCGGGCCTAAATTTCTTTCAGCAAGACGAAAAGTCACAGATGAAGAGTATGCCGAACAAGAACAAAGATTAAAATGGGGACTAATACCAGATCCATTAGATATTGGAAATTATAAAGACGAAATGAAAAAGTTGGGTGGTTTAAAATGACAGTAGAATTCTTAGATGATGATTCAAAAGAAAACATCATCGACATCACCAATAACTCAGATTGGTTTACATTCAAAAAAGAACAAGCCTCAACAGACCCATTTGCTGCAGGCTTAGAAGATCTTAAGAAGGTAAAAGGGCTTGGACCTACATTTAAGAGAAAAGTAAGTAGAGAGCTTTCAAAAGCATTTAGCGGAGTAGAAAACACAGGCACACAGCAGAACCTCTTAGCACAAGCAATTACTGGCTATGCAATGTTTGATCTTATTGAGCCTCCATATAACCTTGAATATTTGTCAAAGGTTTATGAAATCTCTACATACAACTACGCAGCAATTAATGCTAAAGTTGCAAACATTGTAGGACTCGGATATGATTTTATTGAAACTAAAAAAACAAATGATGCATTTGATTCTATTACGGATGAAAAACAACTTGAAAGAGCACGCAGAAAACTTAATAAATTAAGACAAGACCTACATTCTTGGCTAGACACTACAAACGAAGAAGATACATTTACACAAACATTGATTAAGGTTTACACAGATTTAGAAGCTACAGGAAATGGCTACATAGAGGTAGGTAGAACGACAGCTGGAAATATAGGATACATAGGGCATATTCCTTCAAAAACAATGCGTGTTCGCAGACTAAGAGATGGCTTTGTTCAATTACTATATGGCAAGGCAGTATTCTTTAATAACTTCGGAGACAACCAAACAGAAAATCCGATTGCAGGACAAGAAGATCGTCCTAATGAAATTATTCATTTAAAGAAATATACCCCTATGAATAATTATTATGGAATTCCAGACATAATCGCTGCCCAGGTAGCACTTGCTGGTAATGAATTGTCTGGAAGATATAACATTGATTATTTTGAAAATAAGGCGGTCCCAAGATATATTATTACCGTTAAGGGAGCAAAGCTTTCAACGGAATCAGAAAGAAAACTCCTCGAATTTTTCCAAGTAGGGCTTAAGGGCAAAAACCACAGGTCCCTTTATGTTCCACTGCCAGCTGATTCTGCAGACTCTAAAGTTGAATTTAAAATGGAGCCTATAGAGGCAGGCAGTCAAGAAGGGTCTTTTGAAAAATACCGCAAGTCTAATAGAGATGAAATTCTTCTTGCACATCGTGTACCTATTAATAAAATTGGAACACCAGAAGGAGTCAACTTAGCGGTTGCCAGAGATGCGGACAAGACGTTTAAAGAACAAGTTTGCAGGCCGTCACAAATGATTCTTGAGAAAAAAATTAATAGGATATTCGAAGAAAAAACTGATGCATTATTGCTTAAATTCAATGAATTAACTTTAACTGATGAAGACACTCAGTCTAAGATTGACGAAAGATATTTAAGAATGCAAGTAATTACCCCCAATGAAGTTAGAATTAGAAAGGGTATGATTCCTCTAGAAGGTGGGGACGAAGTCGTTCAATTAAAGCCAGAGGCAGCCGCAGAAGAAAGAAGTCAGGCTGGAAAAACTAGGGCAAGAGATTCTGAGAGGTCGGCAAATTCATCAGATTCTTCGGGAGAAGGCAGAAATGCTAAGGGCGATGGAAGACAGGTCGACTAACCCTACTCAACCAATATTTGCCTTTTTATATATAAAAACCTATAATTAAGCATATGAATATTGAAAAATCTGCATGGTCCAGCAATGGCAACGACATATCTCTTTCGGTACCTTTTACAAAGGTAAACCGTGAGAAAAGAACCGTCTCTGGTTTTGCTACACTAGACAATCTTGATCAAACAGGAGATGTTGTAACAGCAGAAGCAAGCATTAAAGCATTCGAATCTTTCCGTGGAAACATTAGAGAGATGCACGGATCAAATGCTGTAGGTAAAATGATTTCATTTAAACCAGAAACATTTTATGACCCATCTACAAAAGAATTTTATAATGGCGTATATGTAGATGCTTACATTTCAAAAGGCGCACAGGACACATGGGAAAAAGTTTTAGACGGAACCCTATCTGGATTTTCAATCGGCGGCAAAATAATTGAGTCAGATAATGAAGTTAATAAGTCAACAGGTAAGACAACTAGATTTATAAAAGAATATTCTTTAATGGAACTTTCAATTGTTGATTCTCCAGCAAATGAACTTTGTAATATCTTGTCTATTCAAAAAATGAACGGACAACTTATTTTTAAAGGAATTGCAGCAGAAACAAAAATGGAAAATATTTTTTATTGTGAAGAAAGTGATTCTGTTTTTATTTCAACAGAAAAAACATATGACTCTCCAGTATCTGGAAAGCCAGCAGAACTTATTGGATGGGTTGAAAGCTCAGACGTTAATAAGTCAAAAGAAATAGATAAGATTCTTGATGCATATAAGCAATCAAGATTTACGTTGCCTGATACACAAATAGCAAAACAGGCAAACGCAGAAGGAGGTAAAGAAGTGTCAGAAAATACAGAAAACGTAGTTGCAGAAGATGCAGTAGCACCAGAAGCAACCGTAGAAGATACAGCAGTAGTTGCAGATGCAGCTCCAGCTGAGACAGAGGCTACAGCAGATGCACCAGCAGAAGCAGCAGCTCCTGCCGAAGACGCTCCTGCCGAGACTCTGGAAAAAGCAGCCGACGTATCAGAAATTGAGGTCAATGCAGAACCTGATTTTGCAAAAATGTTAGGCGAACTAAAAGGCTTTTTCTCAGAAACTTTGAATAAAGCATCCGAATCAAATGCTGCTCAAGTGTCATCCATCAAGGAAACAGTTGAGACTTTCAGCAAGAGTGTAGATGTTAGAATTTCAGAGTTGGCAGAACAAGGTGCAGCGTTATCAAGCGCTGTCAACGAAGTAAAGAACACCCTAGCGGGAGTTCAAAAGCGTGTAGATGCCGTAGAAGCAGAAACCGCAATTAAGAAGTCTTCCGATCTTGGCCGATCAGAAGAGGTAACAATCAAGAAATCTAAATGGAACGGTTCTTTCCTCGGTTCCGTAAACGAAATATTTAACTAAGGTAGGTATAAATAATGAGCAATGAACTATTAGAAAAAGCAGCTGAAGCTGGTACAACAGTAACTGGCACATTTGCTTCGACAACTGGAGGAACAGGAACACACAGAGCTAGCGAAGCTGGCAACGGTGGTCTCCTTAACCCAGAACAATCTGCTCGCTTCCTTGACTATATGTTCGACGCAACCGTAATCGGCAAGGTCGCACGTACAGTAAGATTGAAGTCAGACACAGCAGAAATTGATCGTATGTCTGTAGGAGAGAAGCTTATGAAGCTTGCTTCAGAAGGAGAGAACACTGGTGCAAACTCAGCTGTTACTTTCTCAAAGATTTCTCTTACAACAAAGAAACTCCGCATGGACTGGGAGCTTTCAACAGAGTCTCTAGAAGACAACATTGAGGGTGCAGATCTTGAAGATCACATTGCACGCTTGATGGCAACACAAGCAGGAAATGACATTGAAGATGTTCTTCTAAACGGAGATACATCTCTAACATCAGACGCACTTTACAAGTCATTCGATGGCGTTGTAAAGAAGTCAAAGGCAACAGGTCGTGTTGTTGATGCAGCGGGAGCAAACGTTTCTCGTGCAGTATTCAACTCAGCACTTAAGGCTATGCCAAGAAAGTACAAGCAACGTCGTGCAGACCTTCGCTTCCTTTCAGGGTCAAACCTAATTCAAGATTACCTATACTCAGCATCACAGTTGGGTGACTACGGTTCAGCTAACCCACAAGATATCGCTTCAAGCGTTATCCGTGGAACTCAACCAGGTCTAGGTGGTCCAGCAGGATTTGTGGCACCATTCGCATTTGGAATTCCAATTGTTGAAGTACCACTACTTCCAGAAACACAGACAGGAACTCACACAGGAGCTTCAGGATCACACGGAGATCTACACTTGACATTCCCAAATAACATTGTTATTGGTATCAAGCGTGACGTAACCGTTTACAGATTCTTCTGGCCACGTAAGGACTCTATCGAGTACACAATGTATACTCGTGTAGGCGTTCAAATCGAGCAGGCAGACTGCTGGGTAGTTGTCAAGAACGTTAAGGTCGCTTCCTAATATATAGGATTTAGATCCGCTAAAAGCCCCTCAAATTAATTTTTGGGGGGCTTTTCATTTGAATTTAACAATGCTATAATTGTTGATACCTAGTAGAAGGAGTAATACATGTCATTTGAGACATTAAAAGTTGCAGAACTCAGAGAAATTGCAGAGAACTTTGCAGTAGACACTGACGGAATTAAAAGCAAAGCAGACATAATTGCCGCATTAGCAGAAGATGGAGTTACCTGGACAGTTTACCAGAAGACTCTAGAAAAAATTAAAGATGCAAACGAAGACGTATTTTCAACTGAAGAAGTTCTTCCAAGACTTGATCCAAAATCAGTAAATGCAGAAGACACCGTATTGGTTAGAATGACTAGAGAAAACTTTAGATATGACATTCTAGGATTTACTTTTACAAAAGAGCATCCTTTTGTTGCAATGCAAGAAGAGCAGGCTCAAGAAATTTTTGACAAGGAGGAAGGTTTCCGTTTAGCTACCCCAAAGGAAGTTCAAGAGTACTACGGATAATCTTTAAAAAATGGATATATTGATAGGTAACAATGCACCTATAAGACACAAATTGTATTGGCAGGGAAATGCAGTAGATGCAGACACCTTACCTACAGCATCTTTTTATGATGTAACACTAGATCCAGAATACTCTATAGATCCTAATATTGTTCAGTCAGCCTCTACAGCTTCAAAATTTGAAACAGACATTGGAGTTTATGAAGTATTTCCTCCATTAAATTTAGTTGATAGAAATAAAAAGCTAAAAGTTAGATGGCAGTATACCGTACAGGGGCAGTCTTTTGTAAAAGATCATTATGTTGATGTAATAACGCCATATGTTGATGTAACGCAAGCAGGAGAAGAATTAGGATTAGGTTCAGACGCTTCTGATCCAAACTATAAAACATATTCTCAAATTATGCGTGCAGAGCAGTATGCAAGAAAAACTATTGAAAATTTTACAGGACAAAAATTTTATTTGTATCCAGAGACAATAACAGCCTATGGCTCAGGGTCAGATGTTTTACCTTTGCCATCAAAAATTAACAAAATTTATAAAATATATCAAAACGATGTACTTCTGGTTAATACTTTAAATCAAACAAACAATTGGCTATACCAAACTGTAATTTCTGATTCTGGATTTGGAATCAGGGTAGACAGAACTGGCATGCTAGATAATACTGTTTACATAGCAAACGGAATGGTTCCACCATCAATTAATGATTCATATAACGGAGCATTCGGAAAAGATTTAGTATATAGAATTAATGCTCAATTTGGCTGGGATGCTGTCCCAAATGAAATTGAAGAAGCTGCAGTAGAATTAATGAAAGACTATTTTTCAAGAGATAGAATTTGGAGAAACAAATATATAAAGTCTATCTCTACATTTGATTGGGACTTTGAATATACATCAGAGGCACACACAACAACGGGCAATCTTTATGTAGATAATCTTTTGTCAGACTACGTAGTTAGTCATATGGTTGTTATATAATGAATGATTTAATAGATTCTATACTCAGTATGAGAATGGATGTCTATAAACAAATAGACAATCAAGATACTGAGACTGGGCAATTAAAAAAAGAATGGCAGTATGACAGGACAATGCCATGTCATGCAAAAGGCGTAATCTCTAACTCAACAACTTCAAGGAGTGGAGACAAGCAGATACTAAGCAACAAGTATACAAATGAGCAAATTATACAAATAAGAACTGTTTCAAAAATTGGGTATAGAGAAAAGATTACAAATTTACGTGACTCAGAAGATAATGTAATTTGGGTAGAAGCAAACTTTCCCACAGATACACCTACGGTTTTTGAAGTTATGGGAACTACTCCAATAACAGATCTTTTTGGAAAAGTTATAGGATTTAACACTACAATAAAAAGATCGGAGAATCAGGTAATTGGACTCTAGCGCAGTATTGGTTCAAGCAGCAAGCGGACTCAGCAAGTACATGTCTGGCACGACTGGCGTTATTATTAAAGATAGCACTGTTGCTCAAATTTCTGCTGCCATATATTATCAGTCTCAAGTTGTATCAAAGTTGACTACTAGTAAACAATTTCAGTCTAAATTTAGAAATGTAATATTTTCTCAAATTGAAAAAGATTTTGGAGAATACGTTGATGCTCAAGCAAGAATAAATCCATCGACACTGCATCACGTATATGAGTGGAAAAAAACTGGAAACAAATCTCACAGACTATTTAAATTAAATATAAAAGAATCAACGGGGCTTTCATTTAGTATGGGATATTCTTTTATTGATTCAAAATCTATGGTGCCAACAAACTACGGAAAGTCAAGACATGTTTTTAGAGAAAAGGCAAGAGTTATGGAAGCGGGCAACCCAGTAGTAATCAGACCTAGATCTGCTGAAAGACTTGTTTTTGAAATAGATGAAAGAGTAATTAGAATGCCTAAAGGTGCTGCAGTAACAGTAAAAAGACCAGGCGGAGGCAAAGCTACAAATAGATTTCAAATATCATACGCAAGATTCTTCACTGGAAACTTAGTAAACCTATCAATAAAGAAATCAGGATTTCAACAAATATTTAATTCATCAATGTCTAGAGCAATGAAATTACCTCCCGATATTAAAAAAGTAAAATACTCTTTTTCACCAAACACTGTAGAGTTGCAAGCTTCTTCTGCGGTAGCAGCAGCATTCGGAGGTATAGCATGAGCCCATCAGCTAACGATTACAAGTACGATGTAATGTATGATTTAAGAAAACACCTGTGGCAGTCTTTAAAGGACATAGACATTCTTGACCCGCAGGAATACTATAGCGATAACCTGGGCGAGGAGCTGGTCCCAATAATTCCAGTTCAACAAATGCCAGAAATGAATCAGTTTTTAAGCGGGAAGACTCATATAGTATATGACAAGATTGGAATGTCATATGAAGACAACTGGGTAATATGTTGTGAGCAAATACTATATTCTATTTATTCTACAGATATATCAGAGATTGCTCAGATCAGAAACCTTATGGTCGACCTATATAGGAGAATGGATGACTCTGCTACGGAAATAAACAGAAGTCCAATACCTTCAAATAAATTTAAATTCTATAGTATATTTGTAGCAGACATATCCCCCACCAGCCCATCTGAAGAGCTAGCTGGGTTTTTCTCAGCCGATGTTATCCTAGAGGTCAAATATTCTAGGAATGTAGACTCAAGCGGACGTTTTAATTAAATTTGCGTTAAGGGGCATTATACTCTATTATTGGATATAGAGGGAAGGGCCTAGCCAGCCAAAGATTCAAAGATTGACAGCAACAAAATATATATATATTTTTTTGAAACAGGAGGAAACATAAAGATGGCATTTAACTCAGCCAAAAATATTCTTGTGGGAGCTTCACCGCTTTACATCTCGAATTCCGACTCCACAGTATCAGGTTATGTAGAAAATACAGAGCCAGGTGTTGCAAGAACTGGTACATCTGCAAAAGATGGCGTTCCAGCATTTGCTTCAACTGCTTCTTATCGTACTACACTAGATGCTGCACAGTCAACAACAAACAATGCTTTCCGTAACGTTGGATTTACTAACAATGGTCTTCAGATCACTTATAACCCAACTTACGATTCAGTAACTGTAGACCAGTTGCTTGATACAGCAAAGCTATTTAAGTCTGCGATGGAAGTTATGATCGCAACTGAAATGGCAGAAGGAACACTAGAGAACGTTCTTGTAGTTTTCGGACAGGGACAATCAACTCTTACAAATTCAGGAGCTACTCTTGGACTTGAAGCAGGATCTCTAGGTGTTGCTCCAACAGAGCGTCAGCTAGTTGCTATTGGACAAGCTCCAACAACCAGCACACCAAACTCAGAGCGTATTTACTATGCACGTCGTGTATTGTCTGTACAACAGTCACAATTCTCACTTGCACGTAATACTCCAACCACATTCCCAGTAACATTCCGTCTTCTTCCAGACGCAGGTTACGTAGGATCAGAATACGGTAAGATTATTGACCGTACTTGGACCCCAGCTTAATTAAATTAAGATAATAAAGCCCCCTCTTTAGGGGGCTTTATTGTTGTATATGTAATATCATTATGCTATAATAATTAAGACTATCCAAGGAGGATAAATTGGCAACTACAGTATACAGCGTAGAAGAAGTTACTCTACAAGATGGCTCAATAGTAAAATTGAAGCCGTTATCTATTAAAGAACTAAGAAAGTTTATGGCAGTAATAACCAAGACATCACAGGTTACAGAACAAGCAGAGTCGCTTGATCTTTTGATTGATGCTTGCGGAGTTGCTCTTGAAGGGCAGCTACCAAACTTGGTAAAAGACAGAGATGCTTTAGAAGCAGCATTAGACATTCCAACAATTAACAGAATCCTAGAAGTCTGTGGCGGAATTAAGATGGATGCAGACAATGCGGATTTAACTCAGGCGGCGGTTCTAGCTGGGATGAACTAGATCTAGCCGCCTTAGAAGGAGAAGTTTTTCTTCTAGGACATTGGCGGAATTACGATGAGCTAGAAGCAAATCTATCAATGCCAGAACTTATTCAAACTTTAAAAGCAGTATCTAAAAAGGAATCAGAACAAAGAAAGTTTACGGCAAGCCTTAAGGGTATTAATTTAGAGGATGATGAGAAAAAAGAAAACAGTTCTAGTTTTGAAGAAGTCAGAAGAAGGGCGCTAGGAATAGATGCAGATGAAAACGATATTGTTTCTTTGCAAGGACCACTAGCAAGCGAAGCTGGCTTTGGCATAGGAGCAGGACTAGGATATGTTAAGGAGTAAATAGTATAAATGGCTGATGAAAACATTGTAACTAATATAGTTGCCAATGCAGATTTTTCAAATCTTATTGCAGATGTCAATAAGGTATCAGCATCTTTATCTAAATTACAAGCCCAGATAATTCAGTCGGACGCAAAACTTGCAAACCAAGTTGCGGTCATGAATCGTTCATTTGCAGAAAACCTCAGAAGAACTGGCCAGTTTTCAACACACTTCGTAACATTAACCTCTGATGTAGAAAAATTTGGTAAAAACCTTGACGGTGGAAAGCTAAAGCTAAGAGACTATTTCAGAACTTTTCAAGAGCATACAAAGACCTCTGGCGGGCTTATAAGAGAATTAGCCAAGCAACAGGTAGCACTACAAAATGCAATAGTTCAACCCCTTGGGAAAAATGCACAAGGTTTAATGCAATACAATGTGCATATTCCTCAAGGACTAGATGCAGTAAAAAATAAAACAGCGTTAGCAAGACAAGAACTTCAAATAATGAATAAAGTTATTCAGGATGGCGGAGTTCAGTTAATTAACTGGGGTAAGAATACACAGTGGGCTGGTAGACAATTAACCGTAGGTCTAACCGTGCCGCTAGCAGCATTTGGTGCCGCAGCAGCAAAAGCATTTAGAGAAGCAGATTCCGAGTTAACAAGATTAACAAAGGTTTACGGCGGAGTTGCTGCAACATCTGCGGCAGACCTTGCGGCAATTAGAAGAGACGTTTCTTCAACAGCAAAAGAACTTGCATCCGCATATGGAACATCTTTTAAAGAGACAATACAACTTGCTGCTGATATAGCAGCCACAGGAAAACAAGGCGAAGAACTTATTGGTTCAGTAAAAGAAACAAGCAGACTTGCAGTCCTCGGTGAAGTAGATCGTCAAGACGCAATGAAAGCAACTCTTGCAATACAAACAGCATTTAAACAAAACACACAAGAACTTACAGAATCAATTAACTTTTTAAACTCTGTTGAAAACCAAACTTCAACAAGCCTTGCAGATCTAATTGAGGCAATTCCAAAAGCTGGTCCAGTAGTTCAGGGACTTGGGGGAAGCGTAAAAGATCTTGCTCTTTATTTAACAGCAATGCGTGAAGGTGGAATTAATGCAACAGAAGGCGCCAATGCTTTAAAGTCAGCACTTGCATCTTTAATCAATCCAACAAAAGTTGCGACAGAACAATTTGCTGCAATGGGAATAGATTTAAAGGGAATAGTTACAGATAACGCAGGTGATTTAACAGGAATGATTATGGAGCTGCAGGGAGCTCTAGATAATTTAAATCCACTTCAAAAATCTCAAGCAATTGAACAGTTATTTGGAAAATTCCAGTTTGCAAGAATGCAAGCCTTGTTTGAAAATTTAGGAAAAGAAGGAAGCCAAACTTTACAGGTATTAGACCTTATGAAAGCAAGTACTCAAGATCTTGCCGCAGTTGCTGATCGAGAGTTGTCTCTTGTAACAGACTCAGCTTCAGGAAGATATAAAAGAGCGGTAGAATCTTTAAGGGCTAATTTAGCGGGCATCGGAGAAGAATTTCTTAAGGTTCAAACATTTTTTGTTCAAGTTGTAGATAATATTGTTCAATTTGTAAATAAATTGCCTGCACCAATTAAAACTATTTTAACATTTGTTACAGGACTTACTGCAGTAATTGGACCAATAATCATGTTAACTGGTGTGCTCGCCAACTTCTTCGGATACATAATTAAAGGAGCGGCACACTTTAAAGCATTGTTTAAGGGCGGCGAAGGCTGGAAAATGCTTACCCCTCAAATGATGGCTGCTCAAAAAGCAGGATCATTAATTGAAGCTACATTTTACAGTGATGCAAAAGCTGCTACTGTATTAAAAACATCAATTGAAGGATTGATTGCAGAACTCTCCATACTAGAAGCCAAGGCAAAAGCAGGACAGATATCTACAACCCCTGTGTTTACAACAGCCGCTGGAACTATAGTTGCAGGAGGCGGAAGACAAGTAAATCCTGGACATCCACTAATAAGTCCAACAGATACAAGATCGATGTCTCATTTAAATCCAGTTTCTGGAATGACAACAGATCAAAGAATGACACAAACAATATTTGGAACAGTTCCTGGCGCACCTAAAGTTAATCAAAAAATTGGCGGAAATCCTCAGATGTACATGTCAGGAGATTTGCCAAAAATAGAAGGACTTACTTCTATTAAAGGAGTTTCTACAGGTATAGTTGCAGAAGAAGCAGCAAAATGGCACTCCATGACTGCGGCATTGGCTATGCAGTCCGAAGCAGAAATAAAAGCTTTAAAGACAGAAGTTTCTAGAACTGGACTAATTACTTCTGAGTTATCAGATTCTTATCAAGCACTTCTTCCAAGAATGACAGAGATTACTTCTAATGCTGCAGCCGCTTCTGCAAAAATTGTTGCAGAGCTACAAGCAAGCAAAATTACTGTAGATCAAGCAAGACAAAAAATATTAGCATTAAACGCAGAAGTAGAAGCAATGATGGCGACAACCGCAACAAACATAGCGGGAGCGCAAGGAAGATCTATTGCTTTAACAAGCGTGCCTTTATTAAATCAACCAGTGATGGATCCTAAAACAGGCAAGACCAATATGAAAGAGCTATCAAGACCTGGAAGAACTAGAGAGTTGCTAAATAAAATTGCAAGAGGGCTAGGTGTTAAAACTTATGGTGCTCCATACAGCACTGAAACCACAATGCCAAAAAGATTTGCAACTGGCGGTCCAGTATATATGGCTCACGGTGGACCACATGGGACAGACACCGTACCTGCATGGTTAACAGAGGGAGAGTATGTATTAAAGAAGTCGGCTGTAGATAAACTTGGAGTTCCACTTCTTGTTAAATTAAATTGCATTGCTGATGGACAAAGTGCATCAAGGCCTAGACAGGCAGCGCACATAAGCATGCCAGCACAAATGACTGCAGCTGAGCTTGGCTCAGTGTTTGGAGATAATCTTCCTAAAGGTGCCGACACACTTGCAAGGGTAATGCCAGAACACACTGTTCAGGTTTATGATGAGCAAACTCTTTCTTTAACTGATAAAGAAAACCAATATTTAAGAGAAGGCAAAAGAGGTCTTACTCGTAGCGAGCTTTTGCGTGCACTTCAATCTGAAAAAATATTTAACACAAGACATTTCAAAAACTTATCCCCTAAAGCTAAAAAAGAATTACAAAAGCTATTACTTAGAAATGCTGTATTGCTTCCAGAAGGAAGAATTTATCACGATAGAGATTTGTCAGCAATTTGGGGAATGACAAAAGATTCAATAGACAAAATTCCTAAAGGAGCTAGAACTGAAATACAAGCAGCTTTAGAAAAAGCACAAAAACCATCTATGTTCAGAGCAGACACATTTAAAGGTGGAAAGTCTTCGGGACAAATGAGTACAGATGCAGCCAGAAAAGCAGCAGGAGCAGATCCATTCTATTATCAGCTTCCAGATTCTGATGCAGGTAAAAAAGGTAAGTCTGCAGTAATGTTAACTGACCCAGTAACTGGAGCAAAATCTGCACACGTAACAGGCGGAACAAAAAAGTTTAAAAAGGGAGTGATGCAAGACGCAGCAGCACTTTTAGCGTTTAAGGGAGCACAAAGAAAAGCTTCAGGCGGGTATGTGGGCATGTCTTCTGGACCACAAGGGTATGCTGATGGTGGACCAGTTAAGGGCTATGCAGCAGGAGGTCTTGTTGCAATGCTTGCGGCAGCAATGGGTATTCCTTTCTTAGGAAACATGCTGGGCAATAAA
>Ga0315907_10004554_pt1 | contig 15528 bp, 16 predicted proteins | sample LakEriMetagenome_3_FD_203525 | JGI IMG/M metagenome (GOLD analysis project Ga0315907, IMG submission 203525) | Freshwater fungal communities from buoy surface, Lake Erie, Ohio, United States - Buoy 12 MA123 | ecosystem: Environmental > Aquatic > Freshwater > Lake > Lake biofilm | place: USA... | reverse complement strand
CCTCAAGAGATGCTTTTAGCAGGGTATCGGAACAACTGAGAACCTCTGGATTGAAATATACCATTGTATTTGAGGAGTCCGCCATGAGGAACGACGGAAGTTCCTTTACAGACCACGATATTCACCGGCTTTTAAGAAAACAAGGCTTTGCCAATCCGGATGGCGAATGGTTCAAATGCACGTTGAAAGATTTACAAAAAGCCATTCGGGAGGTCAAAACAGGTGAACGCACGGAAGCCAATCGGACCCTTACTTTCGGTATGCGCCCCGAACAACATGCTGCCGTTCATAAGACGATCGAATATTTCAACAGCTTTAAACTGGAAAATACCGACAGGACGCCCAATTTTCTTTGGAATGCAAAAATGCGTTTCGGCAAAACCTTTGCCAGTTATCAATTGGCAAAAAAAATGCAATGGACTAAAATATTGGTTCTCACCTTCAAACCTGCCGTGCAAAATGCCTGGGATGAAGACTTGATGACCCATGTCGATTTTGAAGGATGGCAATTTATAGCCCGAAATGGATTGACGTTTGAGCAAGCCGATCCTAAAAAACCAATCGTTTGTTTCGGCTCATTTCAAGATTATCTGGGTAAAAACACCAGCACGGGAGGCATAAAAACTAAAAATGAATGGGTCCACGCCACGCATTGGGACTGTGTCATTTTTGATGAATACCACTATGGCGCATGGAGGGAAAGCGCCAAAGAATTGTTTGAAGCTGAAGGTAAAAGAGAGATGGAGTTTGGAGAGGGAGAGGGTTTAGAATATTTCGACGAGGGTACTATGCCCATTACAACCAGTCATTATCTGTATTTGTCAGGTACGCCATTCCGGGCCATTGCTTCAGGAGAATTCATTGAAGATCAGATTTTTAACTGGACTTATTCCGATGAACAAAAGGCAAAAGACGAATGGAAAGAAACAAACGGGCCAAATCCTTATGCCTCCCTTCCCCGAATGGTCATGATGACTTACCAGATGCCTGATGCCATTTCTCAGATTGCTATGCAAGGAGAGTTTGATGGATTTGATTTGAATATATTTTTCTCGGCGGACGGAGAAGGCGCGAACGCAAAGTTTAAGTATGAAGATGAGGTACAAAAATGGTTAGATCTTATTCGCGGATCATTTGGTGAAACGACAACGGATAATCTGAAATTAGGCACTAAAAAACCACCCCTTCCATTTTCACATGCCCCTTTATTGAATGTCTTAAACCATACCTTTTGGTTTCTCCCATCCGTTGCCTCTTGTCATGCCATGTCCAATCTGATAAAACAACGGCAAAATAAGTTTTACCACGACTACACCATTGTGGTTGCTGCGGGTAATCAGGCAGGTCTTGGGGTGATGGCTTTACCACCCGTGATGCAAGCAATGACGGACAACCCGCTGGAATCGAAGACTATAACCCTTTCTTGTGGCAAATTGACTACGGGCGTCTCTGTAAAACCATGGACGGGTATTTTTATGCTGCGTAATTCCTCCAGTCCGGAAACCTATTTTCAGGCAGCCTTTCGGGTACAGACGCCTTGGGTGATAAAAAATCCGGACAGCAAATCACCTAATAAGGAAGAAATATTGAAAGAGGAATGTTATGTGTTTGATTTTGCACCCAATAGGGCACTGCGACAAATAGCAGATTATGCTTGTCGGTTGAATGTGAACGAAACAAATCCGGAGAAAAATGTGGAAGAATTCATCAACTTCCTACCCGTTTTAGCTTATGACGGTAGTTCGATGAAACAAGTGGATGCCGCTGGTATTCTGGATATGGCGATGAGTGGTACCACTGCTACCCTACTGGCAAGACGTTGGGAAAGCGCATTGCTGGTCAATGTGGACAACAACACCCTAGCCCGTCTGATGGCAAATCAGGAAGCCATGAAAGCCTTGATGAACATTGAAGGATTCCGTAATTTGAATCAGGATATTGAGACGATTATTAATAAATCGGAAGCCGTAAAGAAAGCCAAGAAAGAGGCAAACGACCGGGAAATGTCCAAAAAGGAGAAGCAGGAACTGACAGACGACGAGAAGGAATTCAAGAGTTTGAGGAAGCAAATCCAGGAAAAGCTCATCAAATTTGCCACGCGCATACCGGTATTTATGTATTTGACGGACTACAGAGAGCGGAGTTTAAAGGATGTGATCACCCAATTGGAACCGGGACTTTTCAAAAAGGTAACAGGCCTTTCCGTAAAAGACTTCGAATTATTGGTAAGTCTGGGTTTATTCAATCCTGCCCACATGAATCAAGCCGTTTTCGGATTTAAACGGTACGAAGATGCCAGTTTGGAATATATCGGCATAAATAAACATGCGGGGCAAGCCATTGGACTGTATGACACGGTATTGAGTCGGAAGGAATATGAAGAAAATTTTGTCAATGAACCATAAGAAATGAAAGCGAATGAACTTCAGATAAGCAATTTTTTACAAACGCCCAACGTGCAGTTTGTCATACCTGTTTATCAACGCAATTACGACTGGACCACCGCCGAATGTAAAGAACTTTTACACGACATCATTTCAGTAGAAGCCGAAAACAGGGGTACTCATTTTATCGGGAGTATTGTGTTCGTGTACGAAGGCACTTTCAACACCAGCGAAGTTAAAGAATTAGTCATTATAGACGGGCAACAGCGTTTGACTACGATCAATATTCTATACGTTGCATTATATCGTTTTGCAAACGACCATGGAAATACGCAGGAAGCCGAGCGACTTTACAATATGTTCCTTATCATTCAATATGTAAAAAACGAATCGAGTAAGTTAAAACTGAAGCAGACAGATACCAATTCTGTAGCCTTTAAATCTATCTTATTAGGAACAAATAATGATTCTTTACTTTTTTCAAACGTAATTGAAAATTACAATTATTTCAGGAGTAATATAGACGAAGGAAATTTTGAAACCATATTAAATGGATTAAATCGTTTAATATTCGTTGAAATTTCGTTGGAGCGTGATAAGGATGATCCACAACGAATTTTTGAAAGTTTAAATTCAACGGGATTAGATTTATCACAATCTGACTTAATTCGGAACTTTATTTTAATGGATTTACCGCCTAAGGACCAGAACCGCATTTTTGAAACCATTTGGAACCCTATTTAAGAAAATGCAAGAGATTATGTACAACAGACATCCTTGGTTTCAGCTTACATTAGAGATTATCTAACCCTTAGGAACAAAAAAATCCCGAATAAGAACAAAGTATATGCCGAATTTAAAAGCATTTACAATAATAAAAAAGATGAAGGATACCATCAGGAACTTGAAAATATAAAGTCTTTATCCATTCATTATAAGAAATTCATAAATCCCTCAATGGTTGAGGATACAGCCATAAAACGCGAACTGGAATACATTAACAGATTAGAAATAAATGTTGCGTTTCCGTTTTTACTACAAGTTTTTGAGGATGCTGATAATGGCATATTAAGCAAAGATGATTTACTGAAAATACTGAAATTAATTCAAAGCTATGCTTGGAGAAGATTTATAGTTGGTCTGCCAACGAATGCACTCAATAAAATATTCATGTCCTTATACACAGAAGTGGATACCGAAGAGTATTATGAGTCTGTTGCCAGAGCGTTGGTAAAGAAAAAAGGTAGAGCTAAGTATCCGAGCAATGAGGATATAAAAACAGCGCTAAGGGACAAAGATCTTTACAATACACAACCTAAAAACCGAAACTACCTATTTGAGATGCTGGAGAATTTCAATAATCGCGAATATGTAAACACCAATAATGAGCTAATTACCATTGAACATATTTTTCCTAAAAACCCTAGTGATGAATGGAACCAGGAGCTATCATCGGAAGATTATTTTTTATTTAAGGAAAAACACCTCAATACCATTGGAAATCTGACGCTTTCCGGCAATAATGTTGCTTTAGGTAACAGATCCTTCAAAGCAAAAAAGGAAATGAATGTTGGCGGAAACGAACAAGGTTATAATTTCAGCAGATTATGGCTCAACGTTTTCCTAAATTCTATAGATACTTGGAATGCAGCAGCTTATGAGGAAAGATTGAATATTATTTACGAACGATTCGTCAAAATCTGGTCATTTCCAGATATTGAGATAACGGAAATAGAAGATTCGGAAGAGCAAAATATTTTTGATGCAGAAAGCCCCACTTACAAAAGATTGGAATACTTCATTTTTGAGAATTCAAAAATAGAGGAAGATATATTTGCCCAAATGTATTTTTATGTAATCAAAAGGTTGTTTCAACAGAACTCTCCATTACTCATTAGCCATCAGGATATTTTAAAAATAACAAGAAATATGTCTGATTTCAGGACAGCTAAGGAAGTTGAAAATGGTTGGTTTATAGAAACAAACACTGATAGTCATTCAAAATTCATTATTTTAAAAAAACTACTTGTTTTGTTTGAATTAGAAGATGAATTATTCATAAAATATGCTTCCAATGTGGAAAACATAGCTGAACCGAATCGATTTAGTGTTAGAAAAAAATATTGGCAGCAAATACTCCCCCTTTTAAAGCATACCAATTTATTTACCAATGTAAACCCATCAAAAGACCATTGGTTAAGTACAGGTGCAGGCATTGGCGGTTTAGCTTATACCTTAATTATAACAAAATCTAATATCAGAATTGAATTAGGTATTTCAACGGCTAGTAAGGAAAAAAACAAATCTTATTTTAAAAAGCTATTTAAGCATAAAGAAGCTATTGATCTTGCCTTTGGCCATCCGCTGGAGTGGGAAGAATTACCAGATAATAAAATGAGTCGAGTGAAATTCGAACTTCAGAATGTGAATTTATTTAATGAAGCGCATTGGGAAGAAATGAATGCTTTTTTTGTGAATTATCTACCAAAATTTGAAAATGCTTTTCAGCCATTTTTAAAAAATATAAAATAAGAACATTTCACCAAACAAGTAAGAACTTGTATAAAAACAATATTTAAAAATGAACAAAATAATTTCATTTATAGCCATTAATTTGGTTTCCTTCAGTCTTCTTGCACAAACAACACCCGATACGGTATTGAATAATGCATTATGTTTAGGTTGCACCATCAAGTAATGTTTTTTATAGGAGACATGCGATACAAACATTCGCTTATCAATCCAAATTTAGAGTGATAAGCGAATGTTTATAGCGCCTATATATAAGTTGTGGCTCATGAGAAGAGTAATTGTTAAGTCAAAACAAAATTTATAAATATATCAAAACAGTTTAAATCTATCAGAAATTTCATCGGAAATGCTTATCTTTAAAAATGGAGACCAAAAATATAAGGTTTTGAAGGAGTAAATGGAGTTACCAAAATATCAAATAAGTACTAACGAAGATCAAACCGTTTTCAAGTTTGTAAGTGATGGCCCGAATGGCAAAATCACTAAAATTGTACTATATCAACCTATGAACGAACCTGATTTATATAATCTTGCTTTAGGAGATTTGGATTCTAAAACACGAGAAATAGATTTTGACATTAGGACAAACAACGGAGATAGAGACATGATTTAAGCAACAATTACTGAAACAGTTTATGCATTTTTATACAGTAGGCCAACTTACTCAATACATTTTAAGGGAAGCGACTCTGTAAGGACAAGATTATATCAAATGGCCATTTCTAATTATTTTGATAAACTTTCAGAAGATTTTGAGATTCATGGGAAACTTAAAAATGAACTATTGCGTTTTTAAAAAAGGAGTTAATTTTGATGCATTTATCATTCAATTAAAAAATAAATGAAAGTATCGGAACTTACAAAAAGAGATTTCACAAGAAATCCATTAATGGTAGTTGACAAAAGTTTAGATAAATTTAAGGATCATAAAATTCCTCAAATCAAGATCGATTCAGCAAATGAAATCTCGAAAATGGAAAGCTATAAATCTTTAAGGAAAGAAAGAATCACGAAGCCATAACACAGTATTTGCGACATTTTTGTTATTGCAAAAAACGTCGTCAATACCAGCCGTTAGCGCCAACTTTTATGGCAGTACCCAATCTGACAATATTCGGAGTAGATGAAAATGAAGCTTCAATAAATTACGGCACCGTAAGACAAATTACTGACGAGGACAGACTCATCAGACTCTTAAAATTACGCATTGAAGTTTTTTTCATCGGACAAGTAAAGCCTCTTGAAACAGTAAGTCTTATTAACCGTAGCCAAATGGATGATAAGCGTAGGAAATGGGGTTAAAAAGCCCGATTAAGCGTCGGTTTGGAATGCTTCACCTTGGTCAATTATGCCAGATTAAACACTAAAGTTAAAAAGACCTTTTTATCAGAAAATAGGTACATGGACAGCAGAATAACTTTTATCACCAAACGAAAAAAGATTATTTAATTTTCGTTCCTTTAGGTCCAGGAAAATCTTTGCCTAAATAGTTGTAAAGTCGTCTTACTTTTGAACGCCAACTTAATTTAGCTTCAATCCAAGTTTTACTACCCTCAATGATCTGTATTGTATTCTTTGAATGTGATGGAAACTTTGAATAATCGGAATTATCATCAAATTTTAATAGCAATTCTGGATTGTCAATAGGTGTGTTATTTTTGCTTAAATCAAATATTGTTTTGTGTTCTTCTTTATTGAATTTAAGTGTTTTAACTTTTAAGTCTTCATACAAATCAATTAATGAAATTTTATCGGTTATGAAGTCTAAATCGTAAATGTCTTTTTTGGTTGAACGGTTTGAGGTGCTGATTAATTTGAACAAACCAATGTCTTTATTTGAAAGTAAACTTATCCCTTGTTTAACTTCCAAATCGAATAAATTCTTCATATTTTGAAGCAATTCGATTTTAATAGTTGTTCCATCTTCTAAATCAAGGAAGAAACGTAAGAAACAATATTGGTCGTTTATATCGCAAGGATCATCAAAACTTTTTGCTTTATTGCCAAAGCAATTTTTAACTTCTTTTTCAATATTATTAAATCCTTCTTTACCTATTATTTCATTACAAAAGAAATCTATATCATCTGATACCCTGTGATTAAATTGCAGTGCCAGATTTGTACCCCCACCTAAATTAAATTTTGATACTGTTGGTAATGTTTGTAATTCAATGATAGCTTTAATTATTGCTGGAGTAACTGCCCTCATAAATTAAAGTGAAAAACGAAGAAATGGTTTTATATTGTATCTTTTTGAAACACTTAGGCAAACTTTGTTGCTGATATTCTCTGTTGTTAATTTTAAGTATTTAACAATGTCTTTTGCAGAATATAGGGCTTCTAATTTTTTAATATCTGTTTCAAATGTCTCTGGAGTTGTGGCAAATAAAGCTCTGGGAATAATAATAGACTTATCTCTGGAAAGATTAAGTTTACTAGGATCCATATCCCAAAATAAGTTTTTGGGGAAAATTGTTGCTATGTTTACTGATTTGTTCACTATGCAAAAATACTGAATATACTGGAAAAAGGTGCACTAATATAAAAAATATTAACTTCCTTGTTTTTAAAGACTTAACCAAAGATAAAAATTATCGATTTTGCAGTGCAATTAAAATCTATGTTGCAAATCTTGAAATAACAATAATCAGAATGATAGTTTAGCTTCTCTTTGACACCTTTGTCCGTTATGACATGTATTGGTGTTGAGACATTAGGTGAAATAACAATAGCCGAAAGCAGTGACGATAACGGAATTCAATTCAAAAATATTCTTGGGAAATTTGATACCAATCTTGCTAAAACCTTGACCAAGACTGAAAAAGAACTCGTTAAAAAGAATTGGCCCGACAAGGACGGAGAAAAAATAAAAAATCTGACAGACCTATTTTACAAATACTATCGAAATACGATGATTCACGGCTATCGTGGCAAAGGTGTGTTTCTAAGTTCAGGCCTTAAAACATGACTTAACCAAAATTAGGTTATATTTTCAAAAATTTCGTAAAACTATTCATTAGATTTCTGTTACCTTTAAAATGGTAGAAATGTGAAGTTTAAGTAACTCGCAGCACTTCGGCTAAAAAATTGCCATTGCCAAAAGCGGGTTCAAGAAATCGGGAGTCAATGCGTTCCGTTTCATACATCCCTATGACGAGCTACTCGCTTTTTTGATTTTACCTGTTTTTCCTCATTAAAAACAAAATAGTATGAGCAACATAAAATTATTTGAAGAAAAACATGTCCGTTCTGTATATAACGAACATGACGAGAAATGGTATTTTTCTGTACAAGATGTTGTACAAATACTTACCAATAGCAATGATGTAAAGCAATACATAAAAAAAATGCTAACTCGTGATGAGCAACTTAAAAACAACTGGGGTACAATTTGTACCCTAGTTGAAATGAAAGCTGCAGATGGTAAAACACGTAAAATACAGGCAGCACACACAGAGCATATTTTACGTCTCATTCAATCCATACCCTCGCCCAAAGCCGAACCTTTTAAACAATGGTTGGCACTAGTAGGTGCCGAGCGCATTGCCGAAATTGAAAATCCAGAATTAGCACAAGCACGCATACGAGCAACATACAAGGCCAAGGGATATAGCGATCCATGGATAGAAAAAAGAATTAGAGGCATACAAGCTCGTGATGAACTAACCAACGAATGGAAAAACCGTGGTGTAAAAGAGGGAAAAGAGTATTCAATACTCACAGCCGAAATTAGCAAAGCTACTTTTGGTATTATTCCGAGTGAATACAAAAGTTTAAAAGGATTAACCAAACCATCAGAAAATCTACGTGACCACATGACAGATTTGGAATTAATATTCACTATGCTTGGTGAAGCTTCTACTACAGAAATTGCAAAAAACAAGAATGCACAAGGTTTCATAGAAAATCAAAAAGCTGCCAAAGCGGGAGGAAATGTTGCCGGAAATGCAAGAAAAGAATTAGAAAAAAAATCGGGAGCAAAAATTGTAAATAAACAAAATTTTAAAAATTTAGATATGCATAAAGAATTGAAAGACAATAATGATTTATGATTGTAAAATTGGGTTTATAGAAAGCATGATAAAACCCGTGGCGTAATAAATTTATATCTTAGTCGATATGAAAGAAAAAATTAAAAAAAATAGTGTACTTCGTTCCTCCTCAGCAGAATATTTAACATTCATTGCCGCTACCGGCGATGGTGGTGTAAATGCCGTTTATCAGGACGAAAATATATGGCTTTCGCAAAAAATGATGGGAACGCTATATAATATAGAAACCCACACCGTCAATTATCATTTAAAAAAAAATTCTCTGATGCTGAATTAAAAGAAAATTCAGTTATTCGAGAATTTCGAATAACTGCCTCAGATGGCAAAAACTACGCCACACAGCATTATAATCTTTCGGCAATAATAGCAGTCGGGTATAAAGTTAACTCAGAGCGAGCCGTTCAATTTAGAAAATGGGCAACCCAAATTCTTCAAGAATTTACCATTAAAGGTTTTGCTATGGATGATGAACGTTTGAAAAATGACGGCACTATTCTAGGCAAAAAATATTTTGAAGAGCAATTACAACGCATCAGAGAAATACGACTGAGTTAGCTGTAGTGCCTTCTTTCGTCATTATTGTTGCCCACCGAGTTTTGTTTTGTTGTCGTCAAGTTTTTGTTTGATATAAGCTTTTAATTCGTCGAAAGTCATATTCTGTGTTTCAGAACTGATTTTGTCTCTGATATCTCGCATCATTTTTACAGCGTCAAACTGTTTTTCTTTTTTAGTCGTTTCCATAATTTACCAAGTCTTTTGGGCTTCTTATTTCAATCATTGAATATCCAAGTCGTAAATTCACAGCATTGTAGCCCTTTATTCTGTCAAGGTTTACGATATGTTTAAAGTTCCAACTTGCTAATACGTCCACTTTGTGAATGGTCGCCATAGCAATGTGACGGCAGTCTTCCAAACTCGTCTTGCCAACTACTTTTTCGTCAATGTAAATGTCTGCCGAATATTTAAATAAATGTTCTTTAACGTTTTGTGGTGCGTTTATTAACTCAAGGTCAAGCAAGTCAGAAACTAAATAAATAATTTCGTTGTTGTCGATTGAAATATACGTTGCCGTTTTTGCGGCCTGCTGGCATTACTGCTAACTACCATATTGGCGAAACAAACTTTCGCTTATACACCTAGTTTTAGTTATTTCAGGGAAGATAAGATAATAAATGGTAGTAAACCCCAGATGCAGTTAATGAGAGGAGTCATTGGCTGATTAAGATTAAATACCCTGGTTCCTTTTTAAAGGAATTTTTTTATCCACCGTCATTCACTAAAAAGTGCAGGATCCGACAGGCATTTCCCTTACTCTTTTGATTTTTTTCAGACAATATACGTACCCTCAGTATATGTTTTTTTTCATTCAATGATTGACCTAACATCAAATACCAGGGCAGATGAAGATTTTCACTCCATCTTGTGAATAAATCTAGTTTCTTAAATGGTTTACCATCGATACTATAAGAAATGATACCTGCATCAGGCCCGGAGGCCACACAAATTCCTATCGTATTTCCCGTAAATTCTAATTGGAATGCTGCATCGGGTTTCTCTCCTATCAACGCTGGAATATTTACATATTGTTTTCGGTTACCTGCACCATCCTTTGGTTTCCAGGAATCAACCATTAAAAAATCACTTTTTATTTCAGCATTTTTAATTGAAAGATACCTTCCCTTATCATAACTTCCATCATTTAATATATTGGGTAAAGTATATGCTGTATTTACATCATTTTTTGACAAAGGATTAAAAGCATTATTTAAAAAGGTCTTAATGGATTGGAAATAGACTTCCTGTCCGAATGGAGAAGGATGTAAATCTTTAAAATCATCCGCCCAGGTAAACTCTTTATTTTTAATCCGTTCAAATACCTCTTTAGCCAGATGAATACTATTTACTTGATAATGTTCAGCAACACGCTCATGATTTTGTATTTCAGAGGGAATCACTCCTTGTTGATAATCTATTAATTTTTCCGGATCGACAAAATGCATCAGTACAATATCCATTTTAGGATTAGATCGTTTTGCTTGTCTGACGATACTTTCCATCCCCCGAATTTGTGCCAGGCTATCAAATCCATTTGTCCTGTCATTTACCGCTGCTTCTTCAAATAACAAATCAATTTTACCCTTTGCCAGAACCTCCGATGAGAGTCGGAAAGCACCTGGTGTTGAACCCGTTGAAGCAATACCCGCATTAATAAATTCGAAAGCTGTTTCCGGAAATTTTTCTTTTAAATACTGGCAGACTTTACTTCGCCAACCGTCACTTTCTGTGATGGATCCGCCCATAAAAGCAACGACTCCTTTTTTTTCATTTTTAAATTTTAAAAAGCTTTGCTGAAAATCTGATCGTAGTACATGAAAATCAGAGGCAGGTAAGGGAGATCTTTTTTGCAAAGTATGAAACTTAATAAACTGAGCTATTCTTTCCGGATTTTCAATAGGGAAATGATGTCCTTCCAGGGTCTGTTTGCCTTTTGTCATAGGCATAATGGTCGCAGGTCCACCCAAATGTATATATCGCTGAACCAATGGAAAGGTATTTTCAAGATAAGGAACTATGCTATCCTTTAAACTAACACTATGCAGAACAGGTATTTTACAGGCAGCTAATCCCTGTAAATTGTCCATTGGATTATCTAAAAAGCCTAAGGCATCCTCTTCGGAAAATTGGTATTCTGTCAATAATTTATTCCAATCCTGAGGAGAACCTTTCCCTTTTCCCTTTCCTCCGGGCCAGCTTTTTATATCGCAAACCGGTGCTTCAGCATAAATACAGGAAACTTTTAAAGGATTTCGTTTTGCCCATTGATAGACATAAAGTCCTCCCCTACTTACTCCTTCCAGGGCAACGATAGGAGAAAAACCTCGTTGACGAACCAAATATTCATAAAAAGCATCCCATATTTGCATAGCAGCGTTGGAACCAAACATATCGTTGGTATTCAGGTAAACAATATGAAAACCCTCTGAGAGTAGTATAGAATCCACTTCCGTGTGCCATTCAGGAAAATGGGCACGCCAAACCCATGGCTTTCCAGGCAATTCTTTGTCGGGCTTTATAAACCATGCTTTTCTTCCCTGAAAAACAAAATGCTCCCTTTCAAAACCTGCATCAGAGAGAAACATCCAACACATTGACAATAATAATATATGTTTCATGCTTTAAAGGTTTTGACTATATAATGTTGAGCAAGGCAGGTGATTAATTTATCCAAAAATTTCCAATGGAATACGTTTTTGCCTGACCACTAATTATGACCCGTTCTCCCAGGTCTTCACAATATAATTTGCCCATCCTTTCTGACACTTGTTGAGCATAAAGCACCTTTTTGTCAAGTCTTTTTGCCCAAAATGGGATGAGGGAACAGTGCGCAGAACCCGTTACAGGATCTTCCAGAATTGATGTTTGAGGCGTGAAAAATCTTGACACAAAATCGCAGTTATCCCCTTTTGCTGTTACAATCATTCCTCCGGGAGCAAGATTTATCTGGTCAAATGCCTGCCGGTCTATTTTTATATTTCTGATATCAGTTTCGTTATCGTAAACCAGGACATAGTCCCTTGATTTAAGAATTTCTTTAGGTTGAATATTTAAGGAATTTGAAATGATGAGAGGTAGATCGGCTTCTACAGGCATTCTTGATGGAAAGTTCAACTTATATACGCCATCTTCAACGTTAACTATTAGTTTGCCGCTCATGGATTCAAAGACAATTTCATTTTTGGGGTAGTTGAGAATCGTCGCTAAACAATGCGCGGAGGCTAATGTAGCGTGTCCGCACAAATCCATTTCAATTTCGGGAGTGAACCATCTCAAATGAAAAGTATCTCCTTTATCAACAAAAAAAGCTGTTTCAGCAACGGCATTCTCCTTTGCAATTTTCAGTAGGACATCATCTGGCAGCCAATGGTCGAGGGGTACAACGCAAGCGGGATTACCCCCAAATATGGTATCAGTAAATGCATCAATCTGATATAAATTATATTTCATTGTCTTAAGTTATCTTTATACGGGTTTTATTAACAATGCCTTAGGTAACTTTCTGATTTTTAATGAAATAGTCGAAAATAGCCGGAGAAATTCGTTTAATAATCATAGCCGCTCTTTCTTTAAATCCACCAATATATACGTTTCCTTTTCTGCGATAAATGGCATCGAGCGCCTGTACGGCAAATTTTTCAGGAGATAATCCCAGATTATTCTGACTTGATTTTACTAATTCCGGGGAAGTTCCCAATGAGTTTTTTGTGATATTTGTCGCAATAAATCCTGGCATGATGTTGCAAACATTAACACCCTCATCGGCGAGTTCCAGTCTTAAAGACTCAAAATAACCCACCAGGCCATGTTTTGCCGCCGCATAGGATGTTCTGTATTTAGTATTTATTTTACCCATAACGCTACTAATCACCACTATCTGTCCCTTTTGGAGCAATAATTGGGGTAAGGCAGCTTTCGTAAGGGCAATAGTACCTATTAAATCGGTCTCAAGTAATCGCAATTCCTCTGAAAATGGGGTATCTACGGCAAAACTTCGCTGACTAATTCCCCCATTATTTATTAAAATATCGATTTTACCAAAAGCATTTATTGCTTTTTTTGTAAGCTCTTCAAAGGTATTATATTCGCGTAAATCTAATGGGATGATAACTGATGATGCTTCTTTATTTAGAAACGATTGTTGTACTCTTTCTAAGGCTGTAACATTCCGGGAAGACAAAATTAGTTGGGCGCCTTGTTCGTTAAATAATTTTGCCATAGCTTCTCCCAATCCAGAGGAAGCGCCCGTTATCCAAACAATTTTGTTTCTAAAATTCATGTTTTTACGTAATTAGTATTTTGTTAAATAAATATAGTTATTTTAAGCCCGTTAAATAAATATTTACCTATGTTACGACGCAAATTTGTATTATCTGCCATAAAAGCAAGTCCCTTTTTTTTATTCCAATCCTCTTTGACAAGTGCTTGTTCCCTGTTGGAAACGGAAACTCCGGTGCTTACCGATAAGAAAATAATTGTCATCGGTGCAGGTATCGCTGGTTTGGCTGCTGCGAAAAAACTAAAAGAAAATGGTTTTTCTGTTTTAGTGCTGGAGTCACAGGAGAAAATAGGCGGACGATTAAGGACTGACCGATCTATTGGCATTGCTTTTGATGAAGGTGCCAGCTGGATACATGGCCCAAAAGGAGGTAATCCAATTACCGCTCTTGCCGCACAATCTGGTGCCAATACCTATTTGACGGACGATGAAAGTCTTAGAATTTATGACCAAAGCGGTAAAGAATATAACACTGATTTGTTGGACACTGAATATGATTTATTTGAAGCTGCGTTAACAGCTGTAAGAAAAGCAGGAGCTGAAAACCAGTCCTTTGAAGCCATTTTTAACTCCTTATATCCCGAAAAAGGAAAGGAAAGATTATGGAAATATATGCTTTCTGCTTACCTGGAATTTGATTCGGGCGGGGATATTTCAAATTTATCGTCAAAGTATTTTTATGATGATGAGGAATTTCCAGGCGCAGATGTGATTATTACCAATGGGTATGACAAAGTAGCTGAGTTCTTGGGCAAGGGATTAGATATAAAACTAAATTCCCGCGTTACAGAAATCAATTATGGGGCTGCAAAACCTTTCGTTAAAGCCAATGGAACTACCTTTGAAGCCGATTATATACTGGTTACGGTGCCTTTAGGTGTTCTAAAAAATAAATCGATTGCTTTCTCTCCTGCATTACCCAGTGAAAAAACTAAAGCTATTGAAAACACCCAAATGGGTAATGTTAATAAGTTCCTGCTGGTATGGAAATCTTCCTTTTGGGATGCAAATACCCAATATATAGGTTATACGCCCGAGACAAAAGGTAAATTCAACTACTTCATGAATGTGAATAAATTTTTGCCTTCCTCCAATGCTTTAATGACTTTTGCCTTTGGTAAATACGCCTCCCAAACAGAATCTATGTCTGACGCACAGATTACCACTGAAATAATGAGCCATTTGAAATCTATTTATGGAAATAATATTAGCAATCCTATTCAATTTTTAAGAACCAAATGGGGATCAAATATTAACTCTTTTGGCTCTTATTCTTTTGCAACGAATGGAGCAGGGGCACTCAATTTCGATACCCTGTCAACTGAAGTAAGTAATAAATTATTTTTTGCAGGTGAGCACACAGACAGTGACTATCGTGGAACCGTTCATGGCGCTTATCTAAGTGGCATAAGGGAAGCAGACAAGATTATAGATTTATAAAAAATAGATACCCATTCAGTAACATGAAAAAGAACGCGGGGATGATTAATTTGAACTCATCCCTGATTTTTAACCGAGTTATTACTCCCAATAACATGAGGAGCGAAAGCCCACCGGCAGATAACAGAAAAATGGGTTTTACGAAGTAGCCTACAAATAAACCTATCGCACCTAAAATTTCGAGGGTAGCGACTAAGGTTCCGAACTTCGCTAATCCAAAACGGCTGAACTCCAATTTCATCTTGTTAGACATGAAATAGGTAATACCGTAAATAAGAAAAGAAAG
>Ga0315907_10004553_pt1 | contig 15529 bp, 12 predicted proteins | sample LakEriMetagenome_3_FD_203525 | JGI IMG/M metagenome (GOLD analysis project Ga0315907, IMG submission 203525) | Freshwater fungal communities from buoy surface, Lake Erie, Ohio, United States - Buoy 12 MA123 | ecosystem: Environmental > Aquatic > Freshwater > Lake > Lake biofilm | place: USA... | reverse complement strand
TGGAACAGGTAGTGGTTGTATCGCAGTTTCATTAGCCAAAAATCTACCAAAAGCTGCAGTTTTTGCGATTGATGTTTCTGAGAAAGCTTTGGCTACAGCCCAAAAAAATGCAGAAAACAATCATACAAATGTTACTTTTCTTTTGAAAGACATATTAAAAACAGTTGATTTAGAGCAACAATTTGACATAATTGTTTCTAATCCTCCGTATGTTCGAAATTTGGAAAAAGCAGAAATTAAACCCAATGTTTTAGAGTATGAACCACATTTGGCTTTGTTTGTTGAAGATACTGATGCTTTACTTTTTTATCGAAAAATTGCTGAACTAGCAATGAAAAATTTAAATCCGAATGGAAAATTGTATTTTGAAATAAATCAGTATTTAGGAAAAGAAACGGTCCAATTACTTAAAGATTCTGGTTTTAATAATATAGAATTAAAAAAAGATATTTACGGTAATGACCGAATGATTGGTTGTGAGAAATAATGACAAAAGGATTCTGTTTCAAAAAAAATTACAGAGTTTTACTCAATACTGACCACTTTACTCGTAGCGCAACGCTTCGATTGGATCTAGTTTTGATGCTTTTATAGCAGGATACAATCCCGAAACTAAACCCACAATAAAACTGGTCACAAAAGCAGCGAAAATAGCTCCCCATGGAGTAACAAATGGCAATTCGAGTAAAGAAGAAATTAGATATCCTACTGAAATTCCTAATATTATTCCGAAAAAACCACCAATTTGTCCTACTGTTATTGTTTCTATAAAAAACTGAATAGCAATAGCACTTTTTTTGGCGCCCAATGCTTTTCTAACACCAATTTCTCGTGTCCTTTCGGTTACTGAGACAATCATAATATTCATCAATGCAATAGACGAACCAAGAATGGTAATTATTCCAATTAACCAAGCAGAAACTCCTAAAAAATCAGTAATACTGGCAATTCTATTAACTAAATCATCGCTTCTGGAAATTCCAAAATTATCTTCTTCCACCGGATTTAGTTTTCTGATTTTGCGCATGGTGATAATGGCATTGTCAATAGAAGCATCGAGTAATTCGGTTTTTTGAATCATTGTACTCAATGAGTAATTTATATTAGGTTGAGAAAACAAGGAGCGCGCAACCTGAATCGGAATCATAACTCTCAAATCCTTTTTGTTTCCAAAAGTGGAACCTTTTTCTTTTAACACGCCAATGACTTTAAATTTGGCTCCACGAATAGAAAGAATTTTGTTGATTGGATTAACGTCTTTGAGTAAGCCTTTAGTAACAAAATCTGAACCAACAATACAAGAATATACATTATTCGAAATATCAAAAGAGTTGAAGTTTCTACCTTGAGTGACTTCTAAACCAGAGTTTGTTATGTAATATTCATCAATACCAATAACCGAAATTTCAGGATCTGTTTTTTGATTTTCATATTTCACTTCAGCATTTGAAGTTGCTACAAATGATAAAGAAGTCTCCGTCATAGGATAACTATATTTTTCTTTAAATGCTTTTGCTTCAGTATAGGTTATGATTGGATTTACTTTTTCAATTTCTTGGCCACCATCTCCGCGCAACGTGTTTTTGTATTGATTGATATTAAACGTATTAGAACCCATTGAGGCAAATGTGGAATTCAAATTGTTTTCGAAAGCAGCAACCACAGTTAAAATCCCAACCAAAGCTGTTATTCCAATGGCGATAATAACGATGGTCAAAATGGTACGAAGTAACTGCGTTCGGATGGAGCCCAACGCAATTTTTACATTTTCTCTAAATAGATTTATTCTAAGCATAACGCAAATTTGACTCTAAAATACATGATTTGTTACAAGAATGTTTACATTGATGTGTAAATAGTTTTAAAAAATATGATATTTGCAATTCAATTGCGAATTAGAAATTGGGAATTACAAATTTTGTTTCCCTTTTCTAAACTTGATGATTCGTAATTCGTAATTTCTAATTCATAATTAATTCATGGCATCAAAACCAAGTATTCCAAAAGGCACACGAGATTTTTCACCAGCAGAAGTTGCTAAGCGTAACTATATTATTTCTGTAATGAAACATCATTTCGAGAAATTTGGTTATCAGCCAATCGAAACACCATCGTTTGAAAACTCAGATACTTTGATGGGAAAATATGGTGAAGAAGGAGACCGTTTAATTTTTAAGATATTGAATTCCGGAGATTATTTGGATAAAGTGTCAACCGAAGAATTACAATTGTTGAATTATAAAAAACTTACGAGTAAGATTTCTGAAAAAGCACTTCGTTACGATTTAACCGTTCCGTTTGCTCGCTATGTGGTGCAACACCAAAGTGAAATTGAGTTTCCTTTTAAGCGATATCAAATTCAGCCTGTTTGGCGTGCTGACCGACCACAAAAAGGTAGATTCAGAGAGTTTTATCAGTGTGACGCTGATGTGGTTGGTTCCAAATCGTTATGGCAGGAAGTAGAGCTGGTGCAATTGTACGATTCGGTTTTTGCTGATTTGGGTTTGAATGGTGTTACTATTAAAATCAATAACAGAAAGATTTTATCCGGAATTGCAGAAGTGATTGGCGCCTCGGATAAATTGATTGACTTTACAGTTGCTTTGGACAAGCTCGACAAAATAGGCGAGGACGGTGTTAAAAAAGAAATGCTTGAAAAAGGTATTTCGGAAACGGCATTGACAAAAGTACAGCCGTTGTTCAGTTTCACAGGAACGATTCAGGAGAAATTAGAAAAACTAACAAAATTGCTTTCAACTTCAGATGAAGGAAAGAAAGGAATTGAAGAATTGCGTTTCATTTGTGACAACGTAACTAATTTAGGTTTACAAAGAGCAATTTTAGATTTAGATGTAACTTTGGCTCGAGGACTGAATTATTACACCGGTGCTATTTTTGAAGTTACTGCTCCAAAAGAAGTTGCCATGGGTTCTATAGGTGGCGGTGGACGCTATGATGATTTGACCGGAATTTTCGGTTTGAAAGACATGAGTGGCGTTGGTATTTCGTTTGGTTTGGATAGAATTTATTTAGTGCTTGAAGAACTGAATTTATTCCCTGAAACGGTAACTACTGCTACCAAAGTTATGTTTTTGAATTTTGGTGAAAGTCAAACTTTTGAAGCGATGAAAGCCATTACTTCTCTTCGTAATCATAATATTAAAGCCGAAATGTATCCTGATGCGATAAAGGTTGATAAGCAATTTAAACATGCTGAACGTAGAGGAATTCCTTTTGTTGTGAAAGAAATTAATGGTGCATACTTTACTTTAAAAGATATTCAAACAGGTGAACAATTACAATTAAATCTTGAAAATCTTATAAATAAACTTTCTTAGTAATCCACTATTATAAGTTAACATAAGTATAAAAAAACCCTGCTTCAGCAGGGTTTTTTTTCTTGTAGAAAAATGCAAATTAGTGTCAAATAAAGAGCAGGATAACATATTTTATTATTATTTTATTATTATTTTATTATTATTTTTTTAGATACATCTCCACCATCAGTTATTACTTTTACGATATAAGTTCCTGAACTTAAATCGCCAATGCGTAGTTGGATATCAGCTTGGTTTTGGTTATAAATTTTCCAAACTTGAACCTCTTGCCCTAACAAGTTGTACAATGAAACAGATTTCACATTCACTTCTTGTAACTCATTTTTAATGTTTATCAAGTTATTAGCTTGAGAATGTATCACACTAATTCCATGATTAGCTTCAGGTGTGTCAACTGTTCCAAGTGAAGATACGTTTGCGAAGCGCAATGAAAATCTTGAATCATAAGTTCCGGCAGGTAAATTGATTTGGAAATTTTGATTTTTGATACTGTGGTAAGTTGAAGTTACATTGTCATATATGTATACTTCTTGAGAATCATTAAAGTTTTCATTTCCGTCTATAACAAAACTAACATTACCTGCTACAGCATTTTTAACACCTAATGGGTAAATGTTGTTCACGTTAAAGTAACCATCACCATTGATGTTTAATTTATTTGTTCCATTAATAAAGTACATGTCATTAGTAAGAGTTTCAATGCTAATTGCATCATAACCGCTATCAAATCCTGCAGTTGCATTTTGGTTCATAAACCCTAATAATATTTGTCTATGATAATTATCAGCTGAATTGTAACCAAGTCTCAATTTCATAAATTGTTCTACAACAAAATTGTCATTTTGATTGTTGAATGCTGTGTTAGCAACAGTAATAGGGTTGTTATTTTGTTTAAACATAGTGTATGAAGCAGCATCATCTTCTTTAACAAATAGCCTTTGACCATTATTAAATGTTATTGTACCACCTGTAGCGGATCCAGTAACAAAGAAACCTTGTCCAACTGGTATGAATCTTTTTGGAGTTTTACTACTTGAACCCAATCCGCTTACACCTAAAGGAGCAACAGGAGCTGTTCCACCCGTTTTTGTATAGGTTGCATAACCACCTTGGTATTGAGCAGTTGCATGACTGCTATTAGAGTTGTAATGTTGCCAGATATATAAGGTTCCAACGATGCTTGAAGCATTGTCATCAATAAACTGATCAGCATCAATAGCAGAAGCATATGGATTTCCGCATAGGTTCAAATTGTTTGGACCAACTGATGAAGTTATAGTTCCGTTATTTGGTTTGCCCACGAAAGTATAATTTTGATCAGCAGTTGCAGCGCTAGATCCTTTCAAAGTATATCCTTGTCCAGGTAATAAGGCTCCATTTGGTCCAACAGAAGCCCAATTAGCATAGCTATTAGATGAGTTTTGAAATTTAAATATCCAATAGCTACTCAAAGTAATAGGAGTTGTTGCTGAACTGTTAGTGCCAGTTGTCCATAATAAATTTTGAATATTGTTAACATCTGTGGCGTCTTTCATAACTCCAGCTACTGTATAACCATGATTGATAGTTGAACTGTTGATTGAACTAACAGGAGAAGACCAATAGTTATAGTTAAACCTATTAGATTGTCCTTGTTGATCTCTTTCTAAAGAACCAGCACTTGTAACATCTATGTCAGAATTAGCAGTCTGAACAAATTGTGATTTTCCAACTAAATCGATTTTACCATCAAGTTTTAGATACCAATCATTTTGAATTTTAGTGTCGTTTGTCATACTCACTGTTACACCTGGATCAACAAACATTGCTAAATCTGTATTATTGGCTGTTTCTGTTATATTATGTTTAACTTGAATAATTGAATAATCAAAGGCTACAACATCTAAACCTCTAATATCTTTTGTTGCATCATTAACTGCTGTTGCAAATGTTCCTGTTCTTACTGTTGTAAAAGGCATAGGTGCTTGTTGTACGTTGATAACTTTATGATTAAACAATTTCATTCCAGTTACTATATCAACAGAAGGAGTTGTTAAATCATCAACTATATCGTCTTTATAAGCATCCATTCTGTAATATCTTAATACGTTTGCAAAAGGTAATGAACCAATTTCTTTAGGGACAATTGCACCTTGTACTTGTGAGGCTGTATTTTGTATTTCTTGATATACCATTCTTTGGAATTGCGTATCGGTCAACGCTACATTGAATACTCTAACTTCATCTATTTTGCCTCTGAAATAATTGTTATTTGTCAATGGATTTTTACCCATTGTTAACTTGGTAGCATCTGCTGCAATATTTCCTGAGATTGCTTGAGTGGCGACTAGTGCACCATTTAAGAATAATTTTAAAGAACCTCCTCCATATACTGCTCCCACATGATACCATTGAGATCTGTTTAAAATAACTGAATTAAAAGCTAAAGTTGTTCCATTTACAATTACTTGAAGTCTTCTTGAATTACTTACTCTTATTTGAAATCTATCTTGTCCAACAACAACACCAGTTGTATTATAAGTACTATTTAAATCTATCCAAGCCATTAAGGTTACATTTGATAAACCTCCAAGAATAGATGAGTCTTCAGCATAGTCATTTCTTCCGTCAAAATCCAAAAATAGTTTTCTATTCAAATCTCTTGGAGAACCTTTAACTAAATCATTTGTATCAAATACATTTAGAATTCCATCTACATCTGAATCTCCAGTCCCATCAATTCTTCCATCGTTATTAGCATCGAAACTTCCGTATAATCCAGTTTGTATGTCATAAACACCATCATCATTTGAATCAAGATCTAAATAATCCGCGGTACCATTACCATCAGTATCTTGAGCATAAGCTCTAACTGTTGTTCCATAATTAGTAGAATTATCATATAGGTTAAGTAATCCATCGCCATCTGTATCTGCACCATCTCCTTTACCATCACCGTTAATGTCTCCATCTCCATTAGCTAGATTAGCTTCATCAACATCAAATAATGAGTCGTTATCACTATCTAAATCTAAATAATCTTTTACACCATCACCATCATTATCTGCTAAAGAATAAGTGCCAGCCGTAATCATAGCATCAATATAATCATTTATTCCGTTGGAATTTGCATCTACCCATGTAGTACTACTGGTTCTATCCATAGTAGATTTACCGTTGCTATAGTCTTTAAAACCTGCTTCTTCAATATCTGGAATTCCATCATTATCATCATCTACATCTAACAAGTCAGCCACACCATCACCATCAGAGTCAATACAGTTTTGGTTAATATTAATTTGTATATCGTCAATAAAATTTCCTACTGAAAGACTTCCTGTTGCAGTTGAAACCGCCGCGAATGCTAATACAATAGAAGTTTGACCAGTTGGTATTGTATAAGTACCCGAATAAGAACCCCAAGCAATATTTCCGTCTGTCATGGTTATTACAGTTGACACTGTTGCTAGGGTAGGGCCAAATCTAACTGCAGCTACGTCTGTACCTGATCTACCTCTATGTTTTACAGACCAGTTGATAGTACCACCAGCACCGTTCAAACAAAATGTTTGGTATAATGAACCAGGTAAATTAGCATTTAATTCCACAAATTGATTTCCGGCCGCCGCAGTAACAGGACCGCCACTACCACTGCTAAATCCAGTACTCCAAATTTCAATAAAATTTTCAGCACTATTTGTCCAACCTGTTACGTTAGCAGAAGGTTGAATACTGTATGATGCAGCAGCAATAACTGGAGTTTCAAAGCTTCCGTTTACAAATGGGTCACTAATACAAGTTCCACATTCTGTTGTATCTATGATACCATCGTTATCATCATCTTGATCCGCATTGTTTTCAACTCCATCACCATCATTGTCAAGTAAGCCAGTACCTTGAATAGCATAAGTGTATGGATTTTCATCACTATCATTATTAACTATGTTGATTTGAGCAGTTCTAGTAAATACAGCACTAGGATTAAAAGTTACTTGAAAAGTAGTACTCGAATTAGCACCAATGTTAAGTGTTCCTGGATTTGCTGAAATAGTAAAGTCACCTGCATTAGCTCCTGAAATTGTCGGATTAGAAATTGTTAATGATAATGAACCAGTATTTCTTATTGTAAATGTTTTATTTACAGTTATAAGATTTACGTCAGCAGTGCCAAAATCTGTATCATCATTAACAGAGGTAACTAAATCTCCGGATAAGATAGATAAACCATTTCCTTGTAAATCAATTTCTCTATCAGTTCCTGTTCCTTGAATATCAAAATCATATGGGTTTTCATTACTATCATTATTAACGATATTAATTTTTGCAGTTCTAACACCAACTGCTGTTGGAGCAAATGTTACTACAAATGTAGTAGAACCAAATGCAGCAACTGTAGCACTAGGAGGAGTAGTAACTGTAAATTCAGAAGCATTTGTGCCAGTAAAAGTTATTGCACCTATATTCAATAATAAATTCCCAGTATTAAAAATAGTGAAAGTTCGTGTTGCATTAGAAACAAAATCTGTCCAGTCTGTTGTTGTTGGTGTTAAATCACCATCAACAATTGAAGTACTATCTCCTTGAATATTAATCTCTGGAACTATTCCAAAACCTTGTACATCAAAATCATATGGGTTTTCTGTATAGTCATCATTCACAATGCTTACAGTGGCAGTTCGAGTATTAATAGCACTTGGGCTAAATGAAACTGTAAATGTTGTTGTTCCATAACCAACAACATTAGCACTTGGTGGCGTAGTAACAGTAAAGTCAGAAGCATTAGGTCCACCTATGGTAATTGTATCAATATTTAATGTGATATTTCCAAGATTACGGATGGTAAAGGTTCTTGTTCCAGCTACATTTGTGAAATCAGTCCAATCTGATGTTGATGGAGTAGTATCACCATTAACAATTGAAATACTATTTCCTTGAATATCTATTTCTTGTTCAACTCCTGCTCCTTGAATGGAAAATCCGGTCAAATTGACCACCTAATTCCGGAGCAAAGTGACCATCATTTCCGGATGAAACTGACCACCTGATTCCGGAGCAAACTGACCACCCTAAAACTACTAATTTTTTGATGTTGTTAGAACCATACATTCGTTAAAAAAATACGGATTATGGCAAACAAGATAACAGACATGAGTAAAATTAGAAAAGTCATTAAATTTCATTGTAGTGGAAAGAGTAATTTGTTTATTAGCAATTACCTTTCGCTATCGAGAAACACTGTAAAGAAGTACATTTCTTTGTACAAAGTATTAGAATTAAGTCTTGAAACTATTGAACTGAAGACAGATACTGAGCTGGAATTATTGTTTTCCAATAGCACTTTACAACCGATTAATCCAAAACTGCAAAAGCTTTACGATTATTTTCCGAAAATGGAGCGGGAACTGAAAAAAGTAGGGGTTACAATTCAACACATGTGGGAGCTCTACATTGCAGCAAACCCAGACGGTTTAAGGAGTTCACAATTTAACGTTCATTATAAAACCTGGAGTAATCGAGTAAATCCGGTGATGCACATGCATCACAAAGCGGGTGATAAAATGTATGTGGATTATGCCGGAAAAACGCTCTCTGTCATTGATAAAACTACAGGTGAAATCAAAGAAGTACAATTTTTTGTTGCCATATTAGGTGCCAGCCAATACACCTATGCTGAGGCTTCTTTAAGTCAACAAAAAGAAGATTTTGTGAGCTCAGTGGAAAACGCCATGCGTTATTTTGGCGGTACTCCAGCAGCTATTGTGCCGGACAATTTAAAGTCTGCCGTTATTAAAAGTAGTCGATTTGAGCCAACCATTAACGAAACTTTAGCGGACTTAGCAGAGCATTATCAAACTACCATTTTGCCTGCCAGAGCCTACAAGCCAAGAGATAAGTCTTTAGTTGAAGGAGCTGTGAAAATATTGTATAGAAGGATTTATGTAAATCTGAAAGAAAGGACATTCTACAGTCTTGATGAGCTCAATGACCAGATATGGAGCCTATTGGACATTCATAATCACAGGAAACTTACTGCAAGACCTTACTCTCGTTTTGAACTCTTTATTGAAGACGAGAAAGACAAACTTCAACCATTACCACAAGAGCGTTTTGAAATAAAATACCAATCTTTTGCAACGGTTATGCAAAATGGCCATGTGCAATTGAGTCAGGATAAAAATTACTACAGCGTTCCCTACCAGTATTTACGAAAGAAGGTTAAGCTTCTGTATACAAAATCCACCGTTGAAGTGTATTACAAGTACAATCGGATAGCTACACACCAAAGAAATTACAAGCCTTACATGTATACCACAAATTCGGAACATCTGGCAAGTACACACCAGTTTGTAGCTGATTGGAGTGCTACTCGTTTTATAGATTGGGCCACTGATATTGACAGTGCTGTCGCGGAATTTATCATAAAAATCATTGACAGCAGAAATCACCCGGAGCAGGCATTTAAAAGTTGTTTAGGAATACTCTCCTACGAGAAGAAGGTGGGCAGGGTACGATTGATAAATGCCTGTAAAAGAGCTCTTGATTTTAAAATTTACAACTTCAAAACCATACAGAATATTTTAGAAAACAACTTAGACACCATTGATGCTGAGCAGGAACAAGACCTTAATCAGGAACTGCCGGAACATAGAAACATTAGAGGAAAACACTATTATGAATAATTTAAATCAAATAAATATGAATGAATCAACAGAAACCAAAATGAAACAAATGAAGCTCTATGGAATGCATAGTGCTTTTAAAACAGCCATTGAAAGCGGAAAAACAGATCATTACACCATTGACCAATTTGCATCAATGATTATTGATGCCGAATGGGATGAGAGACATAACAGGCGTATTGAGAGAAGTATCAAAAATGCCCGGTTCCATTACAAATCCAATATTGAAAACATCTATTTTGAAGAATCACGTAATCTTGACAGAACCTTAGTCTTTAGACTGGCAGAATGTGAATTTGTAGAAAAAAACGAAAACATTTTAATCACTGGAAGTACTGGTGTGGGTAAAAGCTATTTAGGAACCGCATTAGGGTACCAGGCCTGTATACAAGGGTATAAAGTAAGTTATTTTAATACATCAAAATTGTTTGCTAAGTTAAAAATGGCAAAAGCAGATGGTTCCTATTTGAGAGAACTTGCCAAAATAGAAAGACAGGATGTTATAATACTGGATGATTTTGGACTACAGGCACTCGATAGCCAGAACAGAATCACACTCTTGGAGATTATCGAAGACAGACACAATAATGGCTCAATGATCGTTACATCACAAATCCCAGTGCAAGGCTGGTATGACATCATTGGCGAAAAAACTATTGCCGATGCAATTCTGGACAGACTGATTCATCAATCACATAGAATAGAATTATTGGGTGAATCCATGAGAAAGAAAAAAAGCATTAATAAAGTATAATTTTTAACTATTTTTGAATAATAACTGACACATGAAAAAAAGTAGTTTTAGGTAAAAATTCTGGTGGTCAATTTGAACCGGAATCGGGTGGTCATTTTAAACTGGAATTAGGTGGTCACTTTAAATCGGAATTGGGTGGTCAATATAGTCGGAATTTGCACTATATTGCAAAACAACATTGATTATGGAGATTGTAATTTTATTAATTGTATATTCAATTATATGGTTATTTAAAAATTGGGTTTTTGAAGTTAACCGTAAAAGACGTATTGAATATTACCGTAATGATTATTTAAAATCTGAAGCTTGGCAGCGTAAACGTTATGTGGTATTGAAGAGAGATAATTGGTGCTGTGTTTATTGTGGTGCTAAAGCCACACAAGTTCATCATAAACGATATGCGAAATATAATATAGGAAGAGAACCTATTAAATGGTTAGTTTCTATTTGTAATTCTTGCCATGAAAAGCAACATAGTTGAGAAACAAAAAGACATTACATAAAAGTTGTATAGCTTAAAGCTTCTCGATACGATTTTGTTCCATTGCATTGCACAAAATCACTCGAAGTGACGCGTATGTATAAATAAAGGGATAAACTAAAGTGACACTACCCCGCAACATCCAATCCATCCTTTTATTACATTTACCTTTAAAACCAATCATACATAGGTAAAACCAATAAACCCATGAGTGTCATCAAAGAAATCTACGACGTTGCCAAAGACAGCGCCACGCTTGCTACGAAAGCGGCTGCTTTAAAGCGCGCCCTAAAAGCCGAGTTAAAACTCAATAAAAAAATACTGGCCGATATAGGAAAGTCGGCTCCCATAGACCAGGAGCGCAGGTTATTAATAATCGATATGCTAGAGGTTGCCGAACTTACCGCTGCGGTAAAACAGGAATTGCCCTATACGGCCATATCCCGAAAAAAAGTAACCGCCGAACTCGCCGAAAAGCACAAGATAAAACGAATAGTTGGATATGACCTCGAAACCTTAATAGAAGCGTTGTACCTAATGATTTCTTACCTAAAAAAAGATCGCAAAAACACTAAGATTGATTTGAACTTGCGGTTGATTAATATTAATAAGTACAATTCAGTTTTGATTGCACTTCTTGGTTAAATTCCTTTACTAAATACACTATCATGAAATTTGGATTCAGAGTCCCTTCTATCACAAAAAGAATAGCGGCACGAACATCGCCAGCACGTTTTGTACGTCAAAATATGGGGCTAAAAGCACCACGGGGTATGGGTTGGGTTACTAATCCGAAACGGTTTATGTACAACAAGGTATATAACAAAACCTCACGGGGTTGTTTGGTGAGTTTTGTTTTTATTACGACTGTCCCGCTAACGGCTATCGTTTGGTGGTTGATGTCTTAAAACTTCTAGCTTACGCTCGGGTGGCTCGGGTCAATTTTTGTTCCTCTCGTCCCAAAAGACGAGATCTACAAAAATCACTCTAAGTGACATCCTTCGATACATCCGCCGAGGCGGACACTCAGGATGACGAACCGATAACCATCAACCCCCCCACAACTTCGTAATCTTACTCGTCACAGCATTCATATCCCTACTTTCTTACAGCTGGTTTGTTATTAGCTTGTTTTTCTTTGGCTAGTTTCCTAGCGGTGCGTTTGGCTTCTTTTTTAGCTACGCGCTCATTTTCTTCGCGTTGGGCTTCAATACGTGCAGCACGTTCAGACGCTACTTGAGTTTGCTGTTGCGGTTCTTGTTGTATTTTGTCTTGTATGGTTTCCTGTTGGTCGTCTTGTTTTTCGCTTTGCGCTAGCGCCATTGCGGTTCCTGCAAAAAGTAGCACCGCTAAAAATAATCTTTTCATGACTGTTGTTATTATAAATTAATACTGTGCAAAGTTAGATTTTAGCCTTCCGATAGGTGTATAGAATTATGTAGAAGATTGTTATAATTACTAGGTTTTTGTCCCACAGCAAAAGAAATCCTATAATAAAAAAAAGAAGAATGGCAATACAAATTTGCCTATGGTAATTAAAAGTAATAGTATTGTATAAAATAAGAAAAACTAAACCATGCTAAAAAAAATACTATTCCTATTACTAACAGGATTTACCATTATATCCTGCAATCAAACAGCAAAACAAGAGCCCGCAAAGACAGCAAGTACTGAGACAAAAACTAAAGAGGATACCAAGTTACTTTTAGGTTCCTGGACGCAGCCCAATCCTATCAATGATAAAGAAGTACAAGGTTTTGTTCTTAAACAAGACGGAAGCGCTGCCTCCATAAATATGGCTACTATGGTCTATAAAAAATGGTGGACAGCCAAAGGAAAGCTGTTTTTAGTAGCCGAAAGTATTGGGAATGGCTCCTCTAGTATCGATACCACCCAATATGAAGTTCTAAGCAATACCGCTACAGTCCTTCAATTGAAATATGGGGATTATACGGATACTTACACCCGCAAATAAAAAAGGGAAAGCCACTAATACCGAACAACTAGTACAAAGTTAACGCACGAAATCAGTCGAAATGACGACATCGTATACGTCAGCTTGGTTTATCCCGATGCCTATCGGGAAGTAGTTTTTTGAAGCGCAGCGGAGCAAAAATCACTCGAAGTAAGGATGCCGTATACAATAGTTCTAGGGGTTTTATAACGCCACTCCATGCACTATAAGGATGCTCTTAAGTACTCCATCATAAATACGTTATTATCCCATTGGTTGCTCAGCGGTTGTTGGGTATAGGGCGCGGTTGGCATGTAAGGTACGGGACCAAATTCGGGGCTGATGGTAAAAAGAGAGTGCCCAGCTGCCTTTTTAGTCGTGATTATTTGTTGCCACCAAAACAAGAACTTTTCTAGATGCGTTTGCCATTCGGGTGCTTTGGGGTCATTTACTTGAGGTCCTTGTTCAAAACCCAAACGAGCATGGATATGAGATACCTGAGGAATGATTCGACTAATTATGTCTTCCTGTCCTTCAAGCATACTTTCGGAGACGGTACAAAAATGAGAGAAGTCGCCCACCAATTCCATTTGAGGAAATTTATCTAAATACCGAAGTAGTGAAGCAGCATGAAAAGAAAAACGACCTCTATGGGTTTCATGAAGAATTCGAACGCCATTCTTGGCAGAAAAATTCATAGCGGCATCAATAATTTTACAGTTATCATCAAAAGAAAAATAATCTCTTCCAGTGTGTGAATTAATGAATAATGGGTTAAGGGCTGCCAGTTTAGTAAAATTGGCTTCCATTACTTTAACATGCCCTGCTACGGTATCCTCTTTGGGAAAAGGAAGCTGTAGGGTAATGAAATAAAAATCGGGATTTTGCTTTCTTATATTTTCTATGGCCAATAGAAACGCATCGGTTATCGTGTCAGGTGGACTAAGAAATAATTCGGCCCCTTCAAAGCCAGCTGCCGCAATATTGGTAATAAACTGTGAGGGCGATAGGTGTTCGCTACCCCAATACGTAGATGAAAATTTAGTTTGCATGGGTGCTTATTAAAATCCTTTAACTTGGCTCATGTCTCTTTGCAACCAGTTTTCCTTTGGATATCTTGCCTTACTATCAATGGTATGAATGGAATAGGCTTGGCGCGATTTTCCGCTGGTATTAGGTAAACTGTAATGTGGTAACAAACCATGTAGTACAATACAAGTGCCTTTTTTAACTTCAAGCGGAATCATACCTTCCATAGAAAGTGGTTCTTCATCAAACACCTGCATTTCGGTACCTCCTCCTGATGGTTTTCTTTTAAACCAAGAACGTAAGCTCGTATTATGACCTCCAGGCTTTGCCCATAAACAGCCGTTGTCTATAGTAGCATCCTCTAGGGCAAACCAAAAGCCAATGCAGGTATCGGGCTCTGTATACAAAAACGTGGAGTCTTGATGTACATCTACCACCCCTCCTATTTTAGCATGTTTTAAGATAAGCATGCTTTGGATGATTAGATAGTCATCGAGCTTTAATTGGCTAGCTAATTCCTTTAGCTGAGGAGAACGAGAGAATTTTTCGAAAACCGGATCAAGATCATGCAGACCGTGTCCGATTTTATTAAGGGAAAGAAAAAGGTCGTTTTTGAGTTTTCCATGTTCATCAAAGGCGTCTTTTTCAAAGAAATAACAAATGGCATCGCCTGAATTCAGAAAATAGTCATCAGAGGTTCGTGTTTGTTCATTGGTTTGAAAAACAGAGGGATGGCCATCAAAATTAAAACTATTCGATAGTTCTTCTCCTCTTTGCATTAGAGCATCGCATTGATTGGCAGTGTAAAAATCGTTAAGAATAAGATAACCGTCTTTATTGAATTGATCGTATAAAGTCATGGAATACAATTTTAAAATATAGTTTTTTTAGCTGCTTTTTAGCTTATCGTTAGTGGCTAAATATACAATAAAAAATAATAGTTGCTATAAGTTTGAATAAATGCTATTCTATAATTGCTAACCTATTGAGGCAGTCAAAGTGACGGTCTTTTATATTTGCGCTGTGGCGGTCCCTCAGGATAAGTATTACTAATTAAGGCCTGTTAGAAGAGTTTTTGTGGAGTGAAACGCAATAAAAAAATGAGTTGACCTAGCCGACGTTATGAATTAATAAATAATTTAAAACATACATCATTTTGATTGCACCCTATTGAAATATTTATTATTTTTATTAAAAAAAAAGGATATGTGTTTTTATATTGGTTTACCCGAAACAATAGTAAAAATCAGCGAACGCTATAAGCGTCCTTTTAAAGCTCCGGAGCAATTTACTCCAAGTGAGAGGTTTAATGGG
>Ga0315907_10004549_pt1 | contig 15542 bp, 16 predicted proteins | sample LakEriMetagenome_3_FD_203525 | JGI IMG/M metagenome (GOLD analysis project Ga0315907, IMG submission 203525) | Freshwater fungal communities from buoy surface, Lake Erie, Ohio, United States - Buoy 12 MA123 | ecosystem: Environmental > Aquatic > Freshwater > Lake > Lake biofilm | place: USA... | reverse complement strand
AGGCTCATGGCCAAAATACCGCGGCGATTGTCAGCATGCATAAGAAAAGCCCCCTGTGCTTCCACGGGGGGCCCTGAACTTGGTGGCTCTTCACGGATTCGAACCGCGGACCTGTGGATTATGATTACGAATCAATCCACATGTCGGAGCCAAAAAAGCTATAATTCATGCCGCTTTTAAGCGATTGACTCAAAAAAGTATATAGGTTAGTATATAACTCGCACACACTTTTTTGAGTCAAAAATGACACGAAAAGCACCCCAAAAACACACTGAAAACTCAGTTCAAACAAAAGCAGAATCATCTGCTCCACTTCGCAATCGACTCACCCCCATACCCTCATCCATCGACACAATTCGTGGATATCCTCAAAAACTCATCATCTACAGAACTTATGCATCAAAGTACTTTTGGGTGCGTCTTTACTTCAATGGAAGATATCACACTAAGTCAACGAAGGCAGTTTCAGTCGTAGCAGCCAAATCCTTCGCTGTCAGCTTCTACGAATCAGTGCTCGTAAACGCTAAGGTGACGCACAAAAGCGACAAATCAAAGGCTTTCGCTACGCTTGGCTCACGATTCTTTGAGTCAGTTCAGCAGTCAATGAAAGTCACAGTCTTCAGAACTGACTTCTCTCGCTACAAAAGCGACTTGCTGCCCCTCTTCGGTGAGCAAGAAATCGACACCATCACCAACGCACAGATCAGTGGGCTGCAAAACAGACTTCTTGAGCGAGATCTGAGTACGGCAACGATCAAGCACTTCATGGTGGTGCTACGTAAGATTATGAAGTTTGCAGTGTCAAACGACTTGATGAGCAACATTCCCGTTTTTCCAAAAGTCGGTGGCAGATTGAAGACTTTTCAAAAGCGTGACTACTTGACGCTTGAGGAATACAAAGATGTTGTTGAAAAGGCAGAAAAACTTGCTGAAGACAAGGTTGAAGTAAGGGGAGTGAAGATAACGCTTGAGATGAAATATCTCATTCAGTTCATGGTGAACACATTCATCAGACCTTCTGATCTCCGTGTCATCAAGCATCGTCATGTCGTGCAACAAAAAGACGGAAAAGATAAATGGATCAAGCTGACTCATCCATCTACCAAGACAAATGATGATGAAGTGCAAGCAATGCCGTCCACAGTCCCCATCTACCAAAAGCTCGTTGACTTCAAAAAAGAACAAAAGATGAAGTTGGGACTAGATGAGTTTGTGTTCTTTGCTGAGTATGCAAACAGAGACACAGCAATGGCTGTGATGGCTAGACTCTTAAAAAGAATTGTGGCTGAAACTGATATCGAAGCAAAAACTGGAAAAAACATAACGATGTATGGATTGCGTCATACGGCAATTATGATGAGGCTCACGATTGGAAGAGTGGATGCGCTAGCACTAGCTAAGAATGCACGAACATCGCAGCAGATGATTGATAAGTTCTACGCATCTCATCTGAAGACTTCTCAAGTTCGTAAGCAATTACATGCTTTCCCCAACGAACAAGCACCCAAAGCCGAAGAAGCGAAAAAGAAAACAGCAGCCAAAAAGTCAGCTGCCAAGAAGACTGCCTCCAAAAAGACAGTAGCTAAAAAGACGCGAGCCAAAAAGACTACAGCAAAGAAAGTTGTAGCTAAGAAAAAAGTAACTTCAGACTTAGTGTCTAAAGCAATTAGTCTTTGAGTACGCTGATTCTTTGTGCTTTAAATTTTTGGAAAAGAAGCAGTTGCTGATGCAGTGATGTATTTTTTAGCGTTTTTGTAATGACGATCAGCAAGAATAGTCAGAGTTCTACGAACCTCTGAAGTTTCGCTAGTTAACTTTGCTCCTACTTTCAATCCATCAGCTACTTTTAAATTAGCCATGATTGCAATATCAGCCCATGAAACTTTGAACTTTGCGCTAACTTCACCTTTGTGTTGAGCTTTAATGGTTTTGGCAGCACCTCTTTCTGAGTGTTCCATTCGTAGTGTGTAGATCTTGTAAGCAGACTCCATCGCACCACAGTTCCATCTAGCACCCAAGCTGTACTTAGCTGTATCACTTCCAATCTTTGGACCAATATCGCCTTCTGCAACATGCTTGTCAATGAGTACTGCAAAGTGCTTCTTGAGTGACTTACGACTCCAATTCAACGGTACAACAATATTGAGTGCTTCTTTGCTATTGAATGGTGCTAGTTCTGATGGCGATTTAGCTATCTGAAGTCTGAACTCTGTTGGAGCTTCAGCAAATAAGTGAGCATGTTCACGCCACCATGATTTGAAGTCTTTGTCTGAGACTTTTCCAAAGTCCTTATACAAAGCACTGCAAGTGCCTTTCCCATTCTTCTTCTCAGTCTCTAGGTAGTCGTGATTGAGTTGCAAGAACTTAAACCACCAATAGAACGGACTGTCTTTAACAGTCTGTGGTGGATTTTGCTCACTATAAACGCCACGTCCAAATCGTGGATAGCTTGAAGTACTGAAGTGCAGTGGATTTGAGTCGATTGATTTTGATGTCATTCGCTGATGCTACCAAAACACCCTAATAAAGCAATTAACTGTTAGTATTAATTTATAAATTATTACTAACAGTATATTGTTTTGAAAAGTATGAAAGGCGACGAAAAAACACGTTTCTGCGATACTAATAGTACTGAAATAACTCAGTAATTCAACGAAAGAAACATGATGAAAAACATTAAGCAAACAGTGAGAGTAAAGATGAGTGAAAGTGAAAAAAGATCACGAAAAGAAGCGAAGCGTGCACGTGAAGCACGCGAGCTACTGCATTCTCAATACTCAATAAAAGGCTTTCACAGAATCTTCACGTATGAGGGTGATGACGATGGAGCAATCAGAGAAGCTGAAGTTAGAGAAGCTGATAGAAAAATCAGTGAACTTCAAAAACAACTCTAAGAAAAAAGAGCAGAGGGATCTGCTCTTAAAAGACAAACAAACTAAATTAAATTAAAAGGAATCAAAATGGAAATCGCAAAAAATGTAGTGAACACTTTCGAAGGTTGGTCTGAAGCATTAGAGAAAATGTTGAAAGTCCAAAGCTATAAAAAATTCTTTGCTGTGACAAGCAAGTTTGAGCCAATTGTTGTTGAAAATGATTCAACTCTTTTTGAAGATAACAAAAAAGGGTTCTGTCATTTAAATTGCAAAGAAGCAGAAAGAAAAGGTTTAGGAAAAAGAGTTAGTGGTTGGTTTGTAATGAATGAATTAACACACGAGGATATGTACAGTGGAATGTGTAGACTTGTTCATCACAGCAATTTACTTCTACCTAATGGGAAATTTGTAAATCCAACAATTTGTGGAGAAGAAGTTGCACATATCTTTATCCAAGATGATGAGAGAGACTTCGACTTTACAAACAAGATTGGATTTAACGATCGAATGGTATTTGGTGATTCATTTTTAGTAGGAAAAAGTGTCCCACGAAATAAAGTGCACTTTGCCGCTTTGAGTGAATTTAGCCGTGATGTGTATTTTGAAAAATTTAAAATATATGCTTCGAGAGAAGAAACTATGAAAGTCATTCCGCAAAATATTTCATATCAAGAGCAAGTTAAATGGATGACTTTGAAAACTACGTGTCATCTTTAATTTAGGGATTGCATAACTGTTAAAAAAACGATAAAAGAGTCTGAAGATCAGACTCTTTTTTATGCCTACAATGTTTCTCAGATTTATCATTTTCACTAGTGCGTGGCTAGCTTTTGAGACTTCAGCAAATTAAGGTAGCCCAATTCTAGTTTTGACAATAAACTGCATCAATCAGATAAAACGCACACGCAAGGAGTTTTTAAAATGAAACATCTACTTCGCACTTTAGCCATTGTTGCAATTACTTGCCTAAATTTTCCATCTTATGCAGGACCTTTTGGACTTGAACAAGGGATGACTTTAGAACAAATAAAAAAAATAACACAAGTTAATGAATGGGGAAACAAAAGTTATTTTCTCTATCGTGCAAAATCGTTTCCAAATGGTAGCAATGAAGTTGATATTTATACACTATTGATTCTTCCAGAGTTAGGGTTATGCAAAGTTGTTGCCGATTTAAAACCTGTAAGAACGGATCCATATGGCTCTGAATTAAAAGCCGAATTTAATTTATATGTAAAGTTACTTAGCGAGAAATATGGAACTTCAACAAAAAAGATTGATTTCTTGCACGCCAATTCAATATGGAAAGACTCAAAATATTGGATGAGGTCACTTGAACAAAACGAGAGAAGCCTAGGGCACCATTGGATAAGTAATAAATTAATTGATTCACTTGCGACAGTAAGCGTTGAGGCAGAAGCCACTTCATTGACTTCAGGTAAGTTATCAGTAACTTACGATTTCAAAAATATGGCTAAATGTCAGGAGGTTTTAGAGAAAAGTATTAATAAGGCAAAGAAAGAGAATGTGAAAAATTTCTGAACTCAATCATTCCAAAAAATCAGGTAACCCATTTCTAGTATTGACAAAAAACTGTATAAAAGAGAGTTGTGAAATACGAAATAGAAAGTCTCAGTCACCCTAGTCAACGTGAAACTTGCACACGCAAGGGGTGGTGCGGTAGTTCTCCACAAGCTTGGTGACAGCACTCGTTGGCTAGCTACTACAGCAACTCAACACTAGCTCTGAGCATCTTGGGGTTTACATCAATGTATTTCTGTGTGACCGACATTGGCGAATTCTCAAATATTGTCAATAAGTTGAAAGTTTCTTTTTTTTCTCAATGTCTAATTTGCTCTCTTGTTCTTTAATTCGTTCATTCACATATGAATAAGCTTCATTATAAATTTGTTGGTTTCTATACGTTAAATTAAAAGATACATCTTGCCCACTACGGCAAAAGCCTTGTTCACTTGCTCTTCTGGAACCACTCAAGCTCATGGAGCTAGTCATGCAAAGACTTCTGTTATCAAGTTTTCTTTTAATCTCTTTTATTTCAACTAGGAAACTTTTATTTTTATTTTCCCATAATTGTGCAGTAATTATTTCAGAGTAATAACTACTCTTTGTCGCACTCACGATTGGTTTCAATTTTTTATATTTATTATTGAAAATTGGAATTAAACTTTTAATAAATTCAGCATCTAATTCATCATCAAATGAGGATAAGTTGTCTTTTGGTGCGACTTGAATTTGAAAAAGAATTTGATCATAAAATGTCAATATCAATACTCTTTCACTTTCTTGTTTTTTTAGACTAATAATTTTATCGAGTTCTTTTAAAGAAATAAAAGTTCGTTTTAAATTAGAACTATATAAAGTAATGTAGCTGTCTTTCTCTAATGGACATTCTAGTTTGTTTGTACTTTTTTGATAATAGCTACATTCAGTTAAAGCACGTGAAGCTTTAACAACCTCGTCAATAGTTGATTTACCGAAATAATATCCGAATACATTGTCATCATCCGATTTTATGTCAGCTGCATCTTGTTGCTGTCCAAATGACACAAATGGAATCAAAGCAATGAACACTAGTAGGAATTTAAAAATTATTAAATTTCTTGAATGAAAATTAATAATGAAGTTATTTTTACTATTTAATTTATGCATTTTTTCTCTATGTTAATTATCAAATAATTTCACCAACACATTGTTTAGATGACTTGAAAAAAAGTTCGCATCAAGTAAATGATATTACGTATCATTTTTGAATCTATTTTTACATAAATTTTAATGGTTGTACATGCATAGCTTTTTACTCAAGTTCAAACACCACCTCAAAGTAACTCCACACTCGCTCTGAGCATCTTGGGGTTCACATCAATGTACTTCTGCGTGACTGACATTGATGAGTGCCCCACTAGCTCCATCAACAAGCGAACAGAAACGCCTTTGTTCGCCAAGTTCGTAATGAACCCTCTGCGTCCACTGTGACTGCTTGCCCCATCAACTTTTGCATTTTTGTACAAGTAGTGAAAATGTTGTGCAAGAGTTGATGGACTAAAGCCTCGATTACTGTTCTTCTGTGATGCAAACAATGCACGATTTGTATCTGTGTAAGTCACAGCGAGCAAGTCAGTCAATTTGAAGCGACTGCTCAAGTAGTTGTGTAGCTCTTCTTGAATCTTCTGCGACAGATAGATCGTTCTACCCTTCGATCCTTTTGTCTTCTCTGCTGACAGAAAGAACTCTTCACGAATCTTTCCCTCAACTGTAAGTACATCACACAGTCTGAGAGCTGCCACCTCTTTTGCACGAAGCCCACAATTTGTAGTGAGCAAGAACATTGCACGATTACGAGCAGAGTGTTTGTGGGCAGCGATGTAGAGCAACACTTTGCGAATTTCTTTTTCATTCAGAACTTTTGCTTGAGCCATTGAGATTTTCCTTACATATCAAATAATTAACATGTATTTAGTCTCTTACCTTTGGTTCGGTCGGACAAGCCTTTGAGGAAGAAAAAGGTTCTTGTTGGAAATCAATGGCTTAGCGCATAACCAAATGAAATTGATATAAGCATTGGTTTTCTGAGTGACAGAAATCTGCTCAAAATGGAACAAATCTCAGAGGTAAACACAAAGTATTGCCTTTGTGTTTTGACTGAAAAGTCAAGATGGTGTTAATTAAACTCTACGAAATGAGGGAAATAAATTTGGCTCGTTGCTTTGATTCAAATGATTTGATTGGTAGTCCTAATCTGTCCATACCAAGAGCAGATGTATTAAAGCAATTCGTGATGCAAGTATCGATCTGAGGATTAGCAGAGTCCATTGCAATGCGATTTGCACAATAAGAAAGACTCAAGTGATCAGAGCTATCGTTAGATTGATCATCGTATGCGACTTGAAAGATCTTCGTGAGTTCTTCTAGCGAAATGTCATCTTCAATGAACTTCTTTGCTGAGGTAAAAGCTATATAACAAGATGGCACTGTTATGTAATAGGAAAGAGGTTCGCAGCACCAAACAGAGAACACACGCCATGTCTTATGTAAGTCAAGTCTTGAGCTAGTGCAGTCAATCACATATTCAAGGTCAGTCAATTCAAGAATGTCACTGAAAGAAATCTCTGAATCATCTATTGTTTTCCAAGTCGCACCAAAGTGCTTCATCAGCAAATCGAATTGTTTCGTCTGATAAACCCAACTGCCACAATCAAATAAGCGCTGAAGACTAGTCGTAAGCATGGAACTTTGGGTTGAATGAGATATGGTAAATCACTAAAAATCCAACTCATTGTGAACTAAAAAGAGAGCTTTTGAACCATTAAGTCTCATTGAAAAATAACATCAAAAACTCTCATTTAATAGTCAGAATTAGCTTCCCAAAAAGACCACAAAATATTAAAATGAGAGCTACTTTTGGAGGCTTTATGAGTGAGCAAATTCCCCTTAAATATCAGCCCCTCATTGAGCGTGTAAAAGCCAAAGGCAGCACCTCTAAAGCAGAAGCAATCAAAGCCTTCTGCTTGCAATGCGTAGACTACAAATACAAACGAGTTCAGCACTGCTCAGCTAAGCATTGTGCTCTTTATCAAGTACGCCCATATCAAAAGAAAAAAACGGATACTGTCTGAGTAGATCAGATCACTAATTAGGAGATTTCAGTGAAACTTTTTAAAGTCAGCAACAGCATATTGAAAGAAGTTGGACGAACTAATTTCAAGCTCGAAAAAGAAATTCAGTTATTAATTGAAAAAAACCTTAAAGCTGTTTTCAATCTAGAATTTATCGCTTCTGAGGTTGAAGTGAAGTTAGGTGCTGAGAAATTCAGAATGGATACTTTGGGGTTTAACAAAGAGACCAAGTCATTTGTCATCATCGAGTACAAAAAAGTAAGAGACTATTCAGTAGTTGATCAAGGTTACACATATCTCTCTGCATTGATCAACAACAAGTCAGATTTTGTACTGAAGTACATCAATAAAACAAAAACCAATCTAGATCCAAAAGACTTCGATTGGACGCAGTCAAGAGTCATCTTTATTTCTCCAACTTTTAGCTCGTATCAAAAGAATAGTGTCAACTTCCGAGATGTACCATTTGAGTTATGGCAAATCCAAAAGTATGAAGATGGACATATCTCGTTAGAAAAGCATATTGCCAATTCCGATCAAAGTATTGATGGATTTAAGCAAGATAACAAACCCATCAATCGTCTGAAGGGTGAAATCGTGGTGACTAGTGAGACAGATCTAACTTCAAAAACAACAGAGAGTGCTCTAGATGCTTGGGAAGGGTTGAAGTCACATTATCTTGAGAATGCTGATATCGAGTTGAACGTTAGAAAGAACTACATTAGCTTCAAAAAGATGAACACAGCGATTTGCTATGTCAGCTTTCAAAAGACAAAGTTAAAAATTGAAATACTCAGAGGCTACGAAACAAGGGCAAATGGAAGAAGAAATGTTCTGAAAATTTCTGATCCCGAAAAAAAATGTACAGAAGTTGTAACTACGAAATCAAGTGGTGAAAAAGAAATTTTGTCTAGATTCATCGTAGGCTCAGTTAAGGATGTTGAGTATGCAAAGTTCCTCATCGATCAAAAACTTAATTCGATTTAAATTTCTATTGATAGTTGGAAGCATCTTGATGCTTTGTTGGCTATGGATTTTTGGTGCTTCAACAATCACTCTCATAAGTCAAATACTTAATGACGAGCCATACTACTTCGACAATACATTCATCTACTTCTTTGTTTATGCAATAACCCCATTCATTGCTTACGAATATTTGCGTGGCACTGACGATGTGAGCAACAGCTACTTGCATAAAGCAAAGCAGGTAATATTTTTATTTCTGCTGATAGCATTTGCACTAATGCAACTTCTTTTTGTATTTGCATTCACATACCTATTTTTTGATTCGTCTATTAGCAAAGTTTTGAGCTTGGAAGTGTTGTTGCTTTTGATTCCAATCTTCTTTTTTGTGCTCTTTTTTTACACATCTAGGTTTCTGTATAGAACTACATTGAAGCAGTGAACTTCGTTCACTTAGTGCTTTCGCAACTCATTTCGCTTCGCTCATCCTTCATCGTCATCCTTAGATTCCTCATGCATCTGAATGTCACGCAAGAACTGTTGATGTCTGCGATGCTCGTATTCAGCGTCAGTTTCATTTGTGTAGTCTGGCTCATTCTTGTGAACCGAGCCCATAACTTCTGATTTGTATCCCCTCGCTTTAATTTCTTCTTGAGCAATACGTTTCTTGTGAGCTGATTCATCTGCTTCAATCTCTAGATTGAATTTGTCGTGGTCTTCAGCGGCGTGAATGGGAATGATGAGTTCTTGCTCAAAGTCAAGTAATGGGACAAGTTGACGTATCTCGTCTTTCAAATCAAGCAAGACATGCGCTGGAAGTCTTTGCTTCACGTAAAGACAGTCGTGTACTGGAAGTAGCATCGTGAAGTTCTCTGGCATCTTTTCTATGACGATCTCTAGTGCCATGCGCTCAACCGCTTGAAAAATCCACGCCATCTTCTGATTTTTATTGCGCTTCAGTTCAGTCTTTGAGTCAATGTGCTTGTATGTGTACTTACCGAGCGTGAACTCATCACCACTGAATTGAGCACTTTTCAGTATGGTGCTACGCACTAAATCAAGTTCATGCTTGATGTAAGCGAACTCTTGATTCGTTACAAGAATATTGAACTTTTCTTTCCCCAGCTTGTTGCGAATTGTGTTGTATGGATTGTCTTTGACTTCAGCGCCAAACCCAAGTGATGTGAATACTGTCTTGATTCGATCCTCATTAACTCCCACTTGTTTTGCAATACGAGCTCTGATGGGAGCACGATATTTGATGTAGGACTTGAGAGCTTCAACTTTTAGTTGTGGATTTATTTCTAGTGCGATTGAAGTCAATATTGCATAACTACTAGCTTTGAAATCAATCTTTGAACAGCGCCCTAGAGCCGCGTGACGAACTTCTTTTGAAGCGAGTTGTAAGCTGAGTCCATGTCCATGAATTCGCCCACTATCAATTTGCGTCCAATATTCGTGTACTAGATATGTACCATCGTCCTGTACTTCAGCTTTTGCTTTTATACGTCTGGAAGCCAACAAATTTCGAATTAGCTTTTCTTTGTAGTTGCCAGTTTTTGCTGTTGATAGAATTTGTTCTGTGTTCTTTATGTACGAATCCAACGCATCCATATCAATTGGAATGGAAAAGTTTGGCGCTTCTTTTGTTGATTCCACATGAGTACTTGTTAGTGTGAAATTGTTGGTGATCAGTTCGTTCAATATTTCTTTCTTGTATCTTGGGTTCAAAGTGACTTTGCTCACTCTGTTCGTGATGCTATTTCCCTCATAAGTAACAAGCACCAGAGATGTCTCTGTATGTAATTGCATCAATGTCCAGACACGAAGTCGCTTGCCATCCAGCGACGCTTGCCCAATCTCTCTATTTACTTTGTCAACAGCAAAGCTGAATTCAGCCGCGTCAATGTCTTCACTTGTGATGGTTGCAAATCTGAATGCTATTTCTCGCATGACACCATCCACGTAGCGATTTACGTAGTCCTGGACTTGGAATCGCTTTAGCGTTGGGTATTTGTTAGCAAGTAGTTCTGTCAGTTTGTTTCTCATAAATCGCTTCTCAAAATCAAATAGTGGGAAGCAGTTCGCTTCGCTCTCTTTTCGCCCCCCCAATCAATATTCAATAGCTCTTGACGTTCTTTCATACTACAAGTACGTGCAATTTTGCCATTTATTACACTTATTAGTACTAACTATCCGTGCAGTTTTAAGCTAAAAATGAGCAAATTGTCGCCATTACGGCATATATTGACATTCATGGGAGCCACTAAAAAGACGCTTGATAGGTAACAGAGTTTTATTCATCAATTGCACTTTTAATAGTGATTTCCATTGAAGTATTTATCCATAACCAAATGAAAAAGCAAATTTTCCAAATAAAACTAATGTGTGACGGGTAGGAATTGTTTTGTTGAGGGAAGAAACTTCACTTTCTTTCAACAAATCAAAGGTGTCACAAATGGCAACAGTACTTAGCTCATTGAAGATCGTTACAGCAGTGCGTAGCAATCAAGTCAATTCAGTTCAATTCCGTCGTGAAAAGATGGCTCGTAAATTACTAGAGCAATACAACTTAGCAAAGAGTCTCAGAGATGGTGAACAGTTCGTGCTGAAACGCATCAAAACTGTCACAGACAAGGTAAGTGGTGAGACTCAGCAGATAGAAGTCACAAAGCGAGTGAATCAATGGTGGTGGACTGAGGGCAGCAAGATACTGTTGCAACTGAAATATGGTACGAAAGTCTTGGAACTAGCTAAAGGCAAGAACAGCATCGAGTGTTCTAGTGGTGACGAACTCATTAAGACGCTAGAACTCGTTCGTACAAGCGTCAACAATGGGGAGCTAGATGTTCAGATTGAACTAGCGAGTGAGGGTGTTCGTAGTAGGTTTAAGAAATAACTGTAATTTACTTCCCAGCAGATGCTCCATTTGATGGGGCATTTCCATATCCGACTTAAAGTGAATAGATAAATACATCGGAGGATCAACCGATGAGATTATTTGAATTCGCTGACGCAGAGTCGCAAATGGAGTTGTGGAAGCTAATAACTGATAGCGTTTGGCAAGCGATTTACAAGCAAGCACAAGAGCAGAAACAGCTTGATGCTCAAAAATCTAAATCAGTGAGTGCTGCCCCTAAACAAGCTAAACCCTACAAACCCAAGATCGTCAGTCCCAAGCCAAGTAAAGCTAAGAGTACATCAGCGCAAGAGATACAGCTCCAAAAAGTCCAATCTCACGCTGTTAAATCCAAGCCTAAGACGACTTCAGTGCCAAGTAGTAGTGCTAGTGCTTTAGTTGGGAAAAATCAGTCAAATCCGTTGTCTATCACCCAAACAGAGAAGATCTTAGATCCTTTCAGTCAAACCAAAGCAGTCAAAGATTTGAACTACTAATGTTGGCTTAACTAGTACGGCAATCATCCTCTTTTGAAAAAAAGCAGAACAGAAGCTTGGATGGGCACAAACTTTAAACATTTATGACTGAGGCAACAAAAATTTGAATTAACTTGAACAATGCGTTACGATGATTTTGAAATTATTCAGGAGTAATACATGCCAAAGTATCAAATACAAGTTCACGGAACTGGTCTTCTAGTTACCGCCAAGAAAATTTCATTTGAACAAGCTCAATTTTGGAAGGAGCTGCGATATAACGATTTAACTAATTATTTGTATCAAGGTGATGAGGGTTTTGATGATTTCCCTATTCCAGAATCAGCTAAATTTTCAGGAGGATTTGCTGAAGAGGAAATTGATTTGCAAATTGAATGGAATCATTCCTGTTTATTTTCTGATGTCAAATTTGAGCAAATCTATGGTCCTAAAGTTAATTTGATAGATCGGATCGATTTGATAAGGATTGATAATAAAAATGAAATTATTTTTTCAATAGAGAATCCAATATTAAAGAATTTCCATTTGCCTAATAGTCCAGATGATGAGGTGAATGTTTTTCTTGTTGAAGCTGAAAACAATCTGCTTTTTTTCGAATCTGAAAAAGGACAATGGACGTACGAAGCAGATGTTCAACATGAATTAAAAAATATTGAAGACTTTAAAATCGTAGCTACACATTGTTCGTTTAATGAGGAAATAGATTCAATCGTTGACGATGTATGTACTGCAATCGTTGCCTCTGGTCATATTTTTATGCTTGTAGATTCTGATACAGATACTTTAGGATCAATGCCAATGATTTATCAGGAATAATTCTTTACTTTTTTGGGTTACAGAAATTTTGAGGGCTGTCCGCTAATTCAACAAATCTTGATTGAAGTTAGCCACTCAATGTTCGATAAAAATTTGTGATAAAGGCAAGGCTATTTTGAAAAGTGTATGGTGGCTTGTAGTGAAAATTGCTGACTAACATCAGCATTGAGAATTTAATTTATTGCTCTTTATATGAATAAGGACTGTATAAAATGAATAACATTGAAATAAGAAAAAAAAATGCAGATTACTTGACTGCTTTTTATTCTGCTTTGAATGATGTCGAGGATTCAGATTTCTGGAAAGAGCGATTAGATGGCACTTTGGAGTCATTAACTGTGCTTGATGAGTTGATCGAAGAGCTTTGGCAAGGAGAACCCCCATCAGAAAAAATGTTTGATTTCATGGTGACTGCCTTCGGAAGTTATGTCGGTGATGTCATACAGCGAGCTTATAGTGGAGAGTGGGAAATAACTTCCGAAAATACATACATTTTTCAAATTGAAATTACTGAAACAGTAAATGTTGGCGCCTCTGTTTTTTCATGGGTACACGATAGATTTGAAAGTAAATTAAATATTGCAGATACAGCTTTTCAATTAAGTAATTTCTTGGAAGAAACAAAAAATAGTAATTCCGATAATGATGATTTGAGTCCTGCATCTCAAATGGGACTTACTGGTTGGGATTTTCAATCAATAGTGGCTCAATGGTTGTCAGATTCTGCAGGATTAATACTTGGAGCCTTTAGTTGTGATGCTTCTGAAAATGCAGAGAACGGGGTTACAACATTTCAAATTGAAATTGAAAAAACTCCTCTTATATTCGTGACCGAAGAACATGGTTTTGAAGCTCAATCCATATCAAATAATGAAGCATCAATAGCCGCAAAAGTTATTAACGATGGTAGAAAACTTCCACTTTATATTGAGTCAGACGAACGAGGCACTCTCGCATTATTTGCATACTTAGGATTTTCCATAAGTAAAAGCAACTATGAGGAGGCTTCCGTTATTATGAATAAAGCTAATGAACTAGCAAAGTTAGGATGCAATTTAGATTTTATTGAACAAGCGGATAGTGATAGATTAATTATTGTTTCAAAGTGCTTAATAGAAAATAATAATCCATCAGAAGAAATAATGAATGAAATATTATTTTCAACACTAAATTTGGCTTATAAAAATTGGCATGATTTTGAAAAATTTATTAAGTAATTTATTTAATTTCTAAATACTCATTTTCCCATCAAATTTAAAAGAAAGTAAAAATATGAAAAATGTTTACTTAGTGATGCCACAAAAAAATAACTCATTAGTCAAAGAAGAGATTTATAAAAAAGGTAAGTTAAAGTTATCAATTTCCTCTACTTGGAAAAAATGTGTACTAATAACAGATAGCATTCCTAAATCTAAAATAATTGATGGAATAAAAATTACTGAATTTAAAAATATTCAATTTAAAGAAAATGAATTTGATTTCAAAACTAAATTAGTTTTACCCGATGAGCTCACTGGGACTGAAAGAGAAAAATTAAAAAATATTTTTAAAGATGGATTTACTTGGATGCTTGATAGCGAAGGATGGAAACCAAGTAAATTAGTTTACAGACTTAAAGGTGAATTCAATGCTCCCTCTGTTCCAGTGCACAAATTAACATTGTTCACCTCTGAAATAGAATTGATACATCGAAGTATTACTTCAGAAGAATTCCAGGATTATTCCAAAAATGGAATGCCAAGATCTTTATTTGAAGATTCAGTCGAAACAAGCGCTCCTATTTTTGATGATCTAACCAGTCTCACTATTGATGAAGTAGAAGTACCAAACTTTCAAAAGAATTTTAAAATTCAATACGATCTAGCCGTAAAAGATACTGCATTTGAACCAGCACCATTTAATAATAAATTAAAAACAAAAGAAACTCATTACGCAGTTATTGGCGAAAGTTGGATTAAAAGATCTTGGTACGATCTTATTATCTATGAAGATTTTGATTTTTCAAAAATTGAAATTTCTGTTTCTCGAGACTACGTTTTCGGAAAAGAGATTTGTTATGAAACGTTCTCTCTACGATACGACAAGATCGAATTTGAATTCAGAGAAAACTTTGGCGCAAATAGTTCAGATTTCAGTTTAATTGATAACAAAGGAAATGTAACAAATTTAAATCTATTTGAAGATGAAGATGAAGATGAAGATGAAGATGAAGATGAAGATGAAGATGAGTAAATTCAAGAGTAATAATACTATTAGTAATAATTTTTATTATGTTAATTTATAGAAATTTGAAGTCGAAATTAAATTTAATGGAGTAATATTTTATGGCTACACCAAATGAGCGTTATATACAAGAAAATACTCGTACTAGTCACAAAAGATGGGAAAGTATGGTAGTTTATGCTCTTCATTATGCCTTAAGAAATGTGGAAATAAAATCTCAATATTCGGTTGAAAATATATACAAAATTGATGCTTATTTGCCATCTATAAATTTAGCAATTGAAATAGATGAAGAATATCACGTGAATAATTTAATAAATGATGATATTCGGCAAAAATTTATTGAACAAAAAATTGGTTGCACTTTCATCAGAATTAATATTACTGAAGATGTTTACGATCAAGTCGATCGTATTGTTAAATATGTAAATGAATTGAAACTTCCAGAGTGGATTCATGAAATTCCTCAAACTGTTACTCATACAGGTGAGTTTTCCGCTGCTAAAAGAGATAAATTAGAAAAAGCAGGTACATATATTTTCGTCGAAAAATTCAAATCAAAATGCATTGAACAGGATTTAGCTGTTTTCAATGAAAAAAATGATGGCACTGGTAACGGGATGTTAGGAGTCGATAT
>Ga0315907_10004547_pt1 | contig 15544 bp, 17 predicted proteins | sample LakEriMetagenome_3_FD_203525 | JGI IMG/M metagenome (GOLD analysis project Ga0315907, IMG submission 203525) | Freshwater fungal communities from buoy surface, Lake Erie, Ohio, United States - Buoy 12 MA123 | ecosystem: Environmental > Aquatic > Freshwater > Lake > Lake biofilm | place: USA... | reverse complement strand
GCCATGTCCGCTGGGTTCGTCGAAGTGGGTGGACCAGGTGTCGCAGTGCGCGTCGAAGTGGACGACCGCCAGCGGCCTGCCCAGGTGCTCGCGATAGGCGCGCAGAAGGCCGAGCGTGACGGAGTGATCACCACCCAGCCAACACATGTGGTGGGCGCGAATCAACCTGGCGACGTGCGGCGCCACCGCGGCTCTCATCCCGTCCAGGCTGGTGTTGTGCAATGGCAGATCGCCGGCATCACCCAACAAGCCCACGGGCGACACATCGAAGTGCGGATGCAGCGCGTCGCAGAACATGTGGCTGGCTTCTCGGATCGCGCGCGGGCCGAAGCGGGCACCAGGCCGGTTCGTCATGGCACCGTCCCAGGCGATGCCGGCGATGGCAAACGGCGTCTCGGCGCCGGCGGCGGGCACCTTCAGGAACGTGTTCTGGGAGAGGAAGGCAAATGAGCTCATGATCGATCCGGCCAACATCGGGAGCCTAAGTAGGCTGCAACTCGCCCATGGACCATGGGTGATGCGCGAGAGGCGATGCTACGAAGGGCAGGCACGAGCCTGAATAGCCCGAGTGGGACATCCCTCAGGCCACGGCGCTGCCTTCACCCAGCTCAAGGTGAGCCATCGCATCCGCACTCGCGCCCGCCAGGTCGATTAAGCGCCCAAGAGGCGAGCACCTCCCCTGTTCGACTCTCAAAACCCCTCTTCCACTAACTCTGCCGCGCGCAGCACCGCGCGCGCCTTCGCTTCGGTTTCCTGCCACTCGAGTTCGGGCACTGAATCCGCCACCACCCCGGCGCCGGCCTGCACGTACAGGGTCTGGTTCTTCACCACGCCGGTGCGGATGGCAATGGCCACGTCCATGTCGCCGGCAAAGCTGAGGTAGCCCACCGCGCCGCCGTAGATGCCGCGCTCCACGGGCTCGAGTTCGTCGATGATCTGCATGGCGCGGATCTTGGGCGCGCCGCTGAGCGTTCCCGCCGGAAAGCTCGCGCGAAGCACGTCCAGGGCGGACAGCCCGGGCTTCAAGCGGCCCTCGACGTTGCTGACGATGTGCATCACGTGCGAGTAGCGCTCGATGCCGAAGGCCTCGGTGACCTTCACGCTGCCGGTCTGCGCAATGCGGCCGATGTCGTTGCGCGCCAGGTCGATCAGCATCACGTGCTCGGCGCGCTCCTTGGGGTCGGCCAGGAGTTCAGCCTCCAGGGCCTTGTCCTGCTCGGGCGTGGCCCCGCGCGGGCGCGTGCCGGCAATGGGCCGCACGGTGACGATCTGGCCGGGCTTCTCACCCGCGCCGGCCGAGCTGGCCGCGCCGGGGAGGGTGGCGGCCAGCTCCTGGCGCACCAGGATCTCGGGCGAGGAGCCCACAATCTGGAAGTCCCCCATGTCGTAGTAGTACATGTAGGGGCTGGGGTTGAGCGAGCGCAGTGCCCGGTACAGCGACAGCGGGCTCTCGGTGTAGCGCTTCTTCAGGCGCTGGCCCAGCACGATCTGCATGCAGTCGCCCGCGGCAATATAGGCCTTGCCACGCTCCACTGCCGCCTCGAACGCGGCCTTGGAGAACTCGCGCTCCACGGCATAGCTGGGGCCGCGCCTGACCTGCGGCGCCGTGACGGAAAAGCGCAGCTTGTCGATCAGCTCGGCCAGGCGCTTCTTGCCGTTGAACCAGGCGTCGGGCGTACGCGGATCGGCCCAGACGATGAGGTACAGGCGCCCGGACAGGTTGTCGATGACGGCCAGCTCCTCGGTCTGCAGCAGCTGGATGTCGGGCGTGCCGATGCCGCCGGGCTTGCGCACGCCGTCCAGCTTCTTCTCGATGAAGCGCACGGTCTCGTAGCCGAAGTAGCCGGCCAGGCCGCCACAGAACCGCGGCAGCCCCGGGCGCAGGGCTGGCTTGAAGCGGGACTGGACCTCGGCGATGAAGTCCAGCGGGTTGCCCTCGTGCGTCTCCACCACCCGACCGTCGGTGACGATCTCGCTGCGCTGCCCCGTGGCACGCAGCAGCGTGCGGGCCGGCAGCCCGATGAAGGAATAGCGCCCGAAGCGCTCGCCGCCCACCACCGACTCCAGCAGAAAGCTGTGGCGGCTGCCTCCAGCGAGCTTCAGGTACAGCGACAGCGGGGTTTCGAGGTCGGCAAAGGCCTCGGCGATGAGGGGAATGCGGTTGTAGCCTTCGGCGGCAAGGCTCTTGAATTCGAGTTCGGTGATCACGGGTTCAGTCCTGGCAGGCACCACAACGGGCTGCACAAGCGCAGCGTGCGGTGCGTGGGGAAATCAGGCCACTGCGCAGCCCTGGCGGGACAGGAGCAGCCGATGCGCGAGGACACCGTCAGGCGTCCCAGGTCGGCGCGTTCAGCGTCGCCAGGGCCAGGCTCCCCGGCCCTGAGGGCCCGGGACGGCAACTGGCGAGGGTGTGGCCGAGGACATGGGGATCAATATAGCAGGGGCCACGTGCCGCGGTTCTCGTCGGTGCGTCAGTTGGCCAGGGTCCGGTGGCGCACGGCCCGATCCGGCAAAGCAACACCCTGGACGGGGAACCATCTTGCCTGCGGGCCTGAACAGGCGCAAACTCAATCTGCCCGGCCGCCGGGATCGTGTTGGCCGCCGGGGGACTGCGTTGCCACTTCCCTAGACCCCAGGAGGACTGGATGAATCTCACGATCAGCGGCCATCATCTTGAAATCACGCCGTCTCTGAGAGAGTATGTGCTCACAAAGTTGGAGCGGGTCACGCGCCACTTCGACCAGGTGGTAGACGTCAGCGTGCTGCTGACAGTGGAGAACATGAAGGAGAAGGAGCGACGGCAGAAGGCCGAGGTCACGCTGCACGTCAAGGGCCGCGATATCTTCGTCGAGCAATCCCACGAAGACCTGTATGCCGCCATCGACCAGTTGATGGACAAGCTGGACCGGCAGGTGGTGCGCCACAAGGACAAGGTGCAGGACCACCACCACCAGGCCGGCAAGCGCATGGACATGAATGTCGCCTGAGGCCCCCGGCGGGCCACGCGGGCACGCCCTGCTGTGACACGCAGGCAACAGCGCCACCTGGCAATGTCACGAAACGGTCAAGGTCACGGACGGAACCCTCCATAATCTGTGTCCCTTGATCGTTCCCCGCCACCCGGCCCGAATTCCCACGTGCCGGGCCCGGTCGAACCCATGAACCGTCTCGCCGCCATCCTGAACGCCAGCAACGTGCTGGTGAATGTGGACGCTTCCAGCAAGAAGCGTGTTTTCGAGCAGGCGGGCCTGCTGTTCGAGAACCAGCACGCCATTGCGCGCAGCACCGTCACCGACAACCTGTTCGCCCGTGAGCGGCTGGGCTCCACGGGCCTGGGACACGGTGTGGCCATTCCCCACGGCCGCATCAAGGGCCTGAAGAGTCCGCTGGCTGCTGTGCTGCGGCTGCAGCAACCCATTGCCTTCGACGCGCCGGATGATGAGCCGGTGTCGCTGCTGATCTTCCTGCTGGTGCCGGAGGCGGCCACGCAGCGGCACCTGGAAATCCTGTCGGAGATCGCGGAGATGCTGTCGGACCGCGCGCTGCGCGAAAACCTGAAGACCCAGGCCGAGGCTGGCGCCCTGCACCAGTTGATCGCCGGCTGGCAACCTTTGAAGACCGTGGCGTGAAACCGACCTCGATCAGCGCCGAGACGCTGTTCGAGGCGCACCGCCAGACCCTGCGCTGGCAGTGGGTGGCCGGCCACGCCCACCCCGAGCGCCAGTTCGCGGAGGCTGCCGTGCGCGACGCCCGCTCGGCAGCGGATCTGGTGGGCTACCTCAACTACATCCACCCTTACCGCGTGCAGATCGTGGGCCAGCGGGAGGTGGCGTACCTGAACGCCTCCAGCGCGGAAGACCTGGAGCGGCGCATCTCCCGCATCGTCACCCTGGAGCCCCCCTTCCTGATCGTGGCTGACGACCAGGCGCCGCCTGAGCGTCTGGTGGCGATGTGCGACCGCGCGGAGATCCCGCTGTTCGTCACGCGCGAGTCTGCCGGCCAGGTGATCGACGTGATGCGCGCCTACCTGGGCCAGCGCTTTGCCGAGCGCACCACCCGTCACGGCGTGTTCATGGACATCCTGGGGCTGGGCGTGCTGCTGACGGGCGAGTCAGGGCTCGGCAAGAGCGAGTTGGGGCTGGAACTGGTGTCGCGCGGCCACGGGCTGGTGGCCGACGACGCCGTGGACTTCTTCCGCACGTCCCAGACCGCCATCGAGGGCCGCTGTCCCGAGTTGCTGATGAACCTGCTGGAGGTGCGCGGCATCGGCCTGCTGGACATCAAGGCCATCTTTGGCGAGACTGCCGTGCGCCGCAAGATGCGCCTGAAGCTCATCGTCCACCTGGTGCGCAAGGAGACCATGGAGCGTGACTTCGAGCGCCTGCCGCACGAGCCGCTGTACGAGGATGTGCTGGGCGTGCCCGTACGCAAGGTGGTCATCGCGGTGGATGCCGGGCGCAACCTGGCGGTGCTGGTGGAGGCGGCGGTGCGCAACACCATCCTTCAGCTGCGCGGTATCGACACCTACCAGGAGTTCATCGACCGCCACCAACGGGCCCTGGAGCACCCGGGCGCAAACCAGGACTGATCTCGCTGCCCGGGCCCTCCGATGCCGCCAGGCGCTGCCCGGCGAAGGTGTCGTCCTTCAGCGGTTGCGGTGCTCGCAGTCGGTGCGTGCGCAGGTGGCGTACAGGGCCAGGGAATGTTCCTGCAGTTCGAAACCGCGGGCCTGCGCCACGGCACGCTGGCGCTGCTCGATGTCGGGATCGAAGAACTCTTCCACGCGGCCACAGGTCAGGCAGACCAGGTGGTCATGGTGCTGGCCCTCGTTGAGCTCGAACACCGACTTGCCCGACTCGAAGTTGCTGCGCGTGAGCAACCCGGCCTGCTCGAACTGCATCAGCACGCGGTACACCGTGGCCAGGCCGATGTCGGCACCGTCCAGCATCAAGGCCCGGTAGACATCCTCGGCCGTCAGGTGGCGGCGCTGCGCACGCTCGAACACGCCCAGGATCTTCAGCCGGGGCAGGGTGGCCTTCAAGCCGCTGCTCTTGAGTTCTTCCGCACGGTTCATCGGCTGGCTTTCAGGGCTTGGCAAAGGGCTTTTCGACTCTTTGCCACACTAGAATCTTCCGATGATATCGACCTCCCTCGCGTGCGCGTTGTCCAGGGCCATGACGCCGGCCTGCCTCGGGCTGGCCTTGATGGTCAGCGGATGCGGCATCCGGCAGATCGCCTCGGACGGCAGCCTTCTGGGCCTGGTCACCCCCTACCGCATCGACATCGTGCAGGGCAATGCCGTCTCGCGCGAACAGATCGCAGCCATCAAGCCGGGCATGTCCCGCGCCCAGGTACGCGACATCCTCGGCACGCCCTTGCTGACCGACCCCTTCCGCGCCGAGCGCTGGGACTACCTGTTCACGATCCGGCGCCCCGGCGCCGAGCCGCAGCGCCGCAGCATCGTGGCCGTGTTCGACGGCGACGTCCTGAAGACGATCGAACTGCCACAAGGCCCGCTGCCCACAGAGGAGGAATTCGTCGCCTCTATCGATCCGGTCAAGCGCAAGATCGAGCCCCGTGTGCTGGAACTCACCGAGGCCCAGCGCAAGGCCCTGCCCGTGCCGCAGCGGCGTGAGGCTGCGCCCGAGGCACCCGTGGGCGTCACCCGCACCTACCCGCCCCTGGAGCCGAGGTGAGGATCGCCATTGCCGGCAGTTCCGGCCGCATGGGCCGGATGCTCATCGAAGCCGTGCTCGCCACTGGCGACCTGCAACTGCATGGCGCGCTGGACGTGGCCGGCAGTCCGGCGCTTGGCCAGGACGCCGGAGCCTTTCTGGGCCGCACCACAGGCGTGAGCATCCGGGCAGACCTGGACGGCGCCCTGGCCGGTGCGGACGTGCTCATCGACTTCACCCGCCCCGAGGGCACGCTGGCCCACCTGGCCACCTGTGCCCGCCTGGGCGTGAACGCCGTGGTGGGGACCACCGGCTTCAGCGATGCACAGAAGGCCGAGATCGGCGTCATCGCCCAGTCCGTGGCCATCGTCATGGCGCCCAACATGAGCGTGGGCGTGAACGTCGTGCTCAGGCTGCTGAATGTGGCGGCTCGCGCCCTGCACGAGGGCTACGACATCGAGGTCATCGAGGCGCACCATCGCCACAAGGTGGACGCGCCCAGTGGCACGGCACTGAAGATGGGCGAAGTGCTGGCGCAGGCCCTGGGGCGCGACCTCAAGACCTGCGGCGTCTTTGCCCGCGAAGGCGTCACGGGCGAGCGCGATCCCTCCACGATCGGCTTTTCCACCATCCGCGGCGGCGACATCGTGGGGGACCACACGGTGCTGTTCGCGGGCACGGGTGAGCGCATCGAGATCAGCCACCGCAGCAGCAGCCGTGCAGGCTACGCCCAGGGCAGCCTGCGTGCGGCCCGCTTTCTGGCCCCTCACCGCACGGGCCTGTTCGGCATGAACGACGTGCTGGGCATGTGAGGTTTCGATGGAAGGGTTGATGCACTTCCTGCAGCAGAGCGACGCCGTGGGCGGCTCGGTGGCCTTGCTGCTGCTGTTGATGTCGATCGGCGGCTGGGCGCTCATCATCTGGAAGACGCTGGTGCTGCGCCGCGCCATGGGCGATCTGAACCGGGCCATCCCCGCCTTCTGGGATGCGGCCTCGCTGGACGAAGGCCGTGCCCGGCTGGGCGGGCTGGACCGCGAACGCCTGCTGAGCCTGCTGGTCGATGCGGCCCGCCAGGCACCGGCAGGGGCCAGCCTGGCCACCCAGGGCGCTGCAGACTCCCAGCGCACCCGGCGCCTGCGCGACGCGCTGCAGCAGGGCCTGGGCCATCTGCAGTTCGGCCAGGTGGTGCTTGCTTCCATCGGCAGCACCTCGCCCTTCATCGGCCTGTTCGGCACCGTATGGGGCATCTACCACGCCCTGGTGGCCATCGGCACGGGCGGCGCCTTCTCCATCGACAAGGTGGCGGGCCCCGTGGGCGAAGCCCTGGTGATGACCGCCGCCGGCCTGGCGGTGGCCATTCCCGCCGTGCTGGCCTACAACCTGTTTGGCAAGTGGATCGGCCAGTGCGAGGCCCAGCTCGAGGGCTTTGCGCACGACCTGCGCGAGCTCATGCTGGAGGGCGCGGGCCCGGCCACGCTGCGGCGACAGGCTGACTGAGGCCCACCCCATGTCCTTCGGCCGGCTCGAGCGGCGCCCCGCGCCTACCCCGATGAGCGACATCAACATGACGCCGCTGATCGACGTCATGCTGGTACTGTTGGTGATCTTCATCGTGGCCGCACCGTTGATGGCGTCCAGCCTGCAGCTGGACCTGCCCAGCACCGAAGGCGCCAAGCCCACCCAGGCCGTCCAGACGCTGGCGATCGCCATCGATGCCGATGGGCGTGTCTTTCTGGCAGACGAAGCGCTGCCGGGGTCCGACTGGAAGGCGCGCATCACCACGGCCGTGAAGGCCGCCGCCCAGGCCAACCCCAGCACCGAGGTGCAGTTGCGCGCCGACACCCGCGTGCCCTATGGCCGTGTGGCCGAGCTCATCGGCCTGGTGCAGGACGGCGGGTTGTCGCGCATCGGCTTCGTCACCGACGGCGCGCCGCGCTGAGCCTGGTGGTGGGGCGGGATGCGGGGCGGCTCGGCTGCCCGCAAGACCCATGTGCAGGACCCCGGCTCCTACAATCCCGGGATGAATGAAAAGTACGTCCCCGCCGAGGTGGAAGCTGCGGCTCATGCCGACTGGAACGCCCGCGACGCCTATCGCGTGACCGAAGACGCGAGCAAGCAAAAGTTCTACGCCTGCTCGATGCTGCCCTACCCCAGCGGCAAGCTGCACATGGGGCATGTGCGCAACTACACCATCAACGACATGCTGACCCGTCATCTGCGGATGAAGGGCTACAACGTCCTGATGCCCATGGGCTGGGACGCCTTCGGCCTGCCCGCGGAAAACGCGGCGATGAAGAACAAGGTGCCACCGGCCAAGTGGACCTACGACAACATCGCCCACATGAAGGGCCAGATGCTGGCCATGGGCCTGGCCATCGACTGGAGCCGCGAGGTCGCGACCTGCACGCCCGCGTACTACAAGTGGAACCAGTGGCTGTTCCTGAAGATGCTGGAAGCCGGCATTGCCGAGCGCCGCACCCAGGTGGTGAACTGGGACCCGGTGGACCAGACGGTGCTGGCCAACGAGCAGGTGATCGACGGACGCGGCTGGCGTTCCGGCGCCCTGGTGGAAAAGCGCGAGATTCCGGGCTACTACCTGAAGATCACGCAGTACGCGCCCGAATTGCTGGAGCACGTGCAGCACCGCCTGCCGGGCTGGCCCGAGCGCGTAAAGCTGATGCAGGAGAACTGGATCGGCAAGAGCGAAGGCGTGCGCTTCGCCTTCACGCATGCCATCCCGGGCGAGGACGGTCAGCCGCTGCAGGACGGCCGGATGTACGTCTTCACCACCCGCGCCGACACGGTGATGGGCGTGACCTTCTGCGCCGTGGCGCCTGAGCACCCTCTGGCCCTGCACGCTGCAAGCACAAGCGCCGAAGTCGCCGCCTTCATCGAGGAATGCAAGGCCGGCGGCACCACAGAAGCCGAACTCGCCACGCAGGACAAGAAGGGTGTGCGCACCGGGTTGACCGTGACGCACCCGCTGACCGGCGCACCCGTGGACGTCTGGGTGGGCAACTACGTGCTGATGAGCTATGGCGACGGCGCCGTGATGGGCGTGCCCGCGCACGACGAGCGCGACTTTGCGTTTGCGCTGAAGTACGGCATCCCCATTCGGCAAGTTATCGCAGTCGAGGGCGAGGGCCCGTATGACACGACGCGCTGGCACGAGTGGTACGCCGACAAGGGGCGAGCGCGCGTCATGGCCTCAGGCGCCTACGACGGGCTGGACCACAAGGCGGCAGTGGACGCGGTGGCGCGCGACCTGGCCGCGCACGGCCTGGGCGAAAAGAAGACGACCTGGCGCCTGCGCGACTGGGGTATCAGCCGCCAGCGCTACTGGGGCACGCCGATCCCCATCATCCACTGCGACGAACACGGCGCGGTGCCGGTACCGGAGAAGGACCTGCCGGTGGTGCTGCCCGAGGACTGCATCCCCGACGGCAGCGGCAACCCGCTGAACAAGCACGCCGGCTTCCACGCCGGCGTGACCTGCCCGGTGTGCGGCAAGCCGGCGCGGCGCGAGACCGACACGATGGACACCTTCGTGGACTCGTCGTGGTACTTCATGCGCTACTGCGATGCCCAGCTCGACAGCGCGATGGTCGGTGACGGCACCGCCTACTGGATGCCGATGGACCAGTACATCGGCGGCATCGAACACGCCATCCTGCACCTGCTGTATGCGCGCTTCTGGACCAAGGTGATGCGCGACCTGAAGCTGGTGAAGGTGGACGAGCCCTTCACCAAGCTGCTGACCCAGGGCATGGTGCTGAACCACATCTACTCGCGGCGCGGCGACAAGGGCGGGATCGAGTACTTCTGGCCGCATGAGGTGGAGAACACCTTCGATGAGGGCGGCAAGATCAACGGTGCCAAGCTGAAGGAGGCCAAGGGCGACCTGCCCGCCGGCACCGTGATCACCTACGAGGGCGTGGGCACGATGTCCAAGTCCAAGAACAACGGCGTGGACCCGCAGGACCTGATCGACCGCCATGGCGCCGACACGGCGCGCCTGTTCGTGATGTTCGCTTCACCGCCGGAGCAGACGCTGGAGTGGAACGACGCGGGGGTGGAGGGCGCGCACCGCTTCTTGAAGCGCGTGTGGGGTTTTGCGGCGGGCCACGCCGCCACGCTGCAGCGCGCCACTGCCGGCAACTTGAGCCAGGCTGCCCTGCGTGCGGAGGCCAAGGCGCTGCGCCGCGAGGTCCACCTGGTGCTGCGCCAGGTGAGCTACGACTACGAGCGCATGCAGTACAACACCGTGGTGTCGGGCTGCATGAAGCTGCTGAACGCGCTGGAGGCCTTCAAGAGCGACGGCAGCGAGGGCGACGCCGCCGTGCTGTGCGAGGGCACCTCGGTGCTGCTGCGAGCGCTGTATCCGGCCTGCCCCCACCTGACCTCGGTGCTGTGGCGTGACCTCGGCCTGGAAAAGGCCGCAGGCGACCTGCTCGACGCGCCGTGGCCCGAAGTGGACGAGGCCGCGCTGGTGCAGGACGAGATCGAGCTCGTGCTGCAGGTCAACGGCAAGACCCGCGGGGCGATCCGCGTGCCGGCCAGCGCCGACCGTGCGGCCATCGAGGCCCTGGCCGCCGCCAGCCCGGAGACCGCGCGCTTCACCGAAGGGCGTCCGGTCAGGAAGGTGATCGTGGTGCCAGGCCGTCTGGTCAACGTGGTGGCCTGACGCGGCATGGAACACCGGCGCCCGGATGAGGCAGGCCACGGCGCGGCACCCGGTGGACCGGCTGACGGACCGCGTCAGGAGGAGATGTCCAGACGGGGGCGACTACGGACCAGGCGGAGAGTTGCCTTTGGCGCCCTGGTCCTGGCGCTGACAGGCTGCGGCTTCCAGTTGCGGCGCGGCCCCACGCTGCCCTTCAAGCGCATCGCCTTGTCGGGGTTCGGCGCACGCTCCAGCCAGGCCGCTGCCCTGCGCCGCGCCGCGGGCACTGAGGTGGAGTTCGTGAGCGCACCCGCGCAGGCCGAGGTGGTGGTCGTGGCGATGGCAGAGAACAGGCAACGCGGCGTTGCCGGCCTGACCGGCGCTGGCCAGGTGCGGGATCTGCGCCTGGCAGTGACGCTGCAGTACCGGGTGCTGGGCAGCGACGGCCGGGAATGGCTGGGCCCCACCGTGCTGAGCCAGTACCGCGACATGACCTACAACGAGACCGACGCCCTGGCCAAGGAACTGGAGGAGGGGCAGCTGGTGCGCGACATGGAGACCGACATCGCCCGGCAGGTGGTGCTTCAGTTGTCCACCCTGCGACGGCCCTGACATGCAACTGCGGCCCGACCAGCTCAGCGCCCACCTCGCCAACGCCGCGCAGGACGGCCTGAAGCCGCTGTACACCGTGGTCGGCGACGAGCCCCTGCTGCAGCAGGAAGCCGCCGATGCCCTCCGGGCCGCGGCACGGGCAGCAGGCTGCAGCGAGCGCGAGGTCTTCAACGTCAGCGGGGCGCACTTCGACTGGAGTGGTGTGCTGGGCGCAGCCCAGGAAAGAAGCCTGTTCGCCGAGGCCAAGATCATCGAGATCCGCATCCCTTCAGGCAAGCCGGGCAAGGAGGGCAGCGAGGCCCTTCAGCGCTATGCCGAGCAATTGCCCGAAGGCGTGGTGACCCTGGTGCTGCTGCCCACCGTGGAGTACGCACAACTCAAGAGCGCATGGTTCACCGCCCTGCAAGCGCAAGGCGTGATGATCAAGGTGGAACCCGTGGAGCGCCCGGCCCTGCCCGCGTGGATTGCGCGGCGCCTGGCCGCGCAAGGCCAGCGCGTGCGCGAGGGTGAGGAGGGCCAACGCACGCTCGCCTTCTTCGCGGACCGCGTGGAAGGCCACCTGCTGGCAGCGCACCAGGAGATCAGCAAGCTGGCCCTGCTGTACCCCCCCGGGGAACTGTCAGCAGAACAGGTGGAATCCGCCGTGCTGAACGTGGCGCGCTACGACGTGCGCCAGCTTTGTGAGGCGGTGCTGGCCGGCCAGGTGGGCCGGGCCTGGCGCATCCTGGACGGGCTGAAGGCCGAGGGCGAATCGCCCGTGGCGGTGCTCTGGCCGTTGGCTGACGATCTGCGCGCCCTGCAGCGCGTGCGCGCAGCGCTGGACCTGGGCCAGCCCATGCCCATGGCCCTGAATGCCGCCCGGGTGTGGGGGCCACGGCAGCGCTCGATCGAACGCGCGGCGGCGCTGTTGAGCCAGCGCGCCCTCACCCGCCTGGTGGGCGCGGCCAGCCTGTGCGATGGCATCACCAAGGGGTTGCGGCAACCCGACTGGCCCGATGACCCCTGGGAGGCCTTGCGGCGGCTGATCCTGATGACGCAGCACTTCACCGCACCGCGCCAGACTGCCGGCCGCGCCACCACCGGCACAGGCGCCACATCCAAAGGCGGCCGGCCGGCCTCCCTGGTGCTGAGCGTCTGACCGCAGGGGGCTCGCCATGCCCCCGCTCAGCCTTCAGCCAGCGATCGCGCAGCGCCGGTCAGAGGACCCTTCAGTACCCGCGCGCACGGTCCACCAGGTGCAACAGGGGCTGGCCCGCCTGGAGACGGGCCAGGTTCGAGGCCACCACGTCGGCGGCGCTGCGCAGATCGGTCAATGCCGCGACATGCGGCAGCACCGTCACGCGAGGGTGTTGCCAGAACGGGTGGTCGGCAGGCAGGGGTTCGCTGGCGAAGACGTCCAGCACGGCATGGGCCAGCCTGCCGGCGGCCAGCGCAGACAGCAGGTCCGCCTCCACCACATGGCCTCCGCGACCGAAATTCACCAGCGCGGCGCCAGCCTTCATGCGGCCCAGGAAAGCGGCGTCGATCAAGCCGCGCGTGTGCGGCGTCAAGGGCAGCAGGTTTAGCACGACCTCGGCCATGGCCAGCCCTGTCTCCAGACCCTGCGCGCCGTGCAGAACTGTCACCCCCGAAGACCCCAGGGGTCCTTCACGGCGCCGCCAGGCCGTCACCCCATAACCCTGCGCCGCCAGCGCGGCCGACACCGCTGCGCCCATGGTGCCCAGGCCCAGCACCAGCACCTGCACCTCATCGGCCCGGCGCTGCGGGTGCTGAACCCACTGGGCCTGCTGCTGCTGCCGCGCGTAGGTGAAGAAGCCGCGGTGCAGCGCCGTCACCGCCCACAGCGCAGACTGGACCATGGCGGCGGTCATGGCCGGGTCCACCATGCGGGCCAGGGGCACCTGCGCAGGCACCGTGGCATCGGCCATCAAGCGGTCCACCCCCGCCCAGAGGGACTGGATCAGCCGCAGGCCCCGCAGACGCGACAGCGAGCCCGGCTGCGGATTGGCCACGACGGCCACGTCGGCTTGAACGATGTCGTCATCGCGGCGGCCTGCCGCGTGGACGATCCATTCATGGCCACGCGCTGCGGATCGCAAGGCCTCCCGCCAGGCCTGAGCTTCCGCGGGTTCCAGTTGAGCAGCGAAGAAGATGCGCATGGGATTCAGGATGACAGGCTCGGCAGGTCGGCAATGCCCTGCGTGCAGATGATGAGGCGACGAATCGCCTCGCGGACGGTGGCCTCGCGCACGGCGCAACGATCGCCCGGGCAGTGCAGCAGCACCGATTCGGGCTCGCGCCCCTTGAGGGCCGTGGCCAGCCACACCGTGCCCACGGGCTTGCCCGGCACCGCGCCGCCTGGCCCGGCGATGCCGGTGACAGCCACCGCCAGGTCGGCCGCAGAGTGCCGCAGCGCGCCCGCGGCCATGGCACAGGCAACTTGCTCACTGACGGCGCCGTGGCGCGCGATGAGCGCCGCGTCCACCCCCAGCATCTGCACCTTGGCTTCGTTGCTGTAGGTGACGAACCCGCGGTCGAACCAGTCGCTGGAGCCGGCCAGCGCCGTACACGCGGCCGCGATCAGCCCCCCGGTGCAACTCTCGGCCGTGGCCAGGCGCCAGCCTCGTGCCCGCAGGGCCTGCGCGAGAGCGCTCACGTCGTTCGTCACGTTCAGGGCCCTCCCCACCACCAGGACTGCAGCACGGGTGCCGCCTGCAGGCCCAGGGCCAGCACCAGCAAGGTGCAGCCCGCCGCCACCAGATCATCGAACAGGATGCCAAAGCCTTGGGCCCACCCGATCGGCTGGCCCGGCCGCAGCTTGAACAGGGCGTCCGCCCAGCCGACGGGCCCGGGCTTGACGGCATCGAAATAGCGGAACAGCGCGAAGGCCAGGCATTGCGTCCACCAGTCTGACGGCGTCACCAGCCACAGTACCAGCCAGAAGGCCACGATCTCGTCCCAGACGATGGCCCCAGGGTCGGACATGCCGAGATCACGCGCCGTGCGGGTGCAGGCCCACACGCCTACCCCGAACGCCGCGAGGATGAGGACAGCCCAGTCGGCGGCGTGCAGCCAGGGGGCCAGCACCAGGAACGAAGCCCACGCCCAGAGCGTGCCCACCGTTCCCGGGGCCTTGGGCGACAGGCCGCTGCCCAGGCCCAGCGCAAGCCAGCGCGCCGGGTGGCCCAGCATGAAGCGCACGCTCGCGCGGCCCGCAGCCTTTGGTGGCGCCGTCATGACTTGAAGTGGTCGAAGGCCTGCAGCCGGCCCAGGTCCAGTGGCCGGCCGGCCTCGTCCAGCACCCGCAAGCCGGGCTCTGCCGTGATGCGGCCGATGCACTGCACCGGCACCTGCGCCCCAGCAGCGGCCTGCAGCACCGCCGCGCGGCGCGCAGGGGGCGCACAGAACAGCAGTTCGTAGTCATCGCCCCCGGCCAGCAGGCACTCCTGGCGCAGCGCGGGCGGCTGGCCGGCCAGCACCTCACTGTGCGGCAGCCGATGAAGCTCCACCTCCGCACCCACGCCGCTGCGCTGCAGGATGTGACCCAGATCGCCCACCAGGCCGTCGCTCAGGTCGATGGCCGCCGTGGCCACCCCGCGCAGCGCGAGGCCCAGGCCCACGCGGGGCTGGGGCAACTCCATTGCGGCGCGCACCTGCTCGAACTCGGCCCCGTCCAGGGCCACCCGTCCGCGGAAGACCTCCAGCGCCAGGCGGGCATCGCCGAGCGTGCCGCTGACCCAGAGCTCGTCCCCAGGGCATGCACCGCTGCGCAGCAGCGCCTGCCCCGCAGGCACCTCGCCCAGCACCGTGATGCACAGGTTCAGCGGGCCGGCCGTCGTGTCGCCGCCCGCCAGTTCGATGTCATGCGCCTGCGCCAGCGCGAACAAGCCTTCGGCCAGTCCGGCGACGAAGGCCTCGTCAGCCCGCGGCAAAGACAAGGCCAGCGTGAAGGCAAGGGGCCGCGCGCCACAGGCGGCGAGATCGCTCAGGTTCACGGCCAGGGCCTTGTGTCCCAGGCGCCGGGGCTCCACGGTGGACAGAAAGTGGCGACCTTCGACCAGCATGTCAGTGGACACGGCCAGCTGCATGCCGGGAGCCACCCCGAGCAAGGCGCAATCGTCGCCCACCCCCAGCGCGGCCCGGCGCACCGGGCGGTCGAAGTAGCGACGGATCAGGTCGAACTCGCCAGGGGCCGTGCTGCCCGGCGCATGGTCCTGCGCGGTCTGCGGCGACGGTTCACCGGCCTTGGGGCGATGCCGGGTCATGCAGCCCCCCCATCGTGTTCCCACAGCCGGCTGGCCAGCTCCAGCGCAGGCTTCACCCCCATCTTCTCGAACATGGAGGCACGGTGCACTTCCACGATGTAGGCGACCGACAGGCCAGCAGGGGAGTCCGGGGCAAGCATCAGGGCACGGTTCAAGTTTCAGACATCTGGAAGGGTAAACCGGAACGCGGTGCCGGGACACCCGGAGTCTTGTCCAACGAGGTTTGAGCCTGGAGGCGGGCCCGTGATTCCAGCGAGGAATGAGCCTGGAGGAGTGCAGAGGGGGGTGGTTTGTTGCGGCCCGTGGTGGGCTGCTGCGCGGGGCGTCGA
>Ga0315907_10004546_pt1 | contig 15545 bp, 7 predicted proteins | sample LakEriMetagenome_3_FD_203525 | JGI IMG/M metagenome (GOLD analysis project Ga0315907, IMG submission 203525) | Freshwater fungal communities from buoy surface, Lake Erie, Ohio, United States - Buoy 12 MA123 | ecosystem: Environmental > Aquatic > Freshwater > Lake > Lake biofilm | place: USA... | reverse complement strand
CCTGGCGCTGATTTCAGTAGGCGTCTTGATACGCGCTGGAAAGAGCTAGGTATCTGCGAGTTCCAGTATTTCGAAAGCAAGGTCCAGGTCAAACGCTTCGCGAGTATTGAGGTTGGCGATCTGATCGTCCTTAAAAAGAGACAAATCATCGGCAAAACCATGCGGGTATACGGATATGGCCTCGTTACAGGGATTACCAAGGATGACAAAGGAAATCGTGTGCTCAAGGTCGACTGGTCTAGCCAGGAGCAGGTCATAGAAGTCCCACTCTTAGGTTGCAACGCGACCATCGATATTCGGGACATTGATAAAGTCAGGGCAGATATGCCTGATGCGTTCTTTGAATGGCTTAAGAAAGGATCTGGTGTGGCTGGTCCATTAAAAGCCGCGACCAAAGAAGAAGATAATACTTCAAAGCTGCGTTTCAATCATTCAAAAGACAAAGATTCCGTTGTAGATAAAACAGTTGATAAATCACTGGCTGGTGTCAAAAAGACTACAGATTATTCGAAGATATTTAGTAGTGAAGAATGGCAGACCCTAAAGCTTGGTTTTGCCTGGTCTATGTTGGGGATTGCTAATGTAAATGGAAATGGAGCTGAAAAAAAAGACGAACCAGGATTATATTTAGGAGTACTTCTAAGTGGCTCATTCGATGAGAAAGAGTGGTTTAAAGAATTTGATCTTGGTTTGGTTAAACAACTTATTAGTCCATTAACAAACAAAGACGATTGGGATAAATTGCTTGATGACTACTTATCAGGTCCCTATAGAAGTGAGGAGGGAATGAAAGAGGTTGGTCAAATATTAAGAAAGTATTTAGATAATGAACAAATTGGAAGAAAAGTAATAGATGGATATATAGTTGCAATTGGTCATGGAATGCAAAGCATGGTAGGTGGTGGTCTGCAGCCTTCAAATAATGAATTTAGTTTTTATACAGACATGATTTGCCAGATGAAGGATGGTTTTGATGGACAAACAAGTGAATCATCCTCATTAAAAACTGTGATGAATGGATTGAAAGAAACGAAAAAATTATTCAGTTGTAACCAAAAAGATAAAATAAAACATATGTTTTGTAATCATCTTGTTTATATTGCATACCATCATATTCAACTGGGTAACTTTAATGAGGCTTTGCAGTATTACCAAGAGGCATTGCCTGTTTCCAAAGAATTGGCTGAAAAATCAGAGCGTGTCGATATCAAAAATGACTACAGATCCCTGCTCGACGCTATAGCAGGTATTTACGAAAAGCAGGGTAATGTTAAAGATGCAAGGTCTTACTATCAGCTGGGTCTCGACATGGCTATGGAGCTTGCAGATAAATATTACCTGCGTATGACGTATGTCAATCTTATCAAATCATTAGCGCGTTTTGCGCTATTTGAAAAAAGCCAGGGTAATTTCAATGGCGCTCTTGAAAAGTTCACGCAGTGTATTCCGCTAATTAGTGAAGCTTCTGCGAACTTTAATGATGATGTTGATGAACGGTTCAGTGATCTCGAGTCATTTGTGCTGTCTCAGATTGATGATATTAATAAAAAGACGAATCTGAGCGCGGATAAAGTAAGCAAAAATGAGCCTGAGAAACCCCAAAAATCCGCAAATAAATTAACTCCTCTTGGATTAAATCCAGATGTGGAGATCGTAGATATAAATTCTATTCCACGGACTGATTATTCTGATGAAGCCCCTACAAAATCTCGTGAGGCTAGCAAATCTAAAAACGACGCCGAGGAATCTGAATATTTTGATGAAGACAGTACTGAAAGTGAATTGTTGGATGCTGCTAAAAGTGGGAATGTGAATGCGATGGAGTTTCTTGGTTTATTTTATATGAGTGGCAAATGGGGAAGTAAAGAACCAAACAAAGCATACAAATGGAATTCGGAAGCTGCTGTTTTAGGTGGCGAATACGGCATGTTAAATACGGCCAGTATGATATTACTTGGCTTAATTGATGATGAAACAGTTATTGGTAACAATTCTGATGTGAATAACCCTGTAGAACTAGTGTTGCAATACCTGAACAAACTTTCGATTGGTTCTACAGATGCCAGTAGGCATGCCTGTAAATGGCTTGGTAATCTTTACGTAGGAATTTACGAGAAAAATGTAAATATTCAAAAAGATTTAAAAAAAGCTAAAGAATTCTACGAAATGGCTGTTAAAAAAGGATGTAAAGAATCAGCAAAGGCAATCGAACGTCTTAATAGTCAGAATAATTCAAGCGAAGATCGCAATAAAGCCGAAAGAAAATCAAAAACCACCAAGCCATCGGTTGATTACACAATCTATGAAAATACTAAAAATATAATACTCAAAAAATCAAAACAAAATGATAATACCAATAACGCTGATGAGATTTATGCAAAAGCAGTTCACTACCTAAAACAAAAAGACCCTAAGCAAGCCTTAAAATACATGAAAGAGGCGGCAAAAAAAGGATCAGCAGAAGCCATGTATGAATTAGGAGCGTCATACACGCATGGGTATTTTAGCGATAAAGATTACAAAATTGCACTCAAATATTACCAGGAAGCAGCTGATCTGAATTACACCCAAGCCATGCACAATCTTGCTATTGCGTATTCCTTGGGCAGAGGGATTGATGTTGATTACGATATTGCATTTAAATGGTTTAAAAAAGCAGCTGCAAATTTTAATATTGAATCAATCAACGCATTAGGTGTTTGTTACGAAAAAGGCCAAGGTGTTGATGTCGATTTGGAAAAAGCAGTTGGCTATTTTGAGACTGCGATGAATAATGGACATGTTTTAGCAGCCAGGAATATAGCCAATTATTATTACAGAGGTAAATACTTCGAGGTTGATCGAAATAAAGCAGCTGATATTTGGGAATCGCTTGCATTAGCGGGAGATATTCTTTCAGCTAAAGACATCGGTATTTGTTACGAAAACGGCCATGGTAGAGACAAGGATTTAAAACAAGCCAGAGCTTGGTATAAGATTGCAGCAGATGGTGGCAATGAGGATGCAATCAAATATTTAAAGGAATTAAATTAAGGATTTCAGATGACATCTATTAATAATTATTTCGACGAAAAACTCGACGATTTTGAAACCCTGACTTTTTCTATACTTTGGGTTGGTAATCATATAGGTGAGGCTGCTGGTGGCATGACAGTTACAGAGCGCATGTCTGCACTCAATGCATCCAATGAAATTTTAGCCAACACTGCCGATACATCAGATAAAGACCTTTTTGTGTTGGCTCTGATGGTGGTTGGCGGTGAAAACGCTCAGTCATTACTCGATACCTATAATGCCGATTCGAGATCTACCGAGCAGGGCTTGAAAGACACGGCAAGGATTCTTACGGAGTATGCCGAATCAGGGCAATCTGGGGCTGTCGAACAATCTACGTTTTTCATGAACGCCCTGGTCAAAATGGCTCAGGCTGTGATAGATGAATCTGATGAGTCATCTTCCGACATGAAAGCACGTAACAAGGCATTTGATTTCATCACAGAATTGATGAGTGCGAATCCAAAACCCAATAAATCAGGCAGGAAAGCCGCTGAAAATAGTACATCCAATGCATTCAAGAATCAGTCTGTGGGTGTAAAAACAATTACCCAGAAAATTAGAAAAAAAACAACGGATAAAATCAAATCAAAAACCAAGTCTGGTAACTATGGATGCTCTGGCTGTGCGATATTCGTTGCGATTGTTGTTTTCATCTTATATCTGTTATTTACCAGCTTTTTCGATGAGTTATTTGTCGAAAAGCCGAATGAACCCACGGTACAGGAATTGCAGCAACCGTATAAACCCACACAAAGGGAAGACTTCCAGTCCGCTAACAACATTTCCTTTGAACAAGCATTCAAGAATGCACGAATGAAAAACCAGGAAGTTTTTATGTGGAAAGGCAAGCCATACACAACCGAGCTCAAAAAGTAAGCATTTTGACCATGAACTTAAAAATGTTCATTATTTCTTTGCTATCGGTTTAATTACAGGAAATCATATGATTTACAGATCCATATGCAGTGATTATGAATGGGAAACCCTGAAGTTTGGTTATGGCTGGGGCTTATGGGGAATGGCCGATTCCGATGGTTCAACGGACAAGGAAGAACAGATTATCCTGGTGTCTTATGTTGATCAGCTGCGTAGACAGGTTTTAAGCTCTGAGGAACCGTTTATTGGAAAGGATATGGAGCTCGTCACCGAACTAACGACAGATATCATTTATAACTTTCCATATTTCATTCGGGCATATGACGCGGATAAGAGACCTTATGACACTGGCTGCATCGAGATTGCTGAAATATTCGAAAAACACAAAGCTGGCATAAATACCTCGGTAGTTGAAGCCTATTTCGAATCAATACTTTTTGGCATGATAAAAGTAGCACAGGCATCGAACGGCGTCGATGCCGCTGAGAACCAGCATTACGAAATAATCAGGAATATGCTGTACAAATTCCATTAATGTCTGTCAGATGTTGAAAACACAATTACTTGCATCAATAAAACGCGCAACAAAAATGTATCCTCTATAGGCATGTCGAGATTTATGATATGAAGAATAAATTCCTTGGTAGAGACAAAGAAATAAACCATCTCTTTGAAGCATTCAACTATGTTGCGCAGAAGAATACTGAAGGACTTTATTCGGGACCGAGGATTGTATCGATTATCTCGGAGTCAGGACTTGGCAAGTCGCGATTGGTCCAGGAGCTATACTGCAGAATAGCGAATACAGAATTATATAATCCCTCGGCTTTTAACTACTGGCCCAAGGAATTCAACGACAATGATGTCAATTTGCAAGTTACGCCCAAAATGGACTTGCAGAACCCCAATGGGCCACCTAAGTTTTTGTGGGTTGGTGCACGCTGGCCTCCTGTGAACGAACGGAACCAGGCAAGCCGCGATTCCGTCTTCCCTGAAATCAAACAAGATCTATCGATACACGAGTCGATTATCCGAAAAATGAGCCCTGCCTGGCTCGAATTCTGGAATAGAACGACGAGCGTCATAAAAGCTGATTTTCCTGGTGAAATTAGAGGGCAGGTTACTGGAGACATTATCAAGTTTGCACTGGATATGTCCGTGCCATTTTCAGGTTTAATCTCAGGCGTGATCAAAAATACAGTAGAGATGGCTATAGACCGCAGTCAAGCAAAGGAGGACTATACCGCCATAAAAGAAGCCAAAAGCAAGGACGAAGTTGAGGAGATGCTCGGTATATTTACCAAGCTTCTATCCGATAAACATGCCATTCCCATCGTTTTATGGCTTGATGACGCGCACTGGGCTGATGACCTCATGCAGTCATTCATACATAGACTGGTTTTTAAAGCAAAAGAAAAGAAATGGCCGCTCCTGGTGGTCATTACCCATTGGCTGCGGGAATATAAAGAGCAAATAACAGAAATAAATCCAACAGCGTTGAGCAATATCATTAAATACCATCCCAATGACTATATCGAGCTAGCAAAAATTGATCATTCGTGTTTGGTCACTTACGTTAATGAAAATCTTCCAGGAATAACCCAAAGTCAGATGGATTTGCTTTGCGACAAATGCGACGGCAACTTCCTTTCAATGGTAGAGAACGTCGGCCTTTTGCTATCCCAGCCACGCTATTTCAATAATAGAGACATCACATCATATATAAACGACACGGGTATTGAAAAAATTACCCACTGGGAGTCGGATCGTCAACGGAGAGTCAAGCAACGTTTTGACTCCCTCGAGCCGATGGCATTACAAGATGCACTTGCTTTGGGCGCGGATCAGGGCGTACGTTTTTTACCCGAATTAATCATCAGGCATCTGGAGAATGAAGGCATCGAATTGAGTGATGGTATGACGGATTTCGATAAGTGTATCGTGCCGTTTTCCATCATCACCAAACATGATGGCAGCCCAGATATACGTGAATTTAGAGATAAGCTTTATTTAAAAGTTTCACTAGCCCACTTCGGTGAATTTCATAAAAATGATATTGACGCCAATAGCAGTATTTCTAAATGGGATGTATTGGTTAAGCAATGGCTGACGCAGCAGATAAATGATTGTTTCGATTCAGCAGGCAACATAATCGAAACTGCAGAACAAAAGCTATATTTTATTAATGGAACTCAGCAGGAGATGCATGCAATCCTAGCATTGGGTCTCAATAAATTAGATTTATCATGCCCGAGTGATCTATCCATTAGGTTTACTTGCTTACTAGCTCATGCCAGATCGAAGGAGCAAGCCTGGTCAGCTATCGCAAGAGATTCAGGTTATGTCAAAGCATGGAATGATAATGCAGCTAATTTCAATAATGTTGTTTCTGAATATGTTATTAGCAATACCGCAGATTCATTCGTAATGGCTGGAGCATATTTTGCTGCATTACCATTCAAAACATATCAATTCAGCTTACATAAAATAAATGTCGAACAAATCGACACACCTAATAGCCAACGACTCAGAGCTGTCTGTCTTCACGAGCTTTCTGAAATACATCAAAATGTAGGTGATTTAGCAGAAGCTCTTAATTTAAAGTTGGAATGCTTGATTATTCTTAAGAAGTGTGCCGAACAATTTGAAGCTCCTATAATTTATAAAGACATAGCTTCCGAACTCCACAGTCTTTGTCGAATTTATCGTGATTTAGGTAACTTATCTGAAGCTCTTAATTATTGTCTAGAAAGTTTGACAATTTCTAAAAAGTTAGCGGAACAATTGAATACTCCTCAAAATCAAAGAGAAATATCAGTCAGTCTTAATAGTCTTTCAATTATCCATACAGATCTAGGTAAATATTCTGAAGCACTTGGCTATAGCATGGAAAGCTTGGCTATATCTAAGACTATTGCTACAAGCTTAAACACCCTTGAAAGTCATCGGGACGTTGCTATCAGTCTTAGTGATCTTTCTCGTATCCTAAATATTCAGGATAACTTTTCAGAAGCTCTTAAATATAAACAAGAAAGTTTGGATATTTTTAGGAGATTAGCTGAGCAGTTAGATACACCTGGAAGTTATCAGGATTTGGGTGATTTACTTACTGGCATTTCAGCAATCCAATACAATTTAAAAAATTTACCAGAAGCGCTTAAATATGGTTTAGAAAGCTTGTCTTTACATAAAAAACTAGTTGAATTATTAGACACTCCTAAAAGCTATCAAAACCAATCCGTGTGTCTTAGCTTCATTTCTCTAATCCAACATGAGAACGGTAATTTATCAGAAGCATTAGAGTATGCTCTTGAAAGTTATGCCATAGCTAAGAAAATAGCAGATAAAATAGACACTCCTCAAAATAATCGGAGCCTAGCTGCCTCGCTTCATAATCTTTCGCACCTTCAATTTGATATTGGTAACCTATCGGAAGCCCTTATCTATTGTCGAGAAAGTTTGACTATTACAAAAAAGTTAGCCGAACAACTAGATACTCCTCAAAACTATGAAGATTTAAGACAAAGTCTTTTCCATATTTCAAAAATTCATGAAAATCTAAATAATTTATCAGAAGCACTTAATTTTGGTCTTGAAAGTTATGCTATAGCTAAAAAAATAGCAGAACAAATAGACACTACAGATAGTCATCAAAACACAGCGTTCAATCTTAATCATCTTTCTCGTATACAGGCTAGTCTAGAAAATTTACCAGGAGCGCTGTTGTTGCGTATGGAAAGCTTATCAATACAAAAGAAATTAGAAGAGCGGCTAGGTGATCTTGAATCAAAAAAAGATATATCTCGAAGCTTGTATGCCATCTATTGTTTTCATCGTGACATTGGTAATTTATCAGAAGCTCTAACATTTGGATATGAATGTCTTGCCATTGAAAAAAAAGTATCCGAACTTTCAGAAACTCCTGAATGTCAACGTGATATAACTTTTACTCTTAACGATCTATCTTATATTCACGTTAATCTCAAAAATTTGCCAGAAGCATATAAATTACGTTTTGAAAGTTTAAAAATACAAAAAATATTGGTAGAACAATTTGACACCCCTGAAAGCCATCGAGATATAGCTGTCAGCCTTACTCATCTTTCACGTATTCAGATAGAACTAGGAAACTCACGTGAAGCTCGAGCCTTTGGAAATGAGAGCCTGGCAATTGCCCGCAGATTAGCTGAACAGTTAGATACGCCTGAAAGCCATGATTTTGTTAACGAGATTGAAACATTTATTGATAGTATTTGAAATAAATCACTATATTTAATGATTAGAGATATCAATATGCCTGCTATTGATCTTCAAAAATTCAAAAACCAAATAGTCTTCTTCGGCTTCTGTCCTGGCGCTGATTTCAGTAGGCGTCTTGATACGCGCTGGAAAGAATTGGGAATTTGCGAGTTCCAGTATTTCGAAAGCAAGATTCAGGTCAAACGCTTCGCGACCATTGAGGTTGGCGATCTGATTGTCCTCAAAAAGAGACAAATCATCGGCAAGACCATGCGGGTCTACGGATACGGCCTCGTAACGGGGATTACCAAGGATGACAAAGGTAATCGCGTACTGAAGGTCGACTGGTCAAGCCAGGAGCAGGTCATTGAAGTTCCGCTTATGGGCTGCAACGCGACCATCGACATTCGGGACATCGATAAAGTCAGGGCAGATATGCCCGATGCTTTCTTTGAATGGATTAATCAGGGCGCGGGGGTCAGCAAATCCCCTAAACCCGAATCCAAGACAGAAGCAGCTGTCCTGGAAGAATATGAGATAGATGAAGACAGCTCAGAACAGGAATTATTAGCCGCTGCCAATCGAGGTAATGTCGATGCAATGGAGTACCTTGGATCAGGGTATGCCAACGGTAAATGGGGTGAGGAGGACTCAGCTAATAGCTTTAAGTGGTATATGAAAGCAGCTGAACATGGTAGTGAGATAGGAATGTTCAACGCTGCCAGCTATTTGGTTCAGGGCGATGTTGTTGAACAGAACATGGAACTAGCCCTGTTGTTTCTGAACAAGCTGGCGGTCGGATCGGATTATAGCGCTGATGCAAACTATAATCTCGGGATTATTTATGAAAATGGTATAGGAAATATACCGAAAGACGTATCAAAAGCTAAAGAGTACTACCTCAAAGCTAAAGATCTGGGCAGTAATGAAGCCGCTGAAGCACTTCAATCTTTGACTGAAAACAATGTCAGTGTTCAAGACGCTGATCAGGAGTATAACAGTCTATTGAAAGCGGCTGAAGCGGGTGATGATCAAGCCCAGGTTCAGTTGTCCATGTACTGCAACGGACGCGCGGAATCGAATAATGATTCTGAGGCGGAGAATCAGAAGTGGGCAGAACGTGCTGTTGATTGGATGACGAAAGCAGCCGCCCAAAAAAATATATTTGCCTTGAAGTCAATGGCGGACTTATTTAGACAAGTAGGTGATTATAAAAATTCATTCAGTTGTTTTGAAATTGCAGCCAAACAAAATGATGCGATAGCCATATACAATCTTGGTGTTCATTATGAAAAGGGACTTGGTTGTTCTCAGGATTTAGAAAAATCTTTTGAGCTTACAAAAAAGGCAGCAGATCTTGGCATGCCCAAGGCAATGCGCATTGTGGGCTACAAATATGATGTAGGTGAAGGCGTCGAAAAAAATGAAAAAATAGCCTTTGCTTGGTACCACAAGGCTGCTGAAGCAGGTGATGCAAGAGCCCAATTAAATTTGGCGGACATGTATGCTGCTGCAGCTGGCACTGAACAAAATATCGAACAAGCCCAATACTGGGCATTGAAGGCGATCGAGAACCCAGATTCATCAGAGCCTGATATCCCTGAACAGGCAAGATCTTTTCTGAATGATATTGAGAAAATAATAACGAAGCAAAATAAAAGAAATACTGAATCCATAGATTCGAATAGAAGATCTGCTGATCATGCAGATAATGTCTTAAATGCTAAATCAAAAACTATCAAGATATTCAATAAAACAGAATGCGAATATGAATATATCGGTGATTTCAAAAACGGTATAGCGAAAGTTCGAAAAAAAGGATTATGGGGGTTGTTGGCTATAGACGGAACGCTGATAGTAAAGCCTGAGCATAAATTTGAAAATGATGAATCTGAATATGGCATAAATGATGAAGAAATAAAAATTCATTGGTGTGGAAAATATAGTAAATCGATTAGGCCGTTTTCTGAGAACGGAAAACTATCATTTGTCAATCAAAAAGGCTTTGTTGTAACACGGACTGAATACTCCTTTGATGTCGAGAATGACAAGATATGGTTGGATACATTTTCGTTAGACATTGACCATAGCTTCTTGGCATTTATAGCAGATGGAAAAATTGGGTTTATAACAGATAGCGGCGTGATAGCGATACCGCCAAAATATGAGCATGCGATTGGCGTGGATCCTACCATGTATGGTTTTAGTTGCGAATTAGCTCGTGTTAAATATAAAGGCTTATGGGGATTTATAAATAAGAACGATGAATTTGTCATAGAGCCGAAATTTTTAGATACAGAGCTCTTTTTTAAATCTGGCCAGCCTCTAATGGTCAAAATTGACAGCAAAATGGGATTTATTGACAATCACGGAAATGTCGTCATTCCTCCAGTGTATGTCTGGGATGAATTCCACGGCATATTTGAAGACGGGAAAGCATACGTAAAAGTATCACCTGCTGATCCTTCACAAGTAATCGACAGTAAGGGAGACGTGCTTATAACACCACCAAAGCCTGTGACGTATCTCGATATATTTCGTTCTGGACAGCCTAATTACGTATTCAGATATAACAAAAAACTGGGTTTAATTAATGCAGAAAATGAAGTTATCGCGCCTGCACATTACGACTGGATTGGAGATACCATCAAGCATGTCAATCTAGTATGCATGAAACGTGGAGATATGTATGGTTTGATTGATATCAACGGAGCTCGGGTACTTGATCCTGTATCTGACTCTGAAATTAAATTCAAAACATCAAGTGGAAAATTCGTACAATTTGCAATTGTTGCAAACAATAAAGAAAAATCAACATACATCATTGACCAGAAGGGAAATAAGCTCGAACAACTCTCTGACGGTTGCGGTATATACGATGTTCTTGAAAATCATCTTATCATTGTTAGTAAAGATGAAGACAGCTACGATCTTTACCGACATGCGGATGGCAAAATTACATTTGTAACATCATACGAGGAAGTAAAGTCCCTATTTGATGACTATTATGTTGTCAAGAAAGACGACTTGCGCGGAATAGTCGATAAGTCGCTTAATGAAATCTTGTCCTGTCAATTTGCCTGGATTGATCAGCTGGGTCAATCCTCGCTTACTAGTGAATTAGTTATGTTTGGAGATGAGTCAGGTATTTTCCATGGGCTTTTTGATATCAAAAAACGTGATGCAATTGTCCGCTTTGATGTTTATACAACATCATACTTTAATGGCATACAAAACAGCCCATTCATGAAGCCTATCTCTATCCATTTAAAAGGGAAAACGTATATTTCGGTACAGTGCCGAAGCGGCGATGTTGCCATGGCCACTTCGTATGAAAAAATCGATGATTATCATGATGGAATGGCTGCCTTTACCGAGTCAGGAAAGGTTGGATTTATCAATACCTTCGGAAATGTACAAATCAATCCAACTTTTCTGAACAGCGAGTATTTTTCAGGCGGAGTATGTCCAGTCCAGGATGAAGAGGGCTGGTTCTTGATTGATAAAGCTGGCAGTCAATTATTCAGCCATCGATTTGAACTTATCTCATCGTCAGACAAAAAAATATTTGGAGCCAAATTTAATGAAAAGTGGGGCGTCATTGATGCCAATGGGCAGTGGTTAATTGACCCAATCCATGATTCATGCCCATGGGTTGGTGAAAACGTCATTAAGCTAGAAAAAAACAAGCATTGGGGTATTGTCTCTTTTGAAGACAGTAGCGAGCTGGACGGCTCGATTCTTAGAAATATTACCGTATCAAAAAAGAACAATCATAGTCATGCCAAGTCTTTCAAAGTGAAGCTCCCGCGTAAGTACATGTTTGATGTAATAACCTATGAAAATCCATGGTTAATAAATCAAAATATTACTGACAGACCGATGTGGCGCTCAGGTTACCTTATTGTTTCGGCCGATTCAGAAGAGACTGTCGTATCTGAATTCCAAAAAATGAAAAAATATATCGATCTTGGCATAGACGGTGTCGTCATCGAAAGCAGTGTTGATATGACTGTAGAAAAAATATATTTCTATGATCTGCAACCCTATTCCAACGGGTCCGATTACTATTTTGATTTTGAGGTATCCGACATGCCTGAAGATTATCGAATTGCCTATGAACGTGGCCAAGAGTTTGGCTCTGGAACCCGATATTTATTCGAATCATGGAAAGTGATATCGCATCTGAGTATTTACACGGGCGATATCGATGATATTGAGTGCATTGAACTGCGGAGCGCTGCATGAGCAATATAACCCAGGAGCTAATTGATAAAGCCAACAACGGTGATATGAGCGCAATGTCTAAATTGGCGTATGACTATTATCAAGAAACTGATTCTTGTGATACCAACATAGAAAATGCTTTGAAATATTGGACAATGGCTGCAAATATAGGATCTATTCAATCACAGTATTACCTTGGACAGCATTTCTTTGATAAAAACGATGAAAAATCTATATATTGGAATATCCATGCTTTCGAAAATTTGATTTCACTCGCTGAGCCATGGCATCCATCTTTTATTGCGCGAGTTGCTAATTCATTAGCAATACTATATTCACGTTTAGGAGCGAGAAGTAAAGCAAGTTTTTACGCGCAATTTATTTTATCTAAAAACGAATATTTAGAGGAAATGTATAAATATTTCAGTAACGATGAAAAAAAAGATGTGGACAATTTATACAGAAAAATGATCGATAATACGTCACAAGATAATTATCAGGGCGATAATCAAGCTCCCGATGCCAATGATGGTTCTAGTGAAGATACGCTTGCTGCCGCTAAAAATGAAAACATGCAAGTAATAAGTACGCCTAGCAAATGGATTATTGAACCAACTGAAAAAAAGTCAGTGGTCGATGTTGAATATTATGTAAAAGGCAACAACAAACTGCGTGTTGAAACAGGCTGGCGCTGGGCAAGTTACCATGTTTATACAGAGGATAATAATCCACCCAAATTTGAATCCCATGCCAATATTTATGATTTTGGATATAAAGTTGAACTGATTGAAACATTCGACAATTGTTGGACGGAAAATGACGATAGTGAATGTGATGAGGAGTCCCAGGAATGGCTGACTGAATTCCTTGAGGATAATAGTGTTTTCGATCTAGAGAGTGAGGGTTGGGATCTCGAGGATACTGAGACATATTTCACTTGTGATTTTGATATAAAACCCGCCTGATAATCTATTAACTCAATATAGAAATATTATATATCTTCTCAATAACATAGTTTCAGCTCAAATATGCTCACTAATAGCTATTTCAAAAATAGACAGGCAGATTCTCAAACTCTGGCATTTTCATTTCTATGGGTCGGCAATCACATCGGCGAGGCTGCTGGCGGCATGACAGTCAAAGAGCGCATGTCGGCACTCAATGCATGCGATGAGATCCTGGCGAGTCAATCTTCAGACGAAAATGCATCTGACAAAGAACTTTTTGTGTCGGTTTTGATGGTGGTTGGCGGTGATAACGCTCAGTCATTACTCGATGCCTATAATGCCGATCCGAGATCTACCGAGCAGGGCTTGAAAGACACGGCAAGGATTCTTACGGAGTATGCCGAATCAGGGCAATCTGGGGCTGTCGAACAATCAATGTTTTTCCTGAACGCCCTGGTCAAAATGGCCAAGGCCGTCATAGATGAATCAGAAGTATCGCCTGCCGATATGAAATTACGTAACAAGGCATTTGATGTCATCAAAGATTTAGTATGCGCAAAAATTAATAATACAAAAGCCAAGCCTGAAACCAAGCAGTCCAATAAGACTCATAATAAAAATAATAAATCAACCTCTCTCAATTCAGGCAATGCCAGGTCTTCAGGGTGTTCGCCATTTGTTGTTATCTCAGGATCTCTGATATTTGCCATCATTGTGCTTCTGATTAGTCTTTGGCTCAGACGAGATACCCTAAATCCACCTAATAACAATCAACTGCCAGTCCAGGCTGAACAATCGAGCGATTCATCCTCTAATTCAACCGAATCAGCCACTTCAAGTGTTTATATTGACCCTATTACGCCCGCTCTATCTCCAGAACAAGACGATTCAGCTAATCCTCAGGATATCCAAACTGTCAGTAATGATGTACAGGTCAGTCAAGACAGTGAACGCATTGCGGCTGAAATTGAGCTTGCCAAGGCGAAAAAGGATCTGCTTTTAGCAGAGCGTGCCTTGATGGAAGAGCGTCGATTGGCTTCGGCGAGTAATAGTAACTACATCCCAGAAAATAAAACAACAAAGAACGATTATATGCCTTGTGAATACACTTTAAGTTCACCGCTTGTTTGCGAAAGCCGTCAGGATCAGCCTGCAATGTGTTCTTGGAGCTATTCCAGTTGCGGATCGCCACGATTACAAAAAAAGCTTTCAAAGTCCAGCTGTAATAACAGAGTCACCTTGGACGTCCAGAACAATCAAATTATTGTCACGGCTGGCTGTCGGGCTCAGTTTGTTCCCGAGATTGAATAACCAATCAATTAGCTATGTGGAGCTCGCATTCATTAGTATGAGTGCTCTTATATAATGATGTGATTAACAATTGAGATTAATATGAAAAATGAAGAGCTAATCGCTAAAATCAAATCAGGTCATATGAAACGATCTGACTTGGCAAAGATAAGATTCAATGCCCAAAAAAAGCTTGCGAGTGGTGATATTTTTGCTGCTCAAGTTGTACAAGCAATTGATGAAGCTTGTCCCTTGGAAATGGAATATGTTTTTATGGGGTTCTGCCCTGGCGCTGACTTTAAAAAACGGCAGGATATTCATTGGAAAAATGAGGGTATCTGCGAATTCCTATATTACGAAAGCAAGCCTCAAGCAAACAGGTTTAACAAAGTAGCTCCTGGGGATCTCATTATTCTTAAAAAACGCCAGATATTCGGGAAAACCATGGCTCTGTATGGGCATGGGCGAGTCAAAGCTATTTGCTTTAACGACGATAACATCAAGTACCTGAAAATGGATTGGTCAAAGCAAGATCAGATTATAGAGGTCCCGCTTCTTGGCGCTAACAGCACAATTGATGTTAAGTCCTCATCTGACATTGCCAAGCATATGCCAGATGAGTTTTTTGAGTGGCTGAAGGGCTAGATTGCATTGTTTAAGCAAGGCATCTAAATTTGCCTTCTCTAAATTATAAAATATTGAATATATTGACTTAATCATTCATAAATGTCATATAAAAGTCATATAATTGGCTTAAATCCAGTAAAAATAAGGCTAATATTTACCTTGACATGGTAGGGGTCACAGGTTCGAACCCTGTATCGCCCACCAAAACAGCCACCTGCACAGGTGGCTTTTTTATTGTGCGGGTTTCAGGCGTGCCGCATGCAGGCGCTCATAGGCCGGCAG
>Ga0315907_10004545_pt1 | contig 15553 bp, 2 predicted proteins | sample LakEriMetagenome_3_FD_203525 | JGI IMG/M metagenome (GOLD analysis project Ga0315907, IMG submission 203525) | Freshwater fungal communities from buoy surface, Lake Erie, Ohio, United States - Buoy 12 MA123 | ecosystem: Environmental > Aquatic > Freshwater > Lake > Lake biofilm | place: USA... | reverse complement strand
CACTTTGCATCCAGCATTTGATGTCAAGCACATGCGCATACACTGAGCCTGTAGGAGGCTTCAACTTGTGTAACAACTGGAAGGCAACGTATCGTGGAGCACCATCCAATGGTGTGACTTACACGTTTAACTTCACCGGTGTTGGCGGTAATGCAGCCACTCCATTTGCTACGACCACGTTGAGCGGAACCAATGGATTGACCACTATGTCGAATCCGGCATTTGGTCTTCGATATGGTGGCGAGTACGATGCAACAGTAGATGTTGTTTACACCCTTCAGCCATCAGCTGGTGCAGCGGAAGTAGTGACAGTAAATGGATCTTCAACGGGCAATTGCAACGATGTAACCATCATGGCTATTCCTGCCTTGGAAGTGTTGAATACCCAGCGTTGCCCTGCGACCTTGTTGCGCAGCAACTGGCTTCGTGCTATGCGTGTTAACCTGAGCGCAGCTGTTTGTGGTGTTACCAACTACACGTATGAGTTCACACAAGTAGCCGGCGCAACATCATGCAGCAGCGGCAACGTAAATGGATTGCCGATTACCCTTACGACATCTGCTTCATCACCATACTTGGGCTTAGGCGGTTTGCCGGCTTTGGGTAATGTGGGTGCATGGGATGTACGCATCCGTTCGAACTTCGGTAGCGGAGCATCAGCATATTCAAGTGCTTATGGTCCTACACAGCGCATTCAGGTTGCCGGTACATCGGCATCGGGTGAGTTGGAATACGAAATTGTGGATGCTGAGAAGGAAATGGATGCCGATATGGAAGCCACCTCTCTTTATCCGAATCCAAACAACGGAGACTTCGTGAACGTTAACTTGAGCGGCCTCGAAAAAGGTCAGTTGCAAGTTCGTGTGCTCGATGCAGCGGGTCGCGCAGTGACCGCACGCACGTTTGCAGTTGAAGGTTCATTGAACACAACACTCACCTTCGACGAGCAGTTGAGTGCAGGAGTGTACATGATTGAAACACTCAACGCTGGTCGCGTGCAAACGCAGCGTTTGGTGGTGCAGTAAAATCATTGAAAATAGAATATGAAAAGGGCCTCCGTAAGGGGGCCTTTTTTTTGGGGACTGGGGGCTGGGGACTGAGTGAGCCCTCATGATTTTGGTTGACGGGTTACCCACCTAAACCCCAAAGCGTGTGAATAAAGTTCTGGTTATAAAAATTAAGGCAGGATTTAGTTTCGATTCACCAATGCAAGCGGAGATACGCTCTGCTGAGGAGCAACCTGTCAAGGAATAGCGTTGGTCGACTGGAAAGGCATTAACAACCCAAGTGCTTCCAACGCTCTTCAGAGCTGCATCGCTTTCAGGTACGAATGGATTGATTACACTTTCGAATCCAACATTGGGATTGAGCGGATTTTTGCTTACTTTAAATGCCTTTGTTATTGAGTGGCACCAACAAAGGCAGGATAATCATTTGTTATTTTGCCAATGGAAAAGGACTTTAGCTTGCCTATTCTGTCGGATCAACCAATTCTTTATCAACTGATTATGCTCTTATTATGGAAAATATCGGATTGCAATACAAAATTTCATTACATTAAATTGTTTTGCAACATTGTTCTTTATCATTATGCCCAAAAAATTTTCGGATCAGATTAAATGTATTCTGTAATTTCCTATGTCTGCCTGACAGGTATGTTTTTACCTATGGTTGTTTTGTATTCCAACAAAGGTTATACAACACCCAACCGTTATTTGGCTGGTTTTTTGTTTTTCGCTTCCTTCTACCTACTCGCTAATTTTTACTTTTTCTTCGGGAAATCTCTTTCAATACTTGCCCTGTTTTCTACCACATACTCTCTTTTTTATTTAATCGGTCCTTTTGCGTTTTTATATACCCGGAGTATTCTTAAAGACAATGCAGACCTGAGCAAAACTGATTATTTTCATTTTGCCTTGTTCGCTGTCTCTTTTTTGGGTTCCATCTCCTATTTTTTTTCGGATTGGGAATATAAGCTGGCCGTCGCCAGCAACATTCAAAGTGAAACTTGGGATATGGCTTCATTTAAGCTAAACAAGATTATTCCCCATAAAATTGACCAGGCGCTTAATGTTTTACATACTTATTTCTATGCCATTGCTCTTTGGTATTTGCTTTGGGTTCACCGCCAAAGATTGATGAACCGGGTAACAAGCCGGCATTTAAGGATAGTTCGTAAGTGGCTTTTTTCCTTTGTAAGCATTTTTTCCATCATCGCCATCAATTTTACAGTGGCCATGGCCAACATGTGGATGTACGATGATAAGTCCGTCTTCCTGACAATGGCGGAAAACGCTCTTCTATTTGCTTCCATAATATATGTGTTCATGAATATGACGCTGATGGTATTTCCTACCATTTTGTATGGGTTGCCACTGGAGGGTATGGTCAACCTTGTAGATATTCAGGCTCGGCCATTGCTGCAGGATTTGAAAGCCAGCAATGATGTTGAGGGTAGCAAAATGGAATATCAAGACCCCTTTGCTCCTCAGGATGAACTCAAGTTATTTACCCCCGACTACCTTTCAGTAATAGAACAGGCAGTTTTATCCAGCATTGATCGCAAGTGCTTTATAAGTCCAGAATTCAAGCTGATTTCATTGTCTTTGGAAACGGGTATTCCTTCTCATCACCTGACGTATTTCTTTAACAACATCAAAGACATTTCATTCTCGGACTGGCGCAACGGCTTGCGTGTGGATTATGCGATGGAACTGATACACCGGGGTGATTCAGATATGCTATCGCTGGAGGGGATCGCAATGAATTCGGGATTCTCTTCCCAAAGCACCTTTATCCGCGCCTTTAAAAATCGCACTGGCAAGACCCCCAGCCAATACCTGAAGGACCATCAGGCTGCTCTGGATCCCGAGGAATAAGCGATGTATTCGCCTTCGTATTTTTGGTCATTTGCTTTTGAAAATATAGGTTGATATCCTATTCTATAAGCTACAAGTTGCTTTTCAAATACAGAATCGGCTGTAATCCTTACTGAATGTTTACCAATGTTCTGGTCAGGTAGTTTGTTCGAATACGTTTGAAAGTGATTGATTCACAGGTGTTTTTTTGAAGTAGCCTTTCAAATTGCATTCATTTTTAAAAATGAATGCAATCCGATTGTGTATTGTTTCTTCGGAATGTGAATTTTGCCGTGACTTTGAAATCTCTAAATCAGGTTTACCACACCAGAATGGTCGTGGGAACGTATCATAAAATCATCACGCAGTAAATAGTTATCATGAAAAAGCTTCAACTCCTCCTTGCCCTTGCTATTTGCTTTGCGTTTAACCTGCAGGCTCAAACCATCACCACCGGAACGGTGAGTACCAACGTATGTGCTGGAGCCACAATTAGTGTGCCCTATACCATTACAGGTAGTTTTACTGCCGGCAATGTATTTACGGCACAGCTTAGTAGTAGTGCTGGTGCATTTACCAGCCCGGTTGCTATTGGCACCCTTAGCAGTACGGCATCAGGAACCATCACAGCTACCATTCCTACCGCAACGGCACAGGGATCAGGATATCGTATTAGAGTTGTGAGCAGTGCACCGGTTATTACTGGTTCGACAAACGTTTCTAATATAACGGTCAATACAGCATCAGTTGCCGGTACTATTTCTGACGCAGGAAGTGTATACATTGGCAGTGAAATAAATATGGCACTAGGTAAACCAACAAGTCAATCATCTACTATAAATAGCGGTGTTTCTTCCAGGGCTGTAGATGGAAATACAGATGGATTTTATGGGAATAATAGCGTAACTAATACAGCTGGCGGCACAAATGATTGGTGGGAAGTGGATTTACAAGGTATTACTAATATCAGTTCTATTACATTGTGGAACAGAACTGATTGCTGTTTTGATCGTCTAAGTAATTTTTATATTCTTACTTCTGCAATACCATTTGCTTCAACAGCCCTCTCAACTACTTTGAATGATCCAAATGTTTCCTCTATTCATGTAACGAACTATCCAAATCCTTCCCAAAATTATGCAATAAATGGGTTCGCACGATATGTACGTATTCAGCTTTCATCTGCTAATCAATTAAACCTTGCGGAAGTTCAAGTGTTTAGTGAAGTTAAAACGCTATGTATTAATGCTACTACAGATAGAACATTAACATTGGCTAATTATACAGGAACAATCCAATGGCAATCATCCACTACTTTAACAGGTACTTATGCCAATATTGCGGGAGCAACATCTGCTACTTATGATGTAGTTACTACAACTGCAGGCACAACATACTATAGAGCAGTTGTAACCAGCGGGGCTTGTTCATCAAGTACTTCTATGCCATATGGGGTAACCATCATTACAGCACCAGTTGCCGGTACTATTTCTGGCGCAGGAAGTGTATGCATGGGCAGTGAAATAAATATGGCACTAGGTAAACCAACAAGCCAATCATCTACTGCAAATAGCGGTGTTTCTTCCAGGGCTGTAGATGGAAATACAAATGGAAATTATGCGAATAATAGCGTAACTAATACAGCTGGCGGCACAAATGATTGGTGGGAAGTGGATTTACAAGGTATTACTAATATCAGTTCTATTACATTGTGGAACAGAACTGATTGCTGTTTGGATCGTCTAAGTAATTTTTATATTCTTACTTCTGCAATACCATTTGCTTCAACAGCCCTCTCAACTACTTTGAATGATCCAAATGTTTCTTCTACTTATGTAACGAACCGTCCAAATCCTTCCGAAAATTATGCAATAAATAGGTTCGCACGATATGTACGTATTCAGCTTTCAGGTACTAATATCTTATCCCTTGCGGAAGTTCAAGTGTTTAGTAAAGTTAAAACGCTAACCTTAGCAGGTGCTGTAGGCAGCATCCAATGGGAGTCGAGTGCTAATAATACAGATTGGACACCAATAGCAGGAGCAACCACAACTACTTATTATGCTCCAACAACCACTGCAGGTACATTTTACTATCGCGCAGTAGTAAGCAATGGTGCTTGTAGTACAGCTACTGCAGCATCAACCGTAATTGTAAATCCAGTACCGGTGGCAGGAACTATATCGGGTCCAGCAAGTGTATGTATTAATGCTACTACAGGTAGAACATTAACATTGGCTAATTATACAGGAACAATCCAATGGCAATCATCCACTACTTTAACAGGTACTTATACCAATATTGCGGGAGCAACATCTGCTACTTATAATGTAGTTACTACAACTGCAGGCACAACATACTATAGAGCAGTTGTAACCAGCGGGGTTTGTTCATCAAGTACTTCAGTGGCATATGGAGTAACCATCAATACAGCATTAGCTGCCGGTACTATTTCTGGTGCAGGAAGTGTATGCATGGGTGGTGGTATTGAAACAAATATAGCAATTGGTCAACCAACAAGTCAATCAAGTACTACATATGACGGATTTTCTTCCAGGGCTGTAGATGGAAATACAAATGGAAGTTATTTTGGGGCTAATAGTGTAACCAATACAGCTGGCGGCTCTAATGATTGGTGGGAAGTGGATTTACAAGGCATTACTCATATCAGTTCTATTACATTGTGGAACAGAACTGATTGCTGTTCGGATCGTCTAGATAATTTTTATATAATTACTTCTGAATTACCATTTGCTTCACAAGACCTCTCAACTACTTTGAATGATCCAAATGTTTCTTCTATTTATGTATCGACCTTTCCAAATCCCTCCGGAAATTATGCAATAAATAGGTCCGCAAGATATATACGTATTCAGCTTTCAGGTTATACTACTTTAAACCTTGCGGAAGTTCAAGTGTTTAGTAAAGTTAAAACATTAACTTTAGCAGGTGCTGTAGGCAGCATACAATGGGAGTCGAGTGCTAATAACACAGATTGGACACCAATAGCAGGAGCAACCACAACTACTTATAATGTTCTAACTACCACTGCAGGCACATTTTACTATCGCGCAGTAGTAACCGGTTGCGGTACAGCTACTACAGCAACCGTAACGGTAATTGTTACTGTACCCGATGCCCCCACCGGGCTGTCGGCCACAGCAGGCATCAACGGGGCTTTTCTAACGTTCACGGCGCCTGCAAACAACGGGTGCGCTGCCACCATCACCAATTACCAGTACTCCACCGATAACGGAGCGAGCTGGACGGCAGTGAGCCCGGCTTCCTCTGCTACTAGCATACTAATTTCCGGCCTTAGCAATTGCACAGCATATAATATCCGGGTGAGGGCAGTAAACAGCGTGGGTGTCGGTGCAGCCTCCACGGCGGTTTCGGTTACACCCCGCACAGGAGTCGGTGCTGCAGGCATCAACTGGACCCTCCGCACTTCTGCGGCGGATAATGGTTGGTACGGCGTCACTTACGGCAACGGGCTGTTTGTGGCGCTGGCAATTACAGGCACAGGCAACCGTGTGATGACCAGCCCCGACGGCATTACCTGGACCCTCCGCACCTCTGCGGCGGATAATAACTGGGTGAGCGTCACCTATGGCAACGGCCTGTTTGTGGCGGTGGCTGTTTCCGGCACTGGCAACCGTGTGATGACCAGCCCCGACGGCATTACCTGGACCCTCCGCACATCGGCGGCGGATAATAACTGGAGAAGCGTCACCTACGGCAACGGGCTGTTTGTGGCGGTGGCAAATTCAGGCACGGGCAACCGTGTGATGACCAGCCCCGACGGCATTACCTGGACCCTCCGCAACTCTGCGGCGGATAATGAATGGTTCAGCGTCACCTACGGCAATGGCCTCTTTGTGGCGGTGGCGATTACAGGCACGGGCAACCGTGTGATGACCAGCCCCGACGGCATTACCTGGACCACCCGTACGGTGGCGGATAATGAATGGAGAAGCGTCACCTACGGCAATGGCCTCTTTGTGGCGGTGGCTCTAACAGGCACTGGCAACCGTGTGATGACCAGCCCCGACGGCATTACCTGGACCCTCCGCAGCTCAGCGGCGGATAATACCTGGGTGAGCGTCACCTATGGCAACGGCCTGTTTGTGGCGGTGGCTGTTTCCGGCACTGGCAACCGTGTGATGAGCAGCCCCGACGGCATTACCTGGACCATCCGCACATCTGCGGCGAATAATGACTGGGCCAGCGTCACCTACGGCAACGGGCTGTTTGTGGCGGTGGCAGTTACAGGCACGGGCAACCGTGTGATGACCAGTTCTGAATTGCTGGTACCGGACAGTCCGGTGATTGGCGGCATTATCCCTGCTGGTAATTATGCCACTGTGGCCTTTACAGCTCCTGCCAGTGTGGGCGGCTCGGCCATCAGCAATTATGAATACTCCATCAACGGCGGCAGCAGCTGGGTGACCCGCTCCCCGGTATCTGCGGTCAGTCCGCTTATTATTTCAGGTCTTACGCCGCTTACCACCTATCAGGTACAATTGCGTGCTTTGAATTCACAAGGCACAGGCTGCGCTTCGGCTACAACCAATGCTACGACCACGGCCATCACAGCCCCCGATGCCCCCACCGGGCTGTCGGCCGAACCAGGCATCAACGGGGCCTTGCTTACCTTCACGGCGCCTTCAAATAACGGCGGTAGCTTGATCACCAATTACCAGTACTCCACCGATAACGGAGCGAGCTGGACGGCAGTGAGCCCGGCTTCCACGAACACAACCATGATACTTACCGGCCTTAGCAATTGCACAGCATATAATATCCTGGTGCGGGCGGTTAACAGTGCAGGTGCCGGCGCACCATCCACGGCAGTTTCGGTTGAACCCCGCACAGGAGTCGCTGCAGGCACCAACTGGACCCTCCGCACCTCAGCGGCGGATAATTCCTGGAACAGTGTCACCTACGGCAACGGGCTGTTTGTGGCGTTGGCGACTACAGGCACAGGCAACCGTGTGATGACCAGCCCCGACGGCATTACCTGGACCATCCGCACTTCTGCGGCGAATAATAACTGGTACGGCGTCACCTACGGCAACGGGCTGTTTGTGGCGGTGGCGACTACAGGCACAGGCAACCGTGTGATGACCAGCCCCGACGGCATTACCTGGACCCTCCGCAACTCTGCGGCGGATAATCAATGGTTAAGCGTCACCTACGGCAATGGCCTCTTTGTGGCGGTGGCTCAAACCGGCGCGGGCAACCGTGTGATGACCAGCCCCGACGGCATTACCTGGACCCTCCGCACTTCTGCGGCGGATAATCAATGGACCAGCGTCACCTACGCCAACGGGTTGTTTGTGGCGGTGGCGAGTACAGGCACGGGCAACCGTGTGATGACCAGCCCCGACGGCATTACCTGGACCATCCGCACTTCTGCGGCGGATAATCAATGGTGGAGCGTCACCTACGGCAATGGCCTCTTTGTGGCGGTGGCTCTAACAGGCACTGGCAACCGTGTGATGACCAGCCCCGACGGCATTACCTGGACCAGCCGCAGCTCAGCGGCGGATAATGCCTGGGAGGGCGTCACCTACGGCAACGGACTGTTTGTGGCGGTGGCGTATACAGGCACGGGCAACCGTGTGATGACCAGCCCCGACGGCATTACCTGGACCATCCGCACTTCTGCGGCGGATAATAACTGGAGAAGAGTCACCTACGGCAATGGCCTCTTTGTGGCGGTGGCTCAAACCGGCACGGGCAACCGTGTGATGACCAGTTCTGAGTTACTGGTACCGGACAGGCCGGTGACCGGCGGTAATACACCATCCTACACCAGCATCGATGTAGCCTTCACAGCCCCTGCCAGCGTAGGCGGCTCGGCCATCAGCAACTATGAATATTCCATCAATGGTGGTAGCAGCTGGGTAACCCGCTCGCCGGCAGCTACCACCAGCCCGCTTACCATTAGCGGACTTTCAGAAGTCACCTCCTATCAGGTGCAGCTGCGTGCGGTGAACGCGCAGGGCAGCGGCTGCGCTTCTGCAACCGTGAATGTTACAACGCTTTCATCCTGTACACCTACTTCTTCAACAGAAACAGTGAGCGCCTGCGGCAGTTATACCTGGAACGGAACAACCTATACAACTTCTAACAATACAGCTACTTGGGTAACCACTAATGCAGGCGGCTGCGACAGTACCATAACGCTGAACCTTACCATTACGGCCCCGCCTGTGTGGTACCTGGATGCCGACAACGACAACTATTATACCGGCAGCAGCGTTACCCAGTGTGTAAGTCCGGGTGCCGGTTACCGCAGCAGCGGTTTGCTCGGTGGCAACGACTGCGACGATACGGATGCCTCGCTTTATCAGACTTATTCTGCCAAGGTGGATTCGGATGGTGATGGGTATTCAGTTGGCAGTACGCTGTCGGTATGTGGCGGTAGCGCTATACCTTCGGGATATGTGGCCTCCGGCTCATCGTTGGGCGAGGATTGCGATGATGCGAATGCAATAATTTGGCGAACAGGTAATTTCTATGATGATGCAGATGGTGATTTGTATCGCGTGGGATCCCTTCAATCGGTTTGTTATGGCGCTGCCACACCAACGGGATACATTACGTTCGGGGGCTCGTTGGGCGTCGACTGTAATGATGCCGATGCGACTGTTTGGACAAGCGCTTCATTCTATGCTGATACCGACGGAGATTTGTATTACACCGGTGCCGTTCAAACAATTTGCTACGGCGCAACGCCACCATCGGGCTACGTGCTTTCGAGTGCTTCACTAGGAACAGACTGCGATGATGCGAATGCAACAATTTGGCGAACAGGTAATTTCTATGAAGATGCAGATGGTGATTTGTATCGCGTGGGCACCGTTCAGACGTTCTGTTATGGAGCCAATGCGCCACCGGGGTATGTTTCTTCTTCTGCTGATTTGGGAGCAGATTGTGATGATTTCAATTCCAGCATATGGAGAACCGGAACTTTTTACACCGATGCCGATGGTGATTTTTACGGAGTGGGCTTATCCCAAACACTTTGTTATGGGGCTACTCCTCCTTCGGGATACGTTTTATCGGTGAGTTTTTTGGGAGTCGATTGCGACGATGCAAACGTCACTGTATGGCAGAGCGGCACGTTCTATACCGATACCGATGGCGATGGATATCACGGCAGTTCATCCACGGTTTGCTATGGCAGCGTGGTTCCCGGAGGTTTAACATCCACGCTGGGGAGTGATTGTAGTGATTCCAACTCGGCTATCAATCCTGCAGCGATTGAAGTCTGTGAAGATTTTATTGATAATGATTGTGATGGGGGAATAGATGAGAACTGTTCAACCTTGATAGGAAATGATTCGCCGACATATGCGGTGAATATGCAGTACAGTACAAATATGAACTACCCAAATTGCTATCCAATACAAGGGAATTTTTCAGGTTCAACAGATTCACCGGAATCCATAACCTTCACGGGTCCTGATGAATGGTATAAATTCACTGCACAATCAACGGCTGTCAGTATTACATTGACCAGCGCAGTAAACGACGATGTCATTGAACTGTATCAAAAGGTTGGTTCGGTGTATACGCTCATGGCAGGAGGTATTGAAAACGCGGGTTCAGGAGCAGGCGACTTTGAGCGATTGAATTATACAGGACTAACTCCAGGAGTTATTTACTATATTTCTGTAGGAGCAGCGAATGGAGCAGTGGGAGGTAGCTACTCACTTTGCATCCAGCATTTGATGTCAAGCACATGCGCATACACTGAGCCTGTAGGAGGCTTCAACTTGTGTAACAACTGGAAGGCAACGTATCGTGGAGCACCATCCAATGGTGTGACTTACACGTTTAACTTCACCGGTGTTGGCGGTAATGCAGCCACTCCATTTGCTACGACCACGTTGAGCGGAACCAATGGATTGACCACTATGTCGAATCCGGCATTTGGTCTTCGATATGGTGGCGAGTACGATGCAACAGTAGATGTTGTTTACACCCTTCAGCCATCAGCTGGTGCAGCGGAAGTAGTGACAGTAAATGGATCTTCAACGGGCAATTGCAACGATGTAACCATCATGGCTATTCCTGCCTTGGAAGTGTTGAATACCCAGCGTTGCCCTGCGACCTTGTTGCGCAGCAACTGGCTTCGTGCTATGCGTGTTAACCTGAGCGCAGCTGTTTGTGGTGTTACCAACTACACGTATGAGTTCACACAAGTAGCCGGCGCAACATCATGCAGCAGCGGCAACGTAAATGGATTGCCGATTACCCTTACGACATCTGCTTCATCACCATACTTGGGCTTAGGCGGTTTGCCGGCTTTGGGTAATGTGGGTGCATGGGATGTACGCATCCGTTCGAACTTCGGTAGCGGAGCATCAGCATATTCAAGTGCTTATGGTCCTACACAGCGCATTCAGGTTGCCGGTACATCGGCATCGGGTGAGTTGGAATACGAAATTGTGGATGCTGAGAAGGAAATGGATGCCGATATGGAAGCCACCTCTCTTTATCCGAATCCAAACAACGGAGACTTCGTGAACGTTAACTTGAGCGGCCTCGAAAAAGGTCAGTTGCAAGTTCGTGTGCTCGATGCAGCGGGTCGCGCAGTGACCGCACGCACGTTTGCAGTTGAAGGTTCATTGAACACAACACTCACCTTCGACGAGCAGTTGAGTGCAGGAGTGTACATGATTGAAACACTCAACGCTGGTCGCGTGCAAACGCAGCGTTTGGTGGTGCAGTAAAATCATTGAAAATAGAATATGAAAAGGGCCTCCGTAAGGGGGCCTTTTTTTTGGGGACTGGGGGCTGGGGACTGAGTGAGCCCTCATGATTTTGGTTGACGGGTTACCCACCTAAACCCCAAAGCGTGTGAATAAAGTTCTGGTTATAAAAATTAAGGCAGGATTTAGTTTCGATTCACCAATGCAAGCGGAGATACGCTCTGCTGAGGAGCAACCTGTCAAGGAATAGCGTTGGTCGACTGGAAAGGCATTAACAACCCAAGTGCTTCCAACGCTCTTCAGAGCTGCATCGCTTTCAGGTACGAATGGATTGATTACACTTTCGAATCCAACATTGGGATTGAGCGGATTTTTGCTTACTTTAAATGCCTTTGTTATTGAGTGGCACCAACAAAGGCAGGATAATCATTTGTTATTTTGCCAATGGAAAAGGACTTTAGCTTGCCTATTCTGTCGGATCAACCAATTCTTTATCAACTGATTATGCTCTTATTATGGAAAATATCGGATTGCAATACAAAATTTCATTACATTAAATTGTTTTGCAACATTGTTCTTTATCATTATGCCCAAAAAATTTTCGGATCAGATTAAATGTATTCTGTAATTTCCTATGTCTGCCTGACAGGTATGTTTTTACCTATGGTTGTTTTGTATTCCAACAAAGGTTATACAACACCCAACCGTTATTTGGCTGGTTTTTTGTTTTTCGCTTCCTTCTACCTACTCGCTAATTTTTACTTTTTCTTCGGGAAATCTCTTTCAATACTTGCCCTGTTTTCTACCACATACTCTCTTTTTTATTTAATCGGTCCTTTTGCGTTTTTATATACCCGGAGTATTCTTAAAGACAATGCAGACCTGAGCAAAACTGATTATTTTCATTTTGCCTTGTTCGCTGTCTCTTTTTTGGGTTCCATCTCCTATTTTTTTTCGGATTGGGAATATAAGCTGGCCGTCGCCAGCAACATTCAAAGTGAAACTTGGGATATGGCTTCATTTAAGCTAAACAAGATTATTCCCCATAAAATTGACCAGGCGCTTAATGTTTTACATACTTATTTCTATGCCATTGCTCTTTGGTATTTGCTTTGGGTTCACCGCCAAAGATTGATGAACCGGGTAACAAGCCGGCATTTAAGGATAGTTCGTAAGTGGCTTTTTTCCTTTGTAAGCATTTTTTCCATCATCGCCATCAATTTTACAGTGGCCATGGCCAACATGTGGATGTACGATGATAAGTCCGTCTTCCTGACAATGGCGGAAAACGCTCTTCTATTTGCTTCCATAATATATGTGTTCATGAATATGACGCTGATGGTATTTCCTACCATTTTGTATGGGTTGCCACTGGAGGGTATGGTCAACCTTGTAGATATTCAGGCTCGGCCATTGCTGCAGGATTTGAAAGCCAGCAATGATGTTGAGGGTAGCAAAATGGAATATCAAGACCCCTTTGCTCCTCAGGATGAACTCAAGTTATTTACCCCCGACTACCTTTCAGTAATAGAACAGGCAGTTTTATCCAGCATTGATCGCAAGTGCTTTATAAGTCCAGAATTCAAGCTGATTTCATTGTCTTTGGAAACGGGTATTCCTTCTCATCACCTGACGTATTTCTTTAACAACATCAAAGACATTTCATTCTCGGACTGGCGCAACGGCTTGCGTGTGGATTATGCGATGGAACTGATACACCGGGGTGATTCAGATATGCTATCGCTGGAGGGGATCGCAATGAATTCGGGATTCTCTTCCCAAAGCACCTTTATCCGCGCCTTTAAAAATCGCACTGGCAAGACCCCCAGCCAATACCTGAAGGACCATCAGGCTGCTCTGGATCCCGAGGAATAAGCGATGTATTCGCCTTCGTATTTTTGGTCATTTGCTTTTGAAAATATAGGTTGATATCCTATTCTATAAGCTACAAGTTGCTTTTCAAATACAGAATCGGCTGTAATCCTTACTGAATGTTTACCAATGTTCTGGTCAGGTAGTTTGTTCGAATACGTTTGAAAGTGATTGATTCACAGGTGTTTTTTTGAAGTAGCCTTTCAAATTGCATTCATTTTTAAAAATGAATGCAATCCGATTGTGTATTGTTTCTTCGGAATGTGAATTTTGCCGTGACTTTGAAATCTCTAAATCAGGTTTACCACACCAGAATGGTCGTGGGAACGTATCATAAAATCATCACGCAGTAAATAGTTATCATGAAAAAGCTTCAACTCCTCCTTGCCCTTGCTATTTGCTTTGCGTTTAACCTGCAGGCTCAAACCATCACCACCGGAACGGTGAGTACCAACGTATGTGCTGGAGCCACAATTAGTGTGCCCTATACCATTACAGGTAGTTTTACTGCCGGCAATGTATTTACGGCACAGCTTAGTAGTAGTGCTGGTGCATTTACCAGCCCGGTTGCTATTGGCACCCTTAGCAGTACGGCATCAGGAACCATCACAGCTACCATTCCTACCGCAACGGCACAGGGATCAGGATATCGTATTAGAGTTGTGAGCAGTGCACCGGTTATTACTGGTTCGACAAACGTTTCTAATATAACGGTCAATACAGCATCAGTTGCCGGTACTATTTCTGACGCAGGAAGTGTATACATTGGCAGTGAAATAAATATGGCACTAGGTAAACCAACAAGTCAATCATCTACTATAAATAGCGGTGTTTCTTCCAGGGCTGTAGATGGAAATACAGATGGATTTTATGGGAATAATAGCGTAACTAATACAGCTGGCGGCACAAATGATTGGTGGGAAGTGGATTTACAAGGTATTACTAATATCAGTTCTATTACATTGTGGAACAGAACTGATTGCTGTTTTGATCGTCTAAGTAATTTTTATATTCTTACTTCTGCAATACCATTTGCTTCAACAGCCCTCTCAACTACTTTGAATGATCCAAATGTTTCCTCTATTCATGTAACGAACTATCCAAATCCTTCCCAAAATTATGCAATAAATGGGTTCGCACGATATGTACGTATTCAGCTTTCATCTGCTAATCAATTAAACCTTGCGGAAGTTCAAGTGTTTAGTGAAGTTAAAACGCTATGTATTAATGCTACTACAGATAGAACATTAACATTGGCTAATTATACAGGAACAATCCAATGGCAATCATCCACTACTTTAACAGGTACTTATGCCAATATTGCGGGAGCAACATCTGCTACTTATGATGTAGTTACTACAACTGCAGGCACAACATACTATAGAGCAGTTGTAACCAGCGGGGCTTGTTCATCAAGTACTTCTATGCCATATGGGGTAACCATCATTACAGCACCAGTTGCCGGTACTATTTCTGGCGCAGGAAGTGTATGCATGGGCAGTGAAATAAATATGGCACTAGGTAAACCAACAAGCCAATCATCTACTGCAAATAGCGGTGTTTCTTCCAGGGCTGTAGATGGAAATACAAATGGAAATTATGCGAATAATAGCGTAACTAATACAGCTGGCGGCACAAATGATTGGTGGGAAGTGGATTTACAAGGTATTACTAATATCAGTTCTATTACATTGTGGAACAGAACTGATTGCTGTTTGGATCGTCTAAGTAATTTTTATATTCTTACTTCTGCAATACCATTTGCTTCAACAGCCCTCTCAACTACTTTGAATGATCCAAATGTTTCTTCTACTTATGTAACGAACCGTCCAAATCCTTCCGAAAATTATGCAATAAATAGGTTCGCACGATATGTACGTATTCAGCTTTCAGGTACTAATATCTTATCCCTTGCGGAAGTTCAAGTGTTTAGTAAAGTTAAAACGCTAACCTTAGCAGGTGCTGTAGGCAGCATCCAATGGGAGTCGAGTGCTAATAATACAGATTGGACACCAATAGCAGGAGCAACCACAACTACTTATTATGCTCCAACAACCACTGCAGGTACATTTTACTATCGCGCAGTAGTAAGCAATG
>Ga0315907_10004543_pt1 | contig 15559 bp, 12 predicted proteins | sample LakEriMetagenome_3_FD_203525 | JGI IMG/M metagenome (GOLD analysis project Ga0315907, IMG submission 203525) | Freshwater fungal communities from buoy surface, Lake Erie, Ohio, United States - Buoy 12 MA123 | ecosystem: Environmental > Aquatic > Freshwater > Lake > Lake biofilm | place: USA... | reverse complement strand
CCAGCCCCGAGTGGGCCCAGCGGGTGCAGGCCGTGCTGGAGGGGCTGGCGCGGCCGGTCACGCTGGTGGTGACGGCGCCTGATGCGCTGTGCCTGCCGGGCGCTGAGTCGGCTGTGCATCTTGCCGGGGCCGGGCGGCTTGAGCCGGGCGCCGCACCTGCCGCCGCGCCTTCAACCACTCCTCTGGCATCCGCCCCCGCTGCCACACCGGATGCCCTGGCCCTGCTGATGTACACCTCTGGCACCACCGGTGTGCCCAAGGGCGTGATGCTGACCCAGGCCAACCTCGCGGCCAATGCGCGGGCCATCAGTGCCGAGCATGCGCTGGCACCGGGTGACCGCGTGCTGGCGGTACTGCCGCTGTACCACATCAACGCCTTCGCCGTGACCATGCTGGCCCCGCTGGCGCATGGGGGCAGCCTGGCCATGCCCCCAAGGTTCTCTGCGGGCGCCTTCTGGCAGCAGGCCGTGGACACCGGCTGCACCTGGATTAACGTGGTGCCCACCATGATCAGCTACCTGCTGGAAGGGCCGGCGCCGCTGCGCGAGCGCACGCAAGGCATCCGCTTCTGCCGATCGGCCTCCTCAGCCCTGCCGCCCGAGCACCTCAAGGCCTTCGAAGAACGCTTCGGCATCGGCGTCATCGAGACCATGGGCCTGACCGAGACCGTGGCGCCCTCGTTCTCCAACCCGCTGGAGGCGTCGCAACGCAAGATCGGCTCTGTGGGCCGCGCCTCAGGCGGTGAAGCCCGCGTGGTGGATGCCGCCTTGCAGCCGGTGCCTGACGGCACCACGGGCGAGATCGTCATCCGCGGCCCGCACGTCATGCGCGGCTACTACAAGAACGACAAGGCCACGGCCGAAGCCTTCACGCCCGATGGCTGGCTGCGCACGGGCGACCTGGGCCATCGCGATGCCGATGGCTTCTTCTTCGTCACCGGCCGCATCAAGGAACTCATCATCAAGGGCGGCGAGAACATCGCCCCGCGCGAGATCGACGAGGCCCTGCTGCAGCACCCCGCCGTGCTGGAAGCCGCGGCCGTGGGCATTCCCGACAAGCACTACGGCCAGGAGATCCTGGCCTGCATCGTCCTGCGCGAGGGCATGCCCTGCACCGAGGCCGAGCTGCGCGCCTTCTGCCTGGACAAACTGGGCCGCTACAAGACCCCTGGCGTGTTCCGCTTCGTCACCGAACTGCCCCGCGGGCCCTCGGGCAAGGTGCAGCGCTTGAAGCTGGCGCAGTGATCAGACGCAGAAGCCTTCAGAGCGGTATTCCAGCTTCTTGCGCTTGAGGGCACCGCTCTTGTCCCGGATCTGCGTGGCGCAGTCAAGCGCCAGGCGGGCCCGCCTCCAGCCTCCGCCAGGAGTGAACGGGCCAATCCGAACGCGCCTGTCCCTGCTCGCCTCCAAACACGACACAGCCCGCGGCGAGCACATCGGGGTGGTGCTTGCTGAAGGCTTTGAGGCCCCTGAAGTAGTCCGGGTTCACGGTCGCGCCGGCCTTGATCTCGATGGCCTGGAGTCGGGGCCCTGAAGGCACCAGGAGGTCGACTTCATTGCCGTTGGAGTCGCGATAGAAATACATCTCGGCGGTCTGCCCTGCGTTGAGCCGGTCCTTCAGCGCTTCCATCACGATGAAGCTTTCGAACAGGCTGCCCCAGAGAGGATCCCGCGACACCTGACCAGGTTCGCGCAAACCCAGCAGCCAGCACGCCAGCCCCACGTCGACGAAGTAGAGCTTCGGCGCCTTGACCAGCCGCTTGCCGGCGTTGGTGAACCAGGGGGGCAGCAGGTGAACGATGTAGCTGGTCTGCAGCAGGTCGATCCAGGCGCGAGCCGTGGTGTGCGACACGCCGGCGTCGTTGCCGAGTTGGCTCAAGTTCAGCATCTGTCCCGTGCGGCCTGCACACAGGCGCACAAAGCGCTCGAAGCGCTGCAGATCCTGCACGGCAGCCAGTTCCCGCAGGTCACGCTGCACGTAGGTGGCGAAGTAATCCGCCAGGGCCTGGGAGGGGTCCAGCTGGCGATCGTGGATGCGCGGCAGGAAACCCTTGAGCAGCGTGGACGGCAGATCGGCTGAGGTGTCTGCCGGTCGAATTGCGCGCGCCTCGGCCAGAGTGAAAGGCAACAAGCGCAGCAAGGCCGTGCGGCCCGCCAGGGACTGCGAGACCTGGGTCATCAGTTCGAACTGGTGACTCCCGGTCAGGATGAAGCGACCTGGCCTCGGGTCCTCATCGACCATGCCCTGCAGATAGGAGGTGATGTCGGGCGCACGCTGAATCTCGTCCAGCACGGCACCCTCCGGAAACTGTGCAAGAAAGCCCCGCGGATCCTCCACGGCGAAGCGCCGCGTGTCGGGGTCTTCGAGGCTTGCGTAGGGCAGGTGCGAGAACTCGGCCTTCGCGATCGTGGTCTTGCCGCTTTGGCGTGGCCCGGTGAGGGTGACCACCGGGAACGAGGCAGCGAGACGACGCAAGACCGGGGTGATGGCGCGATGGATCATTCCCAGGATGCTAGCAGCTATTCACGCAAGTTGAAGAAAGTATCTTCAAGTTGCATAAAGGTGTGCCGCCTGTTCCGTGGGTCGCGCCGCAGGGGGCGAGGCGCGCGTGGTGGATCCCGCCCTGCTGCACACCGGGCGCGTTCCACTTCGTCACCGAACTGCCCCGCGGGCCCTCGGGCAAGGTGCAGCGATTGAAGCTGGCCGCGCTTACTCGTGCAACTCCAGCACCGTGACCCGCTGCGCTGCGGCCGGCCAGGTGCGGCCGACGACGCGTTCGTTGATCGTGCCCGAGCGGAACTCGCCCACCACGGCGCGTGCGGGGCCGTCGGGCAGCTTCAACTGGCTGCTGGCCACGCCGGCCACGCCGGGCGGGATGCCCGGTGCGGTGGCGCCGTCGAGCAGCACCGTGTCGCGCGGCAGCCCGAAGTAGCCGCGCGGCCGCACGAAGCGCACCATTGCGCCCGCTTGCGCGTCCGCCGGCGCCAGCCGCTCCGGCCGCAGGTGCACCAGCGAGGACGATCGTGCGAACGGCGCGCGGTACAGGTGGGCCGTGGCAAAGCCCTGGGCCGAGAGTTCGAACTCCAGCGCGGTGCGCGAATCCGTGACCAGCGGGCCCCAGCGGCCGTCTTCGCCCACGGTCTTGGTCAACAGCGCGGGGCCGCGGCGCTCGCCAGTGGCCGCATCTACGGCGTACACCGCGAGTTGGGCCCCCGGCAGCGGCAGGTTAGTCGCTCCGGCCGCAGTGAACCCGGTGACCAGGCCGTCCAGCGTCACGCGCGCCTCGGGCGTGATCGCCGCGGTGGCCGGGGCGCGGCCGGTGACGAACCCCCAGGCCTGGGCGAAGGCCTCGGCGTGGTAGCTCACCTCGCGGTGGTCGCGTGCGGGCAGCACCACGTTCTGCGCGCCCTTGAGCGCCGGCCCCTCGGCCGTGACGTTGGTGGGCGTGCCTCTCGCGCCAATCCACACACCGTCGGGCTGGGCGAACTTGTCGTTGTTGTCGGAGCGGATCGTCATCCACTTCAACCCGGGCGTCACTTCGTCGCCGTTCGGGCCCTTCGGCGCGTTCAGTGCGCTGAGGAAGGGGCCGGTGCCGTTGAACTCGTTGTTGGGGCGGAAGCCGGGGTTGGCCCAGACCCCGTGGTTCGGGGTGCCGCCCAGGATGGCGTGCGAGACCTTGCCAGCACAGCCTCCGTTGGCGATGCAGTCGCGAATCGCATTGCCGCCGCGCGAATTGGCCATCAGCACGACCTGCTTGGCGCCCGTAGCCGCGAGCACACGGTCGACTTCGGCGGCCAGGTGGCGGCGCTGGTCTGCCGTGCTGCTGCGGCCGACCTGCGCCTGCGTGTCGTCATCACGCGCCAGGGGGTAGGGCATGTTGACCGCGAACAGCCGTTCGCGGGGCCAGCCGTTGCTTTCCCAGCGCCAGACGCTGGTGTGCCACAGCGCGGCAGAGTCGCCGTTGCCGTGCACGAAGACGATCGGTGGCCGGTCGGCCCCCAGGCCGATCGGGGCCTGGGCGCAGCCTGCGGCCAGCAGCGCCGCGGCGGTGGCGAGGCTGAGGGTGATGGCGCGGCGGTTCATGTGCAGGTTCATGCAGGGGTCTCCTTGCCGTGGGCGGGGGCTGGGAACAGGACGGCGGCCCCGGTGCCGCGGGAATGCGCTAAGTGGCGCGGAAATGCGCCGGGTAGACGATGGCGCTGGAAAGACAAACGGCCCCAAAGGGCCGTTGCAAATCATCGTGGTTGTTGGTGGGCGGTGCAGGGTTCGAACCTGCGACCCCTGCCGTGTGAAGGCAGTGCTCTACCGCTGAGCTAACCGCCCGGTCGGTTTCAACCGGAGTCACAAATTATGCCACCAGCGCGCTGCCTTCGCTTCAGGGCAGGGAGCGTGCGAGGATCGCGCCAATGGCGTGGTTGCGCTCTTGCGCCGGCAGGGCCCTCAGCCAGGGCAGGCGGCCGGCCACCATCAGGTCGGCCAGGCCATGGGCCAGGGCCCAGGCCGCCGCCACGTCGGCAGAGCCGGCGGCTTGCAGCAAGTGGGCCGGCGGGGCTCCGGTGGCGTGTTCCGGGGCGCCGGTGCTCAACAGGTGGCGGGCCTGTGAAGGCGTTGCGGGCGGTTGCGCCCGGGACGGTGCGGCGCCTTTCGATGTGACCCGCACCACGCCGTCGACAAGGGCGAAGAACGCTGCCTGCGCGCTGCTCTTGAGTTCGGGGTCGTCGTAGTCGGTGCGGTCGGAGCCGAACATCAGCCGGAACAGGGCCGGGTTCTCCAGGGCGAAGTTCACATAGCCTACCCCGATGGCCTCCATCTGGGCACGGGGTTCGGCCGGGGCCTGGCGTTGGAAATCCTGCTGGCGCGCGACGAAGCGCTGGAAGCCGCGCGTGGCCAGGGCGGTGAGCAGGCCATTGGCATCGCGAAAGTGGTGGGCCGGCGCGGCGTGGCTGACGCCGGCCCGCTTGGCCACACCCCGCAGCGAGAAGCCCTCGATGCCGTGTTCGCCCAGCTCGGCCTCCGCTGCGTCAAGCAGCGCGGCGCGCAGGGCACCGTGGTGGTAGCGGCGCTCCGGTGGCGACGGCTGATCTTCCGCAGTTCCTGCAGGCTTGTTCATGTGCGGACGTGGCGCGCTGGTTGTCGAGAAAGGGTCTCGAAAGACAGGGAGCGAAAGACGCAGCGAAAGAGTAACTTGACATTGTATAGATGGGCGCCTACAGTAATCTTTACGATGTCAAGACCAGGTCTCCTGACCCCTAACATCCGTTTCCAGTTCGCTCATCCGCTTGGAGCCCACCATGTCCTCAGTTCCATCCACTTTCGCCACTTCCTTCAAGTTCCGTGCGTCTGCCGTCTTGCAATGCTGGAGGCCGCTTCGCGCCGCTGTTGCACGTCGCGTCGAGGTGGCCCTGGATGCCTGTGGTGTCCGAGAGTCGTGGTCGCCCGCTTCCTCCCGAATCGCCCCAGCGCGGGCGGCGCGCACCGTCGCAGCGGTCGCCCTGGCTCTGTCAGCCTCGGGCTGTGCCTACGTCGCCGTGGCCACCGCCCCTGCCAAGCCTTCCAGCGCCACGCGTACGGCCCTCGCGTTGCAAGCCGATGCGGTCTTCTGGCAGACGCTGCATGCAGGCCGCTACGAGGACATCGGTCGGGCGCTGGAACTGAAGACCGCAGCCTATCTCGAGAACCCGGGCGACGCGCTGACGGCCGCACACGCTGGTTGGCTGCACATCTGGCGCCTGGCCGAGAGCGGACGCCTGGCGCAGGTGCCGGCCACCATCACCAACGACGCCGTCATGGCGCGCAAGTACTTCGAGGAGGCCGTGCGGCTGCAACCGAGCGAGGCGCGCTTCCAGGGTTTCCTGGGTTCGGCACTGCTGGCAGAAGGCTCCATCCACCGCGATGAGAAGCTCACCCGCCGGGGCTACTACACGCTGCTCGACAGCGTTGCCGCCTGGCCCGAGTTCAACCTCTTCACGGCCGGATACTCGATGTCGCGGCTGCCTGCCGATTCAGCGCGCTTCAAGGAGGCCCTGGAGATGCAGTGGCGAACGCTGGATCTTTGCGCTGGCCAGGCTCTCGACCGCCTGGATCCCGACTTCGGCAGGTACATGGCCCTGGCGACGACCAGCGGCCCCAAGCGCGCTTGCTGGAACTCGTGGATTGCCCCGCACAACTTTGAAGGATTCTTCCTGAACATGGGTGACATGCTGGTGAAAGCCGGCGATGTGGCCACGGCGAGAAAGATCTACGCCAACGCGCGCCACTCGCCGACCTACTCCGAATGGAAGCATCGATCACTGCTCGAGCAGCGCATCGCCCAGGCCCCCGACAACGTGCAAAGCTTCAACGCCGTTCACGGCAGTGAGGGTGGGGATGCCAAGCGCCAGATGGTCCAGACCACAGTGGCCTGCATGGCCTGCCATCAGCAATAGTGCGTCGGCGGTTCCGGGGCTGTGCGCTACCGTACGCCGCTTTGCCTGCGCGGCCGCAAGGCGGTGCGCGCGCCTGGTGGTGTTCCCCTTCGCGCAGGCCCTGATGGGCCGCCCGTTCCTGCCGGGCCTGGGGGCTTGAGGAATGGTCCCCCCGACAGGAATCGAACCTGTATCTAGCGCTTAGGAGGCGCTCGTTCTATCCATTGAACTACGGCGGGACGGGAAGGATTCTAGGCAGTCCGCGCTTTCGGGCCGCGGGCCCTGTCGAATTGACAGGCCTGGTCAGGCGAGACACACTCTAGTCCTTTAGAGGACTGACGATGTCGGCTGTTCGCCTTGTCCTGTCTGAACCCGGTCAGAGCCGCTACGGCGCCCTGGCGGCCGCCATGCGCGCGCGCATCGTCGCGGGCGAATGGCCTCCGGGCAGCACCATCCCTTCCGAGCAAACCCTCGCGGCTGAGCATGGTGTGGCGCTCGGCACGATGCGGCGGGCCCTTGACTTGTTGGCCGAGCAAGGCCTGGTAGAGCGCATTCACGGTCGCGGCACCTATGTCAGGCAGGGGCTGAGCGGCGCGCCGATGCTGCGCTTCTTCCGCTTCGGTGCCGCCGGCGGCGAAGCGCCCGCCTCGCGAATCCTGGCCCGCGACACGCTGGCCGCACCGGCCGAGGTCGCTCGCATGCTCGGTTGCGGTCCAGGGGAACAGGCCTTGCGGCTCAAGCGTCTGCGCTCCGTCGGCAGCCACCCTGCGTTGCATGAGGAGATCTGGCTGCCCTTGCCGCTCTTTTCGGCGCTGGCCGAGGGCAACCTGACCGGCTGGGGCGATCTGCTCTATCCGCTGTTTGCCGAGCGCTGCGGTGTCCACGTGCAGCGCGCTGTCGACACGATCGGCTTCGGGAATCTCAGCGCCGCGCATGCCCGGGCGCTGCGACTCCAGGCCGGTCACCCCTGTGCGCGCGTGCAACGTCAGGCTTTCGATCTGTCGGGCCGCTGCGTCGAGTGGCGCACCACGCTGGGTGACGCCAACGCCTTTCACTACACGGTCTCCATCACCTGAGGAAGCCCATGACACTGAAGATCTCAAACCGTCGCAGCATGCTCGCTGCGGGCGCCGCGCTGCTGGCGGCGCCGATGGGCCGCGCGTTCGCGGCCGGTGACATTGGCGGCGGCAAGCCGATCACGTTGCTGGTCAGCTACCCTGCCGGCGGGGGTGCCGACGTGATGGCGCGGCTCATCGCGCCGCGCATGGCCGACGCGCTGGGGCAGCCGGTCATCGTCGAGAACAAGCCCGGTGCCAGCGGCACGGTGGCAGCGGCGCAGGTGGCGCGCGCAGCGCCTGACGGACTGACCTTGCTGCTCGATGCTTCGTCGTTTGCGGTCAACCCGGCCCTGTTCGACAAGCTGCCGTACGACTCGGCAACCGCCTTCTTGCCGCTGGCGGTGCTGGCGCTCTACCCCAACGCCCTGGTGTGCACGCCCAGCTTCGAGGCGAAGTCTGTGGCCGATGTCCTGCGCCTGGCACGGGCCAAGCCGGGCACGCTGGCCTACGCGTCTTCCGGGAACGGCTCGGCCCAGCACCTGGCCGGGGCCTTGTTCGAGGCGATCGCCCAGGTGGACATGCTGCACGTGCCGTACCGCGGTGGCGGCCCCGCGCTGAACGACGTGATGGGCGGCCAGGTGCCGCTGTTCTTCGCCAACGTGGCATCGTCGCTCGGACACATCCAGTCCGGCCGCCTGCGCGCCCTGGCGGTCACCTCCAAATTGCGCTCGCGGGTGCTGCCCGACCTGCCGACGATGGAGGAGGCCGGGTTGAAGGGCTACGAGGTGCTCGAGTGGAATCCCGTGCTCGCCCCTGCCGGTACGCCGGCGCCTGTGCGCGCCAAGCTGGCCGCGGCGGTGCGCAAGGCCATGGCAGACCCCGAGGTGCTGGCGCGCGTGCGTGCGCTGGGCGGCGAGGTCTTCGGGGGAGGCGAGGCCGAGGCCGCCGTCTTCCTGAAGTCGCAGCAGGAACTGTGGGGCAAGGTCGTGCGTGATCGCCGCATCACCCGTGACTGAACCGGCGGGATCTCCCGTCGAGGACGTCGCTGCGGGCTGGGACTGTCATGTGCATGTCTTTGACGCCGCCGCGCCCGTGCGCCCCGGGCACTATGTGCCCCGACACAGCCCGCTGGCCGCGATCGAGCAGCAGGCCCGAATTCACGGCATCGGGCACCTCGTGCTGGTGCAGCCCAGCGTCTACGGTACCGACAACGCCGTGATGCTGCGGGCGCTGGCGGCAGCACCCGGCCGTCACCGGGGTGTCGCGGTGGTCGATGCCGGCATCACCGACCGTGAGCTTGACCGCCTTCACGGTGCCGGTGTGCGGGGCGTGCGTTTCAATCTCGTGTCACCTGCGGGCCATGAAGGTGACGTGGCACCTGCGCTGATGCGGCTGGCGCCTCGGCTGCGCGAGCGCGGCTGGCATGTGCAGTGGTACGTGAGGGCGCAGGAACTGCCCCGCCTGGTGAGCTGGCAGATGCAGACAGGCCTTGGCTTCGTGCTCGACCATCTTGCGGGCCTGGGGGCCGACATCCCCGAGATCCATCCCGCCTGGGAGGCGGCAAAGGCGCTGGCCGCTGCCGGCGCGTGGATCAAGCTGTCGGGCTGGTACCGCCTGGGTGCGGCAGAGCCCTATACCGTGCTGCAGCCCCACATCCAGCGTGTTGCCGCCCTGTTCGGGCCGCGCATGGTCTGCGGCTCGGACTGGCCGCACACCAGCTTCCCGCCCGAGCGCCTGCCGCCTTACGAGTCGACCTTGCTGGCCGTGCGGTCAGTGTTGAACGCCTCGCAACTCCAGGCCGTCCTGCACGAGCAGCCCGGCCAGCTCTATGGCTGAAGACCATGCGCCCGATTACCCCTGCCGCTACCGCTGCTGCAGGCGCCGGCCGCGGAGGGCGGGCTAAAGCTCCAGCGTCATGAACACGCTGAACGGGTCCGGCGCGTAGTCGCCAAACGGCCCGCAGTACACGAAGCCGAAGCGCTCGTACAGGCGCTGCGCAGGCTGGAAGGGCTCTGTAGTGCCGGTTTCCAGGCTCAGGCGCTGCATGCCCCGGGCACGTGCATCCTCGATCAGGTGCGCGAGCAGCGCACGGCCGGCGCCTCGGCCGCGCAGGTGGCGCGGCGTGCGCATGGACTTCACCTCGCCATGCCCGTTGCCCAGGTCCTTCAACGCCGCCGAGCCCAGCAGCAACGGGCCCTCCCAGGCCGTCCAGAAGGTGATGGCGGGCACCCGCAGACGGTCCAGGTCCAGCGCGTGCACGCTTTCCGGAGGCGACCAGGCGTACATGTCGTCCAGGTGCTCCTGCAGCAGGGCGTGTACCTGCGGGCGGCTCAGGTCGTCGATCTCGATGTGCATGGGGTGGCTTCGGAAGGGACCAGGCCGTGCTCGATGGCGTAGGCGGTCAAGGCCTCAGGACTGGTCAAGGCCAGCTTCTCATGAATGCGTGCGAGGCTGTTCATCACCGTCTTGGGCGCCAGTCCGATCTGCTCGGCGATGTCGGCCACGCCCAGACCCGCGGCCAGGCGGCGCAGGATGTGCAGTTCGCGGTCGGACAACTGCGCGTGGCGGGGCACGGCGACATCCCCGCTCAGGGTCAGGACCACGCGTTCGGTCAGCGCCGCGGGTACGTGGGCCCCGCCGCCGGCCACCCTGCGCACGGCGGCCACCAGTTCCTCGGCCGCCCGGTCCTTGGCGATGTAGCCATTCGCCCCGGCCTTGAAGGCCCGCAGGGCGTAGGCCTCTTCGGCATGCATGCTCAGCATCAGCAGCGGCATGCGCAGGCCCTGGGCGCGCAGCGCACGCACCAGTTCGATCCCGTTCATGTCGGGCATGGACATGTCCACGATGCCGATGTCAAAGGTCTGCACCGCCAGGAGGTCCAGCGCCGCCTGCGCGCCCGGCGCGCTGTGCACCTGCCACTTCTCATCGGCGCCGGTCAGGATCCGGATCAAGCCCTCACGCACCGTCGCATGATCGTCCACCACCAGCACCTTCAAGGGGGAGGTCACGCCGACCCTTCTGCGGTGTCGATGGGCAGGCGCACGGTCATCCGGGCGCCGCTGCCCGGGGCGTTCTCCAGGACGAGCGTGCCGCCGCACAGGTTCACGCGCTCGAGCAGGCCGCGCAGGCCCCAGGAGTCGGTCCGCTCCAGGGCGTCCTCGGGCAGCCCGACACCGTTGTCCTCCACCTTCAGCACGGTCTCGCGGCCCTGGGTCCGCAGGTCGATGCTCACGTCCGTGGCGTGCGCATGGCGGGCCACGTTGGTCAGGGCCTCTTGCACGATGCGGTACAGCGCCGTGGCCACGCTGGGCTGGATCGGCGGATCGGCTTCATCGTGCCGGACGGTGACCTCGATGCCCATGCGGGCGGCTGCCGTGCGCGCCAGAGACTCCACCGCGGCATTCAGGCCCAGGTCGTCCAGCATCAACGGCCGCAGGTCGTCGGAGATTCGACGCACGGCCACCATGGTCTCGTCGATCAGGGCCTTCATGGAGGCGATGCGTTGCGCTTGGGCGGCCTCTCTGGCGACGAGGGCCAGGCTGGCGAGTTCCAGTTGCAAGGCGGTGAGCAGCTGCCCGAGTTCGTCGTGCATGCCTCGCGCGATGCGCAGCCGCTCTTCTTCCCGCGCGTCCACCAGGCTGACGGCCCAGGCCCGCAAGGCCTCCGGGCTGGGCGGCCCCGGCGCATGCAAGGCCCGTCTTTCCGCGAAGGGCGGACTGGCGTCCGTGGGCGTGCGCTGGTCTTGGGGCACCGGGCGGGGAGGCGTGTTGGGGGCGAGGGTCACAGAGGTATCGAAGGCATCAGCAGCAGGCAGCCCGCACGGCACGGGGCGTGAGGACAGGCCTGAACGTGCGCGTCAACAAGGCATTGCAGGCCCGTGCCATGTTCAGAAGCTGGTGCTCTCCAGCATCACGGTCGCTCGATGTTAGCCCGGTACCCGGGTCTTGTCAGGGCCTATCTTGCGACGCGGGTCAGGTGCATTCGCTACATTCGGCCATGGCATCAGCCCATTCGTCACCGCCAGCGGCTGCGGGCGCTTCCACCGTCAGTGGCGGGCAGAGTTCCCCACCCTTGGCCTCGCGGGAAGGCGCGTTGGCGGGCCTGGTGGCCATCGGGGCATCGGCGGGCGGGCTGCCGGCGCTGGAGGAATTCATCGCCAGTGTGCCCCTCCAGGCCGGCCTGGCCTGGGTGGTGGTGCAGCACCTGGACCCCACGCGCGAGACCGTGCTGGTGCAGCTGCTCCAGCGAAGCACACGGCTGGCGGTGTGCGAAGCGGTGGAAGGTCTGCGTGTGAGCCCGGACACTGTCTATGTGATCCCACCCAACGCCACGCTGACCTTGATCGACGGGCATCTGCACGTGGCCGTGCCGCGGCAGCCGCGCGGCCAGCGCCATCCCATCGACGACATGTTCGAGTCGGTGTCGCGGGTGCTGGGGCCCCGGTCTGCGGGGGTGGTGTTGTCAGGCACCGGGTCCGATGGCACCCGTGGCCTGCGCTTGATCCATGCGGCGGGCGGGGTCACGGCGGCGCAGCAACCTGACACCGCGCAGTTCGATGCCATGCCCCGCAGTGCCGTGCAGACCGGTGTGGTGGATCTGGTGGCCCCGCCCGCCCGCCTGCCGGGGGCGCTGGTAGTGGCCCTGGCCAGCCGGGCGGGCGCCGCCAGCCCCGCCATTGCAAGCCCTGACCTGATGGAGGATGCAGATCTCGAGGCGGCGCAGCACGACCGGCAGCACCTGGTGGCGATCCTGCGCCTGCTGCAGTCGCGCGGTTGCCATGACTTCTTCCTCTACAAGCGCAGCACGCTGCTGCGACGGATTCAGCGCCGCATGGGCATCCACCACATCGCCACGATGCAGGCCTATGCGAGGCTGCTGTCGCGCGACGCCGCCGAACTGGACCTGCTGGCCAAGGAGTTGCTGATCGGCGTGACCGCCTTCTTCCGCGACACCCCCGTGTGGCAGGCCCTGAAGCAGGACGTGCTGCCGTCGCTGCTGAAGGCGCATGGCGACGGCTGGCACCTGCGCGCCTGGGTGGCGGGTTGTTCCACGGGGGAGGAGGCCTACTCGCTGGCCATCACCTTCCGTGAGGTGCTGGAGACCTTGCCGGCTCTGGCCAACTGCACGCTGCAGGTCTTCGCCACCGATCTGAGCAAGGACGCCATCGATCGGGCACGCCGCGGGGTGTACCCCGCCTCCATCAGCGGCGAGGTCTCCGCACAGCGCCTGGCGCGCTTCTTCACCCCGTTGCAGGGGGGCTGGCGCATCGCCAAGGAGGTGCGCGAGATGGTGGTCTTCGCACCGCACGACCTGAACGTGGACCCGCCCTTCACCCGTCTGGACCTGCTGAGCTGCCGCAATCTGCTGATCTACCTGACCGCGCCCCTGCAACGCCGCCTGCTGCCGCTGTTCCACTACAGCCTGCGGCCCAACGGGGCGCTGCTGCTGGGAAGCTCAGAGACCATCGGCCGATTCGATGACCTGTTCGAGACCAGCGACGCCCGCTTGCGTCTGTACCGCCGCCGCAGCGTGGCCAGGCCCTTGCCCGTCCCCGATTTTTCCTTCCGGCCGGTGGTTCTCGCGCCGGAGCCTGCCCCCAAGGAGTCCGTCTTGCCTTCAGAAGAACCCAGTTCGCCGCCCAGCCTGCAGGTCATCGTGGAGGGCTACCTGATGCAGCAGTGGGCCCCACCGTCTGTGCTGGTGAACGAGCGCGGCGACATCCTGTACGTCAACGGCCGCACGGGCCGATACCTCGAACCCGCCGCCGGCAAGGCCAACTGGAATGTGCACGTCATGGCCCGCGAAGGCCTGCGCGCGCCGCTGGTGGCCGCCATGCAACAGGCCGCCACCCAGCGCGCTCCTGTCGAGGTGCACGACGTGCCGCTGGAAAGCCCCACCGGGCCGCCTGCGGTGGACTTGAGCGTGCAGGCCATGGAGGAGGTGTCCGGCCTGAAGGGCCTGCTGCTCATCGTCTTCCGCGAACTCGCGATGCCCACCAAGGGCCAGCCCCGCCGCCGCACGCGCAGCGCCGTACACCAGGAGCTGGAGAACGAATTGCAGCGCGCGCGCGAGGAGGCACAGTCGCTGCGCGAGGAGATGCGCGCTTCGCAAGAGGAACTGCAAGCGGCCAACGAGGAACTTCAGTCCACCAACGAGGAACTGCAATCCACCAACGAGGAGCTCAACAGCTCCAAGGAGGAGATGCAGGCCATGAACGAGGAACTGCAGGCGGTGAACGCCGAGCTGCAGGCCAAGCTGGACGATCTGGCCACGGCGCAGAGCGACATGCGCAACCTGCTCAACAGCACCGACATCGCCACGCTCTTTCTCGACAAGAGTCTGCAAGTGCGGCGCTTCACCGAGCGGGCCCGCAAGGTCATCAGCCTGCGCGATGGGGACGTCGGCCGCCCGCTGGGCGACTTGACCACCAGCCTGGACTACCCCACGCTGGAAGAAGACGTGCGCGAAATGCTACGCACGCTGGTGGTTTCGGAGAAACAGGTGAGCAGCCGTGAGGGCCGCTGGTACGCGGTGAGGATCATGCCCTACCGCACCCACGACGACGTGATCGACGGCGCCGTGATCACCTTCGTGGACGTGAGCGCGGCCAAGGGCATCGCGCCCGCCTGACCGGGGGCAGGCCCCGTATCAGGCCGCCGGCTGCACCGTGCCGCTGCAGGCGCCCAGGCCGATGCGCCGCACGCCGGGTTTTTCGCCCCAGGCGCGCAGGGTCAGGGTGTCGCCGTCCTGCAGGAAGGTGCGGGTCTCGCCGCCCGGCAAGGTGAGGGGCGACTTGCCGCCGCCGCTCAACTCCAGCAGCGATCCGGCCTGCGCCGGCCCGGGGCCGGACAGCGTGCCTGTGCCCAGCAGGTCGCCAGGCTGCAGGTTGCACCCGCCCATCGTGTGGTGCGTCACCAGTTGCGCCAGCGTCCACCAGGCGGCCTCGGTCCAGCGGCCGCGCGACAGACGCTGCGGTGGCAGGCCGGCCGCGCGCATGGCGGCGGTCTGCAGTTCCACCTCCAGCGTCAGGTCGAAGGCGCCGCACGCCTGGTTGGCTTCGCCCTCCAGATAGGGCAGGGTGCCGGGGTCGCCGCCTTCGATGGCCGGGCGGGTGAAGGCCGTTCGAAACGGTGCCAGCGCCTCCATCGTCACCACCCAGGGCGAGAGGGTGCTGGCAAAGTTCTTGGCCAGGAAGGGGCCCAGTGGCTGGTACTCCCAGGCCTGCACGTCACGCGCCGACCAGTCGTTGAGCAGCACCAGTCCGAACAGGTGGTCTTCCGCCTGCGCCAGCGGCACGCGTGTGCCCAGCGCGTTGCCGGTGCCGATGAGCGCACCCAGCTCCAGCTCGTAATCCAGCCGCTGGCAGGGGCCGACGGTGGGTGTCTCGGCCGTGGGTGCTTTCAGCTGGCCCAGCGGGCGGCGCACGGGTGTGCCGCTGACGATGAGCGAGGAGGCCCGGCCGTGGTAGCCGATGGGCACCCACTTGTAGTTGGGCAGCAGGGGGTTGTCCGGGCGGAACAGCTTGCCTACGGTGGTGGCGTGGTGGATGCCGGTGTAGAAGTCGGTGTAGTCGCCCACGCTGCAGGGCAGTTGCATGACGCAGTCGGCCTGCGCGCGCAGGCAGGGCTGCAGCGCGTTCTGCAGCGGGCTGCCCTGTGCCAGCGCGGCGCTGAGCCAGGCGCGCAGGCTGCGCCGGACCGCCGGGCCCAGGGCCATGAAGGCGTTCAGGTCACCGCCCGCCAGGGGTGCCAGCCCGTCGCGCAGGGTGTCGAGCCTGGCGGTGTCCGGCGTGAGCGCCCACGCGGGCGAGCCGCTGGTCAGCAGCGCGTGCTGCACCAGCCGCAGGTCCAGCACCTGGTCACCGATGGCGATGCCCATGCGGGGCGTGCCTGCCGTGTCATGCGCCGCCACCGAAGGCGCCGTGAAGCACCCGAAGGGCAGGTTCTGCAGGGGAAAGTCGGTGTCTTCGGCGTTGGCCAAGGCCACCCAGCTGCGCAGCGCGGGGTGGTGCGTCGCGTCAAGCAAGGGGTTCATGCCTGCTCCGCCTCAGGCGTGAACTCGCGGCGATGGAAGAACTCGGCGTGTTTGGGCGCCTTC
>Ga0315907_10004541_pt1 | contig 15565 bp, 34 predicted proteins | sample LakEriMetagenome_3_FD_203525 | JGI IMG/M metagenome (GOLD analysis project Ga0315907, IMG submission 203525) | Freshwater fungal communities from buoy surface, Lake Erie, Ohio, United States - Buoy 12 MA123 | ecosystem: Environmental > Aquatic > Freshwater > Lake > Lake biofilm | place: USA... | reverse complement strand
AACGATAGTCCTGTATCTAACTTCACGGACATAACAGAAATCTTCAAATTGATTAGGAAATACGTAAGAGAAGATAGTATAGTTAAAATGATGAAAGACGACGAAAAGGACGGATTATATGAAACTGAATGAATTGGGATTCTTGTAGGTTCATATTACTATATTTCTAATTTGTTTACCTCTCATTCTTTCAGTGGTCTGACCAGAATAAAATGATTCACCCATAATAAATATTCTTTTTCCTTTATGTTCTTCCAAGAACGATAAAATAAATTCCATTGCCGTTAACACAGTATCTACCATTTCGTATTGAAAATCATCTTGGTTAATAAGTTCTTTTCTTATAGAATTAAATTTTGAAGTCAACTGGTGTTCTATAATTTTATATACCGTATTTGTTCTTGTAATAAACTGTTTCCCATCAATTGTAATCAAAGGAGAGTCAATTATTTCAAATTCGTATGTTGTATCTCTCCTTATTATTGTCTCAATTTGATACTCTAATATTTCGTTAAGTTCTTCTTGTAGGTTCATTTTGTTATATCTATATACCAAACTTTTATTGGTTCTATTCCCATCTGTAATGCCGTTGATGTTCTTTTAAATCCACCTATTAAAACATAGTCATTACCGTCTTTTTGTGTGAAGTATTTTACAACAAATGCTGCTGGTAGTTTTCTTTCTTCACCCCTTTTTGCGTATTCTCTATATTGTTCTATATTTCCCGCTAATCTCATTGGGTCTTCTTCTCCTGAATCTTTTAGTCTTTGTGATACTCTTGACGATACACCTTTTTCTGGTGATTTACTCCACAAAAAATCTGTAATTTTCCCCATATAATCTGTGTTGTTAACATTGTCAACATATTCACCTGTTTCTGGATCTGTTCCTTTCCATACCTTCATTTCACCAAGACCGAAGAATTTATACCCTTCTTCTATACATTGTTGGTTATTCATTAAAATACCTTTTAGTATATCCCATTCACCTTCACCTGAAACAATTGTTTCCGTAACATTTTGGTTTAACAATATATCTTTAATTTCACTTTCACTTTCTATTTCTTCACCTTTAACAAATTCGGCAATTGTTTTAAATGTGTTTGGCATAATATTGTATATGGTATCGTAATTATCTGGATTGAAGAACTCTTTACTGTTAAATCTACCAGGATTACCCAATAACTCACTTAATTCTTGTGTAAAATATTCCTTTGTTGGGTATTCCCATTCAACTTTGTATGGGTTTGTAACTTCAGTAAGAAGTCCCATCATTTGTTTAATTCTTGATATGTTTTCTTGTAGGTTCATATTAGGATAAATAATCAAAATCTTCATTTATTATAAATTTAGGCGGTATTAGTCCTTTATATGAGATAGTTCCCCAGATATCAATACTTTCTATTATTTTATCTTCATCCGTTCTGAATTTATTCCATTTATATAGATTCATAATATAATCATCGTCCCAAGTTATTTTATTTGGGTTTAATTGTGTAATATCTATTGTTAACCTAACGATTGGTTTTTCTTCTTCTTCCCCATTTTCGTAGTATTCATCCATAAGATTCATTAAATCCTGTGGTAAGTTTGCTCCATATAAACTGGATTTATTTGTTAAAAATATTCCTTCAATACCATCTTTATAAAAAGAATTTGGGTTTTTTCTTGGAATCAATCCCTCTTCTTCAATGTCGTCCAAATTATAAGTCGGTGTGTAATGATACAGATATTTACCCTCAATAAGATATGGTTTTAATCTGTTTAATATTCTTCTTATGTTTTCTTGTAGGTTCATAAATAATCTAATTTTGATTTAACAAAATCAACCAGAGGTTTTTCAATTTTTACATAAAAGTCCCAATATTGTTGTTCTGTTTCATTATTAAATTTGAATGATTTTTTAGAGGCAATAAATTGTCTTACGGTATCGTATATTGCATCAATTTTATGGTAATCAGAATCAATTAAACTTTTTACATCAAAAACTAAATCATCTAAATCTTCCATACTTACCCTTCTTCTAATGTATATTGGTAGTTCACTTTCTTCCCTTAATATTCTTCTTATGGATTCTTGTAGGTTCATATTAAAATAAATATTTCAAAATGTTGTTTGGTAAATATAAAATGATTACTTTTGTAAAATGAAAAACAATAAATTATTTTTGGACGACATAAGAATCCCAAAAGACGCAATAACATTAATACCATCTTCATTCAATAAATTTTATTGGGAGAATGATTGGGATATTGTAAAAAACTACGATGAGTTTGTTCAATACATTGAGGTTAATGGTGTTCCAGAGTTTGTTTCATTCGACCACGACTTGGCTGATTTTCATTATGACTTTAAACCTGAAGATTATGAAAATATGTCCGAAGATGAAATGGTTATGAAATTTGGTTCTATGGAAAAAACTGGACTTGATTGTGCAAAGTTCCTTGTTGAATATTGTGCGGATGAAAACATATCATTACCAAAGTATTTGGTTCATTCAGCAAATCCTGCGGGAAAAGAGAATATTGAGAAATTTTTAGAAAACGCAAAAAAACATTTAAGTATATAATATGGACTTAACTAAACTTACAATGGACGAACTTATTTCTTTAAGAAATAAAATTGAAGGACTTATTCATTCTTATGATGATGGGTATATATACATTTGTTCTGTTCGTCAGTTCGGTAGTGTATGGGAAGAAAGACCCAAAAGTTTCCATTCATTAAGAGAACTTTGTGATTCATATAATGGAGATAATGGTATTGTTGATGTTTATACTAACAACCCAAATTTAGAATTTCCTGAAATGGAGTTTTATAATTATGGTGATGTTATGTATATTAAATCTGAGGATGATTATAGAGAGTGGATTAAACACACTAAGGCTAAAAATCTTATTGAAGATGTAACACAACGACTTGATGAGTGGGAAAATAAGGATAGTGTACCATTTCAATACCGACCATCTTTTGCTCCACATTGGACAAGAGAAGATGTTAATGAATGGATTGAAGAATTTGAAAATACCAAGTGGGATTTCACCCCACCTGTATCAATGAAAGGAGAAGAATAAGATGACAGACGAAGAATTTTGCCAATTATATAGTTCATATTACGGAGAAAAGATAGATAAAGTAGGTCAAGTTGTACAAGAAGTACTGACTGGTGAAGAACTAAAAGAAATAATAGAATTTTTTATTAAACAATCTAAATCAGAATAAGATATGGAAAATAAGAATAGCGTAGCATATGTAGGAAAAATAGGTTCTGTAGTAGAGATACCAGGTGCTGATAATATAGAACTTGTACTTGTTGGTGGGTGGCAAGCCATAACCAAAAAAGGTGAATACCAAGAAGGTGATTTGGTTGTTGTTGCAACTACTGATGCTGTTATACCACAGGAACTTTCTGATGATATGGGTGTTACCAATTACCTACGAAAAGGACAACGTGTAAGAACCGTAAAGCTTCGTAAAGTTTACTCTGAATGCTTGTTAATACCTTTTAAGTATGTCTTCAAATCAGTAACCGCACAAAGTGGATTTGTTGAAGGTCAAGACATGATGGACGTGTTAAAGATATTTAAGTATGAACCACCAGTTAAAATGGTAACTTTGGGTGGAGGTAAGAAAGTTAGATACCACCAAAACCCAAACTTTCATATCTATTACAAGTTTCCAAATATGAAGAACGTCCCTGATATGTTCAATGAGGAAGATGAGGTTGTTATAACCCGTAAGATACACGGAACAAATGCTCGTTATGGTATAGTTAGAAAGAAAAAACTATCTCTTTGGGATAAAGTAAGAAAGTTCTTTGGTAATGAGTGGGTTGCCTTTGAGTATGTTTACGGAAGCCACAACGTTGAAAAGGGTTCTGATAGTCAAGGATTCTATGAAACTGATGTATGGGGAGAAGTTGCTGATATGTATGACATACGAAATAAGTTGTGGGAACACGTAAAAGATACTTACGAACCATATGATTTGGAACAAGGTTTTATAATATATGGTGAAATATATGGATTGGGAATCCAAAAAAACTATGATTACGGTATGAATACTTTGAAATTCGCAGGATTTGACGTTGAGGTGGATGGAATCTATCAACAACATATAGCAGAAAAGGCACACTTTAACTGCTTAGAACTTCCAAGAGTCGAGGTTTTATACAAAGGAACTTGGAGTAAAGAAGAACAAGATAAACACGTATTTAATAACTTTGTAATGGGAACTAAAGTTCCACACGAAGGTGTTGTTGTTAAATCTGTGACTGGTGAGCGTAGTAAAGTGGCGAAGATAATAAATCCTGACTACCTCATCTACGGAGAAAAAAATAATGTTGGTGACTCCCATTGATGGAGTTGTTTATTATATTTATATTTTTAACATGAAACAAATTAGATATCACGCAGATTTTTTTATAAATAGACTTGCAAATGAATGGTTGAAAAATGGTAAAATTATAATCGGTTGTGATTTAGATGACACGATTATCCCTTACAACGAAGAACTGAAGAAACATTGTAAAAAGGTTGTTGATTTGATTTTGGAATGTCAAAAAGAAGGAATCGTATTCTTGATTAATACCGCAAGAGGTGAACAACAACTTGAAATTGCAAAAGAACAAGTTGAAAAGTTGGGAATTGAAGTTCATGGAGTTAATCAAATGCACCCTGAATGGGGTAAACCATATGGGATTAATGGTAAAATTTATGCAAACATATTCCTCGACGATAGAGGTGGAATCAAATCTACATATTGGGATTTATCGGAAGTATTGTCAATAGTTAAGAGAGAAAGAAAACAGACTAAATCATAATATTTATTATTGTGGGGTATAATCTTTAAAAATATAAAAATGTCAATTTCAAAAAACCATAAAATGGATGTCAATAATTTGTCTTTGATAAAATTTGACATGGATATCAAAACATCAGAAATAATTGAAATAATGTTGTTTAAATTATCAGACAATGAAATTGAAACAATTAATTTTTTAACAAACAAAGTACCATTCAGGTCATCTATGGAAGAAGATGAGACTTATTGGGACATGATTTTTTTTGACGATAAAGCAAAAAACTATTTGTGTGAAATATTGGATAAGTATGGGGTTGAATATAATTGTAATGATATAACTGATTTATACTATCAAAAATCAAAAGAAATTGACAAAACTTTAATAAAAGAAATTGATGATTTTTTGGATGACAACTTGAATATTGATTTTATTTTGGATAAAATTAGTTCACAAGGTATGTGTAGTTTGAAAAAATATGAATTAGAATACTTGAATCGAGAATCAAAAAAACAAAAATGAAAAACGAAAGACAAATTATTTTTGGTGTTTATGAAAAAGGAAATAATTGTGATTCATACACAGGATATTTTAAACACGAGGAAGATGCTAGAAAAGAATTAAAATCTCAAATGGGAAGACTTAAAGAAGAATTGGGTATTTTGGACTTGGAAGTAAAAAACGATAGAGTTGTAAAAGTAGATGGAAGAACAGAAGAGATATTTTTTATTATTCACCCAATTGTATTAAGATAAGATTATGGGACTAAAACATTTAAGAGAACAAAACAAAGATTTAAATTTCAATGTAATCGATATTTTGTCAAAATTCGATCCAACTGAAACCAACAAAATGACACCTTTTCTATTGAAGATGTTCAAGGAAAGGGTTAAAAATATGGAATGGTGGGAATCAAATGATGGAAGACAGGATTATTTTAATAGTGTTACATCCAAATTAGATGGTGTTGAAAAACATTTAACATCATATATTATTGGTTCTTTTATTAATCCTGACATTATAGAAAGATTACCAAAATTTGTTGAATTTTTAGATAAAGGATTAATTGAACAAAATGATATATTAAAGTATTCAAAACCAGAAGATTTTAATACAGAGTTCGAAAAAGCTATTATCAAAGATTTGACAAAAAAATCCAAAAAAGAAGTCATGGTTGTTCACGATGATGACGAATGGTTTTTTATAAAACCACTTACTCGTGACGCTTCCGTCACTTATGGTTACGGTAGTAAATGGTGTACTGCTATGGTTAATGATTCTGAATACTTTTACAAGTACTCTTATGAAGGAGTTTTGATATACATCTTCAACAAGAAGACAGGAAGAAAGTTTGGGATATATAGTAATAAATCAACAAAAATTGGAATATTTGATGAGTTAGATAATCAAATAGATTCTTTTGAGACTGGATTAAATATTGATTTGATTCGCAAACTTTTCAGTTTATTAGATTTGAATACACAATCTGAAAACTATAAATTGTTTTCTATTGAAGAAAAAATGAAATCTAAAAATTACATTCCTATTAGTTATGATGTTACAAGACGAATATTTGAAACACCGATAGATGAATTACCAATGATGACAATGCCTGAGGAAATATATCCATTGGAAAGTGATAGTTTGCCGTTGGAAAATAATGATACAACAATTAACATTCATGCAACACCAAGAAGAGCATTAAGAAGGATTCCTCACCCAACAATCTCAGCAATGAGAGGTTTAATAAATCCAAATAGAGATAGAGTGATTGATGATAATCATTTTGATGATCTACCATAACAAAAGTTTGTAATAATAATTTTTTATTTATATCTTTGACTTATGAAAATGGGTAAAAGAAAATACAGGATGGTTCTTGATGATAGAAAGTATGTAATTGAGAAAAAAGTGGATTTAATATTATTCAAGTTTTGGAGTAGGAATTATTTGTGGGGAGAAAAACAAAAATATTACGAAACAGAAGAATTAAAATTGGCAAGAAAAATATTAAGTATTCTGAATGGAATTGAATATAGACAAAAAGTAAAATAAATATAAACCCCTCTTTGAGGGGTTTTTTATTAATTGAACATTTTCTTAGTTCTTTTTTTCCTGTGAAATGAAATGACAAATCTATGAACCTCTTCTTGTATTTGACCCAATAAAAATCCCATTTCACTTTTTGGTAATGAATGAGACAGTCCGTCTACAGTGTGGATTGTTTGTGACTTATGGTTATCATCTTTTGATATAGAAATTAAATCAATACGACCCAATAAACCTAATTCTTCGAACACTTTCTTAGAAGTTGACAATTGACCTTTACCACCATCAATTATAACTAAAGAAGGAAGTTCTTTTTTTTCATTCAAAAGACGTTTGAATCTTCTACTTAAAACTTCTGTAAATGATTGATAATCATCCGCCTTGTCTGTTGAATTAATATTGAATTTACGGTAATTAGTTTTATCTTCCTTACCATTTTTATATCTCACCAACGCAGAGACTTGGCAATCTCCGTTTGTGTGTGAATTGTCAAATGCTTCTATCAAAGTAGGAATATTGACTAAGTTCATTTGTTGTTTGAAAGTTCTTGCTACGTCATTATATTTTCTAACTCGGTAAGGCTCAAGTTGAGACATTAAAGATTGCAAACAATCCAATTTAAGTTTGACCATTTGAGCTTTTTCAAACTCCTGAATCTTTGAGAATTGATTCATCTCCCGATTTAATTTCCTTTCCAACGAAGAGTAATCAAATGAAAAAATATTTTTTACAAATGATATATTCTTTTTGTAATTCAATATCAGTTCATAGGCAATACAAGGTGCATCACACTTCATTATGTGAAATTCTAAACAAGGTTTGAACTTTTCTGACTCAATGTTTTCTTTTGTCAAATCATAGGAACAAGTTCGTAGGTTGATGATATCTAAAACTTTTTCACAAATTTCATAACACACGTTTGAACTAGTTGTTGTCAAAAGAATATCACCGTTCAAATTAGTTTTGTTACATACGATAAGTCTTGGAAAGTTTTCTTTTGTTAAACAAATAAACCACTTTCTTGATTTATCATCTTTAGATTTTATGTTGTATTTAGGTTTATAGGATTTTATAAGTTCGTCCTCAAGTATCAGAGCTTGAGTCTCGTCATTTGTAACCATAAAATCAACATCAACAATTTCTTTCACCAAAGATTTAGTTTTTGTATCTTCATGATTTTTTTGAAAATATGATTTCACTCTTTTTGGTAAAAATTTTGATTTACCGACATAGATTATTTGTTCTTTTTCATTTTTGAACAAATAACAACCACTTGATTGAGGGATGTTTTGGAGTTTATCATTTAACATATGACAAAAATAATAAAAAAAATTGAAATCAAAAATTGTTTTTATGAGAAAAAAAAGTTAAATTTGTTCTTATGGTATTTGTTATAATAATTTACATTTTTCTTAACATTGGTTTGGGGTATTTGTTTAAGTATAGAAAAAAACTTAATAATTAAAAAAATGAAAACAAAAAAAGATAAACCTTGGCTTTTATCGCAAGAGTTCCAAATGACATTTACACAAGATGCGGATTGTTGTGATTCTAATGAACAATATTTAACTATCAAAACACAAAATGGTGGTGGAGGTGATTTTTTTGTCATAGAAACACAAAGATGGGCTTTTGATAACATACCCGAATTAATTAATGTTTTAACAAGATTTCAGTTAAAACATAGTCAGGTGAAATCTCAAGAATTAGAGTAAAAACATGAAAGTAATCTTCCTTGACCACGACGGTGTAATTTGTCTATCCAACAATTGGGGTGGACGAACAAAGAAATGGGATAAGTACCGTAGTGAAAATCCTGACAGTAGTAAGGAAAAAAAAGATGCTCCTGTATCTGTTCGTTTTGATAATTTTGACACTAAAGCGGTTAAAGTTTTAAATGAAATACTTGAAGAAACTGGTGTGGAAATTGTAGTATCTTCTGATTGGAAATTACACGCAACATTAGAGGAACTTTGTGAATATTATGAAGAACAAGGTGTTATTAAAAAACCAATAGCACTTACACCTAATTTAGGAAAATGTACTTGGTATCATGATATGATTTGGATATGGTCTCCACGTTGGGAGTTGGAGATGACTCGTGTTATTGAGATTAAACAATACTTACACGATCACCCTGAAATTACCCATTGGGTATCTATTGATGATTTAAATATGGGAAAGAACGGTGAAGATTGGAAAGATTGGGGATTAGATAATTTTGTATTAACACCAAAATCGAGCGAAGGTATTAAACAATCGGGGGTAAAAGAAAAAGTATTAAAGTTTTTGAAGGATGAGTAGTGAAGAAATGAATAAGTTTTTGGAATCTATAGGTGGATTACAAAATGGATGGAGGTTGAATGATGAACCTATTACTGACTGTGGTTTTTTTTCAATAGGAAAAGGATGGTATCCAATAGTTAAAAATTTAATCGAAGATTTAATTGAACTTGGATGGGACAAACAAGTGGTTCAGGTGAAAGAAAAATTTGGAGGATTAAGGTTTTACATAAATGAGGGTAATAAAGAAATCCACAATAGAATATCAGAAGCGGAAAAATTAAGTTATGAAACCTGCGAGATATGTGGAGAACAGGGAGAAATGAGAACAGATATAGGATGGTATACAACTTTATGTGAAAAACATTATGAAGAGCGTAAGTCAAATATTTCAAGGAAATGAACATTTAATGGATTTATATCCAGTTGAAGAGTTAATTGATTACGTTCAAGAACTTGAAGGTAGGATATTTGAATCCGATATGGAAGATGATAAAGAACACATCTTCAAATCTATGTTGCAAGACATTATGAATAGTTGTCAGGAGTTTGAGGAAAACAAAATTTTGGAAGAAAGATATCCCGAACTTTATAAAAAAGTGGATGCTGAAACTTTAGTAAAAAATTTACTAAACTATATTTTAGAAATGAACCGTACAAGTAAATTAGGATTATGAAAAAAACAGTGAAATTAATTATCAAAAAAGATGATGAACGTAAAATAAAATTAGGTCAAATTCTTTATGATTACAGATTAAGAAAATTAATTAAAGTGGATACAAAAAATGCTAAGTGGATGAAAGACGCAATTATAGAAGGTCATCCACCAAACGTTGTCTCCGTATCGTTGTTTTTAACCTTCAATGATCCAATTATGAAGGGTGATTCATATTTTAATAAAAATAATGAATTAAAAACTTGTGTGGGTGGTGAAACAAATAAAGACATGAAAGAGTGTAGAAAAATTGCAGCATTTCCTCATCAGATACCAACAGATGAAGTTTCTCTTAGAAAACTAACACAAATATTAAATAGTGGAGGGGAATTTGAAATAGAAATGGAAGATGAGTTTTCTAATCCTAAAGCGTTTGAAAATGTTGGATGGGGAGATGGGTTACCAAGACCAATATTTATTAATGATATGGTTAGGATAACATAAAAGAAAAAAAATGAAAAAATGATTGATATTGTAGAGCAGGTAGTTCATATTTCAGCAATTGTATTAACTTTTTTAGTGGTTACAATTCAAGTTGTTTATGACAAGTGTTGTAAAGAAGAATAAAAAACTAAAAAAAAATATATGGAAAAAATAGTGAGATTATTTGTGGTTGATAATGAAAATTACCTTGTTTCTGGTGATGAAATAAATTTAGGTGATACTGCAATCGTTACAGTAGGCGGTGAGTTCCCAAGTCTTGTAAAATGCGAAAATGAACACGTTATGAAATTAATAACAGATAGTAAATTATCGTTAACAAAAGCATTCAAAGTGGTTGGTTTTCCTGATGAAATAGAAATCAGTGATGAACAATATAACATTCTTGAAGAAAATAATTGGTTATGTAAAATAAGTTCGGATCGAAAAGAAAATGGTAAATTAAATTTGAACTTTAATTAAAAAAGATTTATATTTGTCGTATGATATTAAGAATATGGGATTGGATGGTTTTGTATGTACCATTCTTTTTTGAGATAGATAAGTTTGTTAAATTAAAAGTAATTAATCATTTAAAAAAAAAGGTAAAAAATGACTGAAAAAGAATTAAAATTGTTGGGGTTTGATAAAGAATCAATCGAGGATTTGGATTATGAAAATAACTACTATTATGTATTAGACATAGTTAATGGTTTAACTTTCATTACTAATTCTAAAGACCAAGTTGAAGACGATAAATGGCATGTTGAAATATTCAACACAGAGCCGACGATAAGATTTAAAAAATTTGAAGAGGTACAATCCCTCATAAACAAATTGAAAAAATCAATCATTTAAGATGGATAAACATATTGCACAACAATTATATGGTCAATTGTTAAATGAACATAGAAAATTAACCAACGAGATCGCAGATATTAAAGCCGCAAGTTATGAATTGTCTATGGAGGACAAGAAAAAAGTTGATCAATTACAAAAAAGACAAATTGAATTGATGAATCAAATGAGAGTATTGTTTAATAAATAATTTAAAAGAAATGAAAAGAAGTAATCATTATGGTGACATAAAATTGTGGATAGAAAAAATAATAGATTCGTCTATCACTAAAGAACAATTGTTTTGTGTTGGAAAATTGATTAATCAATTTGAAAAAAAATTATATAAATCATATCCTGTTTCTAAACATAATGGTTTGTTTTTAGATATTATCAAACCATTAAAAGATTACTCCACTAAGAAGTATAAAAAAATATTAATGAATTGATTTATGTTAGGGTTTTATGATAAAAAAAATGAAACTATAACCTCTTTAGAAAAATATAATTACCCATTTAAAGACGATAATATTTTAAATGAAAGTGTTTGGGTTGATTTTGAGGTTGATATTGATAATAAAATTATAATCAACAAAAAATACAGTTCAGAAATTGGAACCCCAAAAGAAAATGTCTCACTAGCTTTTTATAGGTATGAAAAAAATAGTTATCCGTTAGGTAGTTTTAAAAATGGTTTTGAAAATATGTTCTGTGATAAATGTAAGACAGATTACATTGGTAGTTTTGATTCTGAAACGTGTGAACTTTGTATGTTAAAAAATATGATTGGAAATTAAACCTAAAAAAATAATATATAAATGAAAGTTAAATTGGAGTATGTGTGGTTAGATGGGTATAAACCAGAACCAAACTTGAGGAGTAAGATTAAGATTGTTGATTACGATAAAATGAGAAATGAAATTCTCAGAGGTGATTTTCCATTGTGGAACTTTGATGGGTCATCAACCATGCAAGCAGAAACAGGAAACTCTGATTGTATTTTAAAACCAGTAAGACGTTATACTAATAAAACACTTACACATTTTTATATTTTGTGTGAAGTAATGAATTCAGATGGTACACCACACGAATCAAATATGAGAGCAAAACTTGGAAAAGAAGATTATAATGATTATAATAATGAAATGTGGTTTGGTTTTGAACAAGAATATTTTATTTATGATAGACATAACAAATGTATTTTAGGTCACAATGAAAATATTTTAGAACCACAAGGAAAGTATTATTGTGGTGTTGGTAATTATGTTGCAGGAAGAGATTTTGTTGAGGAACATTTGGACTATTGTTTAGATTTTGGTATTGATATAACAGGAATTAATGCTGAAGTTGCAATGGGGCAGTGGGAATACCAAGTCTTTTCAGAAGGTAAACTGAAAGCGGGTGATGACTTATGGATGACAAGATACTTCTTACACAAGTTGTCTGAAAAATATAACTATGGTATTGAACTTCACCCAAAACCAATTCAAAGAGGAGAGTGGAACGGTTCAGGTTTACACACAAATTTCTCAACAAAAAAAATGAGAGAAGAAGGAGGTGAAGAGTACTTTAAATCAATATTCTCAAGTTTTGAAGCAAGACACCAATCTCATATCGAAAATTATGGTTCTGAAAATCAACTTCGTCTGACTGGTAAGTTTGAGACGCAATCGATTGATAAATTCACTTGGGGTATATCAGATAGAGGTGCATCAATTCGTGTTCCACAATCAACCGCAAATGAATGGAAGGGTTATGTTGAAGACAGGAGACCGTCCTCAAACGCAGACCCTTACAAAATTATATATCAAATTTGTGAGTCATTAAAAAATGCAGAGACAATAGATGACATAAAACACAAAATGAATTATAAAAGTACTTCAGATAAAGAAAAAATAGATTTCAAAACATTCACAAATGAGGAGTTATTGGAAGAGTATATGAATGATGATAATTACGAATTAGATTCAGATTTAATTGTTGAACCAAAAAATAAACATTAAAAAATGAAAAAATTGTTTTTTTTACTAATACCATTTTTAACAAGTTGTTCTGTGACATATGTTGAAGTTTATCACATACAAAAAGAACCAGTCACTTGGTGTGAAACAATTTACACAGACCCAACCCACTGGCATTTCAGAGGTATTGAGGGTGAGTGGAATTGTGTAGAAATTCCTTCAGATACGATTGACATTATTGTAAATGATACTATTGTTGAAAAAACTTATATGGGTACATATAAGAAAAAAGAACAAAACATAAAATGGAATTTGAAAAAGTTTAAATGTAATGGAGAACAATGTCATTGAAGTGTGTGTGGGTGTTGGTATGAATCAAATATTCCCTGAAACTACCAAGATAGTTATTGATAGTGAAAAACCACCAAAACCAATTAAAGAAAAAGAAGAAGAGAGGGATTACGATAAATATTACTATTTTGAATTGTGATTAAAAATCAATTCACATATCAAGAAGTTAAAGAGTTACTTGAAAAACTTAATGGTTCTGATGTGAAAGATGTAAAGAAGTGGTTGGACAAACAATTAGACGATGGTTTAACTAAGGAAGAAAAAATTAGTTTTATTTGTCAGAATGAATCAAAAATTTTATCGGCTATAAGAAATGGACATAAGGCTTGCGTGACCGATGAGTTCCAACCACTAAGAGAAAAAATGAAAAAATATAGAAAAGAACTCAATTTAATTTAAAAAATTAACAATGCAAAATACTATTTCTGATTGTGCGGATTATGACAGTATGGGGAATCATGGGAGATTCCCAAAACCAAAAAATAAAAAAACAATGAAAAGAAAACTTCAGAGGTTTTACTTATGGATAACATTAAGATTTGCAAAAAGTAAAAGAAAAAGTATTTGGAAATTATAGAACAACAATTATGGCAAAACCAATTTTTATATTAAGATGTCCATCTGTTAATTATATGACTGAAAGAGGACAAACCCTTTTTAGAGAACAACAACAAAAATTACAAGAAAAACTTTCAGATTATCATGTTTTATCTTTGATTGATGGTACAGTTGTGGAACATCAAATTGAAGTATTTAACGTCATAGACGCAACTGATATTGAGATTGAGGAATTGAAACAAAAAGTACTTGATGATTTATCAATTTGGGACAATACACTTCTTGACGGGTTAGAAGATTTAGATGATAAATACTCAAAATAATGTTACAAGAAATAGTTGAATATTATTACGATGAAGAAATCCTGAAAGCAGATGGGTTTGATGATGCTGTAATTGGAATTGATGAACACTCTATGAGATTAGTTTATTCTGTAAAACTATGTATTGAAATACTAATTTTGGAAGGAATGTCAATGGAAGATGCGATTGAACACTTCAACTTCAACGTGTCAGGTGCCTATGTTGGAGAAAAAACACCTATTTGGTGTCACGATATGTTTGAGTTTTAATTTTTTTTACTACATTTGTTCTATGAGAAATTTGATAACATACTACACCTACTTCTGTTTGAACGTATTGATTGTTGTTCTTTGTGGACACTTTGCAATTGAGAACTTTATGGAACAAGACATATTTATGACTTGTCTTTGGACATTTTGTTTCTCAATTGATACCAATTCAATAATCAACAGACACGAAAACTTTATGAGGTTCTATCCCCATTTTGAACATAAGTGGTTATACTTCATTTAATTTTTTGAACCCTTCCTTAATCGGAGGGGTTTTTTCTTTCATATTAATTTCTTATCTTTAAAAAAAACAATTATGAGAGAAACAAAATTTAAGGTGGGAGACAAGGCATGGAAACCTAAAGGGTATAAATTTCCCTGTACAATAATTGGGGTATTTGAGACAATCAAAGGTGACATCCGTATTGTGGGTGAGATGGATGATTACGGGTTATTACACATATTCAACGAAGAACAATTGGAACATTATGGAGAATAATAAAACACAATCAGCGGTTGAGTGGTTAAAAAAAGAATTGGAAACTTATGGTAGTCCTCAAATTTGTATAGTTAATTGGGAAGATTTGGATTTGTTAATTGAACAAGCCAAACAAATGGAAGAACAACGAATCCAACAGGAACTTGAGAAGTTAAAGGATTTTGATGATTGGAAGGAGTGGAAAACAAAAAATAGATTTTAACAATGATGATTAATTATCCAAAACCAGGAGAGAAATATCAACACTACAAAGGTGGACAATATGAAGTCATTTGTATGTGTAATCACACGGACACAAATGAACCATTTGTTGTGTATCGTTCAATATCATTTGGTTCACAATATGCTCGTCCATTTAGTGAGTGGTATGATGAGGTTGATGTGGTTGAATTTGCGAAAAGAAACATTTCAACACGTAGATTTGAACTTATTAATAAATAAAATGATTGATTGATGAAAGCAAAATTGATTAAAACAGAACTTAATTATATCCTTGAAGATGACAAGGGGGTTGTTATTGC
>Ga0315907_10004528_pt1 | contig 15592 bp, 22 predicted proteins | sample LakEriMetagenome_3_FD_203525 | JGI IMG/M metagenome (GOLD analysis project Ga0315907, IMG submission 203525) | Freshwater fungal communities from buoy surface, Lake Erie, Ohio, United States - Buoy 12 MA123 | ecosystem: Environmental > Aquatic > Freshwater > Lake > Lake biofilm | place: USA... | reverse complement strand
AAACTACGAACCTACCATCGAGGTTACAAGTTGGTAGTTTTTAAGTTAAAAATAGGGGGTGGGGTGGCTCTCCCACCCCCTTATTTATTGACAACACGAACATTACGAACGCATTATTCAAATTTACAATTAACACCAACACGGAGATTGCCTAAAATACTATCAAATGAAACGATACCGCTACTATTTTAACGATATGGATAAGCCGATAAGTATTGAAGCGACCAACAAAATAACGGCTCGTGCCAAACTTGAAGATATATGTAATGACCCCGCCTACATGGAACGGGGCTACAAGATTATGAATATTCGCTTGGAAACTACGGAAACCCTTGTAGTGGGGGTGTCCGAAAAAATCATAAACAATAAAAAAACGATTTGGAATGGAAACCAATGGATTGAAGGTTAGTCAATCAATGATGAAAGATTACGCCAACTACAAGCAAGGAGGCGAATGCGGACTTGTATTGAAGGCTAAGTATGTCAACAAAATGAATTTCCCATCGAGCGATGCTATGCGCCTTGGGCAATACTTTGAGTATGTGGCTACGGGTGGACTTCCCGCTTATGGCGATGGCACACCCCCCGAACCCGAATTTGTTTACAAGGGCAAAGCCAATGAGAAACTTTCATCCGCCTATGAACGCGCCTACGGGAGTGCCGAGTTGTTCAACGCACTCATTAAGCAATTTGATATAGAGATTGTTGAGGTGGGTTGGAGAATGTCGAGCGATACGATGTCGGGAACGGCCGACTTACTAGTTAATTGGAACGGGCGTAAAGCGATTATTGACCTCAAGTATAGCGGGCTGGTAGATGACAAGTGGAACGATATGGGGTGGCATCAAGATTTCCTTTCCCAAAAAGACAAAATCATGATTCAAGGGGTGCATTATTCCATCCTTGCCGAAGAGATATTGGGTGAACCCGTTGACTTTTACTTTTGGGTGTTTGCTACGCAAGACCCACGCGATATGCGCATATTCCATGAGATAATTGATGACACCAAAATTGAACTCCACAAACGCGGGGTTGAGAAAGTACGGGAGGGTATGACTTCGCTTATCGCCAACGATTCTTGGAAACCTACGCCATCGCTACAAAAATGTATGGATTGCCCCTTGGTGGACACTTGCCCAAGTGCGTTGTTATTGCCTACTATTGTACCAATTTACTATTGATATGCGACAACTATCTACCTCCACCATCATTCTAATAACGCTTTATCTATTAGGGTTTTTCGCGGTTTTATTCCTTGTAAATGCGTTTTTTGGCGAAATCACTACCCACTTGGGCAAGGTCAAAAGAAAGTATGTAATCCAAAACTCGCAAGGGCAACCTTTTTATCGGGTGTCTATCGCCAACGATTCAAGTTTAATGGAAATTCAAACACAACCGAATGACTACAAACAAATCGAGGTTGGGGATTATGTGACCTAAACTATCCGTAGGGGATTATTTAACAAACAAGTCATAGAACGATATAATGCAAAATTAAAATGAGCGCACAAGAATATTTTGAGGCACTTATGAGCCGTCACACTAAATTACAAGCGCGGGGCATCATTGAACACAAGTTGGTACAACTTGAAGCCAAAATGGATAAGCACGGGTTTACTCCCGAAGATTTAGCCGAAGAGCGACTATTAAAAGAAACCAAAAAACTAATCATAGAAAAATGAGCAAAGAAACCCTATCCCTATTGACCACCCAAATGGATGCTTACGAGAAAAAAGTATTCAAGGACTTGTTGTCATCCCACAACATCAACACCGCCCAATTCAAACAAGTGGTTTTGACCGAGATTAAAAAGAACCCGAAAATGATGGAAGCGTTTGTCAAGAACCCAACATCGCTTTTCGCTAGTATTATCTTTTGCGCCCAATTAGGCTTAATGCCGAGTGATGCTTTGGGTGAGTTCTATTTCGTTCCTTTCAAAGATTCTATCAAACCCATCATTGGCTACCAAGGTATCGTAACCATTTTGATGCGTAGCGGGTTTGTCCGTTCAATAAGCGCGGAGATAGTGTGTGAGGGCGATGAATTTGAGTATGAGTTGGGATTAGAGCCAAAGTTGATACATAAGCCAAAAGACCCCATTAGAAATGCGTTTACGCTTACTTATGTGTATGTGGTGGCTACCTTATCCGATGGCACTAAACAATTCAAGGTGATGTCTAAAACGGAACTCCAATTACATATTGATTCGGGCAAGAACCCCAATGACTTGTATTGGAACATGAAAAAAGACCCGAACTTTTGGATGGTTAAAAAGATTGTGTTGAAGCAATTGTCAAAGTTGTTGCCAAAGGACTATGTAGGCAAGATGGCGGTCAAGTATGACGATGCGGTTGAGGGCGGTAAGGTACTCTCACTTGATGACGACAACCAAATCGTTGTAGAAGAGCAAAAAGTTGTTACTATCTATGATAAAATGGAATCGTAGTTGTAAATTTGCTCCGATGATACCAACAAAATTGGTAAAACCATTGAGTTAGATTGATTTAGTATTCTTTTGAATGGACTGTTCCTTCGCAAAAAAGCCACCCTTAAAAAAGGTGGTTTTTTATTTATACGGGGAAATCCAAACTACCAAACTCGTAATAATCCGAACTCGTATAAATCGTTTGTAACGAACCTAAAACCTCAAACCAAAACATACCCATGTTCAATTGGTTTAAGCCAAACACAAGCCCCGCAAATGAGCCATTCATATTACCTTGGATGGTATTGAATGTAGGCGCACCACTACGCTTCGCTTGAATCGTAAATGTGGCGTTAGCACCAAAGTTCACCAATGATGTGTCCCAAGTGTATAGCGTGTTTGCATTAACACTATATTGATTAGGGTCTTGCAACCCACCAAACAACGAAATTTGCGTTGTAAACGATTGGGTATTCGTTATGTTGATATTGATTTGCTTGGTGGGCATATTATTGTACCTCCGTGATATTTAATGTTGCAACTACTTTGATATTTAAATTACCCGCACCACCAAATGTGGGTGCGGTAAATGTCATAACGAGTTCGTTAGATGCCCCAACGCTATATGACATAGATGCCGTACTCATACCCGCATCCTCAAGTGCGATGGAACTATTTGGTGAACCCGAAAGTATTGTTGTTACTCCTCCAACATTTTTAAGACCAACTTCTTGTGTTTGAGTTTTAGAATCGTTGAGAGATACTCCCGTAGTAGTACCCGATGTGGCTACAACACGCGCACTATATTGAATCCTAATAGCCCACGTTTTACCCGTTGGTGGAATAATCAAGTTAGTAGTACCCGTTCCATCCAACGAAAGTGTCATAGTCGCACCACTTGTTAAAGAACCCGCCGACCTACGACTTATCAATGTAGAAGATTGAGCATCACCCGTAGCACTAAATTGACCACTTCCTAACGCATTTTGTCCATATAAATATGCCAAAGAATTAAGACCGATTGTGGATGAGAAACAACCACACGCAACGCTACCATATCCACCCAATACGCTCGAAGTATAACCCGATGCCGTATTTGAATATCCTCCAATTACAACCGAATCCGTACAAGTTGATGCGTTTCCAAATCCACCACCAACGATTGACCTAATTCCACACGCGCAATTGTTATTACCTCCTAAAACCGCCGAACAACATCCACCCGCAATGTTAGTATGACCAAACGCCACACCACTATCTCTTCCTAATGTTGTATTGTCGTGACCACCGCCTATGAAAGAACAAACGCCACACGCTAAATTGTTACGACCTCCGCCGACAAATGACAAAACCCCAACCGCGCAATTTGAAAATCCTCCGACAACCGAACTAAATGCACCTAATGATTTGTTTAGTTGGCCACCGACAACCAATGAGCAATTACCACTTGAAATATTGCAACAACCACCACCTACTATAGTTGCTCCACCACTTGCGCAATTATATCTACCACCCCCAACTATTGTATCTGTGTTGGTAGCAAAATTTTCAGTTCCCGAACCAACAAAAGAATATGGGCCACTTGCCGTATTGCGATATCCACCACTAATTACACTAAGTCCTGCTGTAGCATTATTAAAACCACCACCTACTATTGTACTATAACTAGCACTTGCGGTGTTGCTAATACCACCACCAATAAATGACCTACAACCCGTTGATTTATTATTAGCCCCACCAACAACGACTGATATAGTACAAGTAGCGCAGTTGCATACTCCACCACCAACAAAAGTATAGTCATTGGTTGCTCTATTACGATATCCACCACTCACTGTAGAAGACCCACCTATTGCACCATTGTCACGACCACCTCCAACAAAGGAGCAAACAGCCGTTGCGTAATTACAATTTCCACCTCCCACAAACGAATGAGTTCCCGTAGCACAATTGTTTTGTCCCGCTACAACTCCGCTATATGCACCCGTGGCAACATTACTATCCCCACCTAGAATAGCGGATGCCCTTCCCGATGCTAAATTAAATATACCACCACCAATGGTTGCTTGACAATCCGTGCAATTTTTATAGCCACCACTAATTGTTGAAAGAGATGGCGCACCTATTCCGCAGTTACAAGCCCCACCACCAATTGTCATTAAATTACTAACGGCTTTATTCAAAAGTCCACCTCCAACTACCGAATATATTGCCGTGGCGCAGTTTTGTTGACCACCACCAACAATTGAACAAGCACCACTTGCGGTGTTACACAATCCTCCGACTACACTTGATGTATTACCACTTGATGAATTGCAAAGTCCTCCAACTAATATTGAATAAGCCCCTGACACATTATTATTTTGACCACCACCAATTACTCCATAAAAAGCATTAGCATTTCCTCGACCTCCACCAATAAATCCATATTGACAACTATTAGTATTTGCTCTACCACCCGCTATAGTTTGGCTATTCGCTCCATTATTATTATTTGCCGTTCCTCCACCAATAACACCTCCATAACTACTATTGGTGTTGCTACCACCACCACTTGTAGTAGAACGAAATGCGGTTGCCGTATTCGATGCTCCACCACCAATTGTAGAACTACAACCACTTGCCGTGTTGCAACACCCACCAACAATAGTTGAAGACGCACCACTTGCGGTATTAAATGCACCTCCGCCAATTGCTGAATAAATTGCACTTGCTAAGTTAGTACGCCCCCCACTCACTATAGAGTAATCTACAGTGGCATTATTACTTAATCCACCTCCAACTACGGATACCGCGTGAGCGCAGTTTCCCGAACCACCACCAATAAATGAAGTTGAAGATGCTCTATTATTACATCCACCACCAATAGTAGAAGAATAACCCGAAGCAGTATTATTTCCACCCCCTACAACTACTGAACACGCCCCACTTGCGGTATTTAAATAACCCCCTCCTATAAATGTATTAGGTTGACTAGCAATATTAGACAAACCACCAAATACGCCACTACCATAACCCGTTGCTCGGTTTCCGCAACCGCCAACAACGGATGAGAAAACTCCCGTGGCGCAGTTACCAAGACCTCCTAATGATGCCGAGTAATTACCACTAGCCGTGTTGCTTACCCCACAACGCAAAGATGAACAAGTCCCGCTTCCTAATGTATAAATTGAAGATACACCCGCCAAAACATCCGTGATACACGCCCCTTTAGTAGTTTGTGCATCCGTGTCCCACACGGCAAGTGAATAACATCCTTTTATATTCGCACTTGAAAGGACACTTAATCCTCCAATGGTCTTGTTGGTACTCATTATTTTCTAATTTATGTTTTACTTTTAGGTAGGGAAAGTAAAATAACCCTTAACATATTTCACTTACGGCTCAAAGAGCAAAATCTTGCCTCCCCCATTATCAATGAGGAGAATGTCGTTCGGACTATTCCATAAAAGGAAACTAAACTCTAAAGGGGCATCCGCGTCAACGGATGCCCACCCAATAGCATTTCCTATACCAAATACAATTGGCATATTAATATAGTCCTAAAATGTCACTCGCGTTCGTGTCCGTAGCCCATACCTTTTTCACTTGAATAGGTAAAAATGACCCGTTCGGTACATTCACGAAAGTAACAACTTGATTGCCAACCATGGTGACTTTTAAATCACCGCCCGTACCAATGTACAAGCATACCCCGTTATCAAGCCCCTCAATTGAAGAGCCACCAATAGTGATGCCCACAGTATCGCTTGGGGTAACGCTTTCGGCATTAAACCCTTGGAAAGTATTAACGGGCATTTGATTAAGGTTCTAAGGTTACGATAGTACAAGTTCCCGCACCGATAACCGCTTCAATTTGAGCGATACATTGGTTGGTGATGTCGGTCGCCAATTGAGTTCCCCAAAAGGTTTCCGCACTAATAGTCAATCCGCAACGTGAGGGCAACTCTTGAATGTTCAAAGATTGCTTACCCGCCAAATAATCCGCTTCGCTCTTGTAATAAGCGATGTTACTCCAGGAATCCCCCAAGATGTATATGCTTAAGAACCCGAAACATTGGTTAACTTCAAAACCCTCTTGGGTTACTAATGGTTTGTTAATTTGAATAGCCATAATTTATAGTTTTATTTTTTTGTTTGTTTGTTTGTTCAAATATAATTAAAAATCATTGATATAATCTTGGAGGAACTCTATGTCATCAAAGTTGGTTTGACCGCCCATTAAATCGTTTTGACCGAATGTTTCTACGTCTATGCGATAGTTCACGCTTGTGTTACCCTCAATAAAGGCAAAATACGCATTGTTACTATCAAAGATATAGTCAAGCCCCATTAACGATTGATTCAACGATGCTTGGTCTTGATATGGGTCAATCATCATTTGTAGATTCATTTGATGCTTGTCGCCATACTTATTAAACTTACGCAACACTACGGGTTGTAGCAATTGCGAAAAACTTGATGCCTTTTGGTATATGTTCTTTACTAGGTAGTTGAACGATGTACCGATACTCGCTTGTATTTCCGCATATGACGTACCACTCGCCCCCGTAACGCTTACGATAGGTGTTGCTTGGGTTGTGACGATAGGCGCAATACTAGTAGGCATTATTTGGTCATTAATACATCCGTGCCATCGGTAGTTCGGGCAACAAACTTACCATTTTTGGTCTTGAAAACCCGTAGGCCATACTCTTCGGCAAAGATGGAGTTCAACTTATCCAACTCCGCTTTCTTTTCTCCCGCTTCCATCGCATTCAAATACGCATCCAACACCACTTTGGCGTTATCCATATTTTTGAGTTTACCATTGTCGGCTACCTTGGGGCTTCCTACGCCCTTTTTGTTACGGGGCAATAGAAAAAACAAACCCACGGCAACAATGCCGACTATCAATAAGCCCTCTTTTACGTTTTGTGGGATATTCATTTTACGCTTTTTTACGCCTAATTAGTACGAAAGTCGCAACACCAAGCACCAACACAAATACGCCCAACCCAATGTAAAGGGGTAAGCGTTTGCTTTTTTCCTTTTGCTTAATCGCATTTTCAATCAATGCAAGTTTGGCTTGTTTGTCTTGTGTCTTGAGCAATTGCTCGTTCAATTTGCGTTGCTCTTCAATAGTGAGCAAACCCAAACGCTCTTGAACTTGGGCTTGTTGCTTTGCGGTATAAATACCAACTCCCGTGTCGCTTACAGTTTTAAATAACGCACCAAGTGTAATAGGGTCTATCATTTTTTAGTTTCCTCCAATTTTGTTAGTTTACCTCGTGTTTCTTGCTTAAAGTCGGTATAACCCTCTTTGAGATATTCAATATCCTTTCCTTGTTGCGCCATCATGACTTTCATTTCGTTGATGTTAACCATCAAACTTTTCAAATCTTGATATAGCGAAATCAATAAAAATGATACAACGCCCATCATTACCCTTAAAAACCAAGTCCACAAAGTTGCGGTACTAAAATCGGCCTCCTTACGAATAGTCATAGTTCTATTAAGCAATAACATAAAGTTATCACAAAAATATACTATTCCATTGATTAAACAATACTACCCTATTTGGGTACTTTTTGCCATATTAACTCATGCGCTAGGTACAAAATGGGTTTCCATAAAAGTTCGGACATCCCCACCATTGCACTAGTTTTAATCTCGCCCGTGAAAATATAAGTGATGGCAAATGTAGAAACACTACCTATCAAACGATAGGTAATGGTTTTGTAGATGGCTCTTTTCACAACCCCGCTTGTTTGCGTAATTCCGTTGCGGATATGGCTTTTATCTCTTCGGGGGCTTCGATATGCTCGATAGAATACCCCACCTCGCGACCATAGCAAATAGCCATAATGTCGGGGATAATCATAATGCGCATCATTCCGTTTGATAAATGGTCAAAGAACTCTTTATTAAGCATTTGCACCACCTCCTCGGCCGTAAAAGGGTTTTTCTCATCTACGGGTACATCCCTTACCGCTACCAATACGGGAATACCTTGATTGATTTTAGTTTCAAATAAATACCGATGACCCATGTGGGGCATTTGGTATCTTCCTACGAATAGGGCATATTTCTTATTCATCTCTTTATATATTTAATATTTGACTTATATATTTCAACAACTTCCCGCAAACACACCTCCTCATTTTTATCCCCCGTATTGATGGAGTAAACATTCTCTTCGCCAAAAGGTTCTTCAAAGTCCTCTACCCAAAACTTCTCACGACCACGATTTTCCGCTTTGTCGTAATGCAAATAGATAAAGATAACATTCTCACCCAACGACCTCAAATGCTCTCTCGCTTCTTTGTAGGGATATACGAAAGCCATAACAACAATGTCATTCAACGACTTTTCGTATTTAGCAATATTACTCGCAAGGGTAAGGTTTTGCATCCTACCCTCGCGTGTGTAACTTTTGTTTTGAAAGATTAAACGCAACTTATCGCCATCAATGTAGTGTGTACGCACGGGGAAATTGCTCTTGGTTCTTATCCAAGAGAAAAATGCTTTGCACAATGTGGTTTTCCCACTTGTGGGTTGCCCGAAGAACACAATTATCATTCCGCGTCTAATTCGGTTTCGGGATTAACGGGCTTAACCGCTTCGGTGGCTTCTACTTTCGCTTCTTCTACGATAGTACCAACGATGGCTATCATTTCACCATTCTCGGTTTGGCGAACATCAAAATGCTCTCCCTTTAACAACATATGGTGATTGTAAAGTCCACTAGGAACTATACCGCTCCAACTACTTACGGAACACATAGCGTTAAAATGGTCTACGGCAAACACTTCGCCCTCGGCCATATATTCATACTTGTGTTCACCATCATAGGCGGGTTCAATCTCACCTACCAATACGCGCCATCTCTTTGGCGAATTTTCGGGGTAGTCCATATTAAAACGAACTAACACCACTTTATTTTCTAAAGTTATCATTTTGAGTATCTAAAATAATCGTAAAACCATCGGTAATTATCAAAAATCCAATTCGTCACATCGCGACCCAACACTTGTTTCGCATCGCTAATCAATGGCTCAACCTTATGGCGAATCGTGTGTAATCCCGAAATGCCGTACGCTTGGTCGTCTTCTTGCGTGATTTGAGGGATATTATCAAAGTCATATTTAAAATGCGGAATACCTAAAAATTCCTCAATTCGGTACAACTCGTTTTCGGGGCGTAAACACAAATCCTCGTATTTAACGAACAATATTTTACTATCATATCCTTGGCGTATAATCTCCGCCAATCGTTCAATGGCAAGACCAATAGGTTGGCTATTTGCCCATATGTCAATTCGCTTGGGTGTACTTGTACCCGTCATGTTCGCGTGATTAACAATATTGTCATGCTTGTCGGGGTTTTTACGGAAAATCTTCTCGTATGAATTAAATACATCTCGTAGGTCACGAACCATACAAATCACTTTCGGATTTTCTACAAAAGTTTCAAGGAATGGGCGGTATATGCCCCAGCCTCTACTCTTTGAAACGACATACTTTTTGTCCGTAACCGCATTATACCATCCGTAAATACCATCGTGGCAAAATCGCGCAAATCCTTTGCGCATTAACTCCGCATCTTGGGCTTTAAATTCGGGGCTTTCCGAATATGTTGCGCGGGATGAATATACTAACTCCAATGTGCCATCCGTAGGCGTAACGTACATATCATCTCTTGTTCCAAGGATGTTTTGAATCAAAGTCGACCCACTTCGGGGTAGGCTCGAATTAAAAAATATTTCTTCTACCATATTTTATATTTTATACATATTGCCACTTAAAACCATAAGCGGTTTCTCGTTTCCCTTTGAGTGCATTAATTATATAATTGCCATCAAATTTAGTTAATCTTGCTATATCATTAATTGCATCAAACTCTTGAATCACCTCTCCGTCTAATGAAAGTTGTCTTACTTTTTTAGAAGCATTATGGTCTTTACCCAATCTCTTTTTGATAAGCCCGTTGTTGTGAGCATGATAAATATTTTGCGATGGAGTAGCCCATTCTAAATTTTCTAATCTATTGTCGTCCTTTAATCCATTCTTATGATTTATTTGCATAGTTTGGTCTATTGGTAAACCAATAAAAGCCATACAAACCAATCGGTGAATATACATATCTTTTGACCCAAACTCAGAATGATAAAAATTGACTCTTACATACCCGCTTTGAGTCAATCTTTTCTTGAGTATTTTACCCTTATTAAAAAATTGGCACACTACCCCGTTTGCTAAAGTTTTCATATTGTGTCTATCAAGGGAACGAACTCTTCCGAAATTACTTACTTCGTAAAATTCACCCCAAGGTTCAAATGGTATTTCTTTCCAAATCTCATTTTCCATTACAATTTTTCTAAGGCTTCAATCAAAACATCCGCATCGAAGATTTCCCCTTCGTGGTTGTAGGGTATTTCTAGGGGGTTTCCGCTAATATCAAACAACCCAAGATAAGCATTCCGCAATTCGGGTTTCTTTGTCCAAGGGTTAGATTTGATGTTGGTATGAGTGTCGAAACCGAAGCACCCCTCGCTATTGCCTATCCAACAAACTACGGATGGTAGGTGAAGCGCAGCACAAGCGTGTTGAGCGAATGAATCAATCAATAACCTCTTTTGAGATACCATCAACAATACGCAAAGCGAACGGAAATTATCCGACACTTGAATAGTATTATTCAATGCGGGTTGGTCATCTCTACGAATATGGCAAATCAAATAATCTTTGGCAAAATGGTCAACTACCTTTTGGGCGGTCGCTTGTGGAATATCCCTTGCCCATGAATACTTTGTTTCTTGATTAGGCGCACCACCATTGGTTTGAATAACCATAATGGGTCTATCCGATACCCACTTTTGAGCAAAGAACTCCTTTTCGCGATTAGTAAAGTAAAGTTGTGGGTACTCACCATTGTATTGATAGCCGAACATCTTAGCCCAAGTTTTGAGCAAGTGTTCGCTACGTTGAATGTGAGCCGTTTCTAAATACGGATTGTGGGCGTGAACCTTAACCTCTTGGTTGGCAATAAACTCTTCGTAAAAGTATTGTTGTTGTCCGAAAGCGTAAGTTCTATCAACCCAAGGGTTGTTAATAAACGCCTCTGGGTATCCACTAACGACAATTAGTCGTGCTTCGGGGTGGTGTCTTTTGATTGTTTCGCAAATGGCGGTAGCCATAATGCACTTACCCAATCCCCCATCAATTTGAAAGATAATATTCATATATGCAACATTTGATGTCGCAAGTTATGAATAAGTTAGAAAGTGTGCAAATACTTACGGAATATATTTCACGCGGTTTCCATCGGTAGGGTCATACCAAAGAGTTCCACTTGGCAATCCCGCACTTGAATCGGGCAAGTTAGTAGCAACATATCGGTTTGCATGGAAAGCACAAGCCAATACGGATGTAATGTTACAACCATAAATACCACTAAAGGCGCAAGTCGCATTGTTTGACTTACCACCAAGAACGGCACTATAAATACCACTTGCGGTGTTTAATGCCCCACCCACTACGGATGAATAGCAACCACTTGCCGTACTTTGGCAACCACTACCAATCATGGTTGAGAAAGCGGTTACGTTATTCAAGAATCCCGCACCGATAAATCCATTGTTGCAACTTGCGGTGTTGTTACCACCACCCATAATTGAAGCGTAAGGCGCGGTTGCACTATTGTTAAATCCACCACCGATGAATGCGGGGTTTCCCGATGCGGTGTTGCTATCACCCCCCATCACTGTTGACCTACATCCCGATGCCGTGTTATTATTACCACCACCTACGAATGAATTACCTCCCGTAGCGCAGTTGCTTTGTCCCGCTACTACTCCGCTATATGCACCCGTGGCCTTGTTTGAAAACCCACTTCCAATAAAAGTATAAGCATTGGTTGCGCAGTTTTGTTGACCGCCTACTACCGATGCATATCCACAAGATGCAATATTTCGATACCCATTACTAACTGTTGTAAAAGCATCTGAAGATAAATTCAATTGTCCACCTAAAATTGTAGAATAGGTAGAAGAAGATGTATTACCTATACCACCACCCGTAAAACTTGCATAACCCGTAGCCTTGTTTCCACAACCACCAACAACGCTTGAAAAAATACCCGTGGCGCAGTTGGCAAATCCACCCACAATGGATGTGAAACAATTTGTGGCTTGGTTTGCTTGACCACCCGAAATTGTTGCTCCGTATCCTGATGTTGTATTATTACTTCCACCTCCAATAAATGAAATATTACCACTTGCACAATGAATATTACCTCCTGTTATAGTTGTTAAAATACCACTTGCTCTATTAGAAGAACCACCGCTAATTATAGATGCCAACCCACTTGCCGTGTTGCACAATCCACCTAGTATGGCCGAACAAACCCCACTTGCGGTATTTCTATAGCCTCCACTTACTGTAGAATAACAACCACTTGCCAAAATAAATTTACCACCGCCTACAAAACTTGCGTATCCACTTGCAGTTTGTTGAAACCCAGACCCTAGAAATGAATATCTTCCACTTGCAGTATTAGCGCGACCTCCAACTATTGCACTTTGGTAATCTGATGATGCCGTATTATCTGTACCACCTACAACAACTCCACCTCTACCACAAGCAGTATTATTTAAACCCGCCCCAACAATATTTGCACATCCTAATGCTCTATTACAAAAACCACCACCGACTATACTTGCATAACCCGTTGCTCGGTTTCCACAACCGCCTCCGACCATTGAGAATACTCCCGTGGCGCAATTCGCACAACCGCCAAGAACGGATGACCAAGAATTTGTTGCTTGGTTACATTGACCACCACCTATTGTTCCATAAAGACAACCAGAAACAATATTACATCTTCCTCCTACAATAACTCCGTGGTCTGCAGTTATCACATTATTAACACCACCTCCTATAAATGCATACTCTCCGCAAACACAAGTTCTATTACTATTACCTCCAACAATTGTTGAAAGGTATGAACTCGCACTATTTAATACACCTCCTACGATAGTTGTTCGGTATGCAGATGCGGTATTTCTTTCACCACCAACTATAACACTTCTACAACCACTTGCAAGGTTGTTTGTACCCGCCCCAACAAATGAACAAGCACAAGCACAATTTGAGAAACCGCCAACGACTCCGCTATATGCTCCAATGGCTCGGTTTTGTTCACCACCTACTACTATTGCAACACAAGCGGTTGCTTGGTTACATACGCCACCACTAACACTTGAACGATTCCCACTTGCCGTGTTTGAATTACCACTTCCTACAAAAGAAGCACTACCACTTGCAATATTATTAGTACCATTTCCAATGGCGGTATACATACCACTTGATGTATTACTCTTACCACCTAAAACGGATGAATATCGCGCACTTGCAGTATTCATTGCACCCGCTACTACAAGTGCATCAAAATCACCACTTACAATATTACTCCGACCTCCACCTATAAATGATGTAACGCCTCGAGCAATATTAGAACAACCTCCACCTACAAAAGAATAACATCCCGTAGCGCAATTGCTTGAACCGACTACAACTCCACTAAAATTACCAACCGCTTTGTTTCCATCACCCCCTCCAATAAACGAATAATCCCCACTACTAGTATTAAAATACCCACCACCGACCACACCACCATTAATCGCAGTGTTTAATTGACCAGCACCAATAAAACTATAAAAACCACTTGCCGTATTTAAACAACCACCACCAACAAACGAACAATTACCCGTAGCACAATTATTTTGACCGCCAACAACCGCACTAAACGCACCAACGGCTTTGTTACATTGACCACCGCCAATTGTTGTATAACAATTACTTGCAGTATTTAGAACTCCACCACTTATTACCGAATGTTTAGTAGTTGTCAAATTAGCATATCCACTAATTGTAGCAGAACCATAGCCATTGGAAATATTATTAAATCCTCCTCCTACAAATGAATAATTTCCACTTGCGGTATTGCCATAACCCCCCGATACTGTTGAATAAAAACAACTTCCCGTATTATTACTACCAGCCCCGACAAAACTACCTAAAATTAATGCCTTATTACCACTACCACCTACAACACTTGTGCCATCACCGATAGCACAATTGTTTTGACCACCCCCAACAAAAGAACAAGCACCCGTAGCGCAGTTATTTTGACCGCCTACAACGGAACTAAATGCACCCGTGGCCTTACTACATTGACCTCCTAAAGAAGCACTATAATTACCACTTGCGGTATTATTGACTCCGCATCGAATCGAAGAGCAAAGACCCGTACCTTCTACGATGATACCGCCTCCACCGCCACCGCCCGTATAATCGGTTATGGGTTGAACGACACCATTGGTATCTTTTAACTTTAATAGACCATCGTTATCGTCAACGAAAGTCGATAAGCCGTTAGCACTTAATACCTCTATGTTTCCCGCGAGTGTTTTGGTTACTTGTGTCATTATTCAAATAGTTTTGAGATAGGGCATACTCTTTTATTTTCCCCACCATCAAAAATTGCTACGCCAATTTGCTCATCCTTTGCAAAAAGAAACACGCTAAATTTCTCCGCGTCTATCTCTAGTTCTTGGCATTGCTTGACCATACTTTGTAGAATTACGGGTGTCACCATCGCCTCTTGACCCAACAAATCCATGTTGATATTCATGATGCGTCTATAAGTAACTTCCCCATTGGGTTGCCAATTCAAGCACTTTTCGTACTTGATTGGTGAATCCTCAATTCCACTAAAGGTCAAACGAATTTGAACATTGGTGTACTCAACATTTTGTGTGGTCGCAATTGACTTGATGCCCTTGATAAAGTCCTTTGCGATTTTTCCTCCGAATATTTCTCCTAACATATAAATTGATATTTACTACAAATATAGATTATCCGTAATAAGTATCGTATAGCGATTTCAACTCTTTGCCAGTAGTTGAGAAACGCACGGGGATAGAGGTAAATCCAAACAATGTTTTAACCTTGAAAGTTCCAACAAAGTCCAATGGCAAATCTTTTGTAGTCAATGCACTTGCTACCAAAGTTTTCCAATTATTGAAAACCGCCTTGGGGTCAAAAGTTATTGTCATCTTAACTCGTGACTTTCCGTTCGCCTCAATAGTGGTTTCTTGTGGTTCGGTAATTGAACCGATTTGAG
>Ga0315907_10004524_pt1 | contig 15600 bp, 10 predicted proteins | sample LakEriMetagenome_3_FD_203525 | JGI IMG/M metagenome (GOLD analysis project Ga0315907, IMG submission 203525) | Freshwater fungal communities from buoy surface, Lake Erie, Ohio, United States - Buoy 12 MA123 | ecosystem: Environmental > Aquatic > Freshwater > Lake > Lake biofilm | place: USA... | reverse complement strand
GGGGTGAGCAGTGCATGGTGGAGATCCGAAACTCCACGCCCCACCCCTGCAAGTTCAGCACCTGTGAATGGATCGGGATGGTGACCGGTCGTGCGAGGTCCATGCAATGAGGTGGGCGGATCCAACAGAAGAGCGGGCACGGTACATCGCCAACCATGTCCGGTCTGAGGATGAGACAGAGGTATGGCTGAGCCACCGGCTGACAGGGCCTGAGGCAGTCCTGGACAGCTGGGCTGACAGCGACATCTGCCGTTGCATCGAGACCAGCGACGGTGAGCCAGTGGGTCTGACGGGACTCTGCGGTGATCGGATCTGGCTACTGGGGACTGAAGGTCTGACGGCCACCAGGGTGAGACGTTTGCAGCTGTGCATAGAAGGGCGAAGATGGGTGGAGCATTGCCTTGAGAGAGTGGGTGGACCGATTGGCAATGACGTGTACGCAAGCAACAAGCGATCCATCCGCTGGCTGAAGCACCTGGGGTTTGAGATCGAGAAGCCACGGCCCATTGGTTTGAGCGGTGCACTGTTCAGCCGTTTCTGGAGGGAGGTCTGATGGCGTTCCCAATCGCTGCTGCATTTGGTGTTGCCCAAGCAGGGATGGGCATCCTGCAGGGGGTTGCTGGCTACCAGGCCCAGAAGCAGGACTACGCCAATCAGGTTGCCTTTCAGAAGGTCAACGGTGCCTTTGCTAGCTGGCAGGCTGGCTTCAATGCCAAGGCCACTGATGCCAACAACCAATTCCAGTATTGGCAGCAGACGGTCAATTACAACCAGCAGCTGGCGTACACCAATGCCCAGCGCAACGTTGAACTGCTGAAGAGCATCAGGCAGGCAGAGGTGGTCGGCAAGACCCGCGCTGCTGCTGGAGCGTCCTACGTGCAGGACAGTGACGCGCTGAGCCAGCAGATGTCAGAAGCCTCGATGCAGGAGGCCGTTGCTTCTCAGCAGTACAAGTGGCGGGTCATGCAATCCAGCGCTGCGGTGCAGGCCATGGCGATGGAAGGCAACAGCGTTGACCGGTTGGTCAATGACTACGCCCGACAGCAGGGTGACTACGAGACCCTGCAGAACATCAACGAGAAGATCCGCACCCGGCAGTACACCCGTGAGCAGGCAGGGCAGGTAGCTCAGTACCTGAGCCGGTGGAACTCACAGAGCTTCTACGACGAGCAGACGTTCTTCGATCCGATTGCACCGTTTGCACCGCTGCCCACGTTGATCCAGCCACCACCGCCAAGCATGACTGGCGGTAAGCCCAGCGGGATGGCAGCTGCGCTCAACATCGGCACAGCAGTCATGGGTGGTGTTCAGGCTGGCATTGGTATGCAGAACCAGCTGAATGGATTGAAGACACCAAATAGCTCAACTGGTTCTGGTACTGGAGGCAGGGGTTAATGGCCGAACGTCTACCTTTTGGAGAGATCCGTCCAGGCGCCAGACCGATTGGTGCCTTTGTCAGTCCTGGCGGTGTGCAGGTTGCTGGTGCTGCCAGACCCGAGTCCATGCCTGGTGTCTCAGGGTTCAATGCTATTCAGCAGGGAAGCCAGGGCAACGTCCAGGGCTATAACCAGTTTGCGCAAATCGCTGATGCGTTAGCGCCATTCAGCAAGCAGCTGATGCAGCTGGCTGAGACAGGAGTCCTGTCCTATGCCAAGGGCAAGATTGATGAGGGGTACTACAGCGAGCTGAAGAACATTCAGCAGCGGTCCACCCTGAGCTGGCAGATGCAGCAGGAACAGGGTGCTGCCAATGCTGCTGGTGCAATCACCAAGTTGGAGAGGGTGGACCCACCAGCAGCGCAACTGCTGAAGGAGTCCAACCCGTGGAAGCTGGTTGGCCGCCGCCGTGCACTGGCACAGCAGGCTGGCACCGAGGTGGACAACATGCTGGCTGCAGACCTGCAGCTGAATCAAGGAGAGCTGTCAGTCCTCCAGCCAGGTAGCGGTGCATTGATGCAGCGCAAGGCAGCGCTGGCTCAGGCAACGCTCAGCCGTTATGGGCTGACGGGTGATGAGCCAGAAGCTGCGTTTTACATGACGCCCAAGCTGAATGAAGCGTGGGACAAGTACACCGACAAACAGCAGAAGCTGTACAACGAGACGCTGCGGGTCAACACCAGAGCGCAGACGACTTCTGCATTGGGTGGCGTCCTGCAGGGGATGGCGCAGAACGGGATCCCGCTGGCTGATGGGTCAGTGGTTCCGATGGGTGACCCACGGTTTGCTGCATTGGCAGGGCAGGTGATGACGGGGCACCTGGACAAGGCGCTGACCATGGTTGGCGGACAGGATCGTGCCGATGACCTGAAGGACATCCGCACCCAGCTGCTTGGCACGTTTGGCCAGGACCCAGTGCTGGGTGCTGCGCTGTCCTTCATCCAAGGCGGAAACCCTGGTGATGCCAACCGTCCGACATGGGGTGCCAGCTATGGGCTGGAGATCCTGGAGACCCGCAACCGGGGTAACGCAGCACGGCAACAGAGCTACGAGCTAGGGCAGAAGTCAATCGAGCAGGGGCTTGATGGGCTGTGGTGGCAGGAAGGATCGCCGGGCTCAATGCTGCCCACTGATCCTGGCTATGCCTCAGCCCTGATGAACTTCAGGAACAAGGCAGCAGCTGCTGGCTACCGCGACATTGACGGCTACATGAAGGGCCGGATGGATTCACAGGAGTCCGTGGTGGGGAGGGCCTACGCGCCTGACCCGCTGGCCAGTGAAGACTTCATGGCTCAGATCCAGGATCTGCCGCGCTCTGCCCTGAACACCCCGCAAGCAGTAGCCGCATTACGTGAGCAGGCGCGGACGGCAGCAAGGGCTGAGCCCACACCAGAACTGCAGGCAGCCAAATACAAGGAGTACCTGGACGCGATCACCGCCAAGCAGAAGCAGGCAGCGGAGACAACGCCTGGCCTGCAGTCAGCCATCGACAAGGCACTGCTGCAGGACCTGGGTCTGCCGCAGGTGAAGCCGTTGGTGGATGCAGCCAAGAGCAAGAGCGGTGGTGGTGATGCCTTTGCTCAAGCACTGTCTGGTGCTGGTGCAATGGCCGCGGCAAGTGGGCTTGGCAACGACAAGATCACAGCCTTCACTCAGCGACTGAACAACCTCTTTCTGCGGAACGCCGAAGCAAAGATCGACCAATGGATGGCTGAGCGTCCTGGTGTTCCGCTGAGCAGCAGTGCCCGCAACGTGCTGATCAGCGAAGCGATTGCTGAGACGAGGAAAAGCGAGGAGTACAAGGATGCCTTTGGTGCGCTGACCGGCAAGAAGCCTGGTGAGGTGGGCAAGGGTCCGAAGATTGGGGAAGGCCCCAAGAACAACGGGGTTGATGGCAAGACCTACAACCGGACAGAGGCCTCGTCTGCACCTGACCGCACGGTGAAGGGCTTTGCTGTCCGGCCAGTGATGGATGGCAACTGGATCTACGGAGAGCTGCAAGCACTGAGTAAAGGCAAGCCAGTCAGCGCTGATCTGTACCGGCTGGCGAACAGGGTTGGCACTACCACCAACCGGTATCTGCTTGAGCAGCTGCGGTTCTATCCACAGCTCGATCCCAACGGTGAAGCCCGCAAGTATTTGGAGGAGAGGATTCGCGTCCAGCGTCAAGGTCAGACGGTGAGCCAGGCCAACTGGCAGGGTGTCGCTGGCCAGGTGATTGGCACGTTGCTGGGTGAGCGGCCTGCTGCTGCTGGCACCATGCCAACCCCTGCTGCTGGCGGTGGGTTCCAGTACAGCGGGCAAGCCCCCGTTGAAGCTCAGCCTGCAGCGAGGCAGGTGGCACCAGCTGCACCGGTACTGCCATCAGCACCTGCAGCAATGAAGCCGATGGCTATCCCTCAAGCACGGGTTGGTCCGATGCCCGTGCCTGGTGATGGCATTGGTCCTTACAACCCGCTGGCACCAGGCAGCTGGCTGATGAGCATGATCATGCCGGCCCGTCCTGCCATGTCTCTGCCGGCTGCCGGTGGGTTTGACGGTGACGGTGGTGGATGGGATGACGGCCCTGCCATTGCATCTAGCCACGCTGACAGCGGCAATGGTTTCACCATCCCTGGTGCACGCGATGCCAGCGGTCGGCCACCCATCTTCAGCCGTGGTGGTGCCAATGCCTTTGCCGCAATGGTCCGGGATAGCGGCGGCGTGGTGAAGGCCAGCGACATTGCCAGCTCACAGCGATCAAGCAGCAAGAACGCTGCAGTGGGTGGAGCCAATGGCAGCGAGCACCTGAAGGGGAATGCGATGGACATCCACGGCGCATCAGAAGCCTGGATCCGTAAGCACGGTGCCAAGTACGGCTGGTACGTGCATGACTACGACGGCACTCATGGCGGGCACTTTGAGTTCCGAGGTGGTGGTACTGCTGCACCTCGCAGAGGTGGTGGTGGGAATCAGGCTGGCTACATGAAGCGGCTGGCCCACCTGGAGACACGGATCAGGAACATCCCCAACAGTGAGGGTTCCGAGGGTCGCGGTTACTTCCAGGCATTCAATGCCTTTGACCGGGAAGCCACCATTGCATCAGGCGGCATCAGCCCACGGGACCCTGACTACAACCGTTCGGCTAAAGCCAGCTGGGCATGGATTGAGAAGCACCGGCCTGAAGCTGCAGCAGCCATCAAGCGTGGTGACTACGACACAGCTGATCGGATCCTGCGGCCTACCTGGCCATCGCTGCCAGGCGGAAGTCAGGCACAGCCTGATCAAGTTCAACGCGAAGCACGTCGCTATCTGGGAGGAGCCTGATCATGCCTACTTTCAACCTTGCACCAAAGCCTGAGAACCTCGATCCCCAGTGGGACCAGGCACCAGCCCAGTCGATGGGCAATGGCAAGACAAGGCCAACCCAGGCGCAGATGAACCAGCGGCTGGAGTCACAAGCTGCTTCTGTTCCATTGATCGGTGGTCTGCTGAAGCAGGGGACTCGGTTCGGTAATGCGCTGGCCAGTCCTGACACCAAGGCTGGCATCTTCACCGGGCCAGTGAATGGCATCAGCAAGTTGGGCAATGCCATCGGTGACTTGGTGCAGGGCAAGCCGATTGATGTGAAGGATGCCTGGACCATCAGCGACAAGACGGCACGGCAGTTCAACCCATTCAGGCTTGGCCAGCAGGAGGTGACACCTGCTGACGAGGCAGGCCTGGCGATTGGTGAAGGGATTGGCGCTGAGCTGGCTGGTGCTGCAACAGGTGCCACGTTGCTGCAGCAGGCCAGCAAGATCCGCAGGTTGCAGCAGGCAGCGCAGGCATTCCAGCAGCAGGCAGCAGTCAGACGTGCAGCAGTAGCGGTCACCGCTAGCCCTGGGCTGAAGGCTGGTGCCAACGTGCTCAAGAACGTGGGTGAAGCCATCGGGTCCACGGCCCTGGCTACCCCGTTTCTGGATCAAGAGGATGGCAACTTGGCCAACCTTGGTGATGCAGCTGGGCTGAAGTTGCCTGGCCGTGTGGAGCCAGGTGAGAACTACCTGCAGGCACTGGGCAAGTCCATTGCGGTGGAGGGCATTGCTGCACCGCTGGCCCTGCTGGGCATGGGTGCAATGGTCACGCCCATCCGCGAGGGGATGGCCAAGGGTGATCTGGGCTGGGTGCAGCAGCTAGCTGATGCAGAGCTGGAGCCATACCTGCCACGGCAGATGGCTGGCCCTGCACTGCCACCAGCAGGACAGGCTGGGCTGCCACAGCTGCCTGGCTATAGCCCTCAAGGCGGTGCGCTGGTTCCGTATGACTCAGCCATCAGCCGGTCACTGCAAGAGCAGACACAGATCCGGCAGGTGATTGATCAGCGCCAGCGTCTGCAGCAGATGGGATTGGCGCAGCAGGGTGAAGGCGGACAGTTGGACCTGGCCCTTGGTGGTGCTGTTGACCCTGAGATCCGTTCTCAAGTGCGTCAGCTGCAAACCCAGCGGGGACTGCTGATCAAGCAGGGGATGGAGTCAGGTCAGGACATGACTCAGGACCTGGGCAAGATCGACCAGGAGATTGGCGACCTGATCCAGAGCGGCAACAGTGCTGACTTCATGCCATCTGAGCGGTTCACCCAGCCCGAGCTGGACATGCCAGATGGCAGGCCAGAGCTGGACACCTACCTGGCCAACCTCGATGAGATGGGTGATGCCGACCTGCGGCAGATCCATAGCAGGGTCTACGCCGATCTCAATGCAGAGCGCAGTGCACAGGAGCTAGCCACTGCCCAGCAGCAGGTGACTGACCTGCAGGGTCGGCTGGCTGAGATCGACCAGCGGGTGCAGGCAGGGGACATCACACCCATTGGCGCCAAGCGGTTGATCGGCAAGGCACAGAAGGAGTTGGCCCTAGCCCAGCAGCAGGTGGGCACCATCGAAGCAAGGGGCCGTGTCCCGGAAGCGTTGGTTGGTGATCAGCTGCAGCTGCGCATTGAGCAGCAGGGACAGCTGGACCTGGCAACTGAAGCACCGCTGCCACCGTTTGAGCAGATGACCCGCGGGCCTGGTGAGTACGGGTATCAGAAAGCGGATGACTACCGCACTGCATTGCAGGGATGGAACCGTGACCAGCTGCGCAGGCTGGCAATGCCGGACTCCAGCCCTGAGGTGGCAGCACTGGTGAAAGCCAGGACGGGACGGCGGGTATGGAATGCCAAGAAGGAGGACATCATCGACGCACTGGTTGAGATCAGTGAGCGCCGTGGTCGGTACTTGCCACCCGAGGCAGAGCAGCTGGCGATGGAGCTGAAGGCCAACCAGTTTGGTGATGCTGCCCCGTTGTTTGATCGACCTGCTGATCTGTCTGCACCTGGCATGACCAAGGTGCTGGATGCGGATGGTGTCGAGCAGCTGGTTCCTGCTGTGGACTACAGCGGCAGGGGGATGGATGCTGCCACCAGGGAACGGTTGAAGGCAGAGATCCTGCAGCGGGCCATTGATAACGGTGAGGTGCAGGCACCCATCAGCCCACTGCCCAACCGTCCAGTCACCACCTTTGAGCAGAGCTCACTGGTGGATGACCTACTGGCTGACCCTGAAGGACAGCTGCCGCTGCTGTTTGCCAGCGATGCAATGCCCACCTACAAGGCAGGCGGCAAGGGTGGTGACGCATGGATCGAGGAGATGCGTCTGCGGTTTGAGTACAACCTGCTGGACGAGCAGGCACAGCAGGCACAGCGCGATGCACTGAAAGCATCCAAGGGCTGGGACACGCTGACGTGGGAGGAGAAGAAGCAGCTAGGGATTCTGGGTGATGGGTTCTACAGCTTGAAGCCATACAGCGAACGGTTCCGCGATCCAACTCCTGCTGCTCGTTCAGACCTAGACACTGCTGACCTGGCAGCGAGGGCAGAGAAGGCTCGCCTGGCTGGTGGCGTAGAGCCACCTCGTAAACCCAGCCGTCCCCCTGCTGCTCAGTCAGACGAGGTGATGGCGGTACGTCAACCCAAGCAGTACGAGTGGAAGCCTGGCGGCGAAGTGGCGGAAGCCAAGCCGGCTGCAGCAAGCAAGCCCGCGACAGCGAAAGCTCCCCAGCCTGCAGCCCCCAAGGCGGTGAAGGCCGACCTGGCACTGGACAAGAAGGAGGCTGAGCTGAGAGCCAGGCTCGATGCACTGAAGGGCCGGCCCACTGAGTCGGCACCTGCGGCTGCACCCGCTGCACCTGCGGCCAAGCCGGTGGACAACTCGGCCGAGATCAAGAAGCTCACCGCCGAGCTGGAGAAGATCGGCGCCACCAGGGCCAAGCTCGCAGAGGAGATTGCCAAGCCAGTGGAGGTGGCCAGCAGCAACCTGCCCAGCCGGAAGCTGAACACCAGCAACGCCGGTCGCGTCGAGGTTGCTGCTCAGAGCCTCTTCAGCTGGGGCAATGCCGGGACGATCGGAGGCATTGGTCCGATCAAGAGCTACGACGAGGCCGTGGCCATGGTCACAGGGAAGGGTCGCGTCCTCGATCCCGATGCGCTGCCTGGCGTTGACATCGCCGCGGCACGTGAGGCCCAGTTGATGGGCCGCGTCACTCCAGATGTGGAGAAAATACGTGCCGCATACCTTGAGTTCTATGGCTCAAGTCAGCAGCTGGCGCCTGACGCCCAGGCCGCTCAAGCCCGACGACAGATCAACGTCCACCTGCTTGCCTTGGACAAGCAGGAGTCACAGATCAAGGCCCGACTGAACGACCTCATCCGCGCACACCAAGGAGCTAACTGCTGATGGCCAGCTGCAATGACCTCACCGATCAGATCAAGCAGATCGAGGATGAGCTCGCCGCGATTGAATCCACCCGCCGAGGACTGACGGCCCAGGCTGATCTGACCAACGGCCAGCCAGCCAAGAAGCCCAAGGTCCTGCGCACCTACACCGGTGATGAGGTGACGGTGGACCCCGGCAAGTGGGTGACGGAGGCTGAGATGGATGCCATGCAGATGGGCGACGAAGCCGTCCGTCAGATGGTGACTGCTGGCTTTGCTGGCAACAAGGTGCCGAACGGTGCCACTGGTCGGATGATCAACTACAGCCAGGTTGATCCCAGCGACGAGAACGTTGCAGCACTGCTTGAGGTGATGGGCCTCAAGCGCTCTGGCACCGAGAAGGGTGTTGAGCTCAAGCGTCCTTTCACCAATCAAGCAGCAGCCAAGGCACTGATGGCCCTGGCACAGGAAGCTGGTGCTGATCCACGTGCTGTAGCGGAAGCACTGCAGAAGCGGGTGAGGGGAATCGACAACCTACCCAGTGCTGTCTATGCCGCAGCCAAAGCACGGTGGGATGCAGCCAGCCAGTACACCGATGTACTGGAGGAGATGGCTGATGCCATTGACGGTGGCTACCTGACTGGAGACCTCAAGCACCAGGCTGGTAACGCTGCCAAGTGGGCGCACTTCTATGAGCAGCTCGATGCACAGATCAAGCGGCGGGTAGGTCAGGCCCTCAAGTCCATGCAGTTCCGGCAGGACACTGAGATCTCCCTGGTGGATGTGAGCAGGGAGGTGCAGGACCTGACCATCAACGAGATCACCGGCAACACGCTGGTCGGTGACATGTTGAAGATGGTGGATGAGGGCAATGCCAAAGCACTGCGGCAGATGGCCGCGGCGAAGAGAGCAGACCAGGCACTGGGCATCAACCAGAAAGGTTTCTATCGGGACCTGTCCCTGCTCAATAGCTTGCGGCGGGCCAACCTCCTGTCCTCCTTCTCGACCTGGGCCATCCGTAACCCCGTGTCTGGTGCCCTGGTGCAGGGTGTCTACATGGCTGAGGACGTGGTGTCCGGCACCCTGCGGATGGCAGGTAAGAACGGGTTCAAGACTGGCGTAGCTGATGAGCTGAAGGCAGCAGGCTTTGCCACCCGTGCCTTCGTCGATGCCTTCAGCATGAGCTGGGGCAACTTCAAAGAAGCGCTGTCCACCGGCAAGACCACGGTGGCACGTGACTCCTTGAAGTACGTGGAGTCGGCTGATGAACTGCGGTCATCCAAGGCCATCGTCAACGCTGCCTTCGACTCCGCATGGGAGGACATCACATCCATCAAGGGTCTGGCCCACCCGGTGTCAGTCCTGAACTTCATCAATGGTGGGTTCTGGAAGGTGTTCGGTGGTGGGGTGGAACGCCTGACCGGATCCGATGCGGGATACATGGCACCGTTCCGCATCCTCAATGCAACGGATGACTTCATGCAGACCCAGGCCTTTGCCTGGAAGACCAGCCATGAAGCCTTTGTCCGTGCAGCAGAAGAGGGCCGTGCTGCTGGACGGGACGTGGCATGGATTGAGAACCGTGCTGATGAGCTGGCTGGCAATGCCATGTACAGCGGGGTGTTCAGCGATGACGACCTGGCCCAGTTCCGCCTGGCTAGGAACGCTGAGTTCCCGAACTATGGCGACGAGCTCAGCGACGACAAGCTGCGGGCCATGCTCTACAGCCAGATGAAGGGCATCCCCAACACCGAGACAGAGCTTGGTCGGCTGGGTCTTGAGCGTGCACAGAACAGCACCTTCACCGGAGAGGTGACGGGTGCTGCTGCACCGTTCGTCAATGGTGTCCAGCAGATGCGGGCCAACCCATTCATGGCCTGGGCACTGCCGTTCTGGAAGGTGCCAGTCAATGGCATCGGCTGGGTGCTGAACCGTGAAGCGATCTCCGTCATCCCCAGACAGCTGCTGATGGAAGGCCAGCAACTGGTGAGCAAGGGTCAGAAGTTCACGGTGGAGGAGATGTCCGATGCCAGGGCCCGCACTGCTGTAGCGGTAGCCATTGCTGGCATGACCCATGTCATGTGGGAGAACGGGTTCTTCACTGACGGTGGATCGTTCGATGTCCGCCAGCGGGAACGTGAGCGCCGTAACTGGAAGCCCTATAGCTTCAGCCTGGCTGGCACCCTGTTCGAGGCAACCAAGTTTCAAGGCAGTTCGATTGACGTGATCGACCTGATGGGCCTACACGCTGACGTGCTGCGGGCCTATCACGATGGCATCCTCACCTGGAAGCAGGGTGAGACCAGCATGGTTCCGATCATGATGGCCTACGCCAACCTGATCAAGAACAAGGCAGCGCTGAAGAACATCACCAGCATCATGAACTGGGCGCAGGACCCAGGGCGCTACGACCATGGCCGGGTGCTGGGTGATCAGATGGGTGGGCTGCTGCCTATCAGTGGGTTTGGTGGATCCATCAGCCGGTCCTTCTCTGATGCAGAGGAGACGCTGGCCAAGCGGCGGATGCTGTCAGCCAATGAGGTGGCAGCACTGAAGAACGATCCCAACTACCGGCTGATCCAACCCGTGATCAATGCCCTGCAGTCAGCTGGTGATGCGTTCATCAAGGGGAACTCTGGTTTGCTTGGTGCTGCCCTGCCGCGGGAGAAGGATTGGCTGGGCAACAGCATCCAGCGACCGCTTGGTCTACCGGTTGACCTGACCATCCCCTTCATGCCAGTGGTCAAGCCACAGGACCAGCTCTACCAATGGCTGGAGAAGCATGGCTTTGGCGATAAGCCCAGGCCTGAGGGGAAGTTTGAGCACGGTGGTGGTGCTGTGCAGATGACCAACCAAGAGGAGGACTTCTACCGCGAGACGATGCGAACAGTGAGGGGTGATGTTCCGCCCGAGTCGCTGCGCAGTGCTGGTGTCAGCGCAGGCACAGCCTTCCCCATCTGGAAGTACGTGCAGGGTCAGGACATGCAGGGTGCACTGCGCAACCTGATGCGTGACCCGCAGTACAACGCACTGCTCAGCAGCCCAGCCGGTGGCGTGAGCCCCAGTCTGACCGTGCAACCAGGCAAGAGCCTGGCCAAGAGGAACGAGGGGCTGGTCGGGGAGGGGCTCTATGCACCAGTGGACAACATCATCAACTACTACGACGCACTGGCGCTGATGAAGCTGATCGGCAACGAGCAGTTTGATTTCCGCCAGCGGTATCAAGCGGTCCTGCGGCAGAAGCAACAGGGCTTGCAGCAGTACGCCGAGAGCATCAATGGACTGGGAGTGGGCCGTCAGTAGCCGAGCCGATAACCTGAAGGCTGCACAGGTGCAAGCCTTCTGATGGCGATCCCTACCCCCTACTCCTATCGCCAGTACGTCGGGGACGGGGTGGCCAAGACCTTCTCTGTCCCCTTCCCGTATCTGGCACGGGCTCATGTCCACCTGTACCTCGGCAACAAGGAGCTGGTGGAGGGGACGGACTACACCTGGACCAGTGGTGTCCAGCTGTTGCTCACCACTGCCCCGCAGGCAGCAGTACCTGGCGCTGTGCCAGTACCAGCTGAGCAGCTGACGGTCAGACGCATCACCCCTGAAGACGATCAGATCGTCCAGTGGAAGGACGGTAGCTACATCATTCAGGACGACCTGAACGAATCAGATCGGCAGTGGCTGTACCTGATCCAGGAGCACCACGACCAGTTGATGCTGCTGCAGTACGGCGCTGGCACCATCCCTGGTGGTGGTAGCCCTGCATCGAGTCTGGCGTTCTGGAACACGCTGGCTCGCTATGCCGATCCAGACAAGGGCAAGACAACAGAGATTGCCAACACCATCACTGGCAAGGATCAGAAAGCTGGTGACTGGATTGCTGATGACAAGCACGTTGCCACTGCTGCTGCATTGAGCGAGCGGTTTGATGTCATCGTCTCCGACACCAAGCCACCTGATCCCCCGATCACTGAAGCCCGTCAGCCAGGCAAGATCTGGATTGACGATGGCACCTTCCAGATCAGCTACTGGGAGCCCAGCGCCAAGGCATGGGTGAGCCTGGCCAGCACTGGTCCGCAGGGCTTGGCTGCAACCATTGCACTGGGTCCTGTTACTTCTTTGCCTGCTGGCACTGCGGCAACAGTTACGAACACAGGCAGCAGTCAGGCAGCAGTCTTCAGGTTTGGCATCCCCAAGGGGGATCAAGGTATTCAAGGCATCCAAGGTCTCAAGGGAGATACAGGAGCCATTGGTCCTCAAGGTTTAGCTGGCCCTCAGGGCCCTATTGGTTTGGCTGGTCCCCAGGGACCAGCCGGCCCCAAGGGTGCTGATTCCACTGTTGCTGGACCCGCTGGCCCGGCTGGTCCTGTCGGCCCCAAGGGTGCTGACTCCACTGTTGCTGGACCCGCTGGTCCGAAGGGTGACCCAACACGGGTGATCATGCAGGACTTGGCTCCTGCTGCTCCTGCTGCTGGTGACTTGTGGTTTAACACCACCAATGCCCAGTTGTATTCCTGGTACAACGATGGTTCATCCACTCAATGGGTGAGCATCAGCAAGACAGGCCCGGCTGGTCCAGCTGGCATTCAAGGGCTAAAAGGCGACACCGGGGCGACAGGTCCTCAGGGCCCGATTGGTCTGACGGGTCCGATTGGTTTAGCAGGTGCTGCTGGACCGACTGGCCCACAGGGAATCAAGGGTGACAAGGGTGACACAGGGGCAACAGGACCCAAGGGTGCTGACTCCACGGTCCCAGGTCCAACAGGTCCAACAGGTCCTACGGGTCCCACTGGTTCAACAGGACCACAAGGCATCCAAGGATTGAAGGGTGACACCGGAACCAAGGGTGATCCCACCAGGGTGATCATGCAGGCATCACCACCTAGCGCACCTGCTGCTGGTGACCTGTGGTTCAACACTGATAACGGTCAGCTGTACGCCTGGTACAACGACGGATCTTCTGTTCAGTGGATCAGCGTCTCAAAGTCTGGCCCCATTGGCCCGACTGGTCCTGTTGGTCCTCAAGGATTGAAGGGTGATACCGGAGCCACCGGACCAGCAGGACCGCAGGGTGCCCAGGGCATTCAAGGATTGAAGGGTGACACTGGAACCCAGGGGGTGAAGGGTGACAAGGGTGACCAGGGGATTCAAGGGATCCAAGGGATCCAAGGTCCCAAGGGTGATGTGGGTGCAACCGGTCCGCAGGGATTGAAAGGTGACAAGGGTGATACGGGCACAGCCGCTGGCTTTGCTACACCGCAGATCACAACGCTTGCGGCTGGTGCTGCTGCAACGGTTTCACGATCTGGCCCTGACTACTCAGCACTGTTCACCTTTGGCCTCCCGCAAGGAGCAAAGGGTGATACCGGGCCGAAGGGTGACAAGGGTGACCCGGCCAGCGTTGGCACGGGTACGGCTAAGCCGCTCACCCCTGATGACGGTGACTTGTTCTATGACACAACCACCAAGAAACTCCAGATCTACCTGACTGTGGGTGGCTGGACCAACATTAACTAATCCTCACTCACAATCATGGCACTCAACTTTCCTAATTCTCCAACCAACGGACTTGTCTACACCTCACCAACGGGTGAGCAGTGGACTTACGACACAGCTACCAACAGCTGGACCAGCAAAGGGCTGGTCAACAACAGCGGCGGCATCAAGTATGTCGGCACCATCGACATCACCGCAGCACCTCCTACAGGTGTGACTGGTGGTGCACTCTATACCGTGGCAGCGGATGGTGCTGCCAATGCTGGCTTTGGTCCTGGTGTCACTGGTGCTCTGACGAAGGGCGACTCGGTGATGAATACAGGAACTGGCTGGATCAAGCTTTCACACCCAACATCGGTGTGGTTGAAGACCGGCACCAACCTTGCCCCTACGGCAACGGGTGATGTGGTCAGCATCTCAGCGGGCACGGCTGCACTGCCTGGTCTGACGCCAGTTGGTGACCCGAATACGGGCATCTACGCCCCAGCCGCTGATCAGCTGGCGATCAGTACAGGTGGTGTGCCCCGTGCTCACATTGACTCCACGGGCAAGCTGCTTGTTGGCCCCAACCTTGCTGCCACTACAGCAGGCGGCATCCTGCAGCTAGCAGGTGGTATCACCTTCCCTGCCGCGCAGGTAGCCAGCGCTGACCCCAACACGCTGGATGATTATGAAGAGGGGACTTGGACGCCGACCCAAGGGTCCGGGTTAACTGTTGTTGGAACTTTTAGCTCTGTAGGGTTTTACACAAAAACAGGCAATCTTGTTAACGTTTCCGGTGCCTTGAGATCTACTACCAGCGTAGCCACCAGTGTCGGTGGGATTGTATGTGCAGGTTTACCCTTTCCGGTTTTGGCACCGTCAAACGGTTTTGTTCCGGGGACACTGACAAACCATACTCAGACTCAAGCCGATTCAGTCTCTTGTGGTCCCGGTGCCAGCATATGGGGCGCAAAAGCATTTGCTGCAACCCAAGGGCTTTACTTTAGTATAACTTTCCGTACTAATTAGCCCGCAACCGGCTCAAAACTACGACCCATCTAAACCTGTTCCTGCCAGTCGGCAGTTCCTAAAATGGCTCTAACAAAAGAAGTCGTCATCGACAAGATCGAAGTGCTGGAGAACGGCACCCTGCAAATCCGTCAAGCAACCCGTGTGTTGGAGGACGGCACCGTGCTGTCCACCAGTTATCACCGCCATTGCCTTAGCCCTGGTGATGACCTGAGTGGTGAAGATGCACGGGTCAGTGCTGTTGCTACCAGCACCTGGACCCCTGAGGTGGTAGCTGCTTATAAGGCAGCTCAAGCACCTGCTGCACCAGTACCTGCACCCTGATAGCAGCTGCAATCAGCAGCAAACCAGCCACCAGCTTCGGGGAAATCAAGCCCGCAGCTGGTGGTTTCCCAATGGATGCAGCTATCGCAGCTCAGCGAGGGCTTGGCCTTGGGTGTGGCCTTGCCTTTGGTGAGGGCTTTGTATTCCGCCGCTGAAATCTCATACGTTGTCTCCCTGAAGCCACAGCGATCACAGCGTTTGCGTCTACGCCTGGCGGTAGCGGTGTTCCTGGTTTCCAGGATGAAGACAGCAAGGGACCCGCATTGCGAGCAGTTGGACGGCAGCCCGCACCTGGCGCGGACTGCTTCGATGTTGGACATCGCCATCAGCTAGCACCCTCCAGCTCGGCGGCGATGGCGAGGAGTTTGCGACGGGTGGCGCCCCGCTGATCTTCGGCGCCCTCGTCGGGACTCAGTGCTCCGGTGCCGCCGGGTCTCATGCCCCTTCGTGGTGCCCGAGGTTCATCTGGCACCACCTGATCCGCAGCAGCGCGGAGGGCGGCGGCGGCTATCTGCCGAGCTTCGTTGAGGCAATCTTCTGGGCCATAGGCGCTGCTGTTGTTGGCGGCATTCCAGACAGCCTGCGCGGCGGGGGAGAGGTCAGTCATTGGTCCTCCTCACTTAGATGCCA
>Ga0315907_10004522_pt1 | contig 15603 bp, 12 predicted proteins | sample LakEriMetagenome_3_FD_203525 | JGI IMG/M metagenome (GOLD analysis project Ga0315907, IMG submission 203525) | Freshwater fungal communities from buoy surface, Lake Erie, Ohio, United States - Buoy 12 MA123 | ecosystem: Environmental > Aquatic > Freshwater > Lake > Lake biofilm | place: USA... | reverse complement strand
GAGATTGTTCTTTCCCGCGCCGACCCCAATTTTGTCATCAAGCTCTTCAAGGTGGAGGTTTCTGAGATCGGAGACGGAACCATCGAGATCAAAGGAATCGCCCGGGAACCGGGATTCCGAACCAAATTGGCCGTTTTTTCTCGAGATCCCAAGGTGGACCCGGTGGGTGCCTGCGTGGGTCTGCGTGGTCAGCGAGTGAAGAACATTGTTCGCGAACTGAACAACGAGAAGGTGGACATCATCCCTTGGTCTCCCGACATTCGAAAATATGTCGAGAATGCGTTGGCACCGGCCAAATTGAAAACCTTCGAAGTCGACGAGCAGCGCAAGCGTGTTTTGGCGCTCACCTCTCCGGACCAGTTGTCTCTGGCCATCGGGAAGCGCGGTCAAAATGCACGTCTGACATCTCGGTTGACCGGGTGGAGCATCGATATTGAAGCCGAGGCCTCCGTGTTGCCCGGTTTTGATCGTAAAGTGGCCGACGCGGTGCGAGACTTTGCCACAGTTCCCGGTATTTCCGAGGAACAGGCGCGGATTCTGGTGACCACCGGGTTCCACAGCCTAGAAGATGTGATCCAGCAGATCGGGATCGAGGATTTGCAGGGGATGGAAGGGATTGGCTCAGATGCTGAGTCCATCCTGGAAGCGATTCGGGGCGAATTGACCCGACGTGCCGCCGGTGGTGTTGGCCCCGAAGCCCACTGATCCCATTTGACGGGTCGGTTGCTAGTGTCTGGACCGCCGACGGTCCAGGCGACCGCGCAGGGCGCGGAGCGGTGAACGTCGGCGGTGAAATAAAAAGCAGTATGCCCGTTCGCATTTACGAGATCGCCAAGAAGCTGAACCTTGAGAGCAAGTTTGTGCTCAACAAGGCGAAGGAGCTGGGCATAGCCGCAGCCAAAGTCCCGTCGAGCACCCTCGACAAGATCACCGCCGAGTTCTTGGAGGAACAGTTGGCGCCATTGGGAAAACCGTTCGAGGCGCCCAAGCCGGTTGAGGTCATACCGGTGGCCATTATTCATGCCCCCGCAGAACCTGTCCCGGCGGCGGCTCCCGAACCTGAACCCGAGCCGATCCCCGAGCCCATGGTTGCTGCGGTGGTGACTCGTCCGGTGGTCACTGGAATTGACGCTCCCGTGGCTGAAAAGCCCGCCCAATCACTGGAGACCGTCAAGGCCGACCTCAAGACCGAGATCCCCCAGGCGCCCGCCGCCCCGGTTCTGACGAACGCTCCAGAACTCGTTGAGTCTGAGGTTGTGGCGCCCGTTGTGGCACCGTCACCTGAGGTTCCGGAGCCTTCGGTGGTGACCCCGATGGTTTCTGAAACGGTCGCTCCGGTTCATCCGGAACTGTCAGCGCCTGCGGCCACGACAGCGGTTGCGCTCCCGGCTCCCGTTGCTGCCCAGGTCCCTCCTCCCGAGAGTACTAATCCGGCTCCGTCTCCCGTCTCCGCCCCGACGGCGGGTTCGGCCCCAACTCCTGCCCCAGCCCCGGTCCAAACGGGTCAGTTGGTCGGTCGCATCGATCTGAGTCAATTCGGGTATGGGGGGCGCACGACCCGCGGTGTCAGCACCCCGCCGCCTCCTGCCCGACCGGCTCCCCCAGTCGCCCGAGATGATCGACGTGGTCCGCCCCCGCCTCAGCCAGGGCGCCCCGGTGGATCACCCCACCCAGGTTCCCCGTATCAGGGGGCTTCTTATCAAGGCAACCGCCCGGGGCAGTTCCAGCGCCCGGGTCAATTCGGCCGTTCCAATCAAATGGGTGGACGCCCTGGTGTCGCCGCCGGTCCCGGTCCGCGGCCTGTCCCCGCTGCTTCTCGTCCCCAATTTGCCGCCGACGCTCCCATCATTGTCATGCGTCCGCCCATTGTGGTGCGTGAATTGGCGGAGCAAATGGGCAAGAAGCCCTTCCAGATCATCGGTGATCTCATGCAGATGGGGGTCTTCGCGACGGTGACCCAGACGATCGACGCCGAGGCGGCGGTGAAAATTTGCGCGAAGCACGGCATTCGGTTCGAGACCGAGAAGCGCGACAAGGCGGCTCACTCCGTCAATGTTCCCAAGGAGGAGAAGCTCGAACTCGACAGCGAGGACAAGCCCGAGACGCTCAAGCCGCGTCCCCCAGTGATCACCATCATGGGGCACGTGGACCACGGCAAGACCTCTCTCCTCGACGTCATCCGCAAGGCAAATGTCGTTGCAGGCGAGGCCGGTGGCATCACTCAGCACATTGGCGCTTACACGATCCAGTATCCCCATCCCAACACGGGCAAACTGGAGAGCCTCACCTTTCTGGATACTCCAGGTCACGCTGCCTTCTCGGCGATGCGGGCTCGCGGCGCCAACGTGACCGACATTGTCATTCTTGTTGTTGCTGCCAACGACGGTGTCATGCCCCAGACCCTGGAGGCCTTGTCCCACGCCAAGGCAGCCAAGGTGCCCATCATCGTAGCGGTCAACAAGTGCGACCATCCGAACTCCAATCCCATGAAGGTGCGCCAGCAGCTTCAAGACAAGGGACTGGTGCCCGACGATTGGGGCGGCGATACCCTGTTCGTGGAATGCTCCGCGATCACCAAGAAGGGCATCGACACCCTCATTGATTCCATCTTGCTCCAAGCCGAGTTGCTCGAGCTGAAGGCCAATCCGGATCGCAACGCCAAGGGCAATGTCATCGAATCCGGCGTTGAGGCGGGTGGTTCCGTGGCCACAGTGCTGGTTCGCAAGGGAACGCTGCGCATTGGTGACGTGATCATTTGCGGCGAGCACTACGGCAAAGTGCGCGCCATGATGAACGAAGAAGGGCTCCGCCTGAAGGAGGCCACTCCGTCGGTGGCGGTTCGCGTGCTAGGTCTCAACGGAGTTCCGGATGCCGGGTCCGAGTTCAGCGCGGTAGAGAACGAGCGGGCTGCTCGCGATCTGGCCGAGGAACGTTCCGACGCACGTCGTAAGTCCGAGATGGATGGCGATCGTCGCAAGACCCGGACTTCGTTGTCCGACCTCTTCGGGCGCATTGGTGACCTCACGGCCAAAGTGCTCAAGGTGATCGTCAAGGCCGACACTCAGGGATCGGTGGAGGCCATTGTAGGGGCTCTGCGCGATATCAAATCCCAGAAGGTCTCGCTGGAGGTGGTGAACAGCGCGGTCGGAGCCATCAATGTTTCGGACGTCAACTTGGCTCGGGGTTCCAAAGCGGTCATTTTAGCGTTCCACACTCGCGTCGACAACAACGCCGCCGAGGAAGCCAAGCGTCACGGCGTCGAGATTCGCCTCTACGCGATCATCTATGAGCTGATCGATCAGGTGAAGGAAGCCATGGCCGGTCTGTTGGATCCGCTCCTGAAGGATGTGATCGTTGGCCAGGCCGAGGTTCGCAATATTTTCGACCTCTCCAAGGGTGGGCGGGTTGCCGGTTGTGCGGTCACCAATGGCCGTTTGGTCCGTGGCAAGATGCGTCTTCGCCGCCGGGGCAACCTAGTGTACGAAGGGGTTTCACTCACCCTCAAGCGCTTCCAAGACGAGGTGAACGAAGTTCGCTCGGGCATGGAGTGCGGTGTGCGCCTCGATGGTTTCGACGATTATCAAGAAGGTGATATCATCGAGTGCTACTCCGTGGAGAAGATCGCCGCCAAACTCGAATAACGCATTCCTGCCGTGTCCTCCCATCTCCCTCCGGCCCCGAGTCGGCGTATCCAGCGGGTGACCGAACTTCTGAGGCGGGAAGTCAGCGAACTGCTGCGCCGTGAGTTGAATGTCGAGGAGGTCGGGTTGCTCTCGGTGAACGAGGTTAAAGTGGCTCCGGACCTCAAGTCGGCCACCGTATTCGTCGGCTTTGTGGGCAACCGCCAGCAGAGGTCCGCCGCCCCCGAGAAGTTGGCTCAGCGGTCCAAGCACATTCAAATGATGCTCGGTTCCCAGTTGAGCATGAAGTGGACTCCAGTCCTCAACTTCCTTCTCGATGAATCCGTGGAGAAGGGCAATCGGGTGATCGCCATTCTTGAAGGACTCGAGAAAGGCCAGACTCCGGGTGCCTAAGGTACCCGCGCACCCTCTTTCCCCAGCCATGCGTTCTTCAGAAATGCCCAAGGCGGTGGAGAATATCCTGGCCGCGATCGATGCGGCCCAGTCGATCCTCGTGGTCGGGCACATCCGCCCAGACGGCGACTGCATTGGCAGTCAAGTGGGCTTGGCGATGGCCCTTGAGGGGGCCGGCAAGGACGTGACCGTCTGGAATCAGGATCCTGTGCCCGACAAGTTGCGGTTTCTCGATCCGGACAAGCGCGTGCGCAAGCCCACCTCAGGGCGTCAGTTCGACCTCGTGATCGCCACCGACTGCGCGGCCCTCGACCGGATGGGGCGGGTCATTGAATTTCTGCCCGACGGTGTGGTATTGGTGAACATCGACCACCACGCCTCCAACACCCGCTACGGCAAGCTCAACTGGGTTTCGCCGCGAGAACCGAGCACGGGTGAGTTGATTTTCGACCTCTGTAAATGGGCGGGTTGGAAGGTGACCCAACCCATGGCCGATTGCCTGTTCACGGCGGTCAGCACCGACACCGGCAGCTTCCAGTACCCGAGCACCACACCGGAAACGCTACGGACTGCCGCCGAGTTGGTAGAACGAGGGGCAGGTCTGGGTCGGATCTGCCAAGAGGTGTACCAGAGCTATCCCATGACGCGGGTTCGCCTCTTGCGCCATGTCTACACCCAGTTCCGATTGTCCGATGGCGGTCAGACGGCCTATTTCTGGCTCAGAAAGCGCGACTACGCCCGAGCCGGTGCCTCCACCGAGGAAAGCGAAGGCCTGATCGACCATATCCGTGCCATTGACGGCGTGGTTGTTGCGATGGTCTTCGAGGAGGTCAGCGAGGAGGTCACTCGGGTGAGTTGGCGCTCTAAGTCAGCCAGTGTCGATGTTGCCGCCATCGCCCAGCGATTCGGTGGTGGCGGACACAAGGCCGCCGCCGGTGCGCGGATCGAGGGAAGGCCTCTGGGAGTCCAGCGCCGGGTCCTCAACGAGGTCCGCAAATCCCTCAAGGCGTCGGCCTGAGCGCGGCCTACTTCGATAGTTCCTCAACGGCTTCAATCCGTTCTGATTTTCAAGTTTCCGATGGCCTTACCCACCCTCTCGCCCCTCGACGGGGCCTTGTTGGTCGACAAGCCCGCGACATGGACCTCCCATGACGTGGTCGCCAAACTGCGCAACCACTTCCGCCTCCCCAAGGTCGGCCACTGCGGCACGCTGGACCCCATGGCCACGGGCCTGCTCATTCTCGTGCTGGGTAAGGCGACAAAATATTCCGAGCGGTTGATGTCCTCAGACAAGGTGTACGAGGGAGTGATGCGCCTCGGTGAAACCACCGATTCTTACGACGCCGACGGGGAATTGGTGGACTCCATGCCGGTGATGCCCCTCTCTGTGGACGACCTGAACGAGGCGGCCGTGACCTTCACTGGCGACATCCTCCAGACGCCGCCCATGGTCAGTGCGGTCAAGATCGGAGGCACGCCCCTCTACAAGTTGGCTCGCAAGGGGCAGGAAGTCGTCCGCCAGCCTCGCCCCATCCATGTCTACACCTACCGGTTTGATGACTACGAGGAGCCCTTCGCCTATTTCCGGGTGAGCTGCACCAAAGGAACCTACATCCGCAGTTTGGCCCATGACCTGGGGCAGAAGCTTGGTTGCGGCGCCCACCTGACTCGACTGCGTCGCGTCACCAGCGGACGCTTTGATGTGGCCGATGCTGCACCGTTGTCGGAGATTCTCCAGTGGGACCTTCCCACCCTAGAGAAACACATCATCCCCTTCCTGAAGCTCAAATCCTACGAGTAGGCTTGCAGGTGGTGGGGAGCTCCAGAATCCTCTAAGGACATGCCCCCCGATGGTCCTCCAGCCTCCGTGGTCACCTGTGCCTCGCCGGATTCCCGGCGCGCATGGCTGTTCCGTGGCTTGGCGCTCGTGGCACCCGTGGTTGCTCTTTTGGGCATCGAATGGGCTTTGAGGTGGTCCGGACACCACCGGCCCACGGCCTTTTGGTTGGAGGCTGGAGACGGAATGCTCCGAGCCAATCCGGCCTTCGGTGCCGCCTATGTTGGCGAAACCCAAGCCCGGATGCCCCGGCCCTTGAAGATTCGTGAGCAGAAGGAGCCGGGCACGCTACGAGTGTTGGTGTTGGGGGAGTCGGCGGCCCTTGGTGATCCGGAACCCGGATTCGGCATGCCGCGCTTCCTCCAAGCGCAATTGGAGACTCGATACCCCGGCCGCAAGATCGAGGTGCTCAATGCCGCGATCACCGCCTTAAATTCCCATGCGCTGCATCGGATCGCCTCAGACTCCATCCGGCTGGGAGCCGATGTCTGGGTTGTCTATCCGGGCAATAACGAGGTGCACGGGCCCTTCGGGCCGGCCAGCAATCCCCTCGGGAAAGCGCCGTCTCTGGCGGTTGTGCGCACCGGCTTGCTGCTGCGCAGCACCGCCATCGGCCAGTGGATCTTCCGGATCCAAGAGGGGCAGGGCGACGGGTTGTCGCTGGCACCGCGATGGGCTGGTCTCGAAACGTTTTCCAAGAGCCCGATCGCCGCGGATGACCCACGACTGGAAGTGGTGCGCGAATCCTACCGGCGCAACCTCACCGATCTGGTCCGCTTTGGGGTGGAGTCTGGCGCTCAGGTGCTTTTGGGCACCATGGCGGTGAACCTGCCGGATTGCCCGCCGTTCGGTTCGCTGCCGCTGGAGGGATCGCCCCAGATCCTCTCGCAATGGAAAGACCTTGCCGATCGGGGTCGGGCCCAAGACGCCGCCGGTGATTGGTCGGGTGCCGTGGAAAGTTGGACCCAGGCCGTGGCCTTGGCTCCGCGTCATGCCGAAAGCCGCTTTCAGTTGGGGTTGGCCCGTCTCAATGCCGGCGATGGAACCCGCGGAACCTCCGACCTGGAGGCCGCCCGTGATCTGGACACTCTTCGATTCCGTGCCGATTCGCGCATTGTTGCCATCACCCGTGAGGTGGCCGCCGCCGCGGCTTCGCCTCGGGTGCTGCTGGTGGATGCGGCCGCGGAACTCAAGGGTGAAGACCCGCAGCGTCCTCCGGGAGCGGACCTCTTCTTCGAGCACGTCCACTTGAGGCCTGAGGGCAATGACCGCCTAGCCCGCTTGTTCGCCAAGGCCTTGGTGATGGGCTTGTCCGAGGGGGCGCCGTCGTCGGCCTCATCGGCGACCTGGGCGACCGAGACGGCGTGCCGGACTCGACTGGGTTGGAATCCGCATGCGGGAGTCCGGCTGTGGACCCAGGTTCGGGCGCTGTGCCAGAAGCCGCCGTTTTCGTTCCAGAGTCACAAGGAGGCCCGGGACCGATTCTTGGATGACCGTTTGGCCGAGGCCAATATGGAGGCCCGGAAGGCCGGGTTGGCGGCTTCCATCCAGGCATTGGAGTCTGCGGTGACCCGGCATCCGACAGACTGGCACTTGGCCGAGCAGTCCGCTCGGCTCCTGCGTCAAGGGCGGCGCTGGACCAACGCCATCGAGGCTTGGAAGCGGGTGGTTCAAGAAGCTCCGGATCACGTGGTGGCCTGGCATTTCTTAGGCGAAGCTCAAGCCCAGACCGGAGATCGCCGCGCTGCGGTGGAGTCTCAATCGCGGGCCTTGGCTCTGCGACCTGATTTTGTCGAAGCCGCCCTGGCTTTGGGTCAGTTGTACGGGGAGTTGGGTCGGTTCCAAGAATCCATCAGCGTCTTCGATCAGAGCCTGAAACGAGACCCCCGGAATCTCGAAGCCCTGATCAACAAGGCGCTCACCCTGGAGGCCATGGGGCGTCGTGCGGAGTCGGTCCCCCTGCTGTCGCTTGCCATGACCGAACACCCCCAGTCCACGCTGCCGTGCGTCCGCTTGGGGGAACTCCTTTCGGCCCGCAAGGAGTACGCCGGCGCCGTTGCGGCCTTCGAAGAGGCGGCCCGCCGCGAGCCCGCCAACCTGGGCGTCCTCCAGCGCCTGGCTGGAGAACTGGGGCGGGCCGATCGCCCTGCCCAGGCGGAGGCCGTGCTGCGTCGGGCCGTCCAGGCCGATTTGCAGAATGCGTCGGTCCGGATCGACCTCGGTGTGGCCTTGGCGCGTCAGACCCGCTTTGCCGATGCCATCGTGGAATTCGAGGCGGCGTTGCGTGTTCAACCCGACAACGCGTCGGCCAGGACTTATCTCGAACGGGCCCGGGCCATGCTGTCGGCCGTCCCGCAATCCACCCCCCAACGCAAACGCTGATGTGGTCCGTTTTCAAAGATTTTGCCCGATTCCTGGGGCGGGAGAAGAAATGGTGGCTTGCGCCCTTGATCTTGATCCTGCTGCTCCTCGGGGCGGTGGTAGTCTTTTCGTCCAGCTCTGCGGTCGCGCCTTTTTTGTACCCCTTCCTCTGAACCGCCGATCCACGGCCTATCATGCGATACGTCCTCGGCATCTCGGGCTTGTACCACGACTCGGCGGCAGCCCTCTTGGGTGATGGACGAATTCTGGCGGCGGTGCAGGAGGAACGGCTCTCGCGTCGCAAGAATGATGCGCGGTTTCCAGAACGCTCCATTCGAATCTGTCTGGATCAGGCGGGCATCACTGCCGGCGATTTGGAAGCCGTAGCCTTCTACGAGAAACCCATCCTGAAGTTCAGTCGCACTCTGGAGGTGTTTTTGGGTTGGGCCCCTCGGGGAGGTCGCGCTTTTGCCCGGGCCATTCCGGATTGGTTGGGCGGACGCTTGGACCTTCGTGGACGCATCCGATCCGCGCTGCCTGGGCTGCGGTCTGAGTGCCCGATCCTCTTCACCACCCATCACGAGGCGCATGCGGCCAGTGCGTTTCTTGCGTCTCCCTTTCCCGAGGCGGCCATCTTGACGGTGGATGGCGTCGGAGAATGGGCCACCACCGCCATCGCCCGAGGAATCGGCGCCCAAATTGAGCCCTTGGAGGAGATCCATTTCCCGCATTCGCTGGGGCTTTTGTACTCGGCGTTGACCGCTTACTGCGGATTCCGGGTCAACTCCGGCGAGTACAAGCTCATGGGCCTGGCACCCTATGGCGAGCCGTGCTGGGTGGAGACCCTTTTGGAGGAAGTGGTGTCCTTGCAGGAGGACGGTTCCTTCCGGCTCAATTTGAAGTACTTGGATCCACTGGCCGAGGATCACCTGACCAATGCACGTTTTCATGACCGGTTCGGTGGGCCGCCCCGTCGTCCGGATGAGCCTCTGGAAAAACGCCATCTGGACCTGGCCCGATCCATCCAAGGGGTGACCGAACAAGCCCTCCTGGGACTGGCCCGACGCGCCCACGAAAAAACCGGCTCCGCCCACCTGTGTCTGGCTGGCGGTGTGGCCCTGAACTGCGTGGCCAATGGTCGGATTTTGCGGGAGGGGCCGTTCCAGAAACTTTGGATTCAGCCCGCTGCCGGCGACGCCGGGGCTGCCCTGGGTGCCGCCTTGGCGGCCTGGCATGGGCCTTTGGAACGCGGTGGCTTGGCCGCTCCGCGAACCCCGATCGCCTCCGACTCCATGGGCGGGGGATTCCTGGGGCCCGAAGAATCTCCGGAAGCGGTGGAGGCTTCCTTGAAGCGGTTGGATGCGGTCTGGGAACGACTGGAGGCAGAGGCCTTGCAGGAGCGCGTCGTGGACGCATTGATCGCCGGCAAGGTGGTGGGATGGGTTCAAGGGCGCATGGAATTCGGTCCGCGGGCATTGGGACACCGTTCCATTTTGGGGGATCCGCGCAGCCCCGACATGCAGTCGCGCATGAACTTGAAAGTGAAGTTCCGCGAATCCTTTCGGCCCTTCGCTCCGGCCGTGCTGGCCGAGCGGTCGGTGGAATTCTTCGGACTCTCAGGCGAGTCGCCTTACATGCTGTTGGTTGCTCCGGTGGCCGATGCCCAACGCATTCCCGTCGCCCGCGAGGCCGAGGGTTTGGATCGTCTGAAGCAGGTGCGCTCGACGCTGCCGGCGGTGACCCATGTAGACGGATCGGCCCGGGTCCAGACGGTGGATCCGGAGCGCAACCCGCAGTTCCATGCCTTGCTGAAGCGGTTCGAGGCGAGGACCGGTTGCCCGGTGCTCATCAACACTTCGTTCAATGTGCGGGGGGAACCGGTGGTGGGTTCCGCAGAAGATGCCTACCGGTGCTTCATCAATTCCCAGATCGATGCGCTTGCCGTCGGTCCGTGCTATTTGGAACGCGAACGGCAACCGCATGCCGCATTGCCGCGTAGCTTCGAAGTCATCCCGGACTGACCATGAGCCGACCCGAAACCGTCAGAAGCCTTCGCGACCGATTCGCCATCGGTGCATCGCTCATTCCTCCGGTGGCTCTGCTGCTGATCGCTAGTCGGGCCGGTTGGGTTCCGGGTTCGCCTCGGGTTTATCTGGCGGCCATGCCCGTGGTGTTGGGATTGGGGATGTTGTTTCCGACGCTTTTTGAGCCCTGGCACCGAGGGTTTTCTCGGATGCGATCCTGGCTGGGTGGGCGGCTGGTGTTCTTGCTGTTGCTGGGAGTGTATGGAATTGCGGTGGTGCCACTGGCCTTCCTGATGCGCCTGTTCGGCAAGCGTCCGCTGGACGTGTCGCGTTCGGGATCGAGTTGGGTCCGATCCAAAGGCTATGGGTCCTTGCAGGATCCGTTCTGAACCGCGTCTTCGGATCCGTACTTTCTGAGCCTCGACAGAATCCGATCGGCTGTTGAAACTTCAACAGTTGCCTATGAAATTCCACCTCTCTTTGGCCGTGGCCTGCGCCGCCTTGGCCTCCGTCCCTATTCTCTTGGCCCATGACACGGGATCGAAGCCCCATGATCATGGCCCCTCGGCTGTGCCCGTGACCTTTCAGGTCGAGAAGAAGGGCCCGGTGAAGGCGCCCGCAGCACAGGCCAAGTCGGCCGTGTCGCATGTCAGCGGCCAGGGCTTCTGGAAATTTGCTCCGGTCGCCAACGCGATGCCCGTGCCGGCCGAGGCTCAATCGTTTGTGAAGGGCGCTCACGGTACACTCATCGTCGATAGCGAGCGCGATGTGGTGTACTGGGGCCTCGAGAAGGTGGGTTGGGTCGGTTTCAGCGACCGTCTCAAGACGTCGTGGGTGGTGAAGGGCGACCCGTCCATCGCCTCGGGCAACTTGCATGGTGCCGACCTCTTCCCGCGCAAGGGACAGCTTCCGTTGGTGGTTGCTGCCGATAATGTCGAGGGCGAGATCCTCTTGTCCGACACGACCTTCCGCACGGTGGAAAAGCTCAAGATCCCCGATGGTGGTCCTTACGCCGACAAGAAGGGCTGGGCTCCGACCGACGCGGCCTTCGCCGGCGACAAGACCTTGTGGGTGACCGACGGCTACGGTCGGCACTGGTTCATGGATGCCGATGCCAAGCCCATGAAGTACCGAGGCAATTTCTACGGTGGCGACAGCATGAGCCAGACGCCGCACGGCATCACCTTCGATCCGAAGCGCAACGAGCTGTATGTTTCGGCCCGCCCGGAGGCGCAGGTCCACGAATGGTCTCCCAAGACCCGCAAGGCTCTGGCCGTCCATCAGCTGCCCAAGGGCAGTGCCGCCTGCGACACCGATCTCTGGGGCGATTACCTGCTGGTGCCTTGCCTCACCGGCCCGAACAACACCCCGGGCCCCATCTACATCATCAATCTCAAGACCAAGGCCGTGGTCAGCACCATCAAGCCCAAGGAAGACCTTGGCTACGGATACGCCCAGCACATGCATGACGCCTGCTGGTACGTCGTCGGCAAGGGGCGCAGTGCCAAGGTGTACATCCTCTTCACCGCCTGGAACCCGGGTGGCGTGGGCGCTTTGGAGATGGTGAACATCCAGGACTAAACGGTCCTGATTCCAACGATCCCGCGGATTCCTTCAGACCATGCGCGCCTATCACGACTTGCTCCGGTTGGTTCTCGATCAGGGAACCTTCAAGCCGGACCGAACCGGCACGGGCACGTATTCGGTCTTCGGGGCGCAGACGCGCTTCCGGTTGTCGGAGGGGTTTCCGCTGATCACGACCAAGAAGGTTCACTTCAAGAGTGTTGCCTATGAGTTGCTCTGGTTTCTCCGGGGCGACACCAACGTGCGCTGGTTGCAGGAGCACGGGGTGAGCATTTGGAACGAGTGGGCCGATGCGGATGGCAATTTGGGGCGCGTGTATGGGGCCCAGTGGACCGATTGGCGGAGTGCTGACGGCCGTTCGATTCATCAAATCGATCAGGTGGTCGCCCAAATTCGCAAGAACCCGGACAGCCGCCGGCTCATCGTCAGCGCCTGGAATCCCTCGGAGGTGGATTCCATGGCGCTGCCGCCGTGCCACACGCTCTTTCAGTTCTACGTCAGTGAGGGGAAGCTCAGCTGTCAGTTGTACCAGCGCAGTGCCGATTTGTTCCTCGGTGTGCCCTTCAACATCGCCAGCTATGCGCTCCTGACCCACATGGTGGCTCAGGTCGCCGGGTTGAAGGTGGGCGATTTCGTGCACACCTTCGGTGATCTTCACCTCTACTCGAATCACCTCGAACAGGTGAAGGAGCAGTTGGCCCGCGAGCCGCGTCCGCTGCCGACGTTGACCCTGAATCCGGAACGCAGAGAGCTCCGCGAGTTCGTCTACGAAGACTTTGTTTTGTCAGGCTATGATCCCTATCCGGCCATCAAGGCGCCCGTTGCGGTCTGAGCGGTGTTCTCCCCCCTCCCAATTGAAAAAGGCGGTTTGCCCGCGCAGGGGCTGGCGATGGGGCAGGCGGTTGAGCCGGGTCCTCTTGGCGGTGTTTGGTTTCCCTGTTTTTGAACCTTTCCCATGAATCTTGAACTCAAGGACCGGGTGGTGCTGATCACCGGTGGCGCGGCGGGCATTGGCGAGGCCACGGTGCGGGCGTTTGCCGCCGAGGGGGCGATCGTCTGGTTCGCCGATCGCAATGCGGAACGGGGCCGGGCGCTGGCCGCCGAAGTGCCTCGATCGGTCTTTGCCGAAGGAGATTTGGCCGACCCGATCTTCTGCTCGGAGTTGGTTTCTTCCGTGCTTCGTGACGCCGGACGCCTGGACGTGCTCGTCAACAATGCGGGCGTCAATGACAGCGTTTCCTTGAGCGGGTCTCCGACCGATTTTATGGCCTCGCTGAGGCGCAACCTGCTGCACGTCTTCGCCTTGGCCCATCATGCGCAGGAGGCCTTGTGCCAGTCGCGTGGGTGTATCCTGAACCTGAGTTCCAAGGTGGCGGAGACGGGTCAGGGCGGGACCTCCGGCTATGCCGCGGCCAAGGGCGCGGTGAATGCCCTCACCCGCGAATGGGCCGTGGCCCTCGCGCCGCATGGGGTTCGAGTCAATGCCGTGATCCCGGCCGAATGCGACACAGACCAATACCAGCGCTGGTTTGCCGCGCAGCCCGATCCGCAGGCGGCTCGCGCCACCATTGAGCGGATGGTGCCTTTGGGGCGTCGATTGACCACGCCGGCTGAGATGGCTGCGACGCTCGTCTTCTTGGCCTCCCCTCGGGCGAGTCATATCACAGGGCAGTGGATCCATGTCGATGGCGGTTACACCCACCTCGACCGGGCCATGACCGGCGGCCACCCGGGATGGTGACCTTGTTTGAGATCCTGCACGAGGATGCTGACTTGCTGGTCTTGCGCAAACCGGCGGGTCTGGTTTGCCATCCGACCAAGGGGGATCAATTTTCCAGTCTGGTCAGCCGGGTGCGGATCCATTTGGGCTTCGAGCCTCACATGATCCATCGCCTCGACCGGGAAACCGGTGGGGTCATGGTCTTTGCCAAAACAGACGAAGCCGGGGCGGAGTTGCGTGCGCTGTGGGCGGCCGGTTTAGTCACCAAGGAGTACGTCGCCTTGGTTCGTGGTCGGATGCCGTTGGGTGAGGGGGCCATCGATGCTCCTCTGGGACGCGAGGTGTCCAGTTCGGTGGCTATCAAGGACTGCGTCCGTCCGGATGGTGCGGCCGCTCGGACTCGGTGGCGCTGCGAGAGTCACTTCGTGCGTGGGCAAGAGGTTTATTCCTGGGTCCGAGTTTGGTTGGACACCGGTCGTAAGCACCAGATCCGCATCCACCTGTCGCACCTCGGCTACCCGATCGTGGGCGACAAACTCTATGGAGGCGACGAGCGGATCTACCTCGATTTTGTGGTCGGAAACCTCTCGGAAGCTCAACGGGGGTTTCTTCAAGTCCCTTTTCACGCCCTCCATGCGGAGCGGCTTTGGTTCCCTTGGAAGGGTTCGGAAGCGGGGTTTGTGGCTGCTCCGGAACATTGGTTCTCCGATATGGCCGCCGGCAAGGACGTGCCTTGGTTCGACGATCCCTTCGCCCCATCTGCGGAGTCGCGGGCGGCCCGTCCGGTGGGGCCGTTCGAGCGGCCCTCAGCGGGCTCGGGTCCGGTCGTTCCAGGATTCGATTCCCAGGAGGGGTAGGGCGAAGGCGAAGGCCGCATCGCGCTCTGGCGTATCGGCCCTGCGGAAGACCTCGTAGATCGGCTTTCGGCGGTCGGGCGTGGCCACCGAGCCTGACGTGTGTGTCCAGAGTCCTAGGCGCAGCCCGCCTTCATGGGCGTGGTCCACGTGGCGGTGGAGGATGAAGGCGTCGATGCCGGGTTCGTCCGCCACCTGGTGCCACGCGTAGCAGTAGGCCGCAGCTTGCACGGTCTCGCCCTCCGGGCCATCCGGCGTGTGAAAGCCTTGCTCACTCAGGATCACCCGTCGATTGCGTCCCCGGAATTGGAGTTCGGGTTGCCCGAGAAACTTCCCGAGAGCCGAAAGGTTGCGGAAGGTGATTCGCGGAGTGGTCTTCCAATCGGGCTGGGCACTGGCATCCCGCCAGGAGCGCGGATTGAAGAGGTCTTCAGGGTAGGGATGAAACGCCAGATGCCAGTCGTAGTCCCCGCCAGATCGAGCCGCCTTGGCGAATTGTTCGAGGAAGGGGCGCCCCGGGAAGACTTGTCCCTCCTTGCCGCCGGGGTAGGCGATGTTCCAATGATGTTCCAATGAGAGGAATATGCGGCCGTTTTGGGAATGTCTCCGGACCGCCTGGTGGGTGATGCGCACGGTCCGCTCGTAATCGGCCGCGAAGGCTTCGGACGAGGTCAATCCGAGGTTGGACCAGAACCAGTGGGAGTTGACCTCGTTGCCGACAATCCAATTCCAGACCCGGCCGTGACGACCGTCAGGACGGCTCCAGTGCTCTGCCAGGAACCCGATCGAAGCCTCGTACCAGGCCCGGCCCTCCGGGGAGATGGTGTTGAAGGCGGACAGGTGGTTTGGACACTGGGTGCTGTAAGCCGGGTGCAGCAGGATCCGGCGCAACTCAGGATCGGAGCTTTCGTAGTTGAGTAGGATCAACGAGACCACGATGCCTCGTTCGGACAGGGCCCGAATCTGCTGATCCATGGTGGCCAGGTATCCCCGCTGAAAATGGTGGGTGCGCCCTTCCCAGGTGATCGTCGGATTGTTGGTGTCCCCCCTCGGATCGATGAGTTGAGCCAGATTGAAGTTGAGGGCGGCATGGCGGATGCCCAAGGCGATGGCGTCGTCCACCATTTGGACCTGAAGCCCCTTCTTGGAGGAGGGTTGAGGATAGGGTTCGGGGTTGGCCGCGCCCATC
>Ga0315907_10004519_pt1 | contig 15605 bp, 16 predicted proteins | sample LakEriMetagenome_3_FD_203525 | JGI IMG/M metagenome (GOLD analysis project Ga0315907, IMG submission 203525) | Freshwater fungal communities from buoy surface, Lake Erie, Ohio, United States - Buoy 12 MA123 | ecosystem: Environmental > Aquatic > Freshwater > Lake > Lake biofilm | place: USA... | reverse complement strand
CCAGTAATCGCAAACTTTTTCATCTAAGTTGCTGATTAAAAAGTGAACGCCATTTGAAATAACCTAAAATAGCTATGATGGTGTATATGAAAAATAGGAGTGAGCTCATATATAAATGTCTAGAAGCAAAAAGGTATATACAAACGGCATCAATGATAATCCAATAAATCCAGTTTTCAAGTACTTTTTTAGTAACCATGTAAGTCGCTGCTAAACTAAAAATAGTAGAAAAAGCATCGGTATAAGGATTTGCTTGTTTGGTGTAATTGTCAAATAAATATCCAGTTATCAAAACTAAAGTTGAACTAATCACAATGTTGATGAGGTGTTTTTTAAATTCCCATTTGATGATCAATTGTTCATCAGTAGTCGTTTGTTTTTTCCATTGAAGCCAACCGTAAATTGCCATCGCAACATAGAAAAACTGAAGACCTGTTTCGAGATAAAGTTGACTGATAAAACATAGATAAACGTAAATGCATGAGCTTACTAAAGCAAAATACCAAGCAGCTATGTGTTTGAAAGAAATAAAAATAACATATAAAACACCTGAAAGAACACCAAGCCATTCCCATAAGGTTGTTGCGTAAATAGCAATTTGAATATTATTTAAAACTTCATTCATTAACTTCTATCCTCCAATTAATTCAGATAAACTGTTCAACAAACGTTCTTTGATGATACCCATGATTCGCTTATTGGCATCATTTGAAATTGCGGCATATTGAGCAAATTCTTCTGGTGTAAAATGTCCAGTGATCATTCCTTTAATTTCACTTTTAAACGCAATATCTTTGGCTAAACTATTTTCAATGAAAACTCTTCTTTTCGCATTTGAAATTTCATGAAATAACCCTTTTTTATTTTTGATGTATTCTTTGAAAAGAAGAATTAATAAGTCATGCTGCATTTTGATAATAGGGCGTAAGACTTCATTTTGAAATACTTCTTCGATAGAAGTGCTTTCGGAAACTTTAGCTTTCGCAATAATCGGTCTTATGCTTATTTTATCAGACATTGTTTTTTGTTTTATGTAAAAGTAGTTTATTTTACGAAATTAATTTTTTAAAATATAATCTTATAAATTTTTAACGTTCGCTTTCAATTGAATTGGCGTAAATTCTATTAACTTGCAAAAAAAATAGTAAATCAGTTGAAGAAAAAACGAAAATTGAATCTCTTTAAAGAGTTTGTCGAATCCGAGAAAACAGGTGGAGTTCTTTTGCTGTTCGCTACAATTCTTTCGTTGTTATTGACAAATGTATTTATTGGAGAAGACTTTCCTAAACTATGGAATATCTCTATCGGTCATTTTTCTATTCAACATATTGTAAATGATGGATTAATGACCATTTTCTTTTTGTTGGTTGGACTTGAATTGGAACGGGAAATTTACGTCGGTGAATTATCGAATATTCGAAAAGCACTTTTACCAATAATTGCTGCAATAGGAGGAATGATCTTTCCTGCTTTAATACATTATGTGTTTAACGCTGGAACAATTACTCAATCTGGAGCAGGAATTCCAACAGCAACGGATATTGCTTTTTCATTGGCTGTATTATCGATTTTTAGTAAAAAAGTTCCTAATTCTTTAAAGATCTTTTTAACAGCATTAGCAATTGCGGATGATTTAGGGGCTGTATTTGTGATAGGAATATTTTATACGAAAACAATCTTTTGGGGGAATTTAGCGATTGCGATGTCCATTTTTTTCCTTCTGTTATTGTTTAATAAATTTAAGGTTAAATCACTTTCTCTTTATTTATTATTCGGATTGATAATGTGGTTTTTTATGTTGAACTCTGGAATTCACGCAACAATTAGTGGTGTTATGTTAGCGTTTACGATTCCGTTTACAAAGGAAAATAATATTTCGATTACACTTCAACATAAACTACATAAACCGGTAGCATTATTTATTTTACCTTTATTTGCATTGGTAAATACGAGTATTTTCATTGGAAATGATTGGGCTAATAATTTATTCTCAGCCAATAGTCTAGGGGTGTTTTTTGGTTTAGTATTGGGAAAACCAATTGGTATTTTATTCGTTACTTTTTTAGCGATTACTTTCAAAGTAGCAAAGTTTCCTTCAGATATTCGATGGATTCATATTATTGGAGCTAGTTTATTAGCCGGTATCGGTTTTACCATGTCAATATTCGTTTCAGGATTAGCTTTTGAAGATGCAACAACAATCCAGTTTTCTCAAATATCAGTATTGATCGCTTCTACGGTAGCTGCTTTACTTGGAATGCTTTGGTTTTACTTTTTTGTGAAAGAAATTTCAATCAAAAAAAAGAGGTAATTTTTTATTATTATATATTTATCTGTTTTTTGTAGGGGTGATTAATTGGCCTAAAGAAAATTATCTTACCTTTTTTAAGGTTATTTTAAGATAAAAATCAATCGGTTAAAGAGAGTTTCTAAGTAAATTAGCAAAAAATCAGAATCTAAATATAAAATGAATATTTTAATCATTGAAGACGAAGTTAATTTGGCTAATTCACTCAAACTTGGACTTGAAGAAAATGGTTATGACGTTGATTTGGCTTTTAATGGAAATGATGGATTAACAAAAGCATTATCTCAAAAATATCAAGTAATTATTTCAGATATTAAATTACCTGATATTACTGGTTTAGAGTTTTGTACTTTGTATAGACAATATAACTCTGAAACACCTATTCTTTTCCTAACAGCATTAGGAACAACAGAAGATAAATTGAGAGGTTTTGATGTCGGAGCAGATGATTATTTAATCAAGCCTTTTTCATTTGATGAATTACTTGCAAGAATTAAGGTAATGTCAAAAAGATATAATGTACAGAGCAATATTCCTACCTTACTCCAAGCAGATGATTTAATTTTAAATATGGATTCTAAAACGGCAGAACGAAATGGAATCCAAATTAATTTAACAGCCAAGGAATTTGATTTAATAGTATACTTAATTCAGAACAAAAATAAAATTATTTCAAAAAAGGAAATTGCCGAAAAGGTTTGGGGAATCAATTTTGAAACAGGTACAAACTCAATTGAAGTGTATGTGAATTTTACTAGAAATAAAATAGATAAAGATTTTGAAACAAAATTAATTCAAACAATACATGGAAGAGGTTACATGATTAAAGATAAATAGAATGCAAATTAGAACTAGAATTACGCTATATTTTATTGCCCTTACAGCATCTTTATTATTGTTTTCATTCTTCTTAATTTATTCAATTTCTAAGAAAGAACGGAAAAGTGAATTTGTGGAACAATTAAAAAATAAATCTATTACAACAGCTGATTTATTACTCAAAATTTCAGATGTTGATTCACTTCTTTTAAAGGTTATTGATAAAAATAAAAAAGATGTTTATGACTTTGAAAATATCTCTATTTATGATGAAAATAAAAATGAAATCTATACGAATAACGACAAGATTCATTTTGAGACGATTTTTAAAAATATAAATACTGTTTTTTTACAAATTAAATTAAATAATGAAATTAATACGGAATTAAAATCCACGATAATTGTTGGTCAAAATTATAGATTTAAAGGCAACAATTATTTTTTACTTGCTAGTGCGAGAGATACTACAGGCATTAAAAATCTAAAACAATTAAAAGGAAATCTGGTCTATATATTTATATGTATTTTATCTTTTATTGGAATTATTGGTTGGATATTCTCCAGACAAATTTTGAAACCAATTAATACTGTGATTGATCAAGTAAATTATTTAAAATTAAAAAAGTTAAATACTCGTTTAACTGTTAAAAATCAAAACGATGAAATAGCAAAATTAACAGATGCATTCAATAAAATGTTAGACAGAGTTGAAAAAACAATTAAACTACAAAATAGTTTTATCTCTAATGCTTCGCATGAAATAATAAATCCTTTGGCTTCTATAACATCTCAAATTGAAATTGCATTATTATCAGATAGAAGTACAGATAACTATAAAAAAACTCTTAGATTGGTATTACAAGATATTAATAGATTAAATCAAATTTCTGAACAACTAATAAAGCTTTCAAAATATTCTGATAGTCAAGAAAAAATAGGTTTTAATAATTTAAGGATAGATGAATTATTATGGGAAACTAAAAATAGTTATTTAATTAAAAATCCTGATGCAAAAATTCAATTATCGATTGGAAATATACCAGATAATGAGCAGTCCTTGGTTTTTAAAGTAAATGATGTTTTATTAAAAACTTGCTTTAATAATTTATTGGATAATGCAATTAAGTTCTCAACTGATAAAGGAGTGAAATTAAATCTATTCGTAAATGATGATTTTGATATAGTTATTTCTTTTGAAAATAATGGTGCGGGTATTGATGAAAATGAATTTGAAAATTTATTCACCCCTTTTTTTAGAAGTAGTAATTCTAAAAATATTAACGGTTATGGTATTGGATTAGCCATTGTTAAAAGTATTTTAGATTTACATCAATTTGAAATAACTGTAGAATCTATACCAAATAATAAAACAGTTTTTACTATTTATTTTAAACAATCTTCATTTTAAGTAAAGTTCTATTTTAAGTTTTTTTTAAGGAAATTTATTCTATTTGAGAATTCATAACTAGTTTCTTTGTATTCTAATAATTTTAATAGGAATACTTCAAGTTTTAAAATGTCGTCTGAAGAAAAAAACAGGATAAATAGTAATAAATATATAGGTCTTAAAATAATCCTATTCATGCTTTCTTTTGTTATTTTTCTGCTTTTCTTTTTAGATGATTTCTTAACTTTTATAAGATCTATTTTTTAGCAAATAAATTGTATGAAATCAGATAAATTAATCGAAAGACTTATAGGTATCTTTTTCGTCATTTTTATGTTGGTAGGCTTATTTCTTCTATTAGCATTGTTTGCGGAGAACATATAAATGAATTTTTCAATTATTGAATAATTAAACTAAAAATGGCGAAAAGAAAAAGCATCAATTTATTTAAAGAATTTTTTGAATCAGAAAAAATTGGTGGTATTTTATTATTAATCGCCACTATTATTTCATTATTATTAACGAATGTTATTATTGGAAAAGACTTTCCAAATTTATGGCATCTATCTATTGGGCATTTTACAATTCAACATATTGTAAATGATGGTTTAATGACTATTTTCTTTTTATTAGTTGGTCTTGAATTAGAGCGAGAAATCTATGTTGGGGAATTATCTAATATTAAAAAAGCATTACTACCAATAATTGCATCTATAGGAGGTATGGCGATACCTGCATTAATTCATTACATCTTTAATGCTGGAACAATAACTCAATCAGGAGCAGGGATACCAACTGCAACGGATATAGCTTTTTCATTAGCAGTACTTTCTTTGTTTAGTAAAAAAGTACCTAATTCATTAAAAATATTCTTAACAGCACTAGCAATTGCAGATGATTTAGGTGCTGTATTTGTAATCGCTATTTTTTATACGGATACGATAGATTGGAGTAATTTATTTATCGCACTAATTTTTTTTGGTGGTTTACTAATTTTAAATAGACTTAAGGTAAAATCGATCATTACCTACATAATTGGTGGTGTTTTTATGTGGTATTTTATGTTGAATTCCGGTATACATGCTACTATTTCTGGTGTTATGTTGGCATTTGCAATCCCTTTTACAAAACAAAATAATATTTCTTATAAAATACAACACGCTCTTCATAAACCTGTAGCAATGTATATTTTACCATTATTTGCTTTGGTAAACACCAGTATATTAATTGGTGATCAATGGGCAAGTAATTTATTATCTAATAATAGTTTAGGGGTCTTTTTTGGATTAGTTTTAGGTAAGCCCATTGGAATACTCATCTTTACATCAATTGCAGTATATTTTAAAGTTTCAAGATTACCGAATGACTTAAAATGGACGCATATTACTGGAGCTAGTTTGTTAGCAGGTATTGGTTTTACAATGTCAATTTTTGTTTCAGGCTTAGCCTTTAATGATATAATGACTGTACAATATTCTCAAATATCAGTTCTTATTGCATCGTTAGTTTCTGTTCTTTTTGGAGCCTTATGGTTTAAATATTTTGTGAATTAAATTATATATTTTGAAAATACTTTTTATTAAAGATAAGTCAAATGAAGTAGAAGTTTCAAAATCAATCTATTTTGAAGGTTTACTAAAAATGGCAAATATTGAGGTCGTTGAAATCGATATTCAAAAAGGTTTTTATTCTTTTTTTAGAAATATCTTTTTAATACGAAACGAAGTAAAGAAGAATCAAATTCAGTTGATTCATTGTTTTAATTTCTATTCAAATATTATAGCTTTTTTGGGTATTAATCGAAAAAAAATTGTTTTATCTTTTTTTGAAAGTGAAATACCAAATGGTTCATCGGTTTTATTCAAAAAATTAGTTAAGAAGAAATATAAAATTTTTTCTGATCAAGTTATTTTGGAAAATTTAAAATGTCAGGAATATTTGGGAGAGGATTTTAAATTTTATATTCTTCCCATTCAAAAACAATTAAGTGAATATCATTTTTTACCAATGAATGTATGTCGAGAAAAATTAAATTTAGAATTAAATGCTACATATATTTTTACCAGATTAGATGATGATTTGGATGGTTTTAAAAAAAGATTAATTCAAAATTCGATTAAATCACTCAATAATACGAATATTAAAGTACTAGACTTTAATATTGAAAATCATGACCTGAACTGTTTATTTAATGCTGCTAACTTGATAATAACGAGTTCTAATAGTAATTCAAAAAGTATAATAGAGTTTATTGAAAATGTTTTAATGACTAATAACGCTCTAATTTCATTAGATGAAAATTTAAAAAAAACAGATTATGAAAATGTAAGTAATTTATTTTTCTGTAAACCTAATGAAGAGGAATTAATAGAAACAATTAAATCGATTTTAGTAAATTCAAAGAAAAACAGTAGAGATGAAATAATTCAAATTGCTGATATGTATATCTTGAAACGATTATTATATGTCTACAAATTAAATTATTTATGGAAGAGTTCTTTTAATTAATTAATTTTAGAAAAAAAACGAATGTTCTCAAGATTTATTTCAGTTTTTAGATATAGTCTTAATTGGTCAAAACAAAAACTAACACATAAGCAATTTATTTTTCTATCTAGTATATTAGTTGGTATTTCAGTTGGTTTTGCTTCTGTAATATTAAAATTGTTTTTACATTCTATTTTTGAATTTATTTCAGATAATAAATTATTTCACTCTCAATATTTCTATGCTGTTTTACCTGTAACGGGTATTTTTTTAACGGTTTTTGTATTAAAACGTTTTTACGGTAATTCAAAATTTAAAGGACTTCCAAGTTTATATAAAGCTATCAAAAAGAAATCTAGTTTGGTGCCTAAAAATCAAATGCACGCTCAAATTGTTACAAGTTCATTAACGGTTGGTTTTGGTGGTTCTGCCGGAGTTGAAGCTCCGATTGTGTTAACAGGAGCAGCTTTTGGTTCAAACTATGCAAAAACATATAAATTAAGTTATAACGATAGAACTTTATTGTTGGCTTGTGGTGTTTCAGCAGGAATAGGAGCCGCTTTTAATGCACCAATTGCTGGAGTTTTATTTGCATTAGAAGTGCTTTTAATAGATGTTTCAATAACTGCATTTATTCCGTTGATAATTGCAGCTGCTTCGGGAACTTTGATTTCTAAAATAATTCTTGGTTCTTCGATCGTATTGTCTTACAATAACATTAAGACATTTGATTATTTTAATGTGATTTTTTATGTTTTACTTGGTGTTTTAGCAGGCTTAATTTCTGTTTATCATGCGCGCGTTTTTTTGAAAATTGAAAATTTATTGCATAAATCAAATATAAGTCAGTACGGAAGAGTTTTTATTGGTGGACTTTTACTTGCCTCATTAATTTTGATTTTTCCAAGTTTGTATGGTGAAGGTTATGAAAGTATTAAATGGCTTTCTTTAAATCAAGAAAGTAAAATAATTACAAACAGTTTATTCCAAAACTTCATTCATAATGAATGGACAATTTTATTAATCGTTGGAATTTTGATTTTTGTGAAAGCTGTTGCAACAGGTTTAACTTTGGGAAGTGGAGGGAACGGAGGTAATTTTGCTCCATCTCTTTTTGTTGGTGCTTATTTAGGCTTTTTTGTATCTAAATTTTTCAACTTATTTACCAGTTTTAAATTACCAGTAAGTAATTTTACTTTAGTTGGAATGGCAGGAATATTAAGTGGATTATATCATGCACCATTAACAGCGATTTTCCTTATTGCTGAAATTACAGGTGGTTATACTTTAATGATTCCTCTAATGATCGTTTCCTCTATTAGCTTTGCAATTTCTCGTTATTTTGAGCCTCTTTCAATGGATATTAAGAAAATTTCAAAAGAAGTTGATTTAAATTCCACAGATAAAGATGCTCATATCTTATCAAGTATTGATTTAAATAAAATAATTGATAGAGAATTTCAGATTCTTCGACCAAATCAGACACTTGGGCAATTAGTCGAACTGATTAAGCATTCAGATAAAAATATTTTTCCTGTTTTGGACGAAAAAGATCTTTTTTGTGGAATTGTTTTAGTTGAACACATTAAAGATGTTATGTTTACGGCTAAATTATATGATCGTGTTTTAGTTAAAGAATTATTAATCCATCCAAATGTATACGCGATCTCTCATGAACCTATCGATTCTATATTGAAGAAATTAGATCAAAATGATTTTTGGTTTTTACCAGTAATTGATGATTTAATTTTTCAAGGCTTTATTTCAAAAAATAAAATTTTATCAAATTATAGAGAGAAGTTGAAAGAGGCTATTATTGAATAACCTCTTTTTGAAAATATTTCTTTCTGAACCAAAACGCTAATTTAACCAATGCTATTAAAGCTGGCACTTCAACTAAAGGACCAATGACTCCAGCAAACGCTTCTCCGCTATTGATTCCAAATACGCCAATCGCAACTGCAATTGCTAATTCGAAATTATTACCAGTTGCTGTAAATGCTAAAGCAGTTGTCGTTGAATAATCTGCTCCCAAACGTTTTGCGAATAAGAATGTAACAACAAACATGACTGCAAAATAGATGACTAAAGGAATCGCAATTTTCACTACATCTAAAGGAATTTTAACAATCATTTCCCCTTTTAGACTAAACATAATTACAATCGTAAACAACAAGGCAATCAATGTAATTGGAGAGATTTTCGGTAAATACTTTTTCGTAAACCATTCTTCACCCTTGATTTTAATTAAGGCATAACGACTAATTATCCCCGCCAAAAAAGGAATTCCTAAATAGATAAATACGCTTTTGGCGATTTGTCCAATTGTGATTGAAATCCCTAAGCTTTTCATTCCAAATAATTCTGGCATTTTCGTTAAATAGAAATAGGCAAAACTCGAATACAAAAGGACTTGTAAAATGCTATTAATTCCAACTAATCCTGCAATGTATTCACGATTTCCTTCGGCTAATTCATTCCAAACAATAACCATTGCAATACATGGTGCAATTCCAATAAGAATCAATCCTGTAAAATATTCCGGTGAATCTTTCATGAAAATATATGCCAATACAAACATGAAAAAAGGAGCAATAATCCAAGTGATAAACAAAGACATTCCTATCAATTTCAAGTTTTTAAAAATGCGAGGTATTTCTTCGTATTTCACTTTTGCCAAAGGTGGATACATCATTAAAATCAATCCAATAGCCAATGGGATATTAGTGGTTCCATTCGATAAACTTTCCAATGAAGTTGAGATTGAAGGAATAAAAAATCCCAGTCCAACTCCAATGATCATTGCTGAAAAAATCCATAGGGTTAAATAACGATCTAAAAATCCTAATCGTTTTCTTTCGTGTGCAGGTGTACAATTATTACGTGACATTTATTATTTAATTAATGAAAAAACATATAAAGTTTCTAAAGCAATCTGCAAAGATCGCTCTTTGTATTTTTGATCTTGTAAATCTGTTCCATCAAATTCTTTTGGGTCGTTGTAAGTTGTACCAATCCTTAATTCAACTCCTGGTATAAAAGGACAATTTTCTTCAGCATCCCCACAAGTCATGATTGCCGCAAAATTTGTAGAAGGATTAAACTCATCATTGTAAACTTTAGAAAAGCAAATAGATGGATTCAATACGTCCCCAAATCTTACTTCATAAACAGGATTGGTTGTTTCTTCTTTTGTTTGGACATCAAACCCAATTCCCTTTAAAGCATTGATCGCATTGATATTAAAAGCAGTTGCTTCTGTTCCTCCAGAAAAAGTGGTTACATTTTCAACTGAATAATACGCCGCAGCAACTGCTCCCCAAATTTGTCCAAAATGACTTCTTCGCGAATTATGCGTACACACATACATCAATTGAATTGGTAGATTTGCATCTTTTTTCAATTGAATAAAAACTGATATTTTCTCCAAAAGCGCTTTTCTTTCGGAGGAAATAGTCTGAAATTGCTGCGATAAATCATCGCAGGTGGATTTTATTTTTTTGTACATCTTGTAAGAAATTAGACACTTAGAAGTTAGATGTTTAGATGAAAAAGTTAATTAAGTCTAACTTCTAATATCTAAACATCTAATTTCTAATATTTAACAACACCCACCACCTGGAGTACAAGTAGCTGCTGGTTTATTTAAATCTGCTAATGAAACTTTTAACTTATCTGCTGGTATTCCACATTTGTCTTGAGCTAAACAGTTCGTTTGTTTTGCTGTTAACAAAAAGTTAGTACCGTCAAATTCTAAATTGTATTTACCAATGGTGTCTTGTTGGTATTCCACTTCAATTTCAGCATCTTCTAGGTTCAATACCTTTTCAGATAATTCAATAATATTTTTCAATTTTTGAGGAGCCAAGCGATGATCAAAATCATTCGCTTCCCATAATTGAAAGTTAACTACTTTTTCATTGCGAACAGTTCCACCACAATCGATGAAATTTTTTGTAATCATTCCAACTTCAGTCACATGAAAGTGTTGAGGAACGAATTGCCCATTTGGCAAAATAAAACTTACTGTCTCAACAGTGTTTAATACGGGTTTAATTTCTGATAATTTCATTTTTTAAGATATTAGATTTTTAGATGTTAGATTGTTAGACAAGAAGTAAACATTAAGTCTAACTTCTAATTTCTAACCATCTAATGTCTATTCATTCAACAACATTCCCCAGGTTTACATTTCGTTGCTCCGGAAATTGTTAATTGAACGTAATTTTGTATTTTTTCTAACGTTTCCAAATTCAAACAATAGCAGATAGAATTTCCTTCCACAGAACCTTTAATGATATTTACATTTTTCAGTTCTTTTAAATGTTGAGAAATAGTTGGCTGAGAAAGCGGTAATTCACTCACTATATCGCCACAGACGCATGATTCTTTTTTAAGTAAAAATTCAATAATTGCAATTCGAGCCGGATGCCCTAATGCCTTCATTAAATTTGAAATTTCATTTTGTTCTTCTGTAAAGAAATCTGATTTTGATATTCCCATCGTTACATAATTTAAAGAATTATTAGAAATATTTAATAATTCTATATTGCAATATTACGATAAAGATTTTAATCTTCCAAATAAAAAACATTTGTTTTGTGGTAAACGTTACTTTTTCACATAGATTTTTGATAGGTGTTGCACAGCTTTGTTTCAATTTCAATGGGACAAGGCGTTGAAAAGGGGTGTTTTTATTAGTTTTTCGTTACAAATTTAAGTTCACTTTTAGCAAAGCATTGCATCCCGAAGAAGCACCGAAGGTAAATGAGTCGCAGCGGTGGTTAGTGGAGAGTTTTAATATTGTTTTTATTATAATTCTTATCTCTTACTCTTGCTACACTTTCATCTTTAAGTGAATATTCTATTATTACAGTATCTCCTACTTTCAATTTTGTAAAATCGCCTCTTTCCCAAAAATTATATTTTTTATCTTTTATATTGTAAATAATTTCAGCTGATTTTGGATGTCTTACTGATCCAAATGTGATTTCATTTATTGTGCCTATTGTCAATTTTGTTTTCTTTAAACAATTATTTTTATACTGTTCTTGGAAAGAATTTATTATGATTATGACAAAAAACACACCTATAGTCAGAGTAAATCCCCAAATTTTAAACCATTTTTTTAATTTCATTTTTTAACTTTTTCATCAACAGCTCTTTGAATCGTACCTGTAACGACTTCAGTACTAATCTCTCGTGTAAAACTTTTTATTATTGGAGTTTCTACCTGCTCCGCTGGATTTGTAATCCTGCGGTAATGTTACTCAAAGCTAGAAAATAATATCTAAAAAGTAATTGATAGTATTTATATATTTCTAAAATACTTTCTTAAGTTAGATAGTTGGATGAATATTCTGATTAATAAGTCCAGTTGATTGATTAATTTTTCGAATTCTTATTTAATTGAAATTCACGATTGCAAAGGATTTTAAATTCATCGCAGCGGATTTTACTGATAGTAAAACTTTCATCTATCAATTTTTAACTCTAAACTATTTATCCTCTTTCTTCTTCTTCTGAAATTCCAATTTGTAAATAATATAAATAAATCCAGCAACTAGATGAAGTAAAACGATTCCAATAAATATCTTTCCCATGATCTATTTTTTATAAATGATTTTTAAAGCATCCAACAAGGCTTGTTTCCAAACTTTCATTTCATGTCCTCCTTCATAATTCGCTATGCTAAAAGTCACCTTTTTCTTGTGCTTAGATAATTCACATGGAAGTGTTTTATTAACAGCTTGAATAATTCCTTTGTAACAATCCGATGTTCCTGTGCTCAAATAAAACAGGTGATGCTGTTTGCTCTTGTCAAAAAGTGTCCAATAATTTGGGTAATTATAGCTTTTCCAAATTGAATCTGAGAATTCATTTTTAGCATTTTTAAAAGAAGGTACATCGAATCGAGCAAATGAATTCAAATCAGGTGTTGGTGTGTAAGCTGCAGGACTCATTAATATTGCATTTTGAAATTGATCTGGATATTTCAAGATGAATCTTAAACTTCCGTATCCACCAGCCGACATTCCGCCGATTGTTTGATGTGTAAATTCGTTGTAAATTCTATAATTAGAATTTATTTCAGACCTAAAATCATTTATGAAAGCATCTTCAATTGGTTCGATACCATTAACATACCAAGAATTTCCGCCATCAGGCATAGCGATAATGAACTCTTTCAACTGATCTTTTGTTATTAATGAATCAATTGAATTTCTCAAATCATTTTCTGCCATCCAAGCGTTTTCATTTCCACCGTGTCCATGCAATAAATAGAGAATTTCAAACTTTGAAGATTTAGAATTATGGTATGAAGGGGGGAGGTAGATTGTATAATTCCAGTCTCGATTTAATGATTTAGAAAAAAAGGATGTATGAATGAATCGACTTTGAGTTATTTCAATCGGTTTGTTTTCTTTAAAATTTGATTCCGATGTGCATGAAAAATAGAATGTTAAGCTTGTCAAAAAGCAAATAAGAATTCTATTTGTTCGAAAGAATGTCATTAATAATTTTTAAATGATGTTCAATATGTAAATTTAAGAATTTAATGGTTTGTTTTAGATTTAAATTACCGAAATAAGGATGATTAAAATTAGCTTTTCGAGGTAAATTTTTCAAATTCGCTATTTTCTCTTTTGCTTTTTCAATTTTCAATAAAATATCATCCTTCGTAATTATTTCTTCAGGCACAACTGATTTTGGAGCTTTCGCTTTTCCTCTAGGAATTTCGTTTTTTACAAATATGTAAGTTCGAACGAAATTAAATTTCCATTTATAATCCTTTGGATTTGATCGTTCAACGGCTGAGATTATCAAGATTGTTGAAAGTAAACTATGATCGATATGCCATCCAATCGAACTTTTTGAAATTACTGGATTTAATTTTTCGAAATGTGTTAATTGAGCTTCTAGCTTCGATAGTTGTTTTTCTAATCTTTTCATGGAAAGTAAAATTAATTAAAAATCAAAAGCGACTCCAATTTTCAATTGCAAAAACGAAGAATAGTTGGTTGATACTAAAGTTTTTGTATTATTCAATAGCATTTCTGTATTTGGTGAAAAATAATAAGGGGAATAGTTGATGTTAAAATAAGGACTTAGTAAATGTTTCTCACTTAATTTAAATTGATAAGCAAACGTATACTTTAAACTACCTCCAATTCCTAAACCTTTTGCTCGTTTTTCTTCAAATTGAGTTCCAATGTCGTTGATTTGTTTAAATATTCCGCCCAGATTCGCATCAATTCCAATTAACGAATAGGCTTTTTGAGAATCGAAGTGATTTAATTTGATAAAATATCCCAAGTCAATGAGGTGTAGATTTATTTTACAATTGAAAGAATTGTTTTCAGCGTAACTACTATAGTTTGAATAACTTAAATTTAATCCTTTTTTAATTTTCTTTTCTGATTTGAAAAAATAATTGACATCAGTAGAAATTCCATTCATCAATAAAGGTTGTTTTTCATTTAGAAAGGGATGATTGAAATTATACGTTTGAATCATTTTATCCCATTTTGGATTTAGTAGATAAGCGTAATTTACGCCAATAGATAATCGTTGAGAAAACGCATTGAATGTTACGGTTGAAAGAATTAGTATAAAGTAAAAATATTTCATTTTGTAACTGAATTTAAAATATTAATGACTTCTCTATAACCTGTTTCAGCTGCTCCAAATACCGTTTGATGATGTCCGTTTAAATTCATAGCTTCACCTGCGAAAAATAATTTATCATCGATCGATTTTGCGGCAACTTCTCTAGCATTTCCCATATTGATGGTACTGTATGAATAAGCTCCCATGATAAAAGGATGTTTCGACCAATCTTCCACATGTCCTGCAATAAAACTTGCACTTGCTTGTCCGCTATACATTGTATCGAGTTCTTGAAGTAATTCGGTGATGATCGCATTATCATTTGGTAAAGAACTTAAATAAGCTGCTTGATCGCCCATAATAAAGGCTAGTAAAACATTATCACTTCCATTTTTCCCAACCAATTCATTAGCGTATGCGGCACAGATTTTTCCTCCTATTATATTATCATCATAAAATTTATTATTGAATTTCAAATGCACTTTGATACCTGGTCCCATAGCAATTTTTGAAAATGCTTCTGTTTTTTCGGTAGGAAGCGCAGGCGTAAATTCAATCGAATTGTTTTTAAACATTGTAATTGGAATGCTTAAAATGACCTTGTCAGCTGAATAAGTAGTGTTGAGACTATCTGTCACCGTAATTTTATCGGAAGAATAGTCAATTTTAGAAACAATGGTATTCAGTTTAATTTTATCTGAAATTTCAGAAATGATATTCTTTTCAAAAAAGTCAAAAAATGTTTCTTCAAATTTATAATCATCATCTCCAGAGCACCAATTCGTTTCTTCTTGATGGTTCCAATAGGCGGATAATACCGAAGCTTCTGCTCCTTGATCACCAGCAATATTTTCGATGATGTATTTATATTCCTCACCAAATCCTTTTTGAATCGCATAATCTTGAAAAGAAATGTCCGGTAAATTTTCAGCATCAAAAATATTAGGGTCTTTGGGTAATGATTCTACGAGTTGATTATTAAACCAATAAACG
>Ga0315907_10004518_pt1 | contig 15605 bp, 8 predicted proteins | sample LakEriMetagenome_3_FD_203525 | JGI IMG/M metagenome (GOLD analysis project Ga0315907, IMG submission 203525) | Freshwater fungal communities from buoy surface, Lake Erie, Ohio, United States - Buoy 12 MA123 | ecosystem: Environmental > Aquatic > Freshwater > Lake > Lake biofilm | place: USA... | reverse complement strand
CCGACATTACGTTCAACGGGTCTAACACTTCTGGTACTACGACTGTAAACCCAGAAGTTAATTTTACGGTACGCCCACGCCAGAACCCCGGCTCTGCTTACAGTGCTTCCAATAACCCGACGGTGCAGTCAGCGGCAGCGCAGACTTACAGAACGACAACGACGTACAACGTGCAAGAGTTTACTGAGATTGTGTACACACGGATTCGTGGGCGGCAGATGGCGTTCAGGATAGAGTCTAATACGCGAGGTACACAGTGGCAGTTGGGCACACCTAGACTTGATGTCCGTGAAGATGGTAGGAGATAACTATGTCTACTGGCACAACTAGAGCGCCTCTCTTGCCGTTTGCCCCGGTGGAATATGACCGGCAGTACATGGACACCTTAAACAACATCTTGCGGCAGTACTTCCAGCAGATAGACAATCCGGGGCCAAGCGCGGCGTCCACTCAGTTTTTGAACGCTACCGATATCATTTCAGCAATGAATTTTAGTATCGTTGATAGAGCCACAGGGCTTCGTATAGTCAGTCTGCCAACTCAAGCTGATCTAGCCAACCTGCGGGTAGGCGATTTATACAGGGACACTTCAGCCGGTAACGTGATCAAAATAAAAGTGTAATGGAAGACGTACGCGAGACGCTATACCAAGACGATGATGTGCATTTCCTGTGCGACTACTTGTCAGGCATTAACATAGTGGCATTGCACTTGAACATCACGCCGGGGGCGTGGTCGGTAGGTAAGTTTAAGAAGTACCACAGTATCTTTGTTGACAAAATTGTACCGTTTTTGAAGGCGCGTAATTATAATGAAGTTTACGCAACGCCATTCGAAAATGATATAAAAGCTCAAAAGCTAATTAAAATGTTTGGCTTATACCAGTACGGGCAAAACATGGGCCTTGTATTGATGAAGAAGGAGATTTGACATGCCCCAGATTTTACTTGCCGCTACTGCTAAAGCCGCCGTTGCCGCCCCCGCCGTTGCTGCTACTGTCGCCCCCACTGCCGCTGGTATTGGTACCGCCGCTGCCCAAACTGCCGCATTAGAAGCACTTAAACAGAAAGCTATTCAAGAGGGCATGAGGCAAGTGGGAGTTCAAGCTGGTAAGACCACAGCACTTGAAGCGTCCAAGAAAGGCATTATTGATGCCTCGATGAAACAAGCGGCGCAACAAGTTGGAACAGAAGCCGCTAAACAGTCTGCGGTCGAAGCTAGTAAACAGGGTATTGCGCAGGGGTTCCAGAAGATGATCCCACAGGCTGCGGATGACGCGGCAAGTTTAGCTACTCAAGGCGCTGGTAGTTCTTCTTATGTCCCCCCCGGCGCTAATCCTATCCCTTCTTACGCTACTCCTACGGCTCCTGCTGGCCCTGTTAATCCTGCTGGACAGATCACGCCTGATACCTATTTCAAGCCTACCCCTAATGTTAGTGCGCCGTATGGTGGCCCATCTACTCCTCCGGTTCAAGGCCCCGGCCTAAAAATGACGCCGGATAAAGCGTTCGGCCCTGAATCAAGTGGCGTATACAAAGGCATCGACCCGGCTACAAACATGCCATATGAGACGCTTTCTAAGCCGACTTTCACGCCCCCTGCTGATTCAACTGGGCTAAAAGCCACGCCGGAAATTGCTAGTAAATTTGGAACCCCTCCCCCGCCAGACCCGCTGAGCCAAGGCATTGCCAAAGGCGTAGAACTAGTCAAAAAGTACCCGATGGAAACCGGTCTGGCGTTGATGTCGGCTGGGCAGTACATGAACAAGCCGGAAGAAGAAGATAAAGACAAGTACAAGAGTACTGTAGATATGTCTGAATTCAAAACTTCGGCTCCATCCGTTGTTTCGTTTACTCCTTCATATGAGCATCAGGGCTATGCAGTTGGTGGCCCGATTGAGACTATGTCCGCTCAGAACGCTGTAGGCGCGAACATGAAATACCCGATGGCAGGGCTTTCTACGCCGCTTTATTCAAACCCTACCATTCAGCGCCCAGAAGCTTTTAATGTCATATCCCCAAGCGCAGAACCCGCTGTCGGTGCTTATAGTGGAGAACCAAAGTTTGCTGAAGGCGGCATCTCCGACGAGATGGCGCGTGAATACGGTTTGAAGAGTCGTAAACAACGTGCAGTTAAATCGCTGACTAAAGACTACGAAGAGATGCAAGCTGAGCGCGATAAAGAGGCGGCGTCTTTGTTAAGGGAGCGTAGTGATCCCGGTATCGTTCCTCGTAGCCGTGAACAACAACTGAGTTTCAATCCTTTTTCTACTGCGGCTAAAGACTTCAATCGTCTGGCTAAGAAAAACAAAGCCCAACAGTTTCAACAACCTAAAACTAACCTAGGCGATATTGAAACCTATATGGATAGACCGATTGAAGAGGCTGCTAATGGGGGCATCATGGGCAACCTTGGTAGCTATTCCGATGGTGGGCGTTTATTGAGGGGGCCCGGCGATGGTGTATCTGATTCTATCCCTGCTGTTATTGGTAAGCGTCAGCCTGCTCGTCTTGCTGATGGAGAGTTTGTTATCCCTGCAAGAATCGTCTCCGAACTGGGGAACGGAAGCACAGAAGCTGGAGCAAGAAAACTCTATGCGATGATGGAACGAATTCAGAATACGCGTAAGAAGTCTATTGGCAAGAAGAAAGTAGCAGTCAATAGCCGTGCCGATAAGCACCTACCTGCATGAACAACTACGGGAAGCTTGAGTGGTTTGGCGGCAACAAGGATGCGTTGAGTATGTATCGCATGTTGGTAGACCTCGCGCACTTGTGGGACGACTTGGTTGATAAAGACAAAGACACGACAGAGGCAGACATAAACAATGGGTTTCTTATCTGTCTTGTTTATCTGCCGTGCAACCCGTTTTATCAAAGTATCCAGCGCGATGTCATGCCGATGTGGATAACGGTTGTTTCTTCCTACCAAACTGCAAACAAGTTTGAACGAGAGAAGGACGAACGTGGATTAGAGGCGGCACACATGCTTCGTTATGCCGCAGGAAACATCCTTGCTTACGCTATACATATGTGTGTTGGGCCAGAAAAAGCAGCGGAGTTTGTCCCCGAGATGTGGAAAGACGTGGTCAACGAACGCTTTGCCGATTACCGTGAGGAGCATCTAAATGCTTAGCATCTTTAAATTTATTTTTAACCCAGACTGGTTCACCTTTAGCTTCGGCGGCGGCGGTGGCCCGACTACGACCAAGTCTGAGACCTCAAACATTCCAGACTATGCGCGTCCGTACGTTGAGCGGATGATGGGCGCAACAGAAAAACAAGTTTATACCTACGGCCCCAAAGGAAACATCACTGGTTTCCAGCCGTTTACTTCGTATTCTGAGTTTGACAAAGCGCGTGGCGGCACGGGCGAAACCGTAGCTGGTTTTACCCCGATGCAAACAAGGGCAATGCAGGGTATTGGCAACTACCAACTACCGGGGCAAACAGGTGCGGCTACTGGGTTTACCGGTGCAGGCATTCTAGGTTCTATGGGCGCAGGGGCTGATTATGCCCGGCAAGCTACTGATCCATATGCGATGCAGTCATACATGTCGCCTTACGTACAAGGCGCTTTAGACCCCCAAATGCGTGAAGCTGCGCGTCAGTCAGCCATTGAAGGACAAAGACAGCAAGCCCAAGCGGTTCAAGCCGGGGCGTTTGGTGGTTCGCGTCAGGGGTTGGTTGAGGCAGAACGCCAGCGTAATCTTGGGCAACTGCAAGCAGACATCTACGGCAAAGGTATGCAGTCCGCGTTTGAGCAAGCCCGTCAAGCGCAGCAGTTTGGCTCCGAGTTAGGTCTCAAGGGCTATAGTCAGGCGCTACAAGGCGCTGGTCAGTTGGGTGCCCTAGGAGAACAACAATATAAGCAGGAGCTTGGGTTGCTAGGCCAGCAATATGACGTTGGCGCTAAACAACAAGCGTACGATCAAGCGCGTCTAAACCAGATTATCCAAGACTACGCTACCGAACAGCAGTATCCGTTCATCCAGCTGGGTACGCTCTCCAATATGCTGCGTGGCTTGCCGATGCAAGCGTCTACTACTCAGTTGTATCAGGCTCAGCCGTCGTTCATGCAACAGGGTCTTGGCGCAGCGGGCGCGTACGCTAACTTGAAACAAGCCGGTGTCAACATGCCGTTCAAAGAGGGCGGTGACGTTAAAGAGATGGCGTCCGGTGGTATTGCGTCTGGCGTTGACCGGTACAAGTTGCCCGGTATGGTAGAGAAGCTGTCTGATCAGCAGTTAGAAGGCAAGTTAGGTGGTGACACCGACCCTGAAACTATGGGCATCGCCCAAGCTGAGAAGCAGCGCCGTGATCACATACGCAAGGGTATGGCTGGTGGCGGTGCCGTAGCGTTTAAAGAAGGCGGTACCGATGAGGTGCTGAACCCGTTTACCAAACAAGAAGCAAGAAGAGAAGCAAGAAAAGAAGCGGAGAAGAAAGAGGAACCCCCGGTACAAGCATCTGCCGTTGCCACACGTCCAAAAGCCGCTGCGCCTAAGCCCGCCTCTGCGTCAAAAGGTATGTCGTATGAGGGTATGCTCAAAGAAGAGATGGCTAAGCCAAGTCCAATTGCGGGCGAATTAGCTACGTTAAGAGGCCGTCAAGCTGAAGCAGAAAGGGAAGTTGCCCTTGGCGTAGAAGGCCATATGCAACGGCAACAAGAAGCTTACAAGAAGTTTGGTATTGATCCTGCGGCTATCTTTGCGCAAGAACGGGCTGAACAGAAAAAGTTCTTAGCTCAAGCTGAAGGCGACGCTAAAAAAGCTGAGGCTTTACGTTGGGCACAGATGTGGGCTAAGTTTGGTTCGACCCCCGGCCCCATACTAAAAGCCGCACTTACAGCGATTAACGAGACCGTGCCTGATCTGTTAGATGATCAGAAGTACGCAACTAATCTTCAGAGAAGTATCACTAAGACTCTGAATGACATAGATAGAGCCGAGTACCTTGACAAGAAGGGTCGGTATGACGAAGCGCAGAAGCTTCTTAACGGCGCGAGAGAAAATGTTGTTAACTACAGTATCGCTACTAGCAAGCTAATTGCTGATGAGCATGGCAATCGGATGGGCGCTGTGTCTAAGCTGGCTGCTGCGGAGGTTGGTGGTAAGTACGATGTTCTAGCCGCACGAGAGCGCGCCGCAGCTAGTGGCGGCGGTGGCGGTGGTCTAGAGCTTAAAGAAAATAAAGAGATCAACGCGGCGTTGGAGAAGTTTGATAAACGAGTTGAGAAGCGCGTTTCAGAGTTAAAAGACAAACTCATTGGTCTACCTGAAGGTAGTCGTCATCGTGTAGGTGCTGAGAAAGAACTTAAGGCTATTGAGGATGAAAGAAAAGACCTTGAAGCCCGTCTGACCGCTCAGATGTCGCGTGGCACTGTGAGAGCAAAAGGTTCTGAAACGCCTAAAGAAACGCCCGCACCAACGCTAAAAGTTGGAGAAGTGGTTGATGGGTATAGGTTTAAAGGTGGGAACCCTAACGATAAAAACAACTGGGCGAAGGAATAACTATGGCTGCACCGTGGGAACGCGATTGGTCAGAGCCTAAAAAATCCGCTGCTCCGTGGGAACGTAAATGGAGCGGAGAAAAAGAAGCGCCCAAACCGGAACCCAAGACGCGTAACGTCGCTGCTGTCTTAAATGACACGGTAATTAGTGTTGCTAACGCAGCGTTGGGCGGGATACAGGCAGCGGCTGACTTCGTGTCTCCGGGTAACTCATTCTCAAAGGCGGTAGACGAGCTAATTAAAGAAGGCGAAGAGTCGCAAAGCGACATGGCTAAAGCCGGGCGCGAAGAGTTCCAGCGCAATATGGCTGCTGCTAAAACCACAGGGGAAGAAGTCGGCGCTGCTGCTAAATATGTAGCCACTAACCCCCTCCAAGCAACGGCGCAAGCAGCGGGCTCTTTTGCTGGCCCCGGTCTGGCTATTAAAGGCATGACTAAAGCGGCCCAGATGTTAAACCTTGCAGAAAAAACTGCGGGGCGTCTTGGCCTAGGTGCCGGTATCGTGACTAACGCTGCAATGGCTGGCGGTGACGCTGGGGGCTCAGCGTACAAGATGGTGATGGATACACCAGATGAGATTCTTCTACAGAACGACTACATTCGTAGCCAAGTTGAAAAAGGCATACCGCTAGAGAAAGTAAAAGAAGACGCTGCAAACACTGCGGCCCGGCGTGCATCGTTTGTCCCTGCATTAGTGGGCGGTGCAACTGGCGCGTTTGGTGTTGAAAAATTCTTAGCTGGTGTGGGCGGCAAGTCGTTCTCCAAATCTACTTTGGGTGGGGCGCTTAGAACCGGCTTGCTTGAATCGTTCCAAGAAGGCGGCGAGGAAGGCGTAACAGAATACTCTGGTCGTGCAGCGGCTAAAGAGTATGACCCACGGATTGATCCAATGAAGGGTGTAGCGGGTGCCGCTACGCTTGGCGCAGCGCTTGGCTTTATTCCGGGTGCGGGTATCGGCGCTATCGAGACACGTAATGCTCTTGCAGCTGAAGCTGCACGTAAAGACTTAGAAGCCCAACAATCGGCAGCAAAAGCGGCTGAAAGCGCCGCAGCCATAGTTCCCGACGCACAAGCTGTTCAAGCACAGGCAGAAGAAGCTGCTAAACCACCTTCTACAATACCAATAGGCATCATTACGCCTGATCAAGTGGATGCTGCGCTTGCTGGCGAAACTACAAAGGAGGCTGCTGATGTCACGCAATCTGCTGGAGTTGACACAACAGGAGTTGAGCTTAGCGCTGACGGTACTGCATCAGGAATGGGAGCAACCCCCGCAGGAGCTGAAACACTTGGAGCCGCTAGAGTGGTGCCTGCTGGAGGACTTGCTCCATCAGCTGCTATGGCAGAGGGAGAACAGTCAGCTTCACTAGAACTGCTGGCAAAGCAGCTTTACGATAATTACGCGGTAAAACAAATAGAAGCTGGGGTTCCGTCCGTTTTGGAATGGGATCAACTAGGCGAAGCTACCAAAGATGAATTCCGTGCGCAAGTTGGTGGGACGCAAGATCAAAAAGTAGAAGAACAACTAACTTACAACGACGGTAACACATATGTTGGGGCAACTTTAAACGGCATACCTGAAGGGCAAGGTACTTACACGCAGACTGATGGTGGTAACTATGTTGGGGAATTTAAAGGTGGACAGTTTAACGGTCAAGGAACCTACACTTTTGCAGATGGTTACACGCTAACGGGTGTTTTTGAAAACGGCAAACTACTCAGCGGTCAAGGGACTTACACTTCTGAAGATGGTCGTACGCAAACGAGTATTTTTGAAAATGGTGAACTAATCTCAAAGGAGGAGCCAAGTGTCATTGAAACCACTGAAGCCATCGAAACAGAAGCGCAAAGAAAAGAAAAAGCTCCCTTCACCCCCTCCAAGCGCGTAATCAAGCTTGAAGAAAAAGCCGCACCAGTAGCCGAAGGGTTTACTGAAGCGCAGAAGCCGTTTGCTCAAGCGAAAATTAATACCCGTGATGCAGCACCAAAAAATGTCGATGAGGCAATCAGCTATGCAGGTGCCGAGACAGCATTCGATGAGTTTGACGCCGCGCTAAGTAACCTTAAGACTGCTTACGCCGCTCAGATCAAAGCTGAGAACACAGCTAATAAAGCTAAATACGAAGAGAATGTGAAGCTGGGCATCCCGTCTGCCAAACCGGAAGACGTAACCGTCTACGACATCTTGGGTCGGATGACGCAGAGCGAGCGCGAAGCCGCTTTTAAAAATGCTATCGAAGCTACTAAAAGCAAGATTAAGCCAACCAAGAAAAGAGGGGCGCGGGAAGCATTTGTTGAGTCCTTGTCCGAGTCCCAGAAACAAGCTGTTGAGGCTAAGCGCAAAGAGACTTTTAACGCAGAAGTCAAAGCTGTAGGCAAGCTAGGCAAGAAGAATATTTCCGACATCCGCGAAGCGCGTAAGAAAGCTTCTGCCGCTGCGGGTACAACCACCGCCGCTCCCAAGGTAGGCAAGGCGCAACCTGTTACAACAGTCAAGGTTGCAGAAAAGACCGAGAGCGAGAACATAATTGAACGACAGACTGTAGAAGCACTACAGACTGGTAAGACCGACAATATCCTACGGGCTGTTAAGACAGGCTATACCGATCCGGCAACTAAGCTGCTTGCCTCACAGATCGAGTTGGTTATCAATAAGTTCGGTATCAAGCCTACCGTTGTCATCGGCAAAGTAGAGGGCAACCGCCCCGGCATGTATGACCCAAAGACCGAGACAATCACGATTGATCCTAGTGCGCCACGCGATGTGATGTTAGATACTGTGGTGCTGCATGAGTACGCCCACTTCATCACTGACCGTGCGGTGGATAACCCACAGAACTTAACGCCTATACAGCGCGTTGCGCTTGAGAACTTGAAGAAGCTGCAAGAACATGTAGCTAAAAAACTCGGCAAGAAATACGAGATAGGTAATCTAAAAGAGTTCCTTGCCCAGACGTTCTCTAACTCAGAGTTCGTTGCTGAGATGGCAAAGATTCCGCCGCTCAGTAAAGTCATCAAGGTGCCTAACGCGCTGCGCGAGTTTGCTATTCGTGTCATGCAGCTTCTTGGCATCAAGGTTGATAACGTATCAAGCCAAGTCCTAGAAAACCTTCAGACGATGATCACCGGCCCGTTTGATGTTAAGGCACCGATCTCGCCCAAAATCCCCGGCATCGCTAAAGGCGTATCGTTCATGGGTAAGGAACCCAAGAAGGCGGGCGAGTACACAGGCAAATCTACTGAAGAGTTTATCGAAGGGCAGAAGCTGCCAGAAAGACCGAAGGGCTTCTTCGGTTCTATTAAGTCGTGGTTCTCTGGTGGCTTGTCAGGCCGGTTCAAAGAGCTTGCGCGTCAGTACCAGAATGAACAGTATCCTGTAAAAGACTTCCAGCGTCAGCTAAACCGTAGCGGGCTGCTTGTCGTTGGTAATGAGTCTGAAGCAAATAACATTTATGACTCGCTGTCTCTTGCAGCGGGCAACTTCCGTAATCTGGATAACACTTACGTCAACCCGCGTATAAATAAAATCAACGAGATGTTGGTCAACATGGTCAAAGAGACTGGGTTGCCTCTTGAGACTGTATTAAAGCGCCTGTCTGCCTATGGCACCGTAATGCACGAGAGCGAAGTACGTGCGGTGAAGTATCTACGGAAGGTGCCACTACGCTCTGACACGGAGAACATTAATTGGTTTGGGGAGAAAATTTCTCCAGACACAGCGCGTAGTTATATCTTCTCTGAGCTTACTTCAAAAGATAAGCTCTCCAAGAGGGCTGAGGAATTAGGCACTACCACTAAAGAGGTGGCTAAGGCATACCGCAAGCTGCTTGACGACATCGTTGCAGATAAAAATAACCTCAATCCGGGCAAAGACGCTAAGAACGTACCCATGTTCGATAAGGATCACATCGATTACAGCGTCTTGGCGGGGCTAATGCCGGAGGATGTTAAGAAGCATATTGACTACTTCAATCAGAATAAGACTGAGAAGAAGATGATGGACGACATCTTGGCAGAGGTTCGCGCCCTGTCTGACGTTACCATCATGCTCAACAAGCAAGCTAACTACTGGTCGCCGCAGGTTGATAATCTCGTTGACTTCTACGGGTATAAGAACTACGTCACATACAAGGGCAAACCCATAGTTGATGAGGATGCTGACTTGTTCTACGGCGGCGAACAGAAGCTTGGTAGAGAGCTTCAGCAGAAAGAATACACACAGGAAGGCCGCTATACGCTGCCTGATAACCCGATCCTGACCATGATGGCTGATGCATCGATTGCTGCATCCCGCTCTGGACGCAAAGACGTAACTAAGAACTTGTACAACTTAGCGCGGAGTGAAATACTTGGCAAAGTAGAAAAGATCGTCTCCTTCGAAGAACGGTACAAACTGAAAGAAGACGCAGAGTTGGCTAAGCTGATGAACAGTCAGAATGTCTTCTTGCACTACATGCCTGATGGTGAAGTGGCTGTTATATCAGTCAAGAATGACCGACTACGTAACGCTATCCGTAAGACATATCAAACCGGAAGTGGGATTATAGATAAGTTAAACACCTTTACTGGCTATATGGGGCAAACCCATACCCGCTTTAACGTAGCGTTCGCACCTAAGAACTTTGTCCGCGACATGCTGGCTAACGCATTCAACATCAGCGTTGATATGACTCCCGGCGCGGCGGCGAACTACGTTGGTTCGATTGCTAACTATGTAGTGTCTAACGGATTCATTAAGTCTTTCAGAGTAGCTGGCGCGTTCTATGAAGGCGGCGCTGACCCTGCTAAGAACCCACGCTTGAAAGAAATGTTGGCTAAGGATAAATCAGGTCACGTCAAAGATTTGTTGGATTACTTGCAGAACGGTGGTGATATTGCGTACATCAGTAGCTTTACCGCTAAGGGACAGTTCCGTGATGTATTGAGTCAAGCAAACAGACCTACAACGCTTGGCGCGGTGTTAAAGACTAAAGACGCAACCGTAAAGTTTTTTGATCAATACATGGCTGGCTTTGAATTTACTAGCCGCGCTGCTGCATTCAAGATTCGTAAAGCTGAAGAGATGGGCAAGCTCATGGCAAAAGGCATGAGTCGCGCCGAGGCAGAAGTCGCTGCCAATAAACCTGCCGCTGCGTTCGCTAAAGGTCTGGCTAACTTCGAAGAGAAGGGGCTAAAAGGTCAGCAAATGGGTGCGTGGTTTATGTTCTTTAACGCCTCTGCTACTGGTGCGGTGCGTGTTATCGAGCCTCTGGCACCTGCGGTGTCTTCTGTGTTTGGTGGCTATCAAGCTGCCGCTGACCGTGCGTGGGCTGAACTGCCCACGGAATTACGCAACAAAGGTAACCGAGAAGAGTTCAATAAGAAGTTTATTGAGCAAGCTGTGCGTGGTAAGAATGCGTCAGCTGCCATATTTGGGTTTGGCGTAGCTATGTACTACCTTGCGTATGCTGGCGCTGGAGAAGACGAGTATGGACGTAACCGCGTAGCAATTGATGACATGACCCGTTGGCAGCGTGACGCTCGGTTCTTTGTTGGTGATGGTGTAAACGACATTATTACTTTGCCGTGGGGCTTCGGCATGGGCGCGTTCGCAGCGCTCGGCGCTCAGATTGCTTCGTTGGGTAACTCTGACACTAAGTTTACTGAGGTGCTGGCTAACATGATACCGATCCTGATGGATTCGTTCTTGCCACTGCCAGTATCTAGAGGCAGTTTAATAGATAAGCCAGCCGAATTTATTATTGACACCGTCGCGCCAGCACCGCTAAAACCAATTGTTGAATTTGCCATGAACTACAATTCTCTTGGGCAAGAGATTTACAACAATCGGCAAGGGCCGAACGGCAGCGTTTACACGGGCGGTGACAATATACCGAAGCTGTTCAAGGACGCGGCGGTTTTCTTGTACGAGAGTACAGGTTTTGAATTTGGCGCGAACGAGATGTACTTCTTTGCTTCCGCCTACATAGATGCTTTAGCAAAAGCTGGCTCTGCGACATGGAATATCTTCACAATCGGTGCAGAAGGCGACCGCCCCGCTATGGAACGGTTAAAGCAAGATAGTCTATTCCTCTCCGGCTTTATCGGAACGCGCTCTGATTACGACGCACGTAAATGGAGCAAGATTGAGAGAGACTTAGAACAGCGCCGAGATCGCCTGAAAGAAATGAAAGAAGCAAATCTTACGGCGTATTACGAACATCTTGAAGATAATCCTTTAGATGAGTTTTTAGTTAAACGGTTCAACAGTGACGCCAATGGTGAGCTTAAACAGTTGCGTAGTGCCGCTAAAGAAATTAGGCGTAGTTCCGCTTATGACTTTGCTACCAAACGAGAATTACTGGAAGCTAATCGCGTGGAATCATCTTTACTAAAGATGCAGCTTGTCGATCTGTACACCGCTATGGGCTACGAGTTCTAACCGACGCGCCACACCCTGATGCCTAGATGTCCGTCCCGCTCACAGGTATAAATCTTTACCTTGACGCGGGACTTTTTTGCGGCGATGTCCGCCGCATAGATCATCTTGGCAGGGCGTACTGTGGGGATAAAAAAGCTTTCCCCCACTTCCATATAGTCATACGGAAAAATCCATTCAGGCTCAGTCGTCAGCCCCTCCATGTCCATCTGGGGTAAAGAAAGTATCTGGGATTTGGGTTGCAAAGACATAGGTGTTCACATTCATGTTTTTGTCTAGAAGGCTGAGAGCTTGCTTCCAACCAGAATCGAGGCGGGATTTCTTGACCTCAACCAAGATGCCCTTCTCCCGCATGTTCTGTTCAAACTCTCGTGAACTGACATTCTTTTCAGTCAGGTACTTCTTAAACTCGGTGGTTGAAATAGTGACAAGCCCTGTTGCTATATCGATCCTGCCTACCAGACTTGTTCTTGGCTCCATCGTAACCTTGCCATCATTGATGCCCAGAAAGCCTGTGTAGTACTTATTGATAAAGTCGCCAACCAGCGTAGAGTAATCCGTCTCCCCAAGGTTAACCACCTTGTCTCGGATGTTAATCATCTCACCACAAACTTTGGCGTAGATGCGCTCTAGGTCGTAGTTGATAAGCCCGATCTCGTTACCTATCGCGCCACCCGCCATAGTCGTGCCGATGATGTTCTCGTAGAAGCGATAGATAGCGTCGTTGCCAAAGTCAATTTTGAATCGAGCAATCCACTCATCCACCATCTGTTTTAGCCCCACTTCGCCTATCGCAAAGTAGGCAGGGATGAGTTTACGTCCAGCGTGACCGTAGTTGTACTTAAACAAGTCAAACACCTTGGGGCCGAAGTCTGGCTCGTCAATCAACAGCTGTGGTTTCATTACGAGAAACTCAATCATCCGTGCCATTTCGCCTGTCGCCATAGAGTTATTCGACATGATCATGTCCAGCAGCGGCACGTTACATGTCATCATGGCAATTGCCGACGCTAAAAGTTCGTGCTCTCGTTCAGCGTTGACCGACCCCTGAAGGCGAATCTTGGCCTTACCCTGCGAGATAGCGTGAACCATCTTGCTAAGTTCTTCTAGCTTACGGGTATGCGCTTCGTCCACGCCGAACCCGGCGTTCTTAAGCGTGATGTATCGCTGGTTCAAGCCGTTGTTCGTTGCATCGAAGACTGAGATACCGACTGGGTTACACCACACACTTAAGTTAGCGTACAGGGCGCCTGTCTTACCGTTGCCTGATTTGCCTGTGTAACTAACGACAGCGCCCGGAGTAGAAGTCAGCGGCATGAGTGGTGAACCTAGACCGATCAATGTGCCAAAGGCGTGCATTTCCATCGTCGGGCGGTTTAATTGCTGAGCACATTCGCGCCATACATCGAAACTTCCCTTCGGCTCAAAGTGTTTTGCGATACTCCGAACCATAGGCGACGCAGGCGTCGGCACAATTTTGCCGTTTGCTTTAATTAAATTATTGCCGATGACGTACTGACGGCCCAAGCGCTCGTCGTTCACCGGTTCAGTCCAGCCCATCTGCATCTGCATAATCTCTGCTTCTGCTTGGGTCTGTAGGTAGTGTCCCCATTTCATTATGTACCCCATGATGTGTTGTAGCTTACCTGCGTTACCCACGATACCCATAAAGCCGATTGCCTTCTTGAACTCATCAGACGCGTTCAGGCTCCGAGTGGTGATCATGAAGTCACGCGGCGCGTCTTTCGGTAACAGAAGGCGCATCATCAGAATCTCGCCATCCATCTTGCTGTACATCCGGCGTATCGGGAACAACTCGTGTGGGTAAATCAGTACAGGGTCTAGTTCTGTCTTGTTACCTTTCTTGTCCACTTTGGGCGGCGGTTGGTAATAGATGCCGCCTGTTTCGCCCCGGAAGTACGGAAACAGCGCCTGTGGGTGATCAGGAATTACGTTTGCTGGAATATCTTCGGGATTCTCGTACTGCCGAACTGCGTCCTCTTTAGGGGCTTGGGCGATCTTGATGACTCGTCCGAGGGCGAGTGGGTTGGTGATTTTTCCACGGTGCTTGCAGTTATCGCAGATATCGGGATTGATGTTGTCGAATACTTCGCAAGAATAAGGCTTGCCTTGTCGTTGGCTGGCTTTCTTTTCTGTTTCTTCCCAGCTATATCCGGGGTAGTCGCTTGAGATTGCGTGGATTGCTTCATCTCTGTCGGTGCAGTGCTGTGCGATAGACAGCACGGCTGTCCATACTGGTTCAGGTAAAGTCTGTCGGTTCTCGATTGCCCACTTAACTTGCTCACATCCATCCCCTTCCATGCTGCGGATAGCGATCTTGTCGAACACCGTCTCATGGTTGTCCAACTTCATCAGCGCTTTAGTCTCGTCATCCAACCCCTTCGGGATATGCCTTAGCACATCAGCCGACGCTACATTTACTTCTATGCCCAAGAACTCTTTGAAAGCATCAAAGGAGTAGGTGTATATCTCGTCGGTGAGCAGTCCCGTAGGCGACGGTGGGTCAGTCTTGTAGTTGAACGTGTCAGGGCAGCGCAGAATACGCGCTACGTCTGCGGTAACTACAGGGTCAATTTTTATATGTTCAAGGCAGAACGCTTTGAACTTCTCAGCGTAGGGCTTCCATTCCGCTACGGGGATGTCTTCGTCAAAGAGCCAATAGGCGTGGATGCCTGTCCCAGAATCAATAATGACCGGCGGAGGCAGCTCTTGCTTTTCAACGAACTCTCGCAAACTACCAAGAGCGTCTTCTTTTTCAGCATATCCTTTGCCGTCCCCGACATCGAGGTCGATGAAGAATGAACGAAGGTATTGCGCGTCCTCTGCCTTCCTTGAATAGCCTTCGAAGGACGCAAGTGCCACGTAGACGTTATCTCCGCCCACTGCAAACTGTCGTGCAATAGTTTCAAGTTCATCTAAACTCTCCGTAAACCTTTGCGTTATCTTGTGCGTCTTTGGATGGATTCGTGCCACACAATAGACGCCCTGCGAAGGCAATGCTTTCTCGTAAAATTGTTTTATCATATCCGCAGAGACAGAAAGGGCAGAGCAAAAGCTCTGCCCGGTTGTACAAAGTGCTGTTACTTAATTGCAGAACGTGTTGCAATTATTTCCGTTGCTATCACAGCAAGTTGTACAGTACACAAACCGCCCGTTGTATGAATAGCTGTGTTGTGAACATCCAGCGTAAGCTACGCCAGCAGCTGTAAGTGCCCAGATTACAAAGAGTTTTTTCATAGCGGTTTCCCAATCATGTTTTCAAGATAGGTCTTGGCGTCTTTCAATGACTTAACAGGTAAGTCACCCGTCTCCGTGTCTTTCCTTATCAGAGAGATCAGAGCCAACGCCAATTCCTCGTTCTTACCTCGTAGAATCGCGCCCCTAAACCAATTGTGTATCGTTATACGTGACACGTTAAGCGCCTGTGCAACGTATTTGGCGGGTAGATTAGCCTTCACACACTCCTGTGCCAGCTGTACGCCGATACGGTGGGTGTTCTTGCTAAACACTTCATCGATAAATTCCTTGCTATAGGGACGCGCCATTTTTCCTCTTACTTCTTAGACCATTTTTTGATGACATCAGACGCTTCAGTAGTCTGCATCACCGGCTTTTTAGCGCTCTCGCGCACAGTTGGTTCAGCTACATCCACTGTA
>Ga0315907_10004517_pt1 | contig 15610 bp, 19 predicted proteins | sample LakEriMetagenome_3_FD_203525 | JGI IMG/M metagenome (GOLD analysis project Ga0315907, IMG submission 203525) | Freshwater fungal communities from buoy surface, Lake Erie, Ohio, United States - Buoy 12 MA123 | ecosystem: Environmental > Aquatic > Freshwater > Lake > Lake biofilm | place: USA... | reverse complement strand
TGGTGCGCCAAGTTCATGCTCTACTTGTTCGATCAATCGATCAAGTGCTCCGTGCAGTCGCGGTAAACGAACAGCGGCAATGATCTCGCCTTCCCACTCGAGCGCGATGTCCATCACTTGCGCATCGTCAACAGACACCAAGGTCGCACCAACAGCACTGAGGATCGGCTCAACAGCGCGAATCAACGGATGATCCGGAATGTCGTTCACGAACGAGGCTCCACATGAACATTCACGTGCGTTGCACCATTGCTATAGGCCGCATCAAGGAGTGCCTTCACTGCATCCCCCACTGCTGACGCCGTGGTTTCAAATGATGAGCCGAAAGGCCCCACATCCACACTCAGTCCGAGCGCTTCCACGGCAGCGATCGCAGCGGTGACATGACGACCTGGTTCACCTTCAATAAATGGTTCGATGGTGAACTCAACGACGGTGGTTGTGCTCATGGCACGATTCTTACGAACTGACGGAGACGGGGCAAAACCAGAGCAACGCTGTCGGGCAGGAAAGGCTTTGCGGACAGCCAAATATCAAGCTCTTCGGCACTGACCCAGTGGGCTTCAGTGATCTCATCGTCGGTGAATTGGAATGGCCCGTTATCGACGACCACGTAACACGACGCCACCAATTTCACCATGTTGTCGGCATATGCGCCCGTGCCAATGCTCTCGATCGGACCGGCATCGATACCAAGTTCTTCACGCAGTTCACGTCTGGCTGCAATGTCATAGTCCTCGCCCACTCCAACAACTCCACCGACCGCGACATCCCACCAACCAGGCCACACATCTTTGTGGTCGGCTCTGCGATGGACCAGCAAATCGCCATCGCTGTTGATAACCGCGATGAACACTGAGCGATGACGCAATTTCTCAGAACGCATCTGTTGACGTGTCACTACATCAATGACATTGCCATCAAGGTCAACAACCTCAACCTGTTCGGTGCCTGCCTGATTGCTTGTCATCGCCATGTGCCTACCATGTGGCATGGCTAAATCCTCGTCGTCGTCATCGAGTACCGCTGCATTGCGCGAAGAACACGGTGATCCGCGTGGAGTCCTCGAACAAGCAGAGGCACTGTTTGACGACACGGTTGCATTGCGTCGCGACCTGCATCAGTGGCCAGAACTCGGCAATGAATTACCTCGCACACGCGAACAAGTTCTCCACGCGCTTGATGGATTACCACTTGACATCACTTTGCACAAAACAACGAGTGGGTTTGCCGCACTATTGACCGGCGACAAACCAGGACCAACAATGTTGTTACGCGGCGACATGGACGCGTTACCAATGCCAGAAGACACTGGTGTTGATTTCTCATCAAAAGTCGAAAACACAATGCACGCGTGTGGTCACGACACACACACCGCAATGTTGGTCGGCGCTGCGAAGGCGTTGTCACAGCGCAAGAGCGACATTGCTGGCCGAGTGTTGTTCATGTTTCAGTCTGGCGAAGAGGGACACGGTGGCGCAGAACTGATGTTGGAAGAAGGACTACTTAATGTGTCATCACACGCAAAAGGTGGCGACTCACCAGTGTCTGCTGCGTTTGCGATGCACATTTCTTCGAACCTGCCAAATGGAGTGGTCGCGATTAAGGGTGGGCCGATCATGGCATCAAGTGATCAACTCACAATCACGGTGAAAGGCCGCGGTGGTCACGGCAGTTCTCCACATTTTGCGCTTGATCCCATTCCTGTTGCGTGTGAGATCGTACAAGCAATTCAAACATTGGTGACACGTCGAATCGATGTGTTTGACCCGGGCGTCATCACAGTGACAAGCATTCACTCGGGAACCGCTTACAACGTGATTCCCGAGCACGCCACGATTCTTGGCACGATGCGCGCAATGAGTGAGAAGACGCGCACGAAAATTCATGAAGGGCTGCGTCGTGTTGCGGAAGGAATCGCAGCAGCACACGAGATGGACATCGACATAGATCTGGAATACGGATACCCCGTCACTGTGAATGACAAGGATTTTTCTGATTTCTCTGTCTCAGTTGCGAACACTGTTCTGGGTGACAAGCGGGTCATCGCGTTGCCAAACCCCGTCATGGGCGCAGAGGACTTCAGTTATGTATTGCACAAACTGCCCGGTGCGATGATGTTTCTCGGTGCAACCCCTGCGGGAGAAAACCCCGCGACCGCTGCACCAAATCACTCAAACCGTGTGATGTTTGATGAACAAGCAATGAAAACGGGCATTGCTGTCTACACATCGGTCGCACTACGCCATCTCGGCGTACCATTGAGCTAATGACTACCGCTCCACTATCTGGCGTTCGCGTCCTTGATCTCACCCGTGTGTTGTCGGGTCCTCACTGCACACGCATGTTGTGTGACCTCGGCGCAGAGGTCATCAAACTTGAGCCACCAGAAGGCGACCTCACACGGTTTTCGTATCCCCGCATTGGGTCGATGGCGACCTATTTCGCCCAGCAAAATGCTGGGAAAGAAGACATCTCATTCGACTTGTCAAAGCCAGAAGCACAAGAGCTAACCCGCCAATTGGCTGACACATGCGATGTATTGGTGGAGAACTTTCGCCCCGGCGTAATGGCCAAATTGGGACTTGATTACGACGAGTTGATGAAGCGCAATCCGCGTCTTGTGATTGGAAGTATCACTGGTTATGGAAGCACCGGACCCTGGGTGCATCGTCGTGCATACGCGCCATTAGTTGGAGCCGAAACTGGCTTTACGTTGATGCAATCGCGATCACACAACGGGCACATTGCAAACGATTGGTTCAGCCATGCTGACGTGTACACGGGTATCGAATGTTGCGTCGCAATTCTCGCTGCATTAGTACATCGTTCACAGACCGGCAAAGGTCAACACGTTGAGGTGTCAATGGCGCAAACAATGTTGTATGTGAACGAACACGCACATGATCAGATGTTTGAAGGCGAAGTGCCAGATGGTGTAATTCGTTCGTTTGAACCCGGCGCATATCCTGTCTACAAAGTTGGCAACGGTGTATCGGTAATCATTGGTGGACACCCGGCTGAAAAAGGTGTGTTTGCCAGTTATTTGAAAGCGATGAACAGGCCAGAGCTTGCTGACGATCCGCGATTCGTATCGCAACAGGATCGACTTGCAAACTTGCAGCAACTTGGTGAAGTGATTGGTGCGTGGGCGCTCACCTTCCCCGATGCAGAGTCATTGGAAGTTGTTCTCGACAAAGTCGGACTCGTACTTGGTGCTATTCGCACGGTGAACGAACTGTCACACACTGACTGGGCAAAAGAGCGAAACGTAGTTGTGGAAGTCAGCGATCGTCGTGATGGAAAGATTCGTATACCGAATGCTCCGTGGACATTCTCCGCTGCTGAAGTACGCACCAAAGGTGAACCGAAATTCCGCGGTGAAGACAATCACTCAGTGTTAACGCGACTACTTGGTGCAACACCAGAGCAACTCGCAACGTGGGACGAGCAGGGAGTGTTATCTTCCCGAATGCCCAAACCCTCCTCCGCGGTCGAATGAGTCAAGCGCGTCCACTTCGCGCCACACCACATGTTCCACTTTTTGCACAACTAACTGTGCAATACGGTCTCCACGCGACACCGCATACGGTGTTGTCGGATCAGTGTTCAACAACACCACTTTCAATTCACCGCGGTATCCACTGTCGATAAGACCCGGCGCATTCACCACACTGACACCGTGTTTCAATGCAAGACCACTACGTGGCAAAACAAATCCCGCATATCCAATGGGCAATGCAATCGCTATTCCGGTGGGCATCAATAGCCGACCACCAGCGGGTGCGATCACCGCATCCTCGCGAGCGAACAAGTCAATGCCCGCATCGCCCTCGTGGGCATACGCGGGTAACGGAAGTCCTGTATCTAAACGCGTAATGGGGATGTCGACCACGACCCAACGCTAGGTCAGCGAATAGATTGAAAAGGTGCTGATTTGGATGGATTTGGAGATGACAGGCCTTGATCCGGCCACCGAAGTCATCGTCGAAATCGCCACCATCGTCACCGATGATGAACTGAACATTGTTGAAGAGGGCCCAGATCTCGTCATTTCTCAGCCAAACGATGTACTAAAGCGCATGGATCCCTTCGTGGTCAACATGCACACCACCTCTGGACTTCTTGATCTCATCAAGGCTTCTACCATCACCCATGATGAGGCCGCAGCGCAGACGCTGGCATTCATCCAAAAGTTCTCACCAGAGGCGAAGAAAATTCCGCTGTGTGGAAACTCAATCGGCACTGACCGTCGCTTTCTTGCCAAGTACATGCCTGAGATCGAAAACTGGTTGCACTATCGATGCGTCGACGTGTCGAGCGTGAAAGAACTCGTCAAGCGTTGGTATCCCGGTCTTGAACACGCGCGTCCCAACAAGATCAACACTCATCGTGCTCTTGACGACGTGCGTGAAAGCATCAACGAACTTCGTTTTTATCGTGAACACATTTTTCGCGAAAAGAAAACTTCAACAGATTCTCAATAACTACTGATTGATCATGAGCGAACCAACGACAGATACCGCTACACCGCGACCAAAGAAGTCTGAACAGATGCCCGCGACTGACGAAATCGTCGAAGTTGCGCCCGGTATTTTGCGCACACAGTTGCCGATCGACTTCACTGGTCTCGGACACGTCAACATGTATGTGTTGGAAGACGAACGTGGCGTCGCGGTTGTTGACCCGGGTCTTCCCACTCGTGAATCATGGAATGCGATCACGGAACGCTTAAAGGCAATCGGCGTCCCAATGAAGCGTGTGCATTCTGTGATTGTCACCCACAGTCACCCCGATCACTATGGCGGAGCTGCTCGTCTTCGCGCACATAACGGTGCAGAACTCGTTGGACACAAGATGTTCCGCACATGGTGGGACCCACAAGAACCACCAGACGTCGATGTGGAAGACATGCCAAGTCGCTTCCGCAATCCGTTTCAGTCACCACCGTGGGGTGGACCCGTTCTTGATTTTCCATGGGCGTACAAAATGCGATATCGCGTCGCATCAATGGCGCCACGTTTGTTCCGTGTGCCTCGCCCTACTGTGCGGTTGGCAGAAAACGATCACATTCGTTTTGCGCGTCGTGAATGGTTGGCTATTCACACACCTGGCCACACGGAGGATCACCTGTGTTTGTTTGATCCCGAAGAGGGCACGCTCATCACCGGTGACCATATTTTGCCTTCAATTACCCCACATATTTCGGGTTTAACGGGCCACGGCGACCCACTCACATTGTTCTTTGCGTCGCTTGACAAAGTCGACAATCTGTCATCAGAAGTAAAGATTGCACTACCCGCTCATGGTGTGCCGTTCACAAATCTGCATGAACGAGTCGCACACATCAAGGTGCACCACGACGAACGTTTACAAAAACTGCGTGACACCAGTGCTTCTTTTGGTCGTCCCGCAAGCGTGATGGAGTTTGCACAACATCTTTTTTCAGCGCGAGTGCAAGGACCAATGGCCGACAGTGAAACATTCGCACACCTCGAACATCTGCGCTTGTCTGGCGAGTTTGAACAACGCAATAACAATGGTGTTCTCGAGTACGTGATGGACTAAAGCGTTCGTAAAGCGTTTGTAACACTCACAGCATGCCGATCCACGCTTGTGCGTGAACCACATCTTCCACTAGCAATCTGATACTGACGCCATCATTGCGATCGTCGTATTGCTGTATCAGGTGATGCTGGTGTTCCACTTGCACGATGTGTTCAACCACGGCACGTAGACCATTTCGTAAATCCCGTCGATACTTCAAGTGATCTTCAAGGATTTCCCAATACGCAGCGTTATTCATGTGTTTCAGGAAATCAAAATCTGAGTAACGCAACGTCCATTGTTGTGTCACCACGTCAAGCGGATAACCATCAAAACGATCCGTCTTCAAAATCAATTTGCCACTCACTGATCTGCCGTTAGCCGCCTCAACTAAGTCCGCCACAACCTCATCAGGTACGCGTGATGGACGCATTGATGCGAGATCAACGTGCACCCACAATGCCGCTGTGTCAATCAGCGTCTCGCCATCAATTGAGGAAATCCGTGTGCGACGTTCCGCCCAATGCGGCGACAATGCACCACACCACGTGGTGAGATCAACTTCTTGCAGGTACTGCGGAAACTTCACCACATCAACAACGCTGCGTCGCACCACCCAGCCCGGGTCATCCCAGCCCGCGTCGCGTGCATCGTCGTTAGCAACGTCTTGTAAATAGCGCAGTGCCGCATCAAGTCGTAGACGACCCCCGGGGCTCACATCTCCAAGGCGAACGCGACGACGACGGGTGAGCGCACGGCCCTTGCCGGTAGGCGCAACCATCTCAAACGCGCGTGCGGCCTCGGCAAATGACATCACCGAGACGCTAGTGGGTCACTGCTTGTTCCCTTGTCCCACAAGGGTTTCAGCGTTTGTTCGAAAAAGAAGTTGACGAAGCACGATTCACATGGTTTCCTATACAACTCATGCGTTCAGTAACGACCACCGCGACACGAAAGTACACAGCATCAGCTGTGTCTTTTGCTGTGCCTGCGGTAGCCGCAACGGTTCGTTATGCGAATTGGTTTACCGCCCCAATGACAGGGAAGCATTCGCATAAGCGCTCCACCCGGCTCAACCTGATCGCTCCGATGTAAATCACATCGATAGCAACCACACAGGCCGCCGGGTTCAGAACCCGAGCGGCCTTTTTTGTTGCTCAAAACCACACCCACCTGAAAGGAAAACCACCATGTTGACAGTTCTCGAAGACCAAATGATCCTGAATCCCAAGCGTTGCAGCGACGGCAACGGCACCTTGTCGTACCTGTTCTTCTCTGACGAACACGTCGACATCTTGCGCGCCAAGGCCATCTGCGCACGGTGCTCCAGCCGTGATGACTGCCTATCGGGTGCTCTCGAGAGAGAGGAGCCCTGGGGTGTCTGGGGAGGTGAGCTTCTCGAGATGGGTCGCGTTGTTGCGGTGCGTCGTCCACGCGGACGGCCTTCCACAAAAGTGCGGCCTGTCACGGTGGTCTCGGAGGTTCCGATTCCGGCCCACCTCGTAGCCTGAGAGCATGAGGATCGCTCGAACACGACTGTTTGTGGGTTCGATCCTCGTTGCTCTATTAGTCAGCGTCATTGGAGGGTGGCTGCTTAGCCGCTCGTCATCTTCTAATGACGTTGACGCCAAACTCACCGGCGATCTCGCCGGCGGGGTCCAAGACCCCACAATCGGCACCAATGCTCCCGTGCAAGGCACCCCCTTCCCGTCGGTTTCACTGACGGAGGCCTCGTCCGGAGACGTGGTGCCGATTGTCGTTTCCGGACGCCCAGCTGTTGTGAACTTTTGGTACTCAACATGCGAACCATGTCGTCGTGAGATGCCGGTACTTGCACGTTCAGCACAAGACTTTGCCGGACAAGTGGACTTCATTGGTATCAACCCACTTGATTCATCACAAGAAGCACTCGACTTTGCTGCTCGATACAACGTGACGTATCCCATCTATTTGGATCCTGATGGCACGCTCATCGCCGCTGCTGGTGTGGGCACAATGCCGGTGACGTTGTTTGTTGATGCAAACGGCGTCATTGTGAAACAACATGGAGGCGAAATTGACTACTCCACGTTGAACGCAACAATTGAAGAAGCGTTTGGGGTAAGAGAAGGAGTGCAATCATGATTGCGCTCGAAGGCAACTTCGCGTACAGCTTCATCTTGGGAGTTCTCGCCGCAGTAAATCCGTGTGGCTTTGTGTTGTTGCCCACATATCTCATGTACTTCTTAGGACTTGAAGGTTCACGACCTGATTCGTCACAACGCGCATCACTTATTCGCGCATTGAAAGTGAGTGCCGCGGTATCAAGCGGTTTCATCGCAGTGTTTTTGGTGGTGGGTATCATCACTCGCGCATTCACTTCAGTGATTGCTGACAATGCAAAGTATGCAGGATTTGTTGTCGGCATCATTCTTGTCATCATGGGTATCGCGATGTTTTTCGGATGGAAGCCAACCATCACCACTCCACAGATCACTGCAAAGCGTGACAACACTGTGCCCGCGATGTTTGTGTTCGGTATCGGTTACGCCGTTGCTTCTATCGGTTGCACCATCGGCTTTTTGACTACCGTCATCTTGTCGTCAGTTGGAAAACACGGCTACGCATCTGGGGTGTTGAGCATTGTTCTTTACGGCGTCGGTATGGGGCTCTTGGTCTCATCACTCACCGTCACATTGGCATTAGCCAAAGGTGGCTTGTTGCGAGTGTTGCGTAACGGACTGAAATACATGGATCGAATCGCTGCCGTGTTTTTGTTCTTCACCGGCCTCTATCTCACGTGGTATTGGTATGGCGCGATTACTGAGCGCGCAACTGCTGATCGCGTCACCGCGCGTGTTGAAGGATGGCAGTCCGACATTGCGATGTTTCTGCAGGAACAGGGTGCTTGGCGATTAGCGATTGTCTTCTCACTAGTTCTTGCAGTTGCTGTCGGAATCATCATGACCACTCGCCGTCGCGGTAGTGCACCGTCACAGTCAACTGACCTACCCCATGATGAAGTCATCGCTCAATAGATTGCCCTAATGTCACTGTTTGCCGACCTTCTTGCCTACGAGGGCGTGCGTGAAGAGTGCGTGCTACGAAGTCACTTCGGATTCATGGCTTTCCATGGGGGCAACTTGGAAAAGGGAACCGACGTTGTTGCCTCCCTTGCCGCCGAGCGTGCAGGAGCGTCGTATTACGGAATCATCCAGCCAGATGACCTCGAGTGGCACATCCCCTCACACGAATTCTCTCGAGGAATATCCGCTACGTGCGATGAATTTTTGAACCACTGTGAGATCGTCGTAACAGTCCATGGGTATGGCAAAGCCGGTTATTGGACCCATCTGTTATTAGGCGGACAAAATCGTCGACTGGCACGACATATTGGTGCGCACTTGCGAGCACACCTTCCCTATTACACAATCGTCGACAACATCGATGCGATTCCCAAACATTTACGCGGGCAACACCACAACAATCCCGTCAATGCACCACTGCATGCGGGAGTGCAAATTGAACTGCCGCCGCGTGTGCGTGGATACAGCCAAATTTGGAAAGACTGGACGGGTCCTGGGCTTGTACCTCACGCCGAGTCTTTGATTAATGGACTAGTGATTGCTGCACAGACGTGGGAGCACAGCCTCGCTAGATAAGCGGCTTTGCACAATTACGGATATAAACGCTCGATACGCCACAAACCATCTGAGTGTTTCGTGTACGCGAAGCGATCGTGCAAACGACTTGGTCGTCCTTGCCAGAACTCAAATGATTGCGGAATGATTCGCCATCCACCCCAATGTGGTGGACGTGGTACATCAATACCTTCGTACTGGTTTTCAAATTTCTGCACGCGTTGTTCAAGCGTCTCACGATCATTCAGTAGTTCTGATTGAATCGATGCCCACGCGCCAATTTGTGACCCACGCGGACGTGATGCGAAATACTCATCGCTTTCTCGAGCAGATACTTGTTCTACTGCACCACGTAAACGAACTTGTCGATGTAACACAAACCAGGGAAACAACGCTGCCGCTACTGGATGTGAGATGAGATGTGCACTCTTGGCACTTTCGTAATTAGTGAAAAACGTGAATCCACTTGCATCCATGCTGCGGGCCAACACGGCACGTGAATCAGGCATTCCATCAACATCCACTGTGCTCACGACCATCGCGTGTGGTTCGGCAATACCTGATTCATCTGCTTGTTGGTACCAAAGTGCGAATTGTGCAAAAGGGTCATCATTGAGATCGCCGCGATCTAGACCAGCGGTCTCATACTGAATGCGCTTATCGCGAATGTTCATGACGCAGGAATCGAAGTTGCGCCACGCATGTAGGGCTTCAAGACTTCAGGAATGAGCACAGAACCATCAGCTTGTCGGTAGTTCTCGCAAATTGCAGCCCACACTCGCGGTACTGCAAGGGCAGAGCCGTTCAGTGTGTGCGTAATTTCAGTACCTTTTTGCCCGGTCTTGCGATAGCGAATGTCAGCACGGCGTGCTTGATAATCAGAAAACCAACTCACTGAGCTGACTTCCAACCACATATCACATCCTGGTGCATACACCTCGATGTCGTAACTGCGGTGATGACTACCACCCATATCCCCGGTGCAAATTTCGATAATGCGATACGGCAATCCCAAATTGCGAATGAGATTTTCCGCACGATCGCGCAACTCAATCAACAACGTTGGTGCGTCTTCAGGCGCAGCGATTGCAAGAATTTCCACTTTGTCAAACTCATGACTACGCAACATGCCACGTGTGTCGCGCCCGGCTGATCCAGCTTCACGGCGGTAACACGGCGTGTACGCCATGTAGCGCAGTGGCAACGATGCTTCATCCAAGATTTCTTGTGCGTGCAACGACGTGAGTGGCACTTCGGCAGTAGGAATCGCCCATAGGTCATCGCGTTCAATTGCATACGCATCATCTGCGAACTTTGGAAGATGCCCCGTTGCCGTCAGCGTCGCAGTGGTAACAAACGTGGGAGGACGAATTTCCTCGAATGCATCAGCATTTGCATCAAGTGCGTATTGACACAACGCCCGTGCCATGGTGGCACCAAGACCACGTTGCATGGTGAACATCGCGCCCGCGATCTTTGTTGCGCGCTCGTTATCCAAAATGCCAAGAGCAGATGCTGTCTCCCAATGAGGCACCCTCTGATGATCGGCAAACGAGGCCGGCATCTGCTCAGGCCCCTTCACCACCGGATTGTCGTGGTCGCCACCACCATCGGGGGCATCAACATGAGGGATGTTCGGAATGCCAAGCAATACAAGGCGTAACTGCTCGGCAATGGTGTCGTAATCACCCTGCAGGGTGCGCTCGCGCTCGCCCAACTCACGGCTTTCGTCCATGATCGCCTCAGCCTCAGCGTTTTTGCCATCACGACGCAGCGTGCCTACTTCTTTGGATAGCCCATTGACCCTGCTGCGGATGGAGTCACGCTCGGCAGCAATGTCGCGTAGTCGGGTATCAAGCGCCAACGCCTGGTCAAGTTGGACGAGCAGATCTGGCTTGCCACGGCGAGCTATTGCCTGGCGAACAGCATCCATATCGGTTCGAAGCAGGCGAATGTCAATCACAGAATGTTCAGGCTAGCGGTGCAGATAGTGGGGAACCGAGTTCCTTTCGTAGTGTGGAAGCCGTGTCTGGTGTCGTTGTCTCCAACTTGGTCGTGAAATACGACGACCTCGTTGCAGTGAACGACATCTCGTTTGTGGCTCCAGAAGGAGCGGTCACCGCAGTGATTGGCCCAAATGGTGCAGGAAAAACCAGCACCATCGAAGTGTGTGAAGGCTTTCGACATGCAACTAGCGGAAGTGTGTCGGTACTTGGTCTTGACCCCGTGCGCGATCATCATCAGCTCACCACCGTTATGGGTGTCATGTTGCAAGGCGGTGGCGTATATCCGAGCGCGCGTGTTATTGATGTCGTGACTCTGTTTTGTGCACTACACGAACGCGACGTGGACGCACGCGGACTTATTGATCTCGTCGGACTGTCCCATCGCTCGCGTAGCACATGGCGACAACTTTCTGGCGGTGAACAACAGCGGTTATCGCTAGCACTCGCACTTGCCGCAAAACCACGTGTTGCGTTTCTAGATGAACCCACATCGGGTGTTGATATTGATGGTCGTGACACAATTCGCGCCATCATCCGTGATCTTGCGGAGAACGGAACAACGGTTGTTCTTGCATCACACGAATTAGATGAAGCGGAGCGCGTCGCTGATCATGTGGTGATGTTCCGCAGTGGTCGTGTGGTGGCATCGGGATCTTTGCAACAATTACGCGCGACAGTCGACAGCATTCGATTCACCTCATCACAGTCGATTGACATCACTGGGCTATCCAGCACTCTTGGCGCGCCTGTGAGACTTGTGACAGAAACGAGTTATGTGATTGAGTCGTCGTCCAACCCACAGGTGTTGGCATTACTTGCGCAGTGGATGTCCGAACGCGGTTTACCACTCACTGACGTACGCACTGGCCATGAAACTCTTATCGAGATGTATCGCCGCATCACGGGGAGCCAGTCATGAACGCGGCTCTGCGCGCACAATTACGTGCCGAACTGCAGTTGGTGATGCGTAATGGCGAGCAGATACTGCTCACGCTCGGCATTCCCATTTTGTTGCTCGTCTTTTTTGGCACGGTTGATGTGTTGCCCATCAACGATGTGGAAGAGACCGCCGATTTCTTGTTACCGGGCGTTTTAGCTCTTGCAATCATGTCCACGTCAATGGTGAGCCTTGGCATCGCAACTGGTTTTGAACGGTCATACCAAGTGTTGAAACGTTTGGGTGCTACTCCCCTTGGTCGTGGGCGGTTAGTGATCGCAAAAATCCTCACGGTGTTTGTGGTGGAGATCCTTCAACTCGCAGTCCTCATTCCGATCGGACTTGCCATCGGCTGGCGACCAGAGGGAACCTTGTGGGCACTGTCATTGTTGGTGATTCTCGGTGGCACAGCGGCCTTTGCTGGTGTCGGTCTCACAATGGCGGGACGACTGCGGGGCGAAATCAACTTGGCAGCGCAAAACGGTTTTTATCTGCTGCTGTTGCTACTTGGAGGCATGATCATCCCGCTTGATGAATTACCTAGTCCACTCGCGGCTGTTGGACGAGCCTTGCCCTCTGGTGCACTTGCTGATCTCATGCATGAAACATTGAATAACACGGGAGACAAACCGCTGTTGTCATTACTCGTGTTGGCAGCATGGGCACTTGTTGCGCCACTTGTCGCAGCGCGAACCTTCCGTTGGAGCTAGCTCCTGAACCGTGCGGGTAAACGAACGGTGACTAGCGCTGTGGTTCTTCGACAGGCGGAGTTTTCTCGAACTGCTCCGTCACCTGTTCAAACGTAAGAGTGTCATCTTTTGGCGCATACGAATTGGTCTGCGCTTCATGGAAGCCCTTTGTGAATCGGTTGAAGAACAAGAAGATCATGACGAACCACATGAACACTGATCCACCAAGTTTCATAATGGCTCCGGCTGCCTGTTGATCTGACAACACAGAAATGCCTCCCACTCGTACCGCGTGGTCGTAATGGTCGTACACAGAACCTTCTGCAAAAGTGAGCCACCCAGCAGGGATTGTCGGCAAGATAGACATCGCGAACACATACACCATCTGTGCGCCGTAACTGATACGCCAATCTTTACGAGGACTGCACAATGGCATCCACAACAACAATGATGAAAACACCAATATGACGTGCACTGAGTAATGAAGTGGTCCACCATCCGCGCTGCGATTCACCAAGGCGGGTGTGTGGCTTCCCATCACCACAGCGTTGTAAATAACAGCAGCTGTCACCGGTTTTGAGAGAAATCGTGCAGCACGCAACACCTTTCCGTCACCAATGAGCAAACGGAAGAACCAGTCAGGAGTCGCCATCAACGCAAGCGGCGGTACAAAATACGACAACGACATGTGTTGCAACATGTGCATTGAGTAGAGGTATTCCTCAGCGATGTCGTGCATCGGCCAGTCGGTTGATAGCCACAGCAGGACGATCATGATGATGAAAGCCCGACGTTGTCCTTTGGTGACAATCTCCCCATCGGTGATGACACGCGGTCCAAGAACTCGTGTCATGTAGACGTACGCACCAATGAGGAAGGCCATAAGTAGCCACACCTCAATGTGCAATTGGAAGCGCCAGGGGTCAGTGTTGATTTCTTGGGCTGCTGCGAGGAACATCACAACCCTCCTTCGTTGCTGTTAGCCGAAGAACTTGAATGTCAGAAGTGCCCAGAGGTACACAAAGAGGCACAAACCAAGACCGGTGTAAAACAAGAATGCGAAGATTCGACTATCAAACTTCAAGTGCATGAAGTACGACACGACCATCACAAACTTCACAACCATCATGATGATGAGCGACGGCATAAACAACGGACCAAAGTCGATGTAATACGTTGATACCTCAAGCGCCGTGATCAGCGCCAAGATCAACGCAATCTTGATGTATCCGGCATCGGTCATGCCATGTTCGTGGCTGTCACCGTGTGCTTCAGTGTGTTGTTCTGTATCAGTACTCATGACGACTTCCTCAGGATCAAGATGGGATCAGGTACACAAGCGTGAAGATAACAATCCACACGATGTCAACAAAGTGCCAATACAAACCAACGAGTTCAACTGACTCAGCCTTGTTGCCTACTACTCGGTTCTTCTTAATGATGCCCACAGTGACGAGCAACATGATGATGCCCACCGACACGTGAACACCGTGAAAACCAGTGAGTGTGTAGAAGCTGGAGCTAAACAAACTGGTGGTGAAGCCCAATCCCTCGCGATAGAACGCGGTGAATTCGTAAATCTGGCCACCAACGAATGTTGCACCAAGAATCGCTGTGACAGTGAGCCACAAGTTGGTACGACGGTCGTCGTTACGCTGCGCTGCGGTAACAGCCAACACCATTGTGAGCGATGACATCAACAGAACAAAGCTGCTGACCGAAGTAAACGGGATGTCGTAGATCTGGTGTGGATGCGGGCCGTCTTTTACACGACCGCGGTACAGCATGTAGGTGGAGATAAGGCCACCGAACAACAAACATTCAGATCCGAGAAACAGCCACATCGCCAACTTGTTGTTTGACAAGCCGGTCGAGCCCTGATGGGCAGAGTGACCGCTGGAGTGATCTGCGTGAACTGCTACATCAGCCATGAGTCGTCAACTCCTTTGATGGACCATCGTCGTGCGATGTTCCCTCATAATCGAAATCTTCGGCAACTGATGGCTCAAGAACCCACCCGAAGATGGCGACAAGAACAACTGATGCACCGATGATCATCGTCGGTACGCCGTAAATGACACCGAGACCAAGAATGCCCACACCAGTAGCCAAGACAAGTGGCCAGTACGACGGTGATGGCAAGTGAATGTGCGATTCACCGTTTGCTTCCTCTTCAGCCAAGATCTCTTCAGCGGTCTTGATTGGAGTCATCGTCTCAGTTGCATGATCTTCTTGATACTTACGGTGGAAGAACTCATCCAGGTGAGTCACCGTAGGAATGCGATCAAAGTTGTGTTCTTTCGGTGGGCTTGCGGTAATCCACTCAAGTGTGCGTGCATCCCACGGATCAAGAGGAGCTTTGGGCTCTTTCTTCGAAGTCCACAAAACGTTGATGAAGAAGACCAAGACACCGATCGCGAGAACAAATGAACCGACTGACGCGATCATGTTCCAGAAACCAAGGTCAAAGAAACCTTCTCCTGCGCGATTCTCTGTCCACTGGTACATACGACGTGGCTGGCCTTGCAGACCAAGAATGTGCATCGGACCAAAGGTCATGTTCATACCTATGAACATCAACCAGAAGTTCCAGGAGCCAAGGCGTTCGTTGAGACGCTTGCCGAATATCTTTGGCCACCAGTAGTAGAAGCCTGCGAACAAACCAAACACCATTCCACCAAAGAGCACATAGTGGAAGTGCGCGACGATGTAGTAGGTGTCAGTTTGTTGTGTGTCAGAAGGTGCAACCGAGTGAGTTACACCTGAAAGACCACCGAAAGTGAACAACACAACGAGTCCGATCGCGAACTT
>Ga0315907_10004514_pt1 | contig 15619 bp, 13 predicted proteins | sample LakEriMetagenome_3_FD_203525 | JGI IMG/M metagenome (GOLD analysis project Ga0315907, IMG submission 203525) | Freshwater fungal communities from buoy surface, Lake Erie, Ohio, United States - Buoy 12 MA123 | ecosystem: Environmental > Aquatic > Freshwater > Lake > Lake biofilm | place: USA... | reverse complement strand
GCCCCGAGAGCCTGGGGCTCGAGGCTGGACTGTGGATTGGCACACCCGAGGCGACGAAGTGGCGCCAGCAGATCTGGGGGGATCGCTCGGTCTCCGAACCGCCCGGCGTAGGCCCCGGCGACATCTACCTGCCGCGCTGGATCGGAGACTGGACCGACCTGCCCGCGGAGGAGCGTGCGCGCGTGCGCTACCTCCTGCTCCAAAACGGTGACGACCCCATCCCGAAGTTCTGGGTCGAGCCGCTCTATCGCCGACCGGCCTGGCTGGGCCCCTGGGGCAAGCGCCCGCCCGGGTCCCCGCGGCACACCATCTGGTGGCCGGTGACGACCTTCTTTGCGACGTTCATCGACATGCTCAATGCACTCGCGCCCACCCCCGGCATCTTCGTCGAGGGCGGCCACGACTACCGCCTCGAGTTGCCTCAGGCCGTGCGCGAGGTGTGGCGCCTGGAGTGCAGCGATGAGCAGATGGCAGCCATGCAGCAGGCGCTGAGACGCCGTGAGCTGGGCTGGGAGACGAAGCGTCGGTGGATGGAGGCGGAGGCCGTCGTGGGCCCGGATGCCCGCGCCGAGAAGGAGCACAAGGTCCTCGACGACGTCGCCACGTGGACGGGACAGTCGTCGGTGACGCCCGCGGATGTCCAGCACATCATTGAGACGGACTGCCAGCCCACCTAGCCGTCATCGCGGTTTTTGCCACTAAACGTGAGTTCGCCGCGTAAGGAAGTCGCGATAACTGGCGAAAACCGGCTGATCTAGCCGAGGAAGCGGGAGAAGACCCGCGCGCGTAGCGCAGGGCGACCCGTGCGGGCTTCGACACCGTCGGCGGAGCCCATCACTCGCAGTCCCGCGTTGACGCCGAGCCAGCGCATGGGCTCCGGCTCCCAGTCGGGTGAGATGTGGCCCACCCAGGGCAGCGAGGTGAGCTCGGTCTCGCGTCCGCCGATGAGGTCCGCCAGCGTGCGACCGGCGAGGTGCGCTGTGCCTACGCCGTCGCCGACGTAGCCGCCCGCCCATGCCATGCGGGTGACGGGGTCGAGCCCGACGGAGGCGCACCAGTCGCGCGGGATGCCGAGCGGACCGCCCCAGGAGTGGGTGACGACGTGGCCCGAGACGGCGGGGAAGAGGTCCACGAGCGTGCGCCAGAGATCGGCGAAGACGGCGGGCTCGCGATCGAATTCCGGGCGGATGTCCGAGCCGAAGTGGTAGGGCGCCCCCCGGCCGCCGAATGCGAGCCGATCGTCCGCCGTGCGCTGGCCGTAGATGACCAGGTGGCGACCGTCGGAGAAGGTTGGCCGGGTCTGCAGTCCAATGGCATCCCACACGTCCTTGCCGAGGGGCTCGGTCGCGATCATGAGCGAGTAGACGGGTGCGATCGCCCGCGCATACCCCGGCAGGCGCGGGGTGTAGCCCTCCGTCGCGCGCACGACATAGCGAGCCCGGACCCGACCGTGCGCGGTGCGCACGAAGCCGGGTCGCAACTCCGTCACAGGGGAGTGCTCGTGGATGACCCCGCCACGCTGGACCACGGTCCGCGCCAGGTGCCGGACGAGTCGCGCGGGATGGATCGCCGCGCAGTGCGGGGTGTACGTAGCACCGATGACATCGGTCGCGCCGACGAGGCCCCGCGCCTCATCGGCTCCGAGTAGGCGGTAGTCCTCCTCGCCAAAGCCCCAGCGCCGCCGCTCGGCGATTTCCTCCTGGGCTCGCTCCCACTGCAGCGGGGTGCGCGCCGCGACCACCGTGCCGCCCTTCGCCCAGTGGATGTCCCAACCCTCGGCTGCAGCCACCTTGCCGATGTCGTCGACGGTGTCGTGCATCGCGCGCTGGAGGCGGATGGCCGAGTCGCGATCGCTCATGGCGGCGACCTTGGCCACGCTTGCCGGGAAGAGCGCGGAGCACCAGCCACCATTGCGTCCACTCGCTCCGAATCCAGCGTGCTCGGCCTCGAGGAGAGTGACGCGGATCCCGGGCTGCGTGGTGAGCAGGTAGTAGGCGGTCCACAGTCCGGTGTAGCCCGCGCCGACGATGACGACGTCGGCGTCAGCCTCGCCCGTCAGAGGCGCACCGAGCGGCGCGGTGAGGTCCTCGGGGAGCGTGTCCGACCACAGCGAGGTCATCAGCGGTGCCAATCCCGCACGTATGCCGGCACAGGGATGCCCTGGGCCAACTCGTCGGCGACCGGCTCTCCCAGGGTCTCCGTGAGGGGCACGTAGCCGGCCCAGATCTTCGAGTAGACCGGATCGACGAGATCGGAGTCGACGTCGTCGGGAGGGCCGTCGCTTACCTTGACCGAGATCTCATCGAGGGGGAGGGCGAGCGTGATCGTGGCCTTGAGCTCCTGGGGCGCGGGATGGCGCGCCTGCGCTGTGCGGCCCGGCATGAGTCGCTCTGACAGGTCGAGCAGCGCGGAGACTTCCTCGTCTCCCTCGAGTCGACGGCATACGCCGAGTGCCATGACGGTGCGGTAGTGCATGGACGACTCGAAGAGGCTGCGAGCCAGCACGAGCCCGTCGAGCAGCGTGACGGTGAGACACGTGGGAGCACCCTTGGCCAGCGTGGTGAAGAGTCGTGAGGCGCTGGACCCGTGGAAGATCACCTCGTCACCCCTGCGCGCGTATCCCACCGGAACGACATAGGGCTGCCCATCCGTCACCACCGCGACGTGCGCGACGAGGCCTGCATCGAGGACCGCGTAGGCGGTGGCTCGATCCGTGACGGCCTTCTCGGGCAGTCGCTTGACCCGGGTCCTCGGCGTCGAGCCGGGTTGAGCAAGTTCGGTCATAGCCGGTTGCCCGCCTCCGTCAGCACCAGTCGCAGGATCTGCTCGATCTCGTCGAAGTGCGACTGATCGCAGATGAGGGGTGGTGACAACTGGATGACCGGATCGCCGCGATCATCTGCGCGGCAGTAGAGGCCGTTGTCGAAGAGAGCCTTGTCGAGATAGCCACGCAGCAGGCGCTCCGACTCCTCGTCGCTGAACGTCTCTCGGGTCTCCCTGTCCTTGACGAGTTCGATCCCGTAGAAATATCCGGCCCCGCGCACATCCCCGACGATGGGCAGGTCGTAAAGCCGTTCGAGGGTTGTCCTGAACGCCGACTCGTTGTCGCGCACATGCTGCAGCAGGCCTTCGCGCTCGAAGAGGTCGAGGTTGGCCAGCGCCACAGCACTCGCGACCGGATGTCCGCCCCAGGTGTAACCGTGGAGGAAGGAGTTGGTGCCGTGGCGGAAGGGCTCGAAGAGCCGGTCGCTCGCGATCATGGCACCTGCGGCGGCATATCCCGACGTCATACCCTTGGCGCACGTGATGATGTCGGGCTGTACGCCGAACCGGTTGATGGCGAAGATGTCGCCGATCCGGCCGAAGGCGGTGATGGTCTCGTCGGCGACGAAGAGCACGTCGTACTCGTCGCAGATCTCGCGCACGCGCTCGAGATAACCGGGTGGTGGAGGGAAGCAGCCGCCGGAGTTCTGCACCGGCTCGAGGAAGACTGCGGCGACCGTGTCGGGACCCTCGAACTCGATGGCCTCGCGGATGCGCTCGGCTGCCCAGAGGCCGAAGGCCTTCTCGTCGTAGCGGTATTCCTCAGGAGCCCGATAGAAGTTGGTGTTGGGCACCTTGATCCCCGTGGGCACGAGCGGCTCGAAGTACTTCTTCGCTCCGGGGAGGCCCGTGATGGACAGTGCGCCATGGGGTGTGCCGTGGTAGGCGATATTGCGGCTGATCACCTTGTGCTTCGTCGGCTTGCCGGTGAGCTTGAAGTACTGCTTGGCGAGCTTCCAGGCGCTCTCGACGGCCTCGCCGCCACCGGTCGTGAAGAACACGCGGTTCAGATCGCCCGGTGCGTAGTGGGCCAGGCGCTCCGCGAGCTCGATCGCACGCGGGTGGGCGTAGGACCAGATCGGGAAGAAGGCAAGCTCCTCCGCCTGCCGAGCGGCGGCGGCTGCCAACTCCTTGCGCCCGTGGCCCGCCTGCACGACGAAGAGGCCCGCGAGGCCGTCGAGGTAGCGGCGTCCCTGGTCGTCCCAGACGTAGGCGCCCTCGCCGCGCACCATGACGGGCACGTGTCCCTCGCCGGTCTCGTAGATCGAGTGCCGGGTGAAGTGCATCCATAGGTGGCGCTCAGCGGTTGTGGCGAGGCGATCATCGCCAGGCTCGGTCACGAATTGAGGTGTGATGGTCATCGGGTTCCCCAGGTGTAGATCTGCTTGCGGAGTTGGAGGTAGACGAAGGTCTCGGTGCGCTTGACGCCCGGAATCGGCCGGATACGTCGATTGAGGATCTCGAGGAGATGGTCATCGTCCTCCGCGACGACCTCGGCCATGAGGTCGAATCCGCCGGCGCAGATGACGAGATAGTCCACTTCGGGGAGCGTCTCGACCTCGGCCGCGACCGCCTCCAGGTCTCCCTCGACCGTGATGCCGATCATCGCGGCGCGCGGGAATCCGACCTGGAGAGGGTTGGTGACGGCGACCACCTGCATCACGCCAGAGTCGATGAGGCGCTGCACGCGATGGCGGACCGCCGCCTCGGAGAGGCCCACCGCCTTGCCGATGGCGGCGTATGGGCGCCGGCCGTCCTGCTGTAGCTGCTCGATGATCGCCTTGGAGACGTCATCGAGCGGGGGTGCGGCGCGCTCGCTATCGCGAGCCAGTCGAAGGCCGGCCATGGAGCCAGACTAGGCAGGCCGGTGCGTCGAAAGCAAGGGAATTCGTCGTGTGAGTCCCACCATACCGTCGGATTTCGTTGTGGAAATGGGGCGGACGGTGCGGGATTGGGAGTCGGCGCTACCGTGGCCCTGCTGATCGGTCGCGGTGACCGGTCCCCTGAGACAAAGGAAGCGCTGTGAGCGACAAGCGGGTGCTGAACAACGTGATCGGGGGCGAGCGCGTGCCCTCCATGAGTGGGCAGACGCAGGACCTCGTCAATCCCTCCACGGGCGAGGTGTTCGCCTCCGCCCCCGTATCCGGGCCGGAGGACATCGACCGTGCGTATGCGGTCGCGGCCACGGCGTTCGACGAGTGGCGCGATTCGACGCCCTCCGAGCGGCAGAAGGCCCTCCTCGCGATCGCCGACCTCTTCGAGGAGCACGGCGAGGAGTTGGTCGCCCTCGAGAGCGAGAACACCGGCAAGCCGATCGCGGTGACGATGTCGGAGGAGATCCCTCCCATGGTCGACCAGATTCGCTTTTTTGCAGGCGCTGCGCGCGTCCTCGAGGGACGCGCCGCGGGCGAGTACATGAAGGGCTTCACGTCGATGATTCGTCGTGAGCCCGTCGGCGTCATCGGCCAGGTGACCCCGTGGAACTACCCCATGATGATGGCCGTCTGGAAGTTCGCCCCGGCGATCGCCGCAGGCAACACCGTGGTCCTCAAACCCTCAGACACCACTCCGGTATCCACGGTCCGCATGGCCGAACTCATCACCGACGCGGGCATCCTGCCCCCGGGAGTCCTCAACGTCGTCACGGGCGACCGTGACACCGGGCGCGCGCTCGTGTCCCACCCCACGCCCCAGATGGTGGCGATCACGGGCTCGGTCCGGGCGGGCATGGAGGTCGCCGGCGAAGCCGCGCGCGACGTCAAGCGCGTGCACCTCGAACTCGGCGGCAAGTCACCCATCGTGATCTTCGATGACGCCGACGTCGAGGCCGCCGCCGAGTGGCTTGCGGTGGCGGGCTACTTCAACGCCGGTCAGGACTGCACGGCTGCCACGCGCATGATCGTGGCACCCGGCATCTACGACGACTTCGTCTCGGCACTCGGACAGCAGGCCGCCGCGACCGCGACCACCTTCGAGGAGGGCCCCGGCGGGGAGGCGCTCGTGCCCCCGGTCAACAACGTCAACCAGCTCGAGCGTGTGCTGGGCTTCATCGAGCGCGCCCCGTCGCATGCGCGGATCGTGGCCGGCGGCAAGCGCCAGGGCGATCGTGGCTTCTACATCGAGCCGACGGTCGTGGCAGACCTGCGCCAGGACGACGAGATGATCCAGAACGAGATGTTCGGTCCCGTGATCACGGTGCAGAAGTTCTCGGACGAGGCGCAGGCACTCGCCTGGGCCAACGGGGTCAACTACGGCCTCGCCTCCTCCGTCTGGACCCGCGACATCGGTCGCGCCATGCGGATGGCCCGCAATCTCGACTTCGGCTGCGTGTGGATCAATACCCACATCCCGCTGGTCGCAGAGATGCCCCACGGTGGCTTCAAGCACTCGGGCTACGGCAAGGACCTCTCGATGTACGGCTTCGAGGACTACACCCGCATCAAGCACGTCATGGCCAGCCTCGACTAGCTCGATTCACTCGACGAAGGGAAGGGGCCCCGGACCAACTGGTCCGGGGCCCCTTCCCTTTGCTATCGGGGAGCGTCGCCGATCAGGCGCCGCCCTCCTTGAGCTCCACAGTGATCGGAGCGAAGCCATCACCGGTGGTGTCGAGACCCTCTGCGATGAGGGCGGCATTGGCAGCCTCGGCGTACTGGTTGGTGTACGCCGCCGCACCCGGATCCGCGGTGATGATCGTGATCTCATCGGCGTTGAGCGTGTTGAGTGCGACTGTCACCGTCTGAGCCCACAGGGCCGGATCGATGACGCCCACACCCAGCGGCGACGGCCAGATGAGCTTGTTGACCTCGTTCATCATCCACAACTGGTGGCTCGCGCCGAGCTTCGAGCCGTTGGCCGTGATGATGTCCGCGCACTCCTGGGCGTTGTCGCGGCAGTAGATCCAGCCCTTGAGGGATGCCGTGACGAAGGCCTGCGTCATCTCCTGGTACGCGGGATCGGCAAGGCGCTCCTCAGACGCCCAGATGGCGTCCTGGTACATCGCGGTGCCGACGTCATTCCAGTTGATGACGGTGAAGTCCTCAGGCTGGTAGAGCTCGCCCGTGTCGGGGTTGACGGCCTCGAGGACCTGGGCGTACTCGTTGTAGGTCATGGCCTGAGCGGCGTCGATCTCGCGATTGAGCAGCGCCTGCATGTCGAACTGCTGCTGCACGAGCTCGACGTCCTTGCCGGGCTTGAGGCCCGCCTGGGTGAGACCGGCGAAGAGCTCGTACTCGTTACCGAAGCCCCAGTTGCCGACCTTCTTGCCCGCAAGATCCGCGGGCGTGGAGATGCCCGAGTCGGCCCAGGACACCTGGAGGGTGCCGGAGCGCTGGTAGACCTGAGCGACGTCGACGATGCCGGCGCCCTGCTCACGGGAGGCGAGTGCCTTCGGCACCCACGCGATGGCGTAGTCGGCAGCGCCCTGAGCGAGCTGGGTCTGCGGGACGATGTCGACACCACCCTCGAGGATGGTCACGTCGAGGCACTGCTCCTCGTAGAAGCCCTTGTCCTTGGCGGCGTAGTAGCCACCGAACTGCGCCTGCACGAACCACTGCAGCTGCAGGCTCACGGGCATGAGCTCGGTGCACGCCTCCTCGGTGGGAGCGGCCTCGGACGAAGCCGGAGCGGCCTCGGACGATGCCGGAGCCGCGGAGCTCGACTCGGTCGAACTAGATCCGCCCCCGCACGCGGCCAGCACCATGCCGGCAGCGGCGAGGACTCCGACGGACGCCACGAGGCGACCGCGTGGTCCTGTCTTCATGTTTCCTCCAGTGGGTTGCATCAGGCAGATCGGGTTCGACCGGCCCAGGGTGTCGCCACCCTCTCCAAGGCGAGGGTGATGAGGTAGAACGCGAGCCCGACGATGATCGCGACCACGACATACGCCCAGGCTCGCCCGTATGCGGTGTTTGCGGCGGATGCCGCGATCTTGCTCCCCAGTCCTTCCTGGGGTCCGCCGAAGTACTCGGCGACGAGTGCAGCGATGACCGCGAGGGGTGCGGCCACCTTGAGTCCGGTGAAGAAGAAGGGGAGTGCATTGGGGATGCGCAGGACCCGAAGGACTGTCCGAGGTGTGGCGGACAGGGACCTGAGGAGCTCAAGCTGCACGGGCGGAACGGCCGTGAGCCCGCGGTAGACGTTGACGAAGATGGGGAAGAACACCACGATCGCCGTGATGAGGACGCGGGGGGTGCGGCTGGTGATGTCGAACATGTTGTTGAGGATGGGCGTCAAGGCCACGATCGGCACCGCCGCGATGCCCGCCGCGATGGGGATCATGAGGTTGCGGAACACGAAGAACCGCTGCGCCACCATGGCCAAGAGAATGCCCACAAGGGTGCCGAAGACAAGCCCCAACGCGGCCGTCGTTGCCGTATAGATACCTGTCTCCACCATCAGGCTGAGGTTGCTGGTGAAGGTGGTGAAGATGAGGCTTGGCGCCGGCAGGAGATAGGGCTTCAGATCCTGGATGACGACCAGGGCCTGCCAGGCGAGCAGGAAGAGCGCGCCGAGGAGGATCGGCGGCCAGATCAGGTTGATTCGCGCCTTCATGAAGTCTCCGCGAGACGTGCACCGCTCTCGCCCGCAGGCTTCGCTCGGCCGCGCAGCGCTTCGCGCACGGCAGTCACCGCCTCGAAGAACGCGTCGGATTCGCGTGTGTCCTCGTTGCGCTCGCCCAGGGGTACGTCGACCACGTGGGTGATGCGCCCGGGGCGAGGGGACATGACGATCACGCGATTCGAGAGGTAGACCGCCTCGGGAATCGAGTGCGTGACGAAGATGACTGATGTGCCGGTCGCCCCGGCGATGCGCAAGAGCTCGTTCTGCATGCGCTCGCGTGTCATTTCGTCGAGTGCACCGAAAGGCTCGTCCATGAGCAGGATCTCCGGGTCGGTCGCCAGTGAGCGCGCGATCGCGACGCGCTGCTGCATGCCGCCGGAGAGCTCCCAGGGACGGCTCTCCGCGAAGTCATGCAACTGCACCATGTCGAGCAGTTCGAGGGCACGCGCCCGACGCTTCGCCTTGTCCCAGCCTGCGAGCTCGAGGGGGAGCTCGACATTGCGCCGGACGGTGCGCCAGTCGAGCAAAGCAGCCTGCTGGAAGGCGATGCCGTACTGGTGGTCCTCGCGGGCCTTCTGGGGTGTCATACCCGCTACTTCGACCGTGCCGCGCGTGGCCGAGGTCAGGTCGGCGATGACGCGCATGAGGGTGCTCTTGCCGCATCCGGAAGGCCCGATCAGGGAGACGAACTCGCCCTTGCGGACATCGATACTGACGTCGGACAGGGCCGTGACCTCATTGGCGGCGCCTTCGTTGAAGACCTTCCAGACGCCCTCGGCGTGGACAGCGAACTCGCTCACGTGAGCTTCTCCTTCGGCAGGTTGCGCGTGAGGTACAGGTCAAGGAGTGCGACGAGTCCGGCGGCGATGAGACCGACCAGGATCGCGCCAATGACAGCGATGTAGACCTTGGCGGGCTGCGCCGTGGTCTCGCGGGCGTATTCGATGATGAGTCGGCCGATGCCCCCGCGTCCGCCGGTCGAGATCTGGGCGACCACGGTGCCCACGACGGCTGCGGCAGCGGACACCTTGAGGGCGGGCACGAGGTACGGCACGGAAGCCGGGAACCGCAGCTTCCAGAGGGTGGAGCGGGGCGAAGCGGCGTAGGAGCGCATGAGCTCCAGCTGGGTCGGCGTCGCGGCGTTCAGGCCTCGCAGGGCGCCGACGGAGAGCGGGAAGAACGCGAGGTACGCCGCGATGAACATGATCGACTGGGTCTGCCCCCACTGGAAGGGGCCAAAACTGATGCGGTTGCCGATGCCGACGATCAGCGGAGCCAGGGCGATGAGCGGCACCGTTTGCGAGGCGATGACGAAGGGGAGCAGCCCGCGCTCCATGAAGGCGAAGCGCTGCATGATGATGGCAAGCAGCAGACCCACGCTCACGCCAATGATGAAGCCGCCGAAGGCAATGAGCAGGGTGTAGAGCGCGGCGATGAGCACGGTGAGCCATACAGGGGTGTCGGACCCTCTCACCTCGGGCTGCAAGGCACCCTGGGCAATGGTCCACACGTGTGGCATCGCCTGGTCGGAGGTCTCGAAGGGCAGCGTGATGACCGTCCCCAGGAGCTTCACGCCCTCCCACAGCAGGATGGCGATGACGACCCCGGCGAGGGCCCAGCCCAGGGAGATGGCTCCCTGCTTGATCCTCTTACCTGTCGTGGAGGTGGTGCTTGAGGCCATCGGTCAGCTCTTCGCCAGCACGGTGTCCTGGATGGCGGGGATGATGCGCTCGCCGTACTCAAGCAGCGTGTGGTCCTTGTCATCGTGCTGGAGGTAGACGGCGAACTGGTCGACGCCCAGGGCCTTGAGCTCCTCGAGGCGGCGCACGTGCTCTTCCACGGGACCAATGATGCAGAAGCGGTCGACGATCTCGTCCGGGACGAAGTCGGCGTGGGTGTTGCCCGCCTGCCCATGCTGGTTGTAGTCGTAGCCCTGGCGGCCCTTGATGTAGTCGGTGAGCGCTTTGGGCACTCCACCGCCCTCGCCGTATCGCTCGACGATGTCGGCGACGTGGTTGCCCACCATGCCGCCGAACCAGCGCAGCTGGTCGCGGGCATGGTCGACGTCGTCGGTGACGTACGCCGGCGCCGCCACGCAGATGTAGACATCGTCGGGGTTGCGGCCCGCGGCCTCTGCGGCGTTGCGGACGGCCTCGATGGTCCACGCTGCGATCTGCGGATCGGCCAGTTGCAGGATGAAGCCATCTCCCACCTCGCCCGTGAGGGCGAGCACCTTGGGTCCGTACGCCGCGACGAAGACGCCGGTGCGCGAATCGCTGGCCCAGGGCAGGCGGATCGTGCTGCCCTTGTAGTCGATCGATCGGCCGTTGGTGAGGTCCTTGAGCTGGACCACCGCCTCGCGGAGCTCGGCCACGCTCACCGGCTTGCCGTTGGTCACCCGCACGGCCGAGTCGCCGCGGCCGATGCCGATGACGGTGCGATCGCCGTACATCTCGTTGAGGGTGGCGAAGACGGACGCCGTCACGGTGAGGTCGCGTGTCGCCGGGTTGGTGACCATCGGTCCCACGATGACCTTGCGTGTCTCGTCGAGGATCTTGGAGTAGATCACGTAGGGCTCCTCCCACAGGATGTGGGAGTCAAAGGTCCATACGTAGTCGAATCCGAGAGTCTCGGCCCTGCGTGCGAGGTCGACGACTCGGGAGGCCGGGGGAGTGCACTGGAGAACGACGCCCATGTCCATGTCGCGAATGTGCCTTTCGTCAGCGGGTGCGGGGGAAGCCCAGGTCGACCGAGGAGGTCGAGGGATCGGGCCAGCGGGACGTAACGGTCTTGGTGCGGGTGTAGAAGTCGACACCGGCGGGGCCGTACATGTTGGCGTCGCCGAAGAGCGAGGCCTTCCAGCCCCCGAAGCTGTAGTAGGCGACCGGGACGGGGATGGGCACGTTGATGCCCACCATGCCGACCTGGATATCGAACTGGAACTGGCGCGCAGCCCCGCCGTCGCGGGTGAAGATCGCGGTGCCGTTGCCGTACTGGTGGCGGTTGATGAGGTCGACTGCCTCCTCGTAGGTGTCGACGCGGACCACGGACAGCACCGGACCGAAGATCTCGTCGTCGTAGACCTTCATGCCGGGCTTCACCTTGTCGACCAGTGAGACGCCGAGGAAGAAGCCGTCCGTGGGCAGGTCCGCCTCGCGGCCGTCCACCACCACCGACGCGCCCTCCCCGGCCGCCCCGGCGAGGTACGACGCGACCTTGTCGCGATGCTCGCCGGTGATGAGGGGTCCCATCTCCGCGTCGGGATCGGTGCCGGGGCCGACCTTGACCTTGGGCATGCGCGCGGAGATCGCATCGACCAGCTGATCACCGACGCCGCCGACTGCCACCACCACCGAGATGGCCATGCAGCGCTCGCCGGCGGAGCCGAAGCCCGCGCTCACGGCGGCGTCCGCCGCCATGTCGATGTCGGCGTCGGGCAGCACGATCATGTGGTTCTTAGCGCCGCCCAGGGCCTGCACGCGCTTGCCGTTGGCCGTGCCGGTCGAGTAGATGTACTTCGCGATGGGGGTGGAGCCGACGAAACTCACCGCCTGGATATCGGGATGCTCCAGGATGCGGTCCACGGCCACCTTGTCGCCATTCACGATGTTGAAGACGCCGGGGGGCAGTCCCGCATCAGCCAGCATCTCGGCGATGAGAAGGGCGACCGAGGGATCCTTCTCGCTCGGCTTGAGGATGAAGGTATTGCCCGTCGCGATCGCATTGGCGAACATCCACATCGGGACCATGGCGGGGAAGTTGAACGGCGTGATGCCTGCGACCACGCCCAGGGGCTGACGCAGGGAGTAGACGTCGACGCCGGAGGAGACCTGCTCGCTGTAGGAGCCCTTGAGCATCTGGGGGATCCCGCATGCGAACTCGATGTTCTCCAGGCCTCGGGCGAGTTCGCCAGCAGCATCGGAGGGCACCTTGCCATGCTCCTGGGAGACGAGGTTTGCGATCTCGTCGCGACGCGAGTGCACGATCTGGCGGAACGCAAAGAGGATGTCGGCCCTCTTTGACAGCGACGACGACCGCCAAGAAGCGAAGGTTTCCTTCGCCACGGCCACGGCCTTGTCAACCTCGGCGACACTCGCCAGGGCTACCTCTCCCTGCTGCTGCCCCGTGGCCGGGTTGAAGACCGGTCCGGTGTTGCCGGAGGCTCCGGCGACGCGCTGTCCGTTGATCCAGTGGTCGATCGTGTACACGTGTTGCTCCGCTCGTCTTCGGTGTGTATGAACAGGTTCAGATGAGGTACTGCGAGAGTCCGCGCTTGAGGTAGCGGCCGTGACCCTTCCTGCCGTGGAAGCCCTGCTCGTCGACAAGGATCTCACCGCGCGACATGACGACATCGACGTGGCCGTCGATCTCGTAGCCCTCCCACGCGCTGTGGTCCATGTTCATGTGGTGGGTCTTCTCGATGCCGATGCTGGTGTGGCCGTTCGGGTCGTAGATGACGATGTCGGCATCCGACCCGGGCGCGATCGCGCCCTTCTGGGGGTAGAGGCCGAACATCCGAGCGGGAGTGGTCGAGGTGATCTCGACCCAGCGCTCCAGGGTGAGCTGGCCCTCGACCACGCCCTGGTAGATGAGGTCCATGCGGTGCTCGACCGAGCCGATGCCGTTGGGGATCTTGGAGAAGTCGCCGATGCCGAGTTCCTTCTGCTCCTTGAAGCAGAAGGGGCAGTGGTCGGTGGCCACGATGGACAGGTCGTTGGTGCGCAGGTAGCGCCAGAGTTCGTCCTGGTGACCCTCCGCCCTCGAGCGAAGGGGGGTCGAGCAGACGTACTTCGCCCCCTCGAAGCCGGGTGCCCCGAGCTGCTCCTCAAGCGACATGTAGAGGTACTGCGGGCAGGTCTCACCGAAGACGTTGAGCCCCAGGTCTCGCGCCTCCTGCACGGTCTGCACCGCCTGCTTGGCGGACATGTGCACGATGTAGAGCGGGGCTCCGGTGATCCGCGCGAGCATGATGGCCCGGTGGGTGGCCTCCTGCTCGGTCTCCCATGGGCGCGTGAGCCCGTGGTTGATCGGAGCGGTCTCGCCGCGTGCCAGCGCCTGGGCGACGAGCACGTCGATCGCGATGCCGTTCTCCGCGTGCATCATGATCATCGAGCCGTTGTTCTTGGCTTGCTGCATGGCGCGGAGGATCTGGCCGTCGTCGCTGTAGAACACGCCCGGATAGGCCATGAAGAGCTTGAAACTCGTCACTCCCTCGTCGATGAGCTCGTCCATCGCCTTGAGTGAGTCGTCGTCGACGCCGCCGATGATCTGGTGGAAGCCGTAGTCGACAAAGCAGTTGCCGTCTGCCTTCGCGTGCCACATGGCGAGACCATCCTGGACGCGCTCGCCGTAGCGCTGGACCGCGAAGTCGATGATCGTGGTGGTGCCGCCCCACGCCGCTGCCCGGGTGCCCGTCTCGAAGGTATCTGAGGCGAAGGTGCCACCGAAGGGCAACTCCATGTGCGTGTGGGCGTCGATGCCGCCGGGGATGACGTACTTGCCCTGGGCGTCGATGACCCGGTCGACCGAGCCGGCGAGCTCGTCGGTAGTGGTGCCCGGAGTAAACAGGGCAGCGATGGTCTCGCCTTCGACGAGCACGTCCATCGCGTGCACTCCCTGGGGAGTGACAACGGAGCCGTTGCGGATCAGGGTCTTCATCTCAACCTCCTTCGCGGACTCAGGCGGATCAATCAGGCGCGGGTCAGGTCGCCGTAAGCATCCGGACGGCGATCGCGGTAGAACGCCCAGCGATTGCGCACCTCGGCGAGCAGATCCATGTCGAGGTCGCGGACGACGAGCTCAGGCTTGTAGGGATCGGCTGGCTCGCCGACGAACTTGCCCTCGGGATCGACGAAGTAGCTCGTGCCGTAGAAGTCGTTGTCGCCGATCTCTGACTCAATGCCGACGCGGTTGATGGCACCGACGAAGTACTCGTTGGCTACGGCCGAGGCGGGCTGCTCGAGCTTCCAGAGGTACGCGGAGAGGCCGCGGTGCGTGGCCGATGGGTTGAAGACGATCTGCGCGCCGTTGAGGCCGAGTGCGCGCCAGCCCTCGGGGAAGTGGCGGTCGTAGCAGATGTAGACGCCCACCTTGCCGACAGCGGTGTCGAAGACGGGGAAGCCGAGGTTGCCGGGGCGGAAGTAGAACTTCTCCCAGAAGCCCTTGACCTGAGGGATGTGGTGCTTGCGGTACTTCCCGAGGTAGGTGCCGTCGGCATCGACGACCGCCGCGGTGTTGTAGAGGATGCCGGGCTGCTCTTCCTCGTACATCGGCAGCACGAGCACCATGCCGAGCTCGGCGGCAAGCGCCTGGAAGCGCTCCGTCGTAGGGCCCGGGATGCTCTCGGCGTACTCGTAGTACTTCGCGTCTTGCACCTGGCAGAAGTAGGGCCCGTAGAAGAGCTCCTGGAAGCACATGACCTTGGCCCCCTGGGCCGCCGCCTGGCGCGCGTACTCCTCGTGCGCGACGATCATGGACTCCTTGTCGCCCGTCCAGTTTGTCTGGACTAGGGCTGCCCGCACCACGGACATGACACCTCCACCGGCTGCTCGGATAGGTCCGAGGTCCCGGAATCCCCGGGACGAGGTTTCACACTAGCCCCGCGCGTCCGGGTCGTGGGGGGTGACCGGGCGAATCGGTCGCGGTCACGATCGGGAGTCGGATCGCCGATGCCGGGTCGCCAGTGACGGAGGGACGGCTACTGTGTCGGGATCAGGCAGCGCGGAGAGCAGGAGGCGGCAGTGATTGCGGGCTTCGTGGATGGTGCGCCCCTGAGCCAGGGCTCGGCGGGCTCCTTCGACGTCATCGACCCGGCTGACGGCACGGTGGTGCAGACCGTTGGCCTCGGGGGCGCGTCCGAGGTGGACCTCGCCGTCGCCGCAGCGCAGCGTGCTTTTCCCGCATGGGCCGCCGCGACCCCCGGGGAGCGGGGAGCGGCTCTGTTGGCCCTGGCCGAGCGAGTCTCGGCCCGTGCCGCCGAGTACGCCGAGGTGGAGTCGCGCCAAACCGGCAAGACGCTGCGCCTGGCCACCGAGTTCGACGTCCCGGGAAGCATCGACAACGTCGTGTTCTTCGCGGGGGCAGCCCGCCAGATGGAGGGTTTGGCCTCGGGGGAGTACGACGCGACCCACACCTCGGTCATCCGCCGTGAGCCCGTGGGGGTCGTGGGGTCGATCGCTCCGTGGAACTACCCCTTGCAGATGGCCATGTGGAAGGTCCTCCCCGCTATCGCCGC
>Ga0315907_10004513_pt1 | contig 15622 bp, 13 predicted proteins | sample LakEriMetagenome_3_FD_203525 | JGI IMG/M metagenome (GOLD analysis project Ga0315907, IMG submission 203525) | Freshwater fungal communities from buoy surface, Lake Erie, Ohio, United States - Buoy 12 MA123 | ecosystem: Environmental > Aquatic > Freshwater > Lake > Lake biofilm | place: USA... | reverse complement strand
GGCCCGTGCCGCCGCCGCGCCCGGCGGGCGGACGGCGGTTCAGGCCGCCGCCGCGCGCCGGGACAGGGCGAGGACGAAGAGCCCCGCCGTCACGAACATGATCAGGCTGTAGATGGCCGGCGCGATCGACATGGCCGGGCTCTGAAGCACGTTCAGCGCGATGAAGATCGCCAGCGTGCCGTTGTGGATGCCGATCTCCATCGAGATCGCGACCGCCTGGCGGTCGGGAAGCGAGGCCGCCCGTGCCGCCCCGTAGCCAGTCGCCATCGAGACGAGGTTGAAGACGAGGCAGGCGAGCCCGACCGCGGCGAACGCATCGCCCAGGATGCGCCACTGCTGTGCGATCGCTCCGGCGATGAGCACCGCCAGAACGATCACCGAGAAGAGGCGGATAGGCTTCTCCATCCGTTCGGCGAACGCCGCCGACCGTGCCCGCACCATCATGCCGATGACGACGGGCACGGCGATGATCGCCGCCACCTCCGCCACCTTGGCGACCGGCGGGGGCACGTACTGGTCGCTTCCCAGGAAGTACGAGAGCGACCAGCCGAGCACGAGCGGCAGCGTCACCAGCGAGAGCAGCGAGTTGACCGCGGTCAGCGTGATGTTCAGCGCCACGTCGCCGCGGGCGAGATGGCTGAAGATGTTGGCGGTCGGCCCCCCGGGGGCCGCGGCCAGCAGCATCAGCCCGACCGCCAGTTCCGGCGGCAGGCCGAAGAGGACCGCGATCGCGAACGCGACGACCGTCAGCACCGCCATCTGCATGACCAGGCCGACCGCGACCGCCCGCGGATAGACGACGACGCGACGGAAGTCCTCCACCGTCAGGCTCAGCCCGAGCCCGAACATGATGAGCGCCAGTGCTACCGGCAGCAGGACGTTGGTGATGAGCGACGCTTCCACGGACCGATGCCCCCCGTTTCGTTGGACGTCGGCATCAGCGGGCCGCCGTCGGGAGACGTTGTCGCCCGGTTCCGCAACCGGGGGAAGGGGCTTCGATCAGGACCCGGCGCGTCCCCGCCGCCGGGTGGTCGCGTCCGTCGCGCGGGCCGCCGCCCCGATCCGCCGCGCGAGATAGGGGGAGACGTAGCCCGCGTAGCGCCGCCGGAGTTCCGGGCGCGCCCAGTCGTCCGCCTCGACCCGGCCGCGGCATCCGGGTTCCCCGCAGGCGCAGGCGAAGCCCATCGTCAGCGGGCTCGCGTCGGACATGGCGTAGTCGTAGCAGACCTCCTCGCCCGCGCGGATGTCGCGCAGCGCCACCAGCCCGATCTGGCCCGAAAGCCCGGCGTTCGGCACGCAGCTGTGGTTGATCAGCTCCGCGTCGTCGACCTGCCCGACCGGGACCAGGAACAGGTCGTCCTCGACCTGTAGCGTGTAGCGCCGGTCGTCCATGGCCGCGACCTGCTCCCCCGTCGCGACCCGCCCGCCCCAGACGGCGAGGAGTTCGCCCGCCGCCACCGGGACGAGGGCGTAGACCCCGTGGCCGGCCTTGTCCGCGTTCTCCCGTCGCGCCAGCTTCGGGGAGAGCCAGTTGGCGAAGCCCATCGGCCGGGGCCTCTCAGCGCGGCCTGCGGAACACGCCGATCATCCGGCGCGAGGCGGGGGAATTGTCGAACGGCTGGTCGAGGCGGAAGTCGCCGTGGAAGCCGACCGTCTCGAGGGCACCCGAGAGGCGGACGTAGGCCATCATCTCCTGGGGGAAGACGAACCGTTCGGTCGCCTTGTCGAAGAAGGCCTCCATGCGCCCGTCGGGATGCCAGACGCGCATCACCGTCTCGATCTCGACCGTCTGGGCCAGCGGGTCGGCGGTCGGGTGGTTGATGGCCCAGTCGACCACCACGCGCGTCCCGTCCGCCTCCCCCTGATAGCGATAGGCGCCGTAGCCGGCCATGGAGCAGTCGCGCGGGTGCGTCATCTCGATCACGTAGACGCCGCCGGGCACGAGGTTGCGCCCGACCGCCCGGAAATGGTCGACCAGCTGGTCGGTCGTCGAGAGGCAGTCGAGGCTGTCGTAGAGCGTGGCGACCGCGTCGACGGGTTCGGCGAGCGCGAAATGGCGCATGTCGTCGGCGATCCAGTCCGCCGTCACGCCCTCCTTCGCCGCCTCGGCGACGGCGAACTCGATCATCTCCGGCCGAAGGTCGAGGCCGGTGGCCCGCAGGCCGCGGCGCACCGCCTCGCGCACGTGATAGCCGGGACCGCAGGCGATCTCGACGAAGCTGGCGACGGGCCGCCCGAGCGACGCCGCCCCGACCGCCTGGACGAAATCGACCTCCCGCGAGACGTCGCGCCGGAACGCGATGTCATAGTACCGGGCCCGCCGGTAAACCTCGTTGAACTCGGCCACGGACGCTCCGTCTCCGAATGGAATATCAGACCATTACGGCGGCTTCCGCGTGGAGCGTCAACGGCCATGGGCCTCCGACGCGACGCGAAAGCCCTTGCGCCCCGCGGGCCCGTGCCCCAACGATCGCGACGCCGTTTCCACCGTTGCACCCGGGACCGACCCATGACCGTGACCATCCGCGGCGAAGACCTGGTGACGAGCGTCCGCGACGCGCTCCAGTTCATCTCCTACTTCCACCCGGCGGACTACATCCGGCACCTGCGCGCCGCCTGGGAGCGGGAGGAGAGCCCGGCGGCCAAGGACGCGATGACGCAGATCCTCGTCAACTCGCGGATGTCGGCGCTGGGCCGTCGGCCGATCTGCCAGGATACGGGCATCGTCAACTGCTTCGTGAAGGTGGGGCAGGAGGTCCGCTGGGACACGAAGGCCTCGATCCGCGACCTGATCAACGAGGGCGTGCGCCAGGCCTACATGGACGCGGACAACCCGCTGCGCGCGTCGGTCGTCGGCGACCCCTTCTTCGCGCGCAAGAACACCAGGGACAACACGCCCGCCATCATCCACTTCGACATCGTGCCCGGCGACACGGTCGACGTGACCGTGGCGGCCAAGGGCGGCGGGTCGGAGAACAAGTCGAAGTTCGTCGTCCTGAACCCGTCGGACAGCATCGTCGACTGGGTGCTGGAGACGGTGCCCAAGATGGGGGCCGGCTGGTGCCCGCCCGGCATGCTGGGCATCGGCATCGGCGGCACGGCGGAGATGGCCATGCTGATGGCCAAGGAATCGCTGATGGAGCCGATCGACATGAGCGAGCTGCTCCGTCGCGGCCCGCAGAACGCCGAGGAGAGGCTCCGGGTCGAGCTGTACGAGAAGGTCAACGCGCTGGGCATCGGCGCGCAGGGGCTCGGCGGGCTGACGACGGTGCTGGACGTGAAGGTCCGCACCTGCCCGACGCACGCGGCCTCGATGCCGGTAGCGCTGATCCCGAACTGCGCGGCGACCCGCCACGCGCACTTCGTGCTGGACGGCTCCGGCCCGGCGGAGATGCACGCCCCCGACCTCGCCGACTGGCCCGAGATCGTGATGGAGAAGACGGCCCACGCCGGCCGCCGGGTGAACCTCGACACGCTGACGCGCGAGGAGGTGCGGTCCTGGCAGCCGGGCGAGACGCTCCTTCTCAACGGAAGGCTCCTGACCGGCCGCGACGCCGCCCACAAGCGGATGGTCGACATGATCGCGAAGGGCGAGCCGCTGCCGGTCTCGCTCGACGGGCGGGTGATCTATTACGTCGGCCCGGTCGATCCGGTGCGCGAGGAGGTGGTGGGCCCGGCCGGCCCCACGACCGCCACCCGCATGGACAAGTTCATGGACACGATCTTGTCGAAGACGGGCCTTCTCGCCTCCATCGGCAAGGGCGAGCGCGGGCCGGCGGCGATCGAGGCGCTGAAGACGCACGGGGCGGCGTCGATGATCGGGATCGGCGGGGCGGCCTATCTCGTCTCCAAGGCCATCAAGGGGTCGAAGGTGCTCGCCTTCGAGGATCTCGGCATGGAGGCGATCTACGAGTTCACGGTGGAGGACATGCCCGTCACCGTGGCCGTCGACGCCCAGGGCCGGTCGGTCCACCAGACCGGACCGGCGGCGTGGAGGAAGCGGATCGCCGAGAAGGCGATGGCCTGACGCCGGTCGGGCGGACGGGCGTCACCCCGCGCGGCGGCCCCTCATCCGGCGCGGCGGCCCCTCATCCGGCGCGGCGGCCCCTCATCCGGCGCGGCGGAAGGTCAGGTTGATCCGCCGCGCGCCCGTGCGCGGGTGGATGCCGTCGGCCAGCGGCTTCACCCCGTGGAACATGAGGCGGGCCGGGCCGCCGAAGACGAGCACGTCGCCGTCCTCCAGCCGCAGCGGCTCGGTCGGGTCGCCGCGGCGCTCGCCGCCCATCAGGAAGACGGCCGGGAGGCCGAGCGAGACCGACACGATCGGATCGCCGAACGCCCGCTCGTCGCGATCCTGGTGGAGCGTGAGCCGGGTCCCGGGGACGTAGAGGTTCACGAGGCAGGCGTCGGGCGCGAAGCCGGGGAACCCGGCCGTGTCCGCGGCCCGCGCCGCGAGGTCGCGGAACGCGGCCGGCATCGCCGGCCAGGGCCGTCCCGTCGCCGGGTCCGTCGGCTGATAGCGGTATCCGGCCCGGTCGCTGACCCAGCCGAGCGGCCCGCAGTTCGTCATCGCCACCGACATCGCCTTGCCGCCCGGCGTCGCGAAGTGCCGCGGCGGCGCCTCCGCCGTCACCGCGCCGACGGCGGCGTCGACCGCCTCGATCGGCGCGAAGCGGGGCAGCAGCACGACGCCCGGGCGGAGCGTGCGCGCGGGTCCGGCGGGCAGGGCGGCGAAGAGGTCGGTCATCGTCCGACCAGATGGGGCGCCCGGCGCCGCGCTCAACCGCGGAACGCCGACGGCCCGGCCCTGTTGATCCTGTTACCGGGGCTGGGGGGGGGCGGACCATGGCGCGCGTGACGGTCGAGGATTGCGAGAGGCTGGTGCCGAACCGCTTCGAACTGGTGATGCTGGCGGCCCAGCGGGCACGAAGCATCGCCCAGGGGGCGGCGCCGTTGGTCGACCGCGACAACGACAAGAACAGCGTCGTGGCGCTGCGGGAGATCGCGGCCGAGGCGGTCGACCTCGACGCGCTGGAGGACCGGCTGATCCACGGGCACCGGCAGAACGTGGTGGTCGAGGACCCGCCCGCGGACGACGTGGTCCACCTGATGGCCGACGCCCAGGGCCTCGCGGGGCCGCTGCCGACGTCGCTGAACGACGGCCTCGGCGACCTGGAGGACGACGACGAGACGACCGAGGCGGACGACGCCGCCGAACCCATGGAGGACGAGCCGGGCGCCATGGAGGGCGAGCCCGGGGATCCCGTGAACCGGAAGGCCGGCGTCGACGACGGGGCGTCCGACTGAGGGGCGCGCGCCCGCCACGCTGGCGGCGATCACCCTTCGTTCCCTATAGTGGCGACCGGACACCGCTTTCCCGGGCGCCCGCATGCGAATCCTGCACACCGCCGACTTGCACCTCGGTCGAACCCTGTACGAGGTCCGGCTGCTGGAGGACCAGGCGTACGTCCTCGACCGCATCGTCGAGGCTGTCGCCACCGAACGGCCCGACGTTTTCGTCGTGGCGGGGGACCTGTTCGACCGGGCGGTTCCGCCGGCGGACGCGGTGCGTCTGCTCGACGACACGCTCTGCCGCATCGTGCTTGGCCTCGGCGTTCCGGTCGTGGCGATCGCCGGCAACCACGACGGGCCCGAGCGCATCGACTTCGGCGCCGGCCTGCTGGCGGCCGGGCGCCTGCACGTGCGCGGCCTGCCGGATCCGGCCTGTACGCCGGTCGTTCTGGAGGACGCGTACGGCCCCGTCTGTCTCCACCCCGTCCCCTATGCCGAGCCCGCCGCGATCCGGGCGGTCCTGGGCGACGCCGCGGTCGTCTGTCACGACACCGCGGCCGGGGCCCTCTGCCGGATCGCCCACGCCGCCCGGCCCGCCGGGACGCGCGCCGTCCTCGTCGCCCATCCCTTCGTCGTCGGCGGGGCCGAGTCGGAGAGCGAGCGCCCGGTCGGGCCGGTCGGCGGGGCGGGCGCGGTGCAGGCGGCGACCCTCGCCGGCTTCGACTACGTGGCGCTCGGCCACCTCCACCGGCCGCAGACGATCGCCGCCCCCGGCCTCATCCGCTACGCCGGCTCGCCGCTCGCCTATTCGGCCAGCGAGATCGGCCATGCGAAATCGCTCAGCCTCGTCGAACTCGGTGCGCCGGGGACCGCGCCGGTCCTGCGGGAGGTTCCGCTGTCGCCGCGCCGGGCCCTGCGCCGGATCGAGGGGACGCTCGCCGAGCTGCTGACCGCCCCGCCCGCCGACGCCCGGGACGACTACGTCATCGTGCGGCTGACCGACCCCGGCCCCGTGTTCGACGCCATGGCGCGTCTGCGCCTCGTCTGGCCGAACGTGCTGACCGTGGAGCGGGCGGACCCTGTCCTGCCGGGCACCGCCGCCGCCGCCCGCGGCGACCATCGCCGGCAGTCGCCGGAGGATCTGTTCGCCGCCTTCTGGACCGACGTCACCGGCGAGGCGCTGGACCCCGCGGGTCTGGACGCGCTCCGCGCCGCGCTCGAGGAGACGGCGACGGACGTCGCGCTCAAGGAGATGGCGACCGACGTCGCCGCGGTGCCGGCATGAGGCCGCTCGCCCTGACGCTCACCGCCTTCGGTCCCTTCGCGGGAACGCAGACGGTCGATTTCCGCCGGTTGGGCGACCTTCGCCTCTTCCTCATCAACGGCCCGATCGGGGCGGGCAAGACGACGCTGCTCGACGGCATCTGCTACGCGCTCTATGGCGAAAGCTCGGGCGACGAGCGCAAGGCCGCCCACCTGCGCAGCCACCACGCGCCCCCCGACCGCGCGACCGAGGTCGTCCTCGACTTCGCGCTCGGCGACCGGATCTGGCGCGTCCGCCGTTCGCCCCAGCAGGAGCGGCCGGCGCGGCGCGGCGGGGGCGTCACGACGCAGGCCCCGGAGGCGAGCCTCTTCGAACTGACCGGCGCGACCGATCCGGCGGGGGAGGGGCGCCTCGTTTCCGCGAACCCGCGCGACGTGGCGGTCCGCCTGCGCGACCTCCTCGGCTTCTCCTCGGCGGAGTTCCGGCAGGTCGTGATGCTGCCCCAGGGGCGCTTCCGCGACATGCTCGCGGCCGACAGCGGCGAGCGGGAGAAGATCCTCCGCACGCTCTTCCAGACCGGGCGCTACGCCGCCATCGAGGAGCGGCTGAAGGAGGCCGCGAAGGTCGCACGCCACGCCGTGGAGCGGGCGGCCGAGCGCGAGCGGGCGCTTCTGGTGCAGGCGGAGGCCGAGGGGACGGCAGACCTCGCCGAACGCCGTCGCGCGGTGGCGGATGCGGTCGCCGCCCGCCATGCCGACGTCCTGCGGCTGGACGGGGAGGAGGCCGCGGCCCGCCGCCTGCTCGACGCCGCGACCCAGGCGGCCGGGCGGTTCGCGGCGCACGAGGCCGCACGGACGGCGTGGGCGGCGGTCGAGGCCGGCCGCGCCGGCCACGCGACCGACATCGCGACGCTGGAGGCCGCCCGGCGCGCGGCGGCCGTCGCCCCGCTCGCGACCGTGGCCCGCGACGCGGCGCAGGAACGCCTCCGGGCGGAGACGGCCGCCGCCGATGCGGTCACCGCGCGCGAGACCGCCCGCACGGCGTCCGACCGCGCACTCGCCGCGCTGACGGCGGAGGAGGCGAACGGCCCCGCGCGCGACGCCGCCGCCCGCCGGGCCGCCGAATTGACGGCGCTGGCCGAGCGGGTCGCCGATCTCGCCGCCCTGCACGCGGCGGCGGCGGCGGCGGAGTCGGCCGTGCTGGCGCGGACGAACGAGCATGCGCTGGCCGACGCCCGGTCGCGCGACGCCGAGGCGACGGCCCTTACCGCCCGCGAGCGGCTGGGATCGGTGGAAAGGGCCGCCGGCCACCTCGGGGCGGCCCGGCTGGGGGCCGACGACGCGGCCCGCCGCCGCGACGAGCGCCACGAACTCGCGCAGCTGGCCGTCGCGACCGCGGCGCTGGCCGACCGGAACGCGCGGGCACTCCTCGCGCTCGATGCCCGCCGGCGCGGCAAGGCGGACGCCGAGGCGCGGCTGCGCGACGCCGAACGGGCCTGGCTCGACGGGCAGGCGGCGCATCTGGCGGCGCATCTCGCCGCCGGCGAGCCGTGTCCCGTCTGCGGGTCGGCCGAGCACCCCGCACGCGCGCACCCGCACGAGGACCTGCCGGAACGGCCCGACCTCGATGCGCTTCGGGCGGCGGTCGCCGAGGCCGACCGGGCGCTCGAGGCGGCGCGGACCGAACAGACAACGGCGGAGACGGATCAGGCGGTCGCCATCGCCGGCCGCGACCGGATCGCCGCCGCGCTGGCGGAGGACGCCGCGCTGCCGCCCGCCGAACTCGACCGGCGGACGGCGGCGGCCCAGGAGGCGCTGGCGACCGCGCAGGCCGCCGCCGCGGCGCTGCCGGGCGCCCGGGCCGCCGCGGCCGAGGCCGATGCCGCGCTCGAGGTCGCCGTCCGGGCCGAACGGACAGCGACCCTGGCCCATGGCGAGGCGCTCCGCCTCCAGGCCGAGGCCCGGGCCCGGCTCGACGACCGGCTGTCCGGCATCCCGGAACCGCTGCGCGCCCCGGGCCGGGTGCGCGACGCCCTCGTCGCGGCGGAGGGGGAGGCGCGCCGGCTGGCCGCGGCGCTGGACGCCGCCCGCGCCGCCGCTTCGTCGGGACGGGAGGCGCTGGCGGCGGCGGAGGAGGCGGTCCACGGATCGGCCGCCGCGAAGGCCCGCGCCGTGGCCGCGGCGGACGCCGCCGACGCCGCCCTGGCGCAGGCCCTGTTCGCGAACGGCTTCGCCGATCTTCCCGCCCTGCGGGCCGCGTGGCTCCCGCCCGAACGCCTCGACGCGGTCGCCGCCGCGGTCGGCGCGTTCGCCCGGCAGGAGGCGGCCGCCCGCGCCCAGCTGGAGGAGGCGGAAGCGGCGGTGGCCGGGCTAGCACCCCCCGACGTCGCCGCGTCCACGGCCGCCCACGTGGCCGCGCGCGCGGCCGTCGACGCGGCGCGCAAGGACCTCGCGACGGCGGAGGAACGGGAGCGGCAGCTGGCCCGCCTGTCGGTCGCGCTGGCCGAGGTCGCCGCGGCACGGGACGCGGCCGAGGCGCGCTGGTCGACGGTCCAGCGCCTGTCCGACGTCGCCGCTGGCGAGAACGGCTTCAAGCTCTCCTTCCAGCGCTGGGTGCTGGGGGCGTTGCTGGACGACGTCCTGCTGTCGGCCAACCGCCGGCTTCAGGTCATGAGCCGCGGGCGCTATCTGCTGCGCCGGGCCGAGGATGCGGAGGACCGCCGGCGCAAGGCGGGCCTCGACCTCGACGTGCTCGACAGCCACACCGACCGGCCGCGCTCGGTCCGCACGCTCTCGGGCGGGGAGGGGTTCCTCGCGGCGCTGTCGCTGGCGCTGGGCGTGGTCGACGTGGTGCAGGCCTACGCCGGCGGGATCCGCGTCGACACGCTGTTCATCGACGAGGGGTTCGGCAGCCTCGACCCCGAGGCGCTGGACGCCGCCCTCCAGTCGCTCCTCGACCTGCAGTCGACGGGGCGCCTCGTCGGCGTGATCAGCCACGTGGCCGAGCTGAAGGACCGCATCCCCGCCCGCCTCGACGTGGTCAAGGCGACGGGCGGGAGCCGGGTGGAGGTGGCGGTGCCGTGAGGGCGCCCGTCACACCGTCTGGAACTGGAGCAGCCGATCCACGTCCATGACGACGAGGAGCCGGTCCTTCAGGCGGTAGATGCCGTTCGACACTTCCCGCCACCGCGCCTCCATGGTGGAGGGGTTCGCCTCGTAGTCGTCGATGTCGAGGGTCATCACCTCGCCCACCTGATCGACCTGGAGGCTGTAGAGGTCGCCGTGATGCTCGACGACGACGCTCATCGACGGCTTGCCGTCGTCGCGCGCCGGCAGTCCCAGGCGGCGCCGGACGTCGATGGCGGTGACGATGCGGCCGCGCAGGTTGAGCGAGCCCAGCACCTCCGGCGGGGCCAGCGGCACGCGCGTGATCCGCTGCGGCCCGAGCACGTCCTGCACGCGCAGGACAGGAAGGCCGAGGAGCTGGTCGCCGATGAAGACCGTCACGTAGTCGGCCGTCACGTCGCCGATCGCGGCCCGGCCGTCGCCCTTCCGAACCTTGCCCTTGTCGCCCGCCGGCACCAGACGTCCCGTCATCCCGTTCTCCGTCCAACCTGGCGGCTCCGGCCGCCCGTCCCCTGATCCCGGCGCTGCGGGTCGATCGCCCACCCTGCCGCGCGCAGTGTCGAAGATACTCGCTTCAAAATCGTTAAGCGCAGGAAATCGCGGTTACGTCCGCACGGACGTGCTGGACACGGGCGGCCCAGACGTTAGGTTTGCCGCCATCCGAGGAGACAGACCATGCCCGCCAACACGCTCCGCGGCGTCTATGCCGCCGCCGTCACGCCGCTCACCGCCGATCTCGAGCCCGACCTGAAGGCCTTCGTGGGCCATTGCCGCTGGCTGATGGACAACGGCTGCGACGGGCTGGCACCGCTGGGCACCACGGGCGAGGCCAACTCCTTCTCCGGCGACCAGAAGCTCCGCATCCTCGAGGCGCTGGCGCTGTCCGGCCTGCCGGTGGCGAAGATGATCGTCGGCACCGGCGCCTGTGCGCTCGCCGACACGGTCTCGCTCACGCGGCGCGCGCGGGCCATGGGCTTCGGCGGCGTCCTCGTGATCCCGCCGTTCTTCTACAAGAACCCGTCCGAGGACGGGCTCTACGCCTGGTATTCGGAGGTGATCGAGCGGATCGGCGATCCCGACCTGCCGCTCTTCCTCTATCACTTCCCGCAGATGTCGGCGGTGCCCATCACGATCCCGCTGATCGCGCGGCTGAAGGCGAAGTACGGCGCGGTCATCGCGGGCCTGAAGGACAGCTCCGGCGACTGGAACAACACCGCCGCCATCCTCAAGGAGTTCCCGGGCTTCGGCGTCTTCTCCGGCACCGAGCAGTATCTCGTCGACAACCTGCGCGCCGGCGGGGCCGGCTGCATCTCGGCCACGGTCAACGTCACGGCACCCCACGCCGGCAAGGTCTACGCGAACTGGCAGGGCGACGTGGCGACCCTCCAGGCAGAGACGACCGAGGCGCGCCTCGCCATCCAGAAGTTCCCGCTGGTCGGCGCGCTTAAGGAGATGAAGGCGGTCGCGACCGGCGACGCTGCGTGGCGGCGGTGCATGCCCCCGCTCACGTCGCTGTCGCGCGAACAGGCCGACGCCCTGATCGCCGCGGTGCGCCCGCTCGTGGCGATGCAGCGGGCGCTCGCCGGCTGACCTCCCCGGCTTTGGTGTCAGCGTCATTTGACGGATGGACGCCGGGCACGGATCGACGTAAGACCACGGCGTCGAGTCGCGCCATCGGTCCGAAGAGGTCGGGCGGCTCGGTCGCATGGGGGGGAATCGTCATGTTCCGCAGTGTCGATCCGGCCGGTGCGCCCGCGTCCGGCCTCGATGACGCGCCCGTCCATCGCGCCATGGCCATCGACCGCCTGCCGCGCCCGGCCTTCGAGCCGCCGGCGGCTTATCTGGTCGGCGCGTGCAGGGATCCCGCCGCCGCTTCGGCCGACGTGCTGGAGCGCGGGCGCGCCGTGCTGGTGCCCTGCGGCGCCGGTGGCCCCGTCGCCGGCTGAGGCGTCCCGCCGGCCCTGTCCTCGCACATTGACAGTCGGTCGGCGACCGGGTCCTATGGTCGCGACGGTCCCCGCTCGTGAGCGGGGTTAAAAGGGAATCCGGTGCGGCGGCGACGCCCATGCCGGAGCTGCCCCCGCAACTGTGAACGGCGAGCCGACGCCACGTGCAGCCACTGGAGCGATCCGGGAAGGCGGCGACCGGCCCAGACCCGTGAGCCAGGAGACCTGCCGTCGACGTCGTATGCCGCCCGGGCGGGGTGCCCCGGTCGCGTCCGACGCGCGGGCCCCCTCGCGCGAAGCCCGCCGTGGCATTCCGCCGTCGGCGGGACGGCCCGCACCCCGACGACCCGTATGTCCGGGGGAAGGCAGGCGCCGCTTGACCGTCGAGAGCGCGATCCGCGTGGATGAGACCCGGCCCGGGCCCGTCTCGGCCGTGACCCTGCACGTCTGCGTCACCTGCGGCCGGTCGGACGGCGAGGCCGAGACCCGCGGCGCGCGCCTGCACGCCGCGGCGTCGGGCGCGGTCGCCGCCGCCGGCGACGAGGGGTGGCTGGCCGTCCGCCCGGTGGAATGTCTGTCGGTGTGCAAGCGCCCGACGACGGTGGCGCTCGCGGCCCCCGGCAAATGGACCTACGTCTATGGCGACATCGATCCGGCCGAGGATCTCGCCGACCTGATCGAGGCCGCCCGCCGCTACGCCGGCGCCCCCGACGGCATCGTTCCCTGGCGCGAGCGCCCGGCCCGCATCCGCGGCCGCGCCGTCGCCCGCATCCCCCCGCTTCCCGCCCCCGACGGAGCCCGCCCGTGACCCTGTCCGCGAAGGTCCCCTGCACGATCGTCACCGGCTTCCTGGGGGCCGGCAAGTCGACCCTCGTCCGCCACGCGCTGGAGAACGCCCGCGGCAAGCGTCTTGCCGTCATCGTCAACGAATTCGGCGACGTGGGCGTGGACGGCGAGCTGCTGCGCGGTTGCGGGATCGAGAGCTGCCCCGAGGACGCGATCGTCGAGCTGCCGAACGGCTGCCTGTGCTGCACCGTCGCCGACGACTTCGTCCCGGCGCTGGAACTGCTGCTGAACCGTCCCGACGGCCGGCCCGACCACATCCTGATCGAGACGTCGGGCCTCGCCCTGCCCAAGCCCCTGGTCAAGGCGTTCAACTGGCCCGCCATCCGCAGCCGGGTGACGGTGGACGGGGTTGTGACGGTCGTCGACGGCGCCGCCGTCGCCGCCGGCCGCTTCGCCGACGACCCCGAGGCCGTCGCCCGCCAGCGGGCCGAGGACCCGAACCTCGACCACGACAACCCGCTGGAGGAGGTCTACGAGGACCAGCTCCTGTGCGCCGACCTCGTCGTGCTGAACAAGACCGACCTGATGGACGCCGCCGCGATCGAGCGCGTCGTGGCCGAGGTGACCGCGGCCGTGCCGCGACCGGTGAAGGTGGTCCGCACGGCGGGCGGCCGGGTCGACCCGCTCGTGCTGATGGGCCTCGGCGCCACGGCGGAGGCCGACCTCGACGCCCGCCCCTCCCACCACGCGGACGAGGGCGACCACGACCACGACGATTTCGACCAGTTCGTCGTCGACATCCCCGAGACCGCCTCGCCCGAGGCGCTGGTGGCCGGCCTCGCCGCGGTGGCGGCCGCGCACGACGTGCTGCGCATCAAGGGCTTCGCCGCGGTGGCGGGCCGGCCGATGCGCCTCGTGGTGCAGGGCGTCGGCGCCCGTTTCCAGCACCACCACGACCGCCCCTGGCGGGCGGAGGAGGGGCGGGCGGGCCGTCTGGTCGTGATCGGCCGCAAGGGGCTCGACCGTCCGGTGATCGAGGCGGCGGTGCGGGCCGCGGCCGACGCGCGCGTGCCCGCCTGATGCATCTCCTCCTCGCCCGGTCGGCCGGCCTCGACGACGCCGCGACGCCGGCGGCGGTCGATCTCGGCCAGACGCCGGGCGAGGTGGTGGCGCTGTCCTTCACCGACAGCGACCTCGCGGCGCTCGCCGCCGCCTGGGAGGGGGACCGGGAGCGGCTGCCGACCCTGCGGCTGGCGAACCTGCGCGACCTGCGCCACCCGATGTCGGTCGACCTCCACGTCGAGACGGTGGTCGAGAAGGCGAAGGTCGTCGTCGTCCGACTGCTGGGCGGGCTCGACTGGTGGCGCTACGGCCTCGAGCAGGTGGCCGAGGCGTGCCGGGCGCGCGGCATCCGCCTCGCCGCCGTTCCCGGCGACGACCGGCCGGATCCGCGCCTCGCCGAACTCTCCACCGTTCCGGCGGACGATCTCGCCCGGGTTGAGGCTTGGTTCCGTGAGGGCGGGGCGGCGAACCTCCGCTCGATGCTGCTGTGGGCCGGCGACCGCCCGGGCTGGCGGGAGCCGCGACCGGTGCCGGCGGCCGGCCGCTGGGCGGCGGCGACGCGCGCCCGGCCGGGGGCGCCGCGCGCGCTCCTCCTCTTCTACCGCTCGCTGGTGCTGGCGGCCGACACCGCGCCGGTCGACGCCCTCGGCCGGGCGCTCGGCGGGCGCGGGATGGACGTCGGGGCGTTCTTCATCCGCAGCCTCAAGGACCCCGACGCCATGACGATCGTGCGGGCGGAGATCGCCCGCCGTCCACCGGCCGTGATCCTCAACGCGACCGCCTTCTCCGCCCGGGCCGGCGACGGCACGGTGCTGGACGCGGCCGACCGCCCGGTCCTCCAGGTCGTGCTGCCCGGCATGTCCGAGGACGCATGGGCCGCCTCGCCTCGCGGGCTCGGTGCGTCCGACCTCGCGATGCAGGTGGTCCTGCCCGAGGGCGACGGGCGGATCATGACCCGCGCGATCTCCTTCAAGGCGGAGGCGGACGCCGATCCGGCGCTGGAATACGTGCGCTCGGTCCACCGGCCCCGCGCCGACCGGGTGGCGTTCGTCGCCGACCTCGCCGCCGCCTGGGCCCGCCTCGCGACGACGCCGGCCGCGGACCGGCGGATCGCGATGGTGATGTCGGACTATCCGACGCGCGGGGGGCGGGCCGGTTACGCGGTCGGGCTCGACGCGCCCGCGAGCGTGGCCGCGATCGCCGCGGACCTCGCCACGGCGGGATACGCGGTGGCGGTGGCGGAGGCGGTGGACGGGCAGGCGGTCATGCGGTGGCTGGGGCGCGGCGGTGCAGCGCCCCCCCTCTCCCCCGACCCCTCCCCCCGGGGGGCGGGACAGGGAGAGGGGGGGGAGCGGACCGTCACCCTCCCGCTCGCCGCCTACCGCGCCGCCCGTGCGACATGGCCCGCCGACGCGGTCGCGCGGCAGGACGCGGCCTGGGGTCCGCCCGAGGGCGATTTCGCCTTTCGGATCGTCCGCCTCGGCGCCCTTGTCGTGGCGCTCCAGCCGGACCGGGGCCGGGGGCCCGACCGGCGGGCGGCCTATCACGATCCCGACCTGCCCCCGACCCACGCCTATGCGGCGTTCCACGTCTGGCTCCGCGCGTTCGACCCGCACGCGCTGGTCCAGCTGGGAACCCACGGCACGCTCGAATGGCTGCCGGGCAAGGCGGTGGCGCTTTCGGCCGGCTGCTGGCCCGAGATCCTCCTGGGCCCGCTGCCGGTCGTCTATCCCTTCATCGTGAACAACCCCGGCGAGGCGGGACCGGCGAAGCGGCGGCTGGGTGCCGTGACGATCGGTCACCTCACCCCGCCGCTGGTGAAGGCGGGCCTCGGGGGGGCCGCCGCGGAACTCGAGGGGCTGATCGATGAGTACGGCGCGGCCGAGAGCCTCGATCCCCGCCGGGCGGCGCTGCTGCGCGCGGCGATCCTCGACCGGGCGCGCGACGCCGGGCTCGCCGAGGAGTGCGGCATCGGGCCGGACACCGACCCGACCGACGCGCTCGTCCGGCTCGACGCCTGGCTCTGCGACATCAAGGATATGGCGGTGCGCGACGGCCTCCACGTCTTCGGCCGCGCGCCCATCGGCGACGGGCTGGCGACGGCGCTCGCGGCCGCGCTGCCCGGGGTGCCGGCCGCGACGGTCGCC
>Ga0315907_10004510_pt1 | contig 15629 bp, 12 predicted proteins | sample LakEriMetagenome_3_FD_203525 | JGI IMG/M metagenome (GOLD analysis project Ga0315907, IMG submission 203525) | Freshwater fungal communities from buoy surface, Lake Erie, Ohio, United States - Buoy 12 MA123 | ecosystem: Environmental > Aquatic > Freshwater > Lake > Lake biofilm | place: USA... | reverse complement strand
GCACTTGCTGCTTAATTAACGGAATGTTAGTTGGCTTAATTCAACTGAAGCACAGTAGGTTGAACAAGTACCTTCGGTAGGCGACGGCCCGTTTCGCATACCAATCGAAGGTTCATCCCATCGGGCTGGTAAACGTGAGGCTACTAAGCGGTTACGAGAACTCAGTGGCTAAGTCCGAGACCGGGTGTTCCTGTCCAATTTCGGATCGAAAATTAATCAGGAAATAAGCATGTAGAAAGCTTGAGTTCCCATTGTTTGGACGAGGGTTCGAACCCCTCCGACTCCACCTCCGCCCTGCGAAGTTTGTTAAAACGAAGCAGGGCTTTTATATATCAGTTAGGTTCTTCACTCGCCAACCAATCTCTTACACAGCAGGGCTACGGCGGACTCGGTCCACTTAATTCGTTCTTTGGAACAATTCCTGCGAAGTTTGTTAAAACGAAGCAGGGCTTTTTTATATCAGTTAGGTTCTACTCTCGCCAAACAATCTCTTAAACAGCAGGGCTACGGTGGACTCGGTCCACTTAAATTCGCTCTTAGGCGCAATTCCTGCGAAGTTTGTAAAACGAAGCAGGGTTTATTACAATCAGGTTCTACACTCGCCAAACAACCTAGAAAACTCTTGAGGCCATCGTTCTGCGAAGCGTTAGCGTAGTCAGAATTCGGTGGACTCGCTCCACTACTCTACGTATTCTTCTTTTGAGAATTCGTTCTTCGAAGCGAAGTCAAAATTAGGCTAACACGTCCACTTAAATTCGTTAAAAGTTAATTTCCCCTGACAACTCAGGTCAGGGGTTTGTTAGATTGCATGGTTTTGTGGTTCTTTGTATACTAAGACCAATATTAAATGGGCAAATTCTTAAATCCAAAAGATCTCAAGGCTAATCTTTACCGAATCTTTAAAGAAGCGGAGAAGGAAATTATTATCATCTCTCCATTCATTCAACTTTCTGATGAACTTAGGACACTACTGCGACCAAAACAGAAAATCAAAGACTTCCAAATCACGATTTTGTATGGTAAAAATGAGCATGACCCAAGTAAAAGCCTTAACCCAACTGATTATCGATTTTTCAGTGAATTCAAGAACCATGAAATTCTCTACAATCCGAATCTTCACGCCAAGTACTATGCCAATGAACGAGAAGCGATCATTACTTCACTCAACCTGCATCAATTCTCCCTGCAAAACAACATTGAAGTAGGAACCCTTCTCAAGCAATCATGGGGAGCCTTAGGCGATCTTATTACCGGGAATACAGAAGACGCTGATGCTTTCAATTATTTCAACAAGGTGTTGAATCTAAGTAAAGAGGTTCATGTTGCAGCCGTAGGTTCACGAAGTAAATCAAGTTCGGTTATCTCCGACAATACTAAACATTATTTTAAAGAAAAGCCTACTATGGGATATTGCATTCGTACCGGCGAAAAAATTCCTTTCAACCCTGAAAAACCATTTTCAGCCAAAGCGTTTGCCGAATGGTCGAAATTTAAAAACCCACACTATAAAGAAAATTACTGTCACCAAACCGGCGTGAAGTCTTACGGGAAGACCTCCTTTGCGAGGCCGGTGATGGATAGCAAATAAAACAGAACTTTACGATTTAAAAATTAATTTTAACGATGTGAATCCTATTGAGCGGTTTGTGAGGGGGGGCAAATGTAATTTATTCCTAGCTTTATAACTTGACTCTATAAGGATTAATATCACTCTAAAAAATTGAACTATATCTTTTTAGCACTATGAGCAATAAAACACAAGCAATAAAATCTTATCAAATTGTATATCCCCAGCTGTATTCATACATTCTTCCAGAATTTGCAGAGAATGAAGGATCACAAAAAATTGGTTATACTGGAAAGAAAAATGTTCATGATAGGATAAAGCAACAAGTAAAAACTGCAGCAAAGACATTAAAATATGAATTACTTTGGAGTGCTCCAGCTTATTTTAATGATGGAAAAGATTTTTTGGATAAAACTTTTCATGAATTTCTAATAAAAAAAAGCATTGAGAATAGAATTGATTTAGGCATAGAATGGTTTTATTTCAATGGAGAACCGGAAAAGTCAAAGGAATTATTTGATTTATTCCGAAAAGAAGGTTTTGCAGCTCTTCAAAATAATAATGGTAAGCTGGACTACACGCTTCGATTTGAACAAGAGGAGGCTGTAATAAAAGCACTTGAGTATTTTAAAGAAACGGCAAAAGGAGAATTTCTATGGAATGCCAAACCCCGTTTTGGAAAAACTCTCGCCAGTTATGATTTAGCCAAACAATTGAATGCTAATAAAGTTCTTATTGTAACCAATCGGCCAGCTATTGCTAATTCGTGGTTTGATGATTTTGAAATGTTTATTGACGGATACCATTTTATTTCAGAAACTTCTTCATTAAAGAATAGAGCTACGCTTACAAGAGAACAGCATATTGCAATAACACCAATCAAACCACTCATAACATTTCTTTCTTTGCAAGACCTGAAGGGCTCGAAATACTTTGGTGGGAATTACGACAAACTACGCTGGGTAGCTGATTTAGAATGGGACTTATTAATTATTGATGAAGCGCACGAAGGTGTTGATACTGGCAGAACTGATGCCGCTTTTGATGTAATTAAGCGTAAACATACCCTTCATCTTTCAGGAACGCCATTTAAAGCATTAGCTAATGAGAAATTCCCCAAAGAAGCCATTTACAATTGGACGTATTTAGATGAACAAAAGATTAAACAATTAGAAATAGAAGAAGGCGAAATTGGAGAGCATACTGATTTACCAGATCTAAAACTTTTTACTTACCGTATTTCCCAAATGATTACGGATGAAGTAAATGAAGGAATTGATATTGAGAACGAAACACGTGATTATGCTTTTGATTTAAACGAATTTTTTAGAGCACAAGATAAAAAGTTTGTACACGAAGATGATGTGAAAGAATTTTTGAAAAATCTCTCTTCAAACAAAAAATATCCTTTTTCTACCCCTGAGCTAAGAGAAGAGTTGAAGCACACTTTTTGGTATGTTGGAAATAGAGTAGATTCTGTGAAAGCCTTAGAAAAATTACTCAAAGAAGACGATGTTTTCAAAGATTATAAAATCGTTGTTGCTGCTGGTGATGGCAGAAGTTTTGAAGAAGAAGAAAACGATTTTAAGGGCAACGAGTCTTCTTTTCAAAAAGTAAAAACAGCTATTGCCGAAAATGATAAAACGATTACTCTTTCTTGCGGACAGTTAACTACAGGGGTGACTGTTAAAGAATGGACAGCAGTTTTAATGCTTACTGATATTAAAACGCCTTCACTTTACATGCAAGCCGCTTTTCGAGCTCAAAATCCTTTCAAGGAATTGAGAAATGGCGAATTGTACTTTAAAAAATCTGCATACCTTTTTGATTTTGCTCCTACCCGTGTACTTGAAATTTACGACCAGTTTGCTAATGGATTAAATCCTAAAGCAGTTAAAGGAGAAATTACAGAAAAGGACAGAGAAGATAATATCAAAGAACTTCTGAACTTTTTCCCTGTAATATCAGAAGATGTAAATGGGGAAATGATCGAGCTTGATGCCAATAAAGTGCTCACTTTCCCGAATGCGTTGGCAGCAACAGAGATTGTGCAAGCTCGTTTTATGACTAATCTTTTGTTTAATGATAGCTTAAAAGGTGTCTTCAATTTCCCTAAAGAAGTAGAGGAAATTTTAGATAAAATGCAGGTAGAAAAAAACAAGCGTGTTACAAGATCAACTAATACTCTTGATTTAGATGATGCCCGAAATGTGAACAACAACAAAACAAAAGAAATAAATACCAATACTGAAATCATTCTTGGCGAAAAAATATTTAAAACGAATACCGAAAGAGTGGTTGACAATTTATTGGAACAGGATACGGAACTAATTCATGCGGATGATTTAGTTAATAAGGTATCTGAAGTTGCTGAACCTCTTATTGCAAAGTATAAAGAAGTTTATAAGGCAACCCAAGCTGAAACCAATGAGGTAACCAATCAAATTAAGGAAAGAGTAAAGCAAATAGCAGAGGAATATAACAATGCCGAAGTAAAAGACAGCGAGGCTCTCAAACAAAAATTGATTGATACCATTGAATTGGATTTTGTTACGAATAAAGTCACACAAAAAGAAGACGAGAAGGTAGAAAAAGTTCAAAAAACCAAAGAGGATGAAGTTAGAGACAGGTTGCGTTCTTTTACTCGCACCATCCCAATGTTTATCATGGCTAACGATTCTAAGGATGAAATTACCATTGATAATTTTGATTTAGAAATTGACGACAATGATTTCCTTGAACTTACCAGTATTACCAAAGAAGAGTTTCACAAACTGCGAGATGGTTTTGACTATGAAGAAGATGGTGAAAGGAAAACTTTTCAAGGAGTGTTTAACAAATATAGGTTCAATGCTTCCATTGCAGAATTTAGGCTTAAAAAAGACCAATTAGCCAACTATTTTATTGCCAAAGAAGATATTTTTGAGCTGATACCCAACCAAAAAACAAATCAAATATTTACACCGAAAAAGGTGGTTCAGATGATGATAAATAACCTTGAGGAACACGACCCAAGTTTATTTACTCGAACTGACAGCACCTTTATAGATTTGTACATGAAATCGGGCATGTACATTACGGAGATTGTAAAAAAACTATTTAATAATACTCGTTCACACTACAAAAGTGATAAGGATTGCTTGAAGCATATTCTGGAAAACCAAGTGTATGGACTGGCACCTACACCTATTTTGCAAGGCATTACTAAATCTTACATTTTTGGTTTTGATGTTGACAATAAGATTTCTCGAAAGAATTTTATACAACACGATATCACACCAGAAGCCCAGCAAGGCATAGCTAAAGAAAAATTACAAGAACTTTTAAATCATAACGAAAATATGAAATTTGATGCTGTAGTAGGAAATCCGCCTTACCAGGAGTCAACTGATACAAATTTTGCTAAACCAGTTTACAATTATTTTATTGATTCTGCTAAAGAGATGACCCCAGAATATGTTTGTATGGTTCATCCTGCAAGGTTTCTATTTAACGCAGGGGCAACTCCAAAGGAATGGAATGAAAGAATGCTAAATGATCCCCACTTAAGTATTGTTATGTACGAATCTGAATCACAAAAATTATTTTCTGGTGTAGATATTAAAGGTGGAATATGCGTAACACTTTGGCAAAAAAATAAAGTAGGTAAAGGATTGGAGGGTCTTTTTATTGTTCAGCCAGAATTAAGATCTATTGTAGAAAAGATTGGAAATGGCGGTTTTAATACCATTGTTAGTCCAAGAGGGGAAACCAAACTAACAATATCACTTGACCCGAAATACCCAAAAGATTTAAGGCTTGCGCCAAATTATTTCGTAAGATTTCCTGAAATATTCAAAAAAAATAAAGATTCGGCAGACAATATAAAAGTCATTGGACTTGAAGAGGGGAATAGAAGAACAGAGCGTTTTGTAGAAGCAAGAATTATTAATGATTTAAAATTAGATAAGTGGAAAGTTTTCATGCCTAAAGCGATTGGAAGTGGTTCATTTGGCGAAGCTATGAGTCAATTAATAATTGGCGAACCAAAAACTTGTTGTACATACACTTTTTTACAAGTTGGTGCTTTTAATTCTAAAGATGAGGCTGATAATTGTTTGCGATATTTAAAAACAAAACTTACACGTGCATTATTAGGTACTTTAAAAATTACACAAAATAATTCAAGTGATGTTTGGAAAAATGTTCCCCTTCAAGATTTTACCAAAAAGTCAGATATTGATTGGTCAAAATCTGTTTCAGAGATCGACCAACAACTTTATAAAAAATACGGTCTAAGCGATGAGGAAATCAATTTCATTGAGGTAAAAGTCCAACCTATGGACTAAATGTGGGAAATGATAAATCAAGAAATACATACCCAAAACATAGACATTCGAGAAGATTATCTTTTAAAGAAAGATCATCTACTGGAGATTCTTTTGCAAGATAAAACCACAGGAAATAATATTTTGTGGGCAACTGATTCTTATGATTCTAATGGGCATTTGTTTGCTCCCACTGCAAATATTACAACTGATTTGATAACAGGCACGTTAGGTAGTATAATACAACCAAGGGCATTAAAAAGTAAAACAGAGCAACTTTACAGAACTCGAGATAAAGCAGAGGTTTTCACGCCTTTAACCATTGTTAATCAAATGAATGAGGCTTGCGATACCAAACGAGTTACTAAAAACAACTGGCAGGATTACGTAAGTCTGCTCAAATTAGAAATTACTTGTGGTGAAGCACCCTTTATTGTTTCTCGTTATGACCCAGTTTCTGATAAAAAGGAATTACTGCCTTTAGCAGAGCGTGTTGGTTTTTTAGACAAGAAGTTGAGTATCGTTTCAAAGTATTGCGTTACAAAAGATGAATGGTTAAAATGGGCAAAAAAGGCCTTTCAAAGTTCATACGGTTACGAATGGCAAGGAGACAGTTTACTCATTGCTCGTGAAAATCTGCTTTATACGTTTATCGATTATTACCAAGCTCAGTTTAAAGAAACACCAAGTTCTTTACTGCAAAAAGAGATTGCTGAAATCATCGTTTGGAACATCTTTCAAATGGACGGTTTGAAGTATGTAATACCTATGAGTTGTAAAAGTGAAAAAGTTATGATTAAAGGAGAACAAACTTTATTCGAAAAAAAAGATGATTACATTATAGATAAACCATGTGAGGGCTGCGAAAAAAAATCATCCAAAAATCATAATGGCACCTACGTAAAAATTATGGACTGGACAAAAGGAGAAATAATACGATTTGTTGATATAGTAAATAAATAAACGAAATACGAAAGAAACCATTTCATCCATTATACAACCAGATAAATGACAAATAAATATGCAAGCAGGTAGATCAACAATCAACGACATATTCAATCAAAATAAGGTCTTAGAAATACCATTTTTCCAACGTGCTTATGTTTGGAATACAGACCAGTGGGAACGATTTCTAGAAGATATGGAAATGGTTTCATTAACCAATAAACCCTATTTTCTTGGTTCAGTGATTCTAAAGCAACAGCTCACTCAATCTACCCAAAGTGTCGGAGATAGAAGAACAGTTATTGATGGTCAGCAACGTTTGACTACACTTTGTATATTTTTTAAAGTTCTCAGTTTAAAATTGAAAAATGAGTATCTGGCTAATATTTTCAGATTACCCATGTCTTCATTTGATATTGCACTAAAGCATAATCACAATGATGAAGAATCATTTAACACTGTTATGAATCTTGGAGAGGAATTAATTCTTCCCGCAACTAACCATATTACAATGGCATACATGTTTTTTAAAGACAATGTGAAAATAAACCAAATAAATCCTCAGAATATCTTAACCAACATTATGTTTGTTGGCATTGACTTGAGTTACGATGATGATGAACAACAAATTTTTGACACCATAAACTCATTAGGTGTTCGCCTTACAACAGCTGAACTTTTAAAAAATTATTTTTTTGGTCGGGATGATTATCAGTCATATCTAACCTATTGGCAAAATATCTTTGAAGCTAATGATGAAGTAAAAAAGTATTGGGATACAGAGATTGTAGCAGGTCGTATTAGACGTCATTTTATCGACTTATTCTTTTACTCGTTTCTTCAAATCAAAATACAAGACAACAAATACGCTGTAAAAACAGAAGATAAAAATCAATATACAAAAGTTGATGGTCTCTTTGATTCATATAAATCATTCATAAGTGAATATAATATTGACAAACAAGAATTAATTGAAGAGATTAAACAATATGCTCTTTTATTTAAAAACAATTTCGACTTACAAGTATTGGATTCTGAACTTCCGGCTGATAGTTCAATGGATAGAATCAATGCAATAATTTTTGGGTTAGAAAACACAACGATTATACCTTACGTCTTATTTATTCTTAAAAATGTATCCGACATAACGGAGCAGAAAGCAATTTTTGGATTTTTGGAATCTTATTTATTAAGAAGAATGGTATGTCATTCAAATACTAAAAACTACAATTCACTTTTCTCGGAAAGTTTAATCAATAATGAAATACTATCTCTTAGTGAGTTAAAAGAATATATTCAAAATCGTTCTGCAGACAACAATTACTTGCCTCTCGATGATGAATTAGAAAGAGGGTTTAATCATTCTCGATTAGTAAATAAACAAGCTACAGGAATCCTTTATTTTATTGAATCAAAATTGAGAAATAGATCTTTACATTCAACCGCGATGCTTGGCCTTAAAAGTTATAGCCTTGAACATGTAATGCCCAAGAAATGGGAGAATAATTGGCCTGCAGTCGAAACACAACAAGAAAAAGATCAGAGAAATTATGCATTAATGACTATAGGTAATTTGACTATAATTCCGTCTTCATTAAATTCTTCAATTAGAGATTCAAATTGGGAAATTAAAAAGAACGGCACAATTAACAGACCTGGATTAATTCAATATGCTAGCGGTCTAGAAACTTTCAGTCAATATCTATCTGAGGATATTTGGGATGAAAGCAAAATTAGTCATCGTGCTAATTTTCTTTTTGAAAAAGCTAAAATGATTTGGAAAGTTGATTAGAAAATCTATTTTACTAGAAATCTGATATTATGTTGGAATTTGAAAAACCTATTCGTACACACAGGCAAGATGATAAGGTGAAGTTTGAAAATGAGTTTAATGTGGTTAAAATTCACTGAATAATATTAAGAAATTATGGAAAGTGAATTAAAATCCCTTCTTGAAGCAACCCTTCAAGCGTTTGAAAAAATCGAATTCGATCTTACCTATGTAAACAAAGGATGTATAGTTACGCTGACATTAGGCGATAAAAAAAACGAAGAATGCGGTTTGATATATGATGAATTATCCGAATGGTTAAGTTTTGGAGAATTTACAGATTTTCTTATATCACAAAACGTATTCCATAATTTTTCTGGGGAATTCTTATTTGAAGATAAAGAAATATTTATTCTTATCTCACTAATTGGAAGTTGTTGGGAACTTGATAACGATCCGAACATAAAATATTTATACTTATCGGAAGAGTTTGTAACTGCTGACCTGAAAATTGATTTAAATGCACTTAACATACCAACTTTTGATGAAGAAAAATTTAGTCTTAGCTTCTTCAAACGGAAAGATTCGCGGCTTGAAAGATTAGAACTATATTATTTTGACGATGAATGGAAAAAGTACATTTTAAGTGATCAACAATTTGAGATTTTGAAAGAATATGTTGATGCAGTAATTGTTGATTCTATTCCAATATACGAAATCGATTTTGAGCATGAAGTTATTTGGGAGGTCAATTGTGACGACTGGTATTTAGATTTTAATTATTACACAACGCCAATTAGAATTAGTTTAAATGATGTTATTTCTTCGTAAAATAAAAAAAGAAGAATGGTTTAACCAACATGAAAAATTAGGATTAGATAAGAAATGGTTTATTCAAGTTAACTATAACGTTACTACTGATTTTTTTATGTTGTGTTCCACAAATGTTAACACGGAAACGATTCTAATAGGCGCATGCACCCTAACTCATTTTGATAATAATATTGATTGTTCAATTTTCATTTTACCTGAACACCAACGAAAAGGATATGCTACAAAATGTATTGCGGAATTAATTGCAACTTATTATAATATTCAATTTACTGTTTCAATGTATAATAAGAATTCGATAAGATTTTTTGAATCTTTAAATTGTTTGAATAAAACAGAGTTTAGGCTTCAAAATAGGACATTTATATTCAGGGAATTTAAAAAACCCACAGCTAAAGAAATATATCTTTAACCTAAGCTACCATGTTCATTTAACTAAATCGCTTGGAGTAAATCTGAATACAACACATCTGATTCCCAATCTACTTCCCAATGATCCCAGAGTTTAGTTAGCACCAATTTAGAAAGGGTTTGATAATCTTCAATGTCGGATTCGATTCTTGCATCAAAGCACCATTGCCATTTTTCCCAATTATCGTCCCAACTTAACCGAAATAATGCCCAATTGAAATTGCCTTCAGAAATCGATAAAAGATAGTATTCATCGTAAATATCGAAAGCCATACCGCCTTCCACTTCTGTTTCAATCGTACCTAAATGAATTGCTTCTTTAGGGATCGCATTTTCCATTTGATATTTGGATTCTTCAATGTCCAAATCGTACTCAAAATCATCCAATACATCACCACTTAACTCCGGATTTACTGTACCAAATGGAAGAATAAATTTTTCAAAACTAACTGTGCAATTCATTGTGGGAATTATAGGATTGATTATAATTCAAATATAGAAAGAAAACATGTTCTCGTCCTGTTTCCACTGGCTGTATGGAGTGCCAATTATTCCTTCGAGGTATCCATCACAATAACTAAATTCAAATGCTAATTCTACTCCCTCCGGTTCATTTATTATACATGTCCCAGTCACATACCAATGTCCTGATTCCATTGCATTTTCAATACTCTTTTCTTCAAGGTCCCAATTCAAGGCATCCACCTCATCGTATTCGATATCAAAATCATTAATATATTGTTCATAGGTATAATCAAACGCCCAATTATTCATTTCAATTTCAAAATCGTTACCTCCTAGGATATCGAATAATCTTTGGGGATCACTTTCTGATAGAATTTTAAATGCAGGATTTTTTGAAGAAAGATCCTCCTGAATTATCTTTCGCATGCTATCAATCGATCCAATCGACTCTAATTTTGACCAAACTATTTCTAAATCAGCTTTATCCATAATTTGACGACTTGACAATTAGTATTAACTATTCTCATTTCACCGATTTCAAGGCCATTTCCTAAAGATTTAAATGGCATTTCATATTGAAATAAAATTATATAATTTCATTAAATTTAATTAATTAGCCATCAAAAGAAATAGTATTTTTAGCTCAAAAGGGTAAAATGACATATTTCACAAATGATGTTGGTAGAATTATCATCGCCTTGGATGATCGTTATCTTTACTTTAATCGCATCGAACCTGACGATAATTCTATCCCGTCATCTTCGATTCCATTAAACGATCTATTGGATGATTACAACGGTGGACTTAAGTTGTTAACCATTCTTAATCTTCAAGATGAATTGAATTTAGTTGCAGGTTTCGATTCGTTCAAAACGGAATTCTTTAATAAATCAACGCTATTCCGACAAGTCATCGAAAATCACCAAATAGTATTAAACAAATTGAATGAAAGGACCATTATTCTAGAAATTGAGAAAAGCGGTCCAGCATTTAGTTTCAATCATCTTTTATTTCTGACAAGTGATGAACATGAATTCGAATTAGTAAGTTCGAGGGCTCCAGACCTTTTGCCAAGTGAAATTATTGAATATTATGGGTTAGAGGATAATGAATTCTGGGATCAAATTCAATCCAATGGCGAATTCTTCGAGATGCAAATAGAATACATAAAAACTGGTGAACAATTATTCAATGGTTTAGTTTCGATTTTAACCAACGAGGAGCTCTGGAATATGCGAAAAGAAGAAATACCTTGGCAACACATCCTAGATTCCTTATTAAATGACAATCGAACCAAAGCTATTGGAGAAGAATTGGTGTTGTATTTGGATAATGTAAATAATTTTAATGTGGAAAAATGATAACACAGTTGTCTATCCTGAATACCTGCAGTTTTTCTTTCCAGAGAATCAAAAGCTTTAATTTACAACTTAAGATGCAATCAGGGTTTATTTGCGTGAATGAATAAATTACATAACTTTAATCTCAAGCCATTTAAAGAATTTTTTTTTACATAATATACCCATTCATGAACGACCAATTTAACATTTACTCAAAACGAATCGAAGATTTCGATAAAATTCTTCAAGAAATTTCGGCACATTATTCCGAAGAATTTTACAGGAATAAAGATCAAATGACACTTTTTGAAATCGAGGAACGGGATAAAATCCACTATTTCAACCGGGAAATTGAACTGAAATCCCAACGCTTTACCGAGTTAATAGTTCTTCGAAATAAATTGATCGGGATGCATCAAGAATTTCAATTGATGCAAGTAAAACTTAAAGCGAATCAAACCATATTAAAAACGATTCCCCGGGTTGATATGAAGCATGAGGCAGAAAATCCATTTGTTCACATTCTCAAAGAAGAAATAAGAGACATAGAAATTTCATTAGAAAAATTCAAAAAGCCTATTATGGTTGTTTATGTTTCAGGAGGAGGATTTTGTTTAGTTCATCTCAAATCCCCTTTTGACCGGCAAAAAATCATTTCTCATATAATGGAATATATCTCTGAATGGAATAACGAGGACCTGATTGAAGACTATCAAGCATATTTCAACCAGGACAGCTTAGATGAGTTAGGGCATCACAACATCGATATTGAAGAGGCGGTGAAAGAACATAATGAAAAGAAAAGGATTGAAATGAATAAAGATTAACTGCATCTCAAAATTATAACACCCCATATACTTGAAATAATAACAAGATAATATCCAAATTAATAATAAATACCTAATCTCAATGAAACGATACATAGAAGTAATTTTCGATAACAGCTATAGCATGATGACCATGGTTGCGAATAAACCAAAGCATGAGCATGCCAAGCAAATCTTTAAAGATGTCGTATTACCCTTTTTAGATTTTAATTCCGATGATGTTGCATTCCGATTACTAAGAAATGGTTGCGAAGGATTTTCAAAAGCCGTTAAGATGGCTGATTCCATAGAACTTACTCAAAACGTTTACGGCGTTGTTAACTATAATAACAATACCCCTTTATTCCACACCATAAGGGATTCCATTGATACTTGTCAGCAAAATTCAGGCTCGTATGACAAAATGTTGATTTTTGCACTAACCGACGGAGAGGATAATTGCATTGACTATATGGAGGAGGTATTTGATGAATTAGAATTAAAAAAACTTGGAATTGAGTTGGATATGCTTTTGGTTCAATTCGCAGTAGATAGTGAAATACAAACCAATAATTTAAATGGATTCTCACAATTCATAGGAGCACAAACTATTCAGGTAAATGGAAATCAGTTAGTTGATTATAAGTTAGCTAAATCTCGATTAAACAAAGCCCTTTCAAAGTCAGTCTTAAATAATTCTTACCTACTACCACATTGTTTTGATACTTCATTGAAGGGGACAAACTATACTTGGGATGAACTTGAATTACAAGGATATTTGAGATATTGGGCTGGAATGCTTTTTCGGGAAGGCTTAATCCAATGGGATCCAACAGCACATAATTCTCTTAACGAAGCTGAATTTAGAGAATTGAAATTTCTTTGTGCCCTTAGATTCAAATCTGGTTTTCCTGCTGAATTAATGAAACGAATGTTTTTGCAACTATCGTCTCCATACTATTATTGCTTGGATGAAATGTATTGGGATTTTGCTGATGCAAAATGGAAATTTTTTCCAACAATCCCCAAAGTTGAACCGGTTATCAATCCAGACCGTTATAAGGAAATAGACGATAATGCCTTATCAATTCAAAATAATAAGTTTTCCTCAAATATTGCATCACGGAACAATTACAGAGATCATTTTGAAAAATACGGGGAAGGTAATTGCTATCAAGTAATAAGGCACAATGAAGACAAGCTGACTTTTTCACTTAAGCCCACAGATTGTTCAAAAAATATGAAAACACTCAATGAAGGTGATATAATTAAATTCATGGAAAAACGACACCCTGGAAGACCAAGGAAAACCCAATATTAATAAAATCAAAAATTCATAAATCCAATGGAACCAATTGAACTTATTAACAAGATTTCGAATAGAAATTTGATTTTATAAAATAGATAAATTAATGAGATTTCTTTTGTCAATATTATTATTCTCGGCAAGTATTTATTGTTTTTCACAATCCCAAAAGCCCCCTGCATTTGTGATTAAGGTATTCGATGATTTATACAATAATCTACACTCCACAAAGCAACTTTCAAAACCGGTTCTTCAATATTTCCCAGAGAATAGCCAGTTAATTATTGATTACATACCAGCATCAGGTGGGGATTATGGTAAAATTAGAGTAGGATCAGAGTTTATTACAGTTTTAAGATCGTTTGGTCAAGATTCATGCAACGCACTTGCTTTTGTTTTGGGGCATGAGCTTGCTCATATATTTTTAGAGCACAGTAATATAGAAAGTGTAGGAAGTGGATATGCAGATAAGGAACTTCGTAAAAAATTAAAAGAAGTTAAGGATTCAGTATATACATGCATTTTTGAAAGTCAAGCTGATGAATATGCAATTTTTAACGCTCACCTAGGAGGTTATAAAGTTATGCATATTGCTGAAGAAGTTTTAACCAGAATCTATTCTCATTTTGGATTAAAACAGAATCTTAGAGGTTATCCTAGCCTGGAGGATCGAAAAAAAATTGTTCGTATATCTTCATTAAAAATGAATGATTTACTTGAACGATTTGAAATTGCTAATTTGGCATTTGTTAGTGGTAATTATCAATTATCAACTATAATATTCAATACTATTTTAATGGAGGGTTTTAAAAGTGCTGAAATTTATAATAATTTAGGTCTGTGTTATCTTTTAGAATTATTAAGTGAACGAAATATTTCTAGAAAATATGACTTACCAATTTTTTTAGATTCAAAAACTGCATTAAGAAAGACCAAGTATTATAGGAAATTAAGTTGTGTCTCATTTGATGGCGATACTTCAAATGTTGAGGTAAAAGAAGCCGACCCTTTGGTAAAAGAAAAATTGTTAGAGGCAATCAAGAATTTTGATATATCACAACGGTTTAATGGATATAAATGGAGTTATTTAAATTTAGCCATAGCCCATTTTATTTTTGAATTATCTGGAGTTGAGAATGAGAATGATCATTTATTAGAATGTGAATATTACTTGAATAAAATTAAGAATTTTAATTTACCTCATTATACTACTATGTGTGGAATCATTGCTTACTACAAGGGAGATACCATTGGTTCAAAAGAAGAGTTTCAAAAAAATTCAGATATATTCCCATATTCGAAACGTAATTTGAATAAACTGTTTCCCCAAATACCACAGTCGAAATATCGAGATTATTCTATAAAACAGGGAAATCCTTTGGAAGAAATTTTCAATGAGAATTTACAAATTGATATTTCTGATATTTTTCAATTTGATTCAATAAAAAATTATGATCCTGTTTCAAGAATTTTACCTTCATTTTCAAATACATCTTTACTTACCCAAATTGTAGATGGAAAAGAATATAAACAATATTTGGATAAACGAATTAATGGTGGTGAATTCTATGTCGCATATAATTTTTTACATCTTGACGATATTGAAGAAAACACTTTAATTTCTTTTTCAGACAGAATTATCCATACTAATTTATATCGTTATTATATATTTGAAAATTGGATAATAAAATATGACAAGTCAGACAAAAAGACTATTTACCTGACTCAGTAATTTTCTTCAAGTTTTATTTATCAAAAAAAATGATAAACTTTCATGCAATGACTGATTTTGAGAAAATAGTTAAATTAAGAACCGATGATCGATATTTCACGAAGGTGTATAATGAACATCGGGACTATGCGCTACGCTTTATGTCAAA